>Ga0214917_10000702_pt1 | contig 43788 bp, 56 predicted proteins | sample LL_1208_BB_MetaG_FD_177983 | JGI IMG/M metagenome (GOLD analysis project Ga0214917, IMG submission 177983) | Freshwater microbial communities from Lake Lanier, Atlanta, Georgia, United States - LL_1208_BB | ecosystem: Environmental > Aquatic > Freshwater > Lake | place: USA: Georgia | collected... | reverse complement strand
TGCCTCCTTGCCCCTCCATCATACCACAGCTGCGTTCTGTTGCACGGGTTCGACGGCTTCCACAGCGTCGTAGAAGACCGTCTTGAGCGTACCGTCGTTGCAGAGGATCTCGATGTATCCGTGACCCAGGTTCCGCACGACCATTGCGATGCCGAAGCCCGGGACGGCGACCAGGTCACCCGGCTTGTCATTAGATCTCGCCATCACACCACCTCCAGGTATGCACCTTCAATGAGACACCGTCCGATCTGAGGATGGAGCACCTCCGCATCTCCGGTCCAGCCCGCGGAGGCCAAGCCAGTTCCGCCCTCTCCCCGCAGGTCAGTGCGGACGACCTCGACGAGATCTCCGTGCGGAATGTATCCGAGGTGCCCGAGGCTTTCCGGATGGAAGACCGGGACATTGAACTTGCCGGTCCAGTGGGCCACCTTGACCTTGTCACCCTTTCGCATGTCGCCTCCTTGCCCCTCCATCATACCACAGTCTCACGATCCCGCACGGGTCACAGCACCTCCAGGTACCGCTTCGACACGAGCCACTCCTGCCCAGTCACCGTGTCCAGCACCTGGCACAGGCCGCCCCTCGGGGACTGCCACCAGCTCTTGCCGATCCGCCTGTAGGATGCTGCTGCAGCGGTCACCGTGAAGCACTTGCCCACGCTGAAGGAGGCCTCCGTGCAGTCGGGTGCCAGGCGCGGCTCGCCGCCCGAGTCGTAGGGGACGTCTCGACCTGCGCGGCAGTCGGCATGGAACTTCTCGTACCACGCGTCCCGCTCCGCTCCCGTGGTGGCTCGGATGCCCACCACACCCTGTCGGACGCGGACCAGCTGGCCCTTCTTGAGCTTCGGGACGATGCAGACCCAGGGGGTGTCGCTTGCCATGATTGCCTCCTGCCGCCATCATACCACAGCATCTCCCACCCGCACGAGTGAGACGTGGGTGGGTCGAGAGCCGAGAGACGGGTGGGTCGAGGGTGTCGCGAGTTGGGTGAATGACGGTTCATTCAATTGACGATGTCGGCTGTCCGGGCACGTTTCCGACCGTGGATGTCCGACTGCTTCGGACGCATCACCTTCCGACAGAAGATGTCAGCTGCCTGTCCGGGCGTGCGGAAGTGGCGGGTCGTCAGCTTCTGCTTGTCAGTGAAGCGAATAATTCGGGCGGTCGCCTTCCGGGCGTTCAAGCGCTTCGCACCCATCCCGTGCCCCAGCCCGTCCTCGTGGAGCTGCCAAAAACCCACCGCCCCGCCGCCAGGGCCCACAGCTTCCGGGTTCCAGCCCGACTCGTGCCAGGCGTTCGCGAGGGCACCCGCGATGAGGGGATCCTCCCAACCTGCTGTCCGGAGCTGGCGCTCGACGTCGCAGGCAACTCGGGCGCGGCTATCTTTTGGATGTAGCTGATCTTTCAGCTCCACCGTGATCGGGCAGGGCAGGGGAGTTGGGAGCCCCGGAGCCTCTGCCACGCTCATGAAGAGGAGTAGCAGTATCATTGATGCTAATTATATCGCGCGCGCGAGATGTACGCTTGCGCTCACGGACGTGAAAGATATCGCACGCGCAGCGTACGCGTCCGTGTGTAAGATATCGCACGCGGGGTAGATGGGCGTCGCATGCGTGTGTGAGATATCTCCTGCTCACAGGGCTGATGGGGCCTACAGCCTCACTTCTGCGCGCCTCGCTGCCCACACCGACCTGCAGCGGGGTGGATGTAGGCCCCTAGGGACGAGCCCAGAGATCCCTCACGACGCGCGCGCTCGCGCGAAAGATATCACGCGCGCAGCATCCATAGGGACACGTGCGCGCGTGAGATAGCTCTCGCTCAGGGGGTCACTTCTTCTTGGGCAGGTACTTAACGAGGTCCCCGGCGAGGCTCATCGCGTCCTCGACACCGTTAGCTGACAGGACCTCCTCCATCTCCTCGACGTCGTTGAAACCAGCAGCGTCGAGAGCCAGGGCGAGTGCCCGCTCCGCAGCCTCGACGCCCTTGGGAGCGTTCTGGCGGTAGGCGGACACAGCAGCCTTCGCAGCAGCGCGATCGGCCTCATTCATCATTCTCGACACTTCTTCCTTGATGATCTGACGAAGCTGTCTACCTGTAATTCTCATTGCATTGTCTCCTGGTGTCTACATATCACGCGCGGGGTGCGAGATGCGCGCGCTCGGGCGAAAGATATCTCACGGGGTTGGGAGGAAAGAGCAGGCGCAGGTCGACGACACGCACGTCAAGACGCCCACTTCGGGTGTAGCCTCCTCTGAGGCAGGACCTGCGCTGATCGATAGGATCATGCTGCCCTCGAATCGATAGAGACGACCGCTCGTCGCCTCCCGACCCGCTTCGGACATGACTGTCGTGAACGTGTTGATCCGCGTGTCGTCGACGCACCCAATGACATCTGGCTCCTCAATCTCCCGCCGAGGTGTGGAAGCCGGGCAGAAGACGCTCTGCGCTCGGTATGAACCACCCACACCCCACGTGCTGAAGCGCTTGTCGGGCTGTCCCTTCAGGACGCGCCAGTTGATGTAGACGTGGCAGGCGCCACCTCCCAGAGCAGTGTCGACCGCGACGTCATCTGTGACGACAGTCGACGTGTGCGTGAGGTCAGAGAGACCAGTGAGACGGGCGATGAGGGGAATGAGAGCGAGCGTCTGCATGAGCGGGTGTGCCTCCTGCTAGCATCATACTAGGGGAGCGCACACCCGCACGGGTCGAGCGGCATCGGTGCGGTGGATCAGCGGAAGCCGATACCCATGATCGAGATATTGCCTGCGATCTTGTCTGCAGTGAACGCGGTGCCACCACCCATGTCGCTGAAGCCCTTACCGGACCCAACGATGACATTACCAGGAGACCACTTGACGGGTAGCTCGATCTCAAAGGTGAGGCGGGGGCGTGGGGTCTTGTCGATTCGGCGCTTGAGGCGTCCCACGATGTTCCTGAAGAGGACGTAACCGTCGTCAGAGAGTTGCAACTCCCCACCCGTCGTGTCGAGCACTTTAAATGTGATGTTGGGCTTCGCACCCACGGTCGCCGTCGCAGTGGCGGGAGTGACACCGAGCCCAGCGCTGGGCACCTTGATCAAGAGCTTGCCTGTCCCTGTCTCAGATGTGAAAGGCTGCGCGACGTCGGCACCAAGGCTGATATTCATCATCGCGTTCTGCTCAAGATCCCGCTTGATCTTGTCAGCAGCCGCACGGTCAGCAGCGAAGTACTTGCTCAGAAGAGCAGACCCACCTTTTGGTTGCGCGGTCGACGACAACTTGCCAGTCACGGGATCCTTGGTGATCGTCTCACCTGGAACTTCATCCTCATTCATCATCCGCTCGACTTCTTCCTTGATGATCTGGCGGAGTTGTCTACCTGTAATTCTCATGTTAGCTTCTTAAGCCTCCTGACACTAAATATACAGCATGCTGCATTAAATCTATATTTTAGGCCCACCAGGTGGGGTCTGTGAGGAAATCATATGATTTCCTCGAGATCTCGAGTCAATTAATATAGCTGCGCCGGGGCCCGGAGTCAAGTGGACGCGTGTCACTCGTGTCAAGTATTCGCGGTCGACGACGGGTGGCAATGTGACAAAAGTATATGCTCCCGCCGCCCCCTCGAGTCAAGTTATCATTTATGTGTCACGCGCGCAATACGTGACACGTGGGCGTAAGATAACTCGCGCGTTTTATTTGACACAAATGCTCGGGTGCTCGATAGATATGCGAGGTATAGTTACTGTGGCGAACGAGAGAGCACGGCCTTGATGCCAGCGTACCCCGTCCTCCCCGTAAACCCAGCCCAGCGTCGACCGCGTACAATTCGGGTCCGCGAGACAGGGCACCGAGGGCAGCACCGCGGGTGACCGTGCGTGGCTGTGTAGCCACGTGCTGCAGACGACTGCACGGATCTAAGCGACCCGTGGGACCGGGACGCAGACGTCCAAGCTGATCTCTCCCACCTTGCACGACAAGCAGAACTGCTGGGTCCCGTCGGGCTTGAGGGCGTCGCCGAAGCCGCTGTATGGGATCTTGTCAAGCTGCGCCCCGATCTGCCCCTCTATGCTCGCGATCAGTGTGTCAGGTGGCTCCGCGCCGCTGTAGAGCCTGTCGTTTCTCTTCCACTCCGCGCCCCCTGCTGACACTAGCTTTGTGCCGGGTGCGAGTGGCTCGAGGGGCTCCATCCCTTGGATGGGCTTGATCCGTGTCGCGACGTCCCACGCGCTGTCCCTGTACTCCATGACGAAGGTGACTGCCGCGCCGCGGAGGAGTGGTTCGACGGGCTTATTGTCTTTCCTGCTGACGCCGAAGAGACCCAGCAGTGGGTCGAGCAGTGGACTGGGTCTTCCCGCTTGCAAGTTACCGAGCAGTGCATTGCCGAAGCCGTAGAGGTCCCCTGGGACTTGGACATCAAAGTGTGAGGATGCGTTCGATGCTTGGGTAGCCTCATTGATCAGGATGTTCCTGATGACTGTTCTCAGCTGCGCCTCTGTGATCCGCATGTTCATGTCTCCTCGTCCTTTCTAACTATCTGTCCGGTGCTTCCCTGATGAGATCCCACCCGCCTGACAGTTCCATCTGCGTATTTCTTATCTGAGCACCCTGGATGCGGATGATCGCGTCAGATTCGACCTCGAGTGTATCATACGTGAGGCCCATTATTCTGACAGCACCGTCAGGAATCCGAAGTGTGGTGGGCTCTGTGAGCCTGAAATTACCGTCGGTTGTGGATGCGATCTCGAGGACCTCGAGCTTGGTCCCGGGTTCAATAATCACCGGGATACCTTGTGTTGTTCCTGTCCAAGGTTTGCCGACTGTGATAATCTCACCCGCGTCATAATGAAGGGGTTTCTTAGCGAGATTGTCGTAGTGTTTCTTTCTCGCGATGAGCCGCGCTCTGAGCTCATCATTCATCGTCTCTCTGATGATCTGTCTCAGCTGTCGCTCTGTGATCCGCATCTACACTCCACGCCTTTCTAACTATCTGCCCCGCCCATGAAGATCTGCCTCACCCGCTCCCCCTGCGTCACGTTCAGCTTGCGCAGCTTCGCCTCCTGCTCGGGGGTGATGTCCTTCGACACCTTCCTGCCCACGTTGTCCTCCATCCCGGATGTGAACCCGTCGAGGATCGACTGGAGCATCTGCTGACTGCTCTCGAGCCCCGCTGCCTCTAGTGTCCGCGCCAACCCGACGATCCCCTTCGCCAGATCTGCCACTGTCACGTCGTCCGGGTCACCGCCCGGGTGTCGGGCGAGGAGCGGATCAGGTGTGTAGGGCCCTCCGATCAGGTAGTCAGCGATGTCGACGAGGAAGCGTCTGAAGTCTGTTGAGATGCTTTGGTATGTCACACCGCTTCTCTGCCGGGACGTCACCCGCTCACCGTCCTTCAGCCGCGCGATCACACCCTCGGTGCCGATCGTCAGTGTGAGGTAGTCGCCCAGTGCCTTGTAGAGGTTACCTGTCACGTATCCCTTCACACCGCGCTCGGGTGTGTATCGTCCGCGCATCCAGTCGGAGTAGGGCGGGTGGGTGATGACTGTGTCGACCTGCGCTAGACCGCCTGATGGGACCTGGACGATGATCATGAGCGGATTGCCTGCCAGGGTGAGATCGACGTCGACTCCAGACGGACGAGCTGACGAGAGGTACTGTGTCATCAACTCGGTGTACTTTCTAGCTGCTGCCGCTTCCTCTTTTCTTCTCGTGCTGAAGTCGGCATCAGAGTAGTCGACCGGGAAGGAGACGAGGTAATCGATGTCACCGTAGGTCGTCCCTGGTCTATCAACGCTGTCCCGCTCAGCGTGCGTTGAGGATCCCGTTGGCCCGATGGGATCGATGGGAGCTTCACCCTGCTCAGCGAGCCAATTGTTAAAACCGCTCACAAAGTCGCGGTAGATCTTCCCTGCTTCTCGGACGATCTGGGGCGTCAGATCACGACGCTGGTCGGGTGGAAGCTTTAGCCCACCCTCGTTGATGAGGATTGAGCGGATGACATGACGCAGCTGACGCTCTGTGATTTTCATTTCAATATCTCCGCGTCTCTTTTAATTATCACGCTCAATGTTTGGATGTCATCGATGATTAGCGCCATGATCCTCGTCCCACTCCGCGAGCCAGCTCTCCTCGAGCTCGTTGATCTTCCTCACCTGCTCCGGGCGGGTAAACCTCACTCGGAGACGGGCGATGTACGCTTCGATCTCCTCACGTGAGACGTCCTTGCGCTTGAAGAACTCGTTGTAACCCATGTCATGGTAGGCCATCAGATCCCATGGGACGAAGAGATCTGTCAGCTTCTCTGCACGTGAGGCGTCCCTGCTGGGATCACCGGTGTCTAGGGCTGTGACGTAGAGGTCGTCAGCTGTGATCTTCAGGGGTCGCTTGACAGTATCAGCATCGATCAGGGGTTCATCGTCGGTGCCCATAGCACCTGGGATCCTCCTCGCCTTGAAGATCCAGATGTCGTCTTCCATCAAGCGATCCATCAGGAAGTCGCCCAGCTGACGGCTGAATGTTCCCATACCATTGCCGATCCTGAAGACGATCCGCCCAGGTTCCTCGAGGACGACCGGATACGCAGAGATGCCTGCTTCTGACCGCAGCCTGGGCGGTGTCTCGCCGGGCACAAAGGAGGCGAGAGCCGGCTCCTCGGCATAAGCATAGGCGTAGGGGTCGTGGATGACAGATACGCCGCCAGCCACCTTCCGTGGATCACCGAACCGGAGGTAAGCTGCGACGGGTGCCTGCCGAGCTTCTCGAAGCAGCGTCTCCCTCACGATGGTCGACAGCAGCTGGCGGATCTTGCGCTCGCGGATGTGCTCAGGAGTGACCACAACGATCTTGTCAAATCCTTCTGCTTCTGTGGGCATCACAAACCTGTCCATCATGCCCTGCACGATCTCCGGTGACAGTGTCTTGTCTCCCTCTTCCTCAGCCCTCTTCTTGACAGCGGCATGGACACCCGCCTCAGCACCCAGGAAGTCGAAGAAGACGGCGATCTTCTCGTACTCATCCTCGTGCCCCCTGATCACGGAGAGTGCCCGCCGACGGGAAGCAACTGTCATGTTGGTCATGTCGACGACGATGTCCTTGCCCGACTCCACAGCGCTCTTCTGCATCTCTCTGTGGACAGCTTCCACTTCCTTACGGAACTGTGCACCCCGAGCTCCCGCGACGTCGTCGTATCTGAGGCCGAGTGGTTCCCGAACGATGTCGACTGCTCTGTCATAGCTGACGACATGGGGGTCGACCAAGTTCTGTCTAACCCAGGTTGACTTCCGCACGCCTGGTGGGCCTACAAGGACATAGAGCTTCGGCATCTGTGGATCTACTTGATCTCGTCGACCGACTGTGTGATCTCCTCTGACCAGTCAGTGCGGAGCTTGATCAGCGGGTTGAAGTTGGCCTTCTTGCGCTCGAGCACCAATGCACTCTGTGGCTTTTGGAGGACACCTTCGATCTCAAGATCCTCGAAGTCAATCTCTGTCTGTGACCTGTAGACGACCTTCTTGCCATCATCATCCCGCTCGTTGTCGTCACCTGCCCACGCGATGCCTGCTAGCAGCAGTAGTAGCATTCTTACCTCACGATCTTAAATATCATTCACTCTGTGCAACCAGACAAGAGGAATGCTGATGATTTGTCCCTGCCACATGCAGATTGCATCACCATCGATCTGATCTACGACGAGAACAAGATCACCGTCGACCACCCAGCCCGATTTTGATCTCCTCATAGCACGTGTCACGTGGTACAACGTCGTTTCCGACATGTTGCCTGTCGGTTCTACGAATTTCCCTATCTCACCCTTCAGTGGTGCATTGCAACGCAGATGATACCACTTCTGGATCGACGCAGCGGTGTAAGGAAACAACCCAACAACGATTGACGGAATTGAGACAGATGCACAGACAACAGTCAGAAGTGTGCCTAACACGTTGTGCTTCTAGTGAACGCTGACAGAACAGCCTTCACTGCCCAGAGAGCTGAGGTAGACAGGGTACTGGAGAGCACCGTCAATCGTGAACCTCACGGCAATCTCTCCGTCGAGGATGCCCCACGTGCCGATTTCGGCCCACTCTCCTTTCCGACCGCGCGTCGCCGTCTCTTTGACACCCAGTGTGTCCGCAGTGATAAGCTCGGCGCTCTTAGATACCCACCGAGCGCCAATCGACTTGTCTTTCACAAGTTCTTCAGCACTCCACATGACAGGCGAACCGGACGTCTTAGGCTTCACGATGACGGTGAACGAGCAAGGACCGCCGTGCTCAAACGCACTTGAAAATGACGACTTAATCTTAATGTTGTTACTGAGTGGCATTTCGCGCCCATCAGGCATGATGGGCACAGGGCCATCGTCACAGTACGTGTCCTCTTCTGGGTTTCGCCAGACGGGCCACGGATTATCAGCAGGGGACGCGAACGCGATATTTACAAGCGCCATTAGAAAAGTCACTTTTTACCTCCTTGCATGATCATTATACATCGCCTGCGTCTAATCGCACGCGTGGTCATTCTCGATCGTTGATATCACGTCGAGATCACCGTCGTCCCACATGTGCTCCATCTTTGAACCCCACATGATCGACAGATAACCATTTGTGTCACGGCTGTGCACAAGGCCCACACTGCAGTGCTGTATCCGCAGCGGGTAGTTTCTTTCGACCAAATCGCCCGGATTAGCACGCTTGCTGTAAAGTTTACTCATCCTCATCCAACAGGAGGATGTGACGGATCTTACCTGGCTGCACATAGCCCATGATGCCGTTGACCATGACAGCTGCCCAACCCGTCGTCTTCCCAGCAGGTGTCTTGCTGCCGCGATGCACGCCAATGAACACAGCGGGCGTCGATTTCTTCCACATGACGTACTCAGCAGGTGTGTACGGCTCCATGCGACCCTCCTTGATCTTTACGACAATGTCGTAACGGGTTGTGACCAGGCGTCCTCGGTAGCTATCCAGTGCGACTTCGACGAGCTGTGGGAGCGTTTTCTTGCGGGGCATTTAGATATTGTAGACAAATTACCTAAATGTTCAAAGTTGCGCCCAATCACATGATCTCATTTTGTCTCATCTTCTGCATTCATCATTATGACTTTAATCTTTTGTCTGTCGCTGGGATTGATGGATTGGATCCTATCTAAAGCGTCTGACAGCTTCTTCAAGTCATCAGCAGTTGGTGAACCGCCCGCAAGACGTTCTCCCATCTCACGCGTCTCTCTAGTCAATTCAGGTTGGGGCTGCAAACCTGCTCCTCGACGAGCGTCATCGAGATCTTCAGCAGCGTCGATCATCACATTGCCAACCACTTCAAAGATGACCCCCGCAATTGTTCCACCACCAAATCCTGTTAGCGTAGTCGCCATCGCCTTCTGTTGAGCTGGATTAAGTTGAGAACGCTTCCAATTCCTAATCTGACTTCTAGTGTGGGGCACGTTTTGTCCAACACCAAGGCCCAAGTTACGACGAGTGACGACTTGCTGCGCAGCACGGACACTCTGCTCAGCTGAGCTGCCTGCTGCACGCGCTGTGATCGATACAATGTTCTCAGCTTGAGAGCCCAGTGCAATGTCTAGAGATGCCATGAGAGCATGCCCACCTGCAGCTGTGTAGTCACCTTTTTGCAGCGCTAGTGATCCTTGAAAGACGCTATTTCCAAAGCCTAGTAGCGCTGCGCCTCCTAGCAGTGCTGTGGGAACACTGACGGGTGCGGACGCAATTGTAGCCGCACCTAAACCCAGACCTGTCAAGACAATTCCAATTCTTCCTGCCCAATCGTCGATCCAGTCAGACCACGCTTCCACTTCCTTCATTACTGTTGGATTTGAGAAGATCTGCTTGTATTTAGATGTTGTTTTACCAACCTCGCGCCAATACGAAGGATCCGTAGGCTCTCCACCTTCAGGATCTTCTGCAATCATTCTATCATTCTCAATTATGATATTTCTAATGTATGATCGCAGTCTGTGTTCGTTTATTAGGCCCATGCTCTTCAAGTAGTTGTAGATCCGATCGTTGATGGGTGGGTCGTACTCACCTTCTGGCCAACCGCCGTGGGAAGTGGGACGATCGAGGAACATGTTCTTGCGGGTGGCAAGACCGTACATCTCCTCGGGCTGTGAACCACCCACAGGACGCTCGCTCTTCTTCATCTTCCGTGACTTCATGCAGATACATATTCACCCGCCCATGAAGAGCGGGTGAGAAATGTGTGTCAACAGCTCAGTGACGACGACGAGCTGCGGCAAGACGACGACGGACAGTCTCCATCAGGGCATCATCGCCGGCACCTAGATCATTGTCGTGCTGTCCGCCCTGGTCGTTGTCATGCTGACCCTCTTCCATTTCGTACTCGTACATGCCTTCGTCGTGCATGTCGCCCTCGTAGGCGCCTTCATAGGCGCTCTCGTCCATGTCGTACATCTCGTCCATGGACTCGTCGCCGAGGTCGAGCTCGTAGACGTCGTCCTCCATCATGTGGTCGCCACCCATCTCGTCCATGTAGTTCTCGTTGAGACGGCGGGTGCGGAGAGCCCGACGAAGCTCCTCCTTGATGATCTGTTGTGCTCTAACCTTGGAAAGTGACATTTTAAACTCCTCTCTTAATATCTAGGCTCTATGAATTAATTATTACCGACACTAGCGATTTAACTTTACGTTATGGAGGTGCTACTTTAATGGGAAAATAGGCAGCTGGGTTGTCTTTTAGCCACTCAAGCGGATCTTGCGCATCGCCTGAACTTGTACTACGCACCTCAAAATGCAAGTGCGGAGAAGTTGATCTACCTGTGCTACCAAGATAACCAATCACATCGCCCGCTTTCACAGAAGTACCGCTAGGAACAGCAAAACCATTCAAGTGCATGTATACAGTCTTTATACCATTCCCGTGGACGAGTTCAATTTTATTTCCAGGACCTGAGTTTGGGTTATTAGGATCTAGAGCGTATGTTGTCACAGTGCCACCCAGCGGTGCAACAATGTGTGCCCCAACGCCCATATCCTTTCGTGATAAATCGGCTCCCCAGTGTGATCTTTCAGGCTCACAATTAGGGTCACGTCCGCAAGGGCGTTTCTTCTTCTGAGGCTCGTATGGATCACCCAGTTTTATGTTATAGTCATCTGGAGATGCTAGAACATTGATACCTCTCTCTTTAAGCCCCTCATCATCTGATGCTTGTTCTTCTTCTTTGGCAGCCCAGGGATCTGGAAGTTTTGATAGATCCAAGTCAAGATTGAAGTTCGGGACATAGACATACTCACCTGTCGCCGACTTATACAAGTTTGGGCCGAGACTTGTGTCGGGCGGCGGCAAATTTAGATCAGCAACATTTGGATATGCTTCAACACCGTCAGCCTCACGCAACATGAGACGTACGACGGCTCTGATTGTCTGGACTGTACTTTTCTGATCCATGGTGATTGTTACTTCTTCTTACCACTACTCTTGCCCAATGGCTTCTTCTTGACCCGAGCAACCGCCTTGTCCTTCGACATGCCGCTTGCCTTGAACCTTGCGACACGGACGTCATCGAAGTCCTCATCACCGTCACCATCCTGATCCTGCTCGTCGAGCTCTGCTTCCTCCATTCGGGAAAGCATGAACGTGTTGGAGCGACCCTCGCGAAGCCTGAGAAGCTCCTCGCGGACGATCTGACGGATTTGATCTACTGATACTCTCATTGTGCACCTTCTATTAATTATCTTGTCAAAGATATACGTGCAGGATATTTATGAACATGCTGACGCGCTGGTGGACAAACTTCTGCGACCTTGCTCGATACGGTGATAGCCACCCGAGTGAGTTCATGATCGGTGCCTACCACACCCTATTCACACCCTTCCTCCTCGACGACTACAGACATCTCGAGCGTTGGATGTTGGTGTTCATCATTGTGATCGGGCTCTTTCAGAGCTACTATTCCATAGTCGGTAATCTACTCCAGCGTCATGTCATCAATGTCGCAGTCGCGTTTGCATCAGTTGCGTTTGTGTTTAACACTGCGTACCACGGCAATCTTGGAGAAGCACACTGTCTCATCCTGACGACGTGTGTCTCTCTCTGGAACGTCTATCGTACCAACTTTGAAGTCGACAAGAAAGTAAAGTGAGGGGAACATGGAAGAGTTGAGCACACAGACGCTTGCATCGGTACTGATCACCGCGATCACTGTCCTCGGATCATCAGCAGCATGGAACTTCTATGAGAAGCGCATGCGCCTCAAGTTCCAGGAGGATCGAGAAGATGAGAAGCAGCATCATCTCTTTCGAGATGATCTTCGTGAACGAGTTGCCGTCCTCGAAGCAAAGCTAGAGACGTCGTACAAAGAGCGTGAAGAGCTCCAATCAGAGATCCGCAAGCTGTCCGAGGCGACTGCAGCCATGCGTGTTGAGATCGACTTTCTCCGCAAAGAGAACGAGACACTTAGACGCCAGCTTAGAACACGCGACTCATCCTGAGAAAGTTTGGATGAGAAAGAAGATCGTTGAACCAACGATCATCAGCGTCCACAGTATTGATAAGAACCCATCAAAGTGCATGCTTATATCTTAAGCTGCAACTCGAACTTGTTCAAAGTCCTGCCGGTACTTCATGAGTGCCCGCTCCTTCATCTTCGCTTCGAGGACGACGTCGAGCTCGAGGCCACAGTCGATGAAGGGTGTGTAGTACCAGTCAGAATGGGCGTTCCTCGCCTCCTTCGGATCCTCTAGCTGCCGGGAGTTGGACAGGTGACAGGTGGGACGCACGTCGCCCCAGGTCGAGGCAGCCAGAGGAAGCGCCTCGGCCCACGGTAGATCCTGTGGGCCGCACTCGTGGTGGTGCTGGTCGGCCACGATCGCGACACCCGTCCGCTTGAAGACACCGTCATACAGGTGCTTGATCGAGTAGAGGTTTGCCTTGTCGTCGTTCTCGACAGTGAGACGCTTCTGAACACCTTCGGGCAACCGCTCGAAGTTCCGGCACCATGTGTCCAGTGCCTTGTCCCGGTCGCCCTTCGCTGCACCCACGTGGATGTTGATCTTCGCGTTACGGTCCTCGGGCTGGAGCATCATGTCCATCATCTTCTGGTGGATCTTGAGGTCCGTGATGCAGTTCTGCACCACACGCTCGGTGTCCGACGCGAGGATGTTGAAAGGACCCGGATGGAGAGACAGCCGCTGACCGCCCTCAGCTGCAGTGACGCCCACTTCAGCCAGTGCAGCTGCGATCCCCTCGATGTCTGGGAGGTCGTCGATGTTGTACTCAGATGCCCAAGGGAAGAGGCAGGACGTGACGCGGAACACCTTGATCCCGTTCGCGTTGTTCCACTTCACCACCTCGATCAGATCTCTGCAGTTCTGCAGTGCTAGCTGTGAGGCGTAGCTGATGCCTTTCTGGTCGAACGTGCGGCGGATCATCGACCTCGAGCACTGGATGCCGCGGGTCTCTTGAAGTTCCATGTTGATGCATGCGTAACCGAGTCGAATCATCTTTACCTCGCGTGTGCATAGTACCACATTGCGCAGCCTGTGCACGTGTCGCACCATAGTTAGGTGTGTAGAGTAAACAATGCGTAGAGTTCTATCCGAAGCACTGAAGTATCACCTCGTCAATGACATACCCATGTCTGAACCTGTCTTCCGCCCAGGATCTGACGAGTTCTTCTCGTTGATCCGGGAGTGGCGCACAGCGTGGTTTGAGGGCCGTGTGAATGACGACCTGGTCGATCCTTGGCTTCTTGAGACCGACCTGGGCGAGTGGGGTCTGTTCGAGGGTGCCGAGGTTCCACTTGACTTCCCAATGCCAGAGGAGATCGCTGAGGCTGAGTATAAGGGGCGTCAGGTATCCCTAGGCAAGCCGTTCCGCGTGTCAGGCGGCGGTCACAAGTTTGCCGTCTACGTCCGTGACCCAAAGACAAAGAACATCAAGAAGGTGCAGTTTGGTGCACCCGGTCTCAGCGTTAAGCTCAAGGATCCAAAGCGGAGAGCTTCATTCGCAGCTCGTCATCGGTGTGAGCAGAAGAACGACAAGACGACACCCGGTTATTGGGCGTGCAGGATTGGACGCTATCCTAAACTTTTTGGTGGAAATACATACTATAGGTGGTGGTAAATGAAAAAAGTTTATAGAGATCTTCCGCTTGCAGAGGGTGCCAAGTATCGACGCATCCTCAACGAGGGTGTTGCTGACGAGTGCACTTGGCACCGTGATGAGCGTGACCGCGTTGTGACAATCGTCGAAGGACGTGGCTGGAAGGTGCAGTTTGATAACCAGCTCCCTGTGGCCGTCAAGCCCGGCGACACCATCCGCATCTTAGCGCAAGAGTGGCACCGCGTGATCCCAGGCCAAGGTGACCTTCTGATGATCATCAAGGAGGAAGCACCTGCTGCAGGTGAAGTTGACATCGCTGGTGTCGACGCCTTCGATCCTCGCTTCTCGGAGGAAGAGGATGACATGGAAGAGATCGAGCCTGAGCTTGCCAACCTTGACAACAAGGAGATGACAGCTGATATGGGCCCTGAGCTTCCTGTCGGGATGGAAGACGAGCCTGTTGCACCCGAAGGCGAGGAAATGATTGCTGAGATCCGTCGCCTGGTTCGAAGTGCTATTCTCGAAGCGAAGAAGAAGTCCGACCACGAGAAGGGATACAAGGCACCCGAAGGATCGGCACGCGACAGGAAGCTAGATGCTGCAAAGGCAGCCTACAAGCGCGGCGATGTCCAAACAGCAATCAGGATCCGAGACGAGATGGAGAAGCAGGCGAGAGAGAAGCCCGGCTTCAAGCACCGTAGAAGCAAGTATACAGATCCAGATGAGTCAAAGCAACCTGCCGACTATCCACCTGTCATGTCAGAGAATGATGATCTCGACGAAGGGATCAGCGAGAAGACCCGCAAAGCTTTGAAGGCAAAAGCTGAGAAGCACAACGCACCGCTCGGTGCACTGACAACTGTCTATCGCAAAGGATTGGGCGCTTTCTACTCTTCAGGAAGTCGACCTGGCATGTCAGCACACGGTTGGGCTATGGCTCGTGTTAACAGCTTCCTGAAGGGTGGCAAGGCACGGCAGGTTGATGCTGCACAATGGAAGAGTGTCCAGAAGCACCGAAAGAAGTAGTCAGATCTTAGCTGCCCACTCCCATGCATCATCTAGGTCTATCTTTGGATCGATCTCATTGCTGATGATACGCCAGACTGCTGAGTAGACTGCCGATCGACGAACCGACTTCTTCTTCACACTTGGGCGCTTTGCAACTCGCCTGACCATCTTCCTAAACTTTCGTGTTGCCTTCCTGCGCTCTTCAGGCGTCATAGATGCAAGAGCAGCGTCAATTGTCTTCTCATTACCTGACCCGTCAAATGCGTACGACATGTCACTTGCATTTGGTGGTAGTAGACCTAGCTCAAGGTAACGCAGCATCACTAGCATGCGTTTGTGCTCTGTGTTATTGAATGCTTCTTGCACAAAACTAAACCAAACATTTGAGACTGTGGGCGTGCTTGCGATAGTAGTCAATTAACACCTGTGTAGAAGGGGTGTTTACTTGGGGCCTTCGAGGCAAGGGATCCCGTTCAACTGAACAATAGACGTAAGCCATCAACTCCTGGCGCCTCTCTTACACCTCAAAAGATCAATTAGGTCACAGCAGCACTTACCTAACTGTCGATCACGACCCTTGTAGTTGGCGGTTGTGATACATTAAAAGAGAGTAACCTCTCTTTGTGCCGAATGGTTGGGGAGGAAGGATTCGAACCTTCACATCTTCAGATTCAAAGTCTGACGCCTTCCCTGTTTGGCTACTCCCCAGTAATTTCTTATTACTATCTTAAGATCTTTTAAATGATTGTTCAACAATTTCTGGCATGTTTTTTTCTAACCATGCACGAGTTTTTTGAGGAGTTATCCCAATAAGTTTGGAAACTTGTTGAACCCAGCCATGTTTTGTGAAGTTAATTCTAGCTTGGCTAATCTTTTCTTTTTTATCTAGAATTATTTGATATTTCTTCTCTGCATTAACAGCTTTTGAAGAGATTTCTTTTTGCTCTTTAAAATTCTTGTATCTTATCTGGCCAAACCAGTCACAAGAATTTTTGTCATTGGTTACAAGAAGATTTAAGAAATTCGCAACGAGCTCTGCATTGTTATGCCGAATGTCATGAAAATTCATTCGAATGACGTTCCAGCCTTCTGCTTTAAGCACTTCATCTTTCTTGAAATCACGATCATGTCGCTTCATATTTTTGTCAAAATGACAGCGACCGTCAATTTCAACTGCGATCATCTTGTCAAGAAATGCAAAATCAATGAAATAGCCACCGACATGATACTCAGTGATTATCTGATGTTTTTCATTGAGATTGTGTTTTAAGATGACTTCTTCTTGAAACCAGGCCTCAAGGTAACTCATCTCTCTTCTAGCGCGCCTTTCCCATGCTGTTTTTCCAGTTTTCTTCTGGAGGTACTCAACGCGTTTTTGACGTAGTCTCTCTTTTACATTTTCTGTGTGTTTTCTTGTCTTACCAAGCACAGAGAGACATTCTTTAGATCCACACGTAAGTCTAAAATTATTTTGATACTTTTTACAATCTTTAACGCAGATAGGACACTTAGGAATTTCTCTACTTCTATTTAAATAATCATGCAAAGAGATGCCGTGAATTTTCAAATGCTCAGACAATCCCTTCGTATTTTTACAGATTTTATTGCAGAGTTCACATTCCATTTTAATTCGAACCTCAAGATATATCTATCTTGAAGCCTTGTGTCTTACCAATTTAAGGTGGTAGTCCCAACGGGTGCCGCCCCCGTTACTTCACCGTGAAAGGGTGACGATTTAGCTGGTAATCTATGGGACCAAAGTTCTTGGTAGTTCTAGCAGAATATACTGTCTAGTCATACCGTTTTTCATCCAAGACACGTCTTTATTTTTCTGATTGATGATGTCCTGGATGTGTGCCTGAATGGCTTCGTTCAACTTATCATCTGTATTTTCCAGAAGCCGCTTGCCTTCTGTGACCCAATCACCAGTTGCATCAAGAAATCTGCGCTGATATGGATCACTTGCATCATTCTTTGCGGTCTTCTCGTACCAGTTCACCATGAACTGGAGCTTCTCTCTTGTTGAATTACCGCGAGGTCGAATTGCCTGTGATTCGAGAGAATTTTCCACTGTGTCCTCTAAGTGGTGGGCCGGGTGGGGGACGATCCCACGATATCTCGCTTAAAAGGCGAGGGCTTTAACCAACTAAGCTACCGGCCCGTGTTTTGTAAAACTTACCAAGCTACCTGTCGTTTTACAACCTACGCCTCGGCGGGTGTAACTTCTTTTGGTTGTCTTTCCATCTCTCTGATGAAGTGCTTGACGATCTGCTTGATGTGCTCAGGTGGGTGAGGTGGTAGGTCAGCTCTGACTTGCTCGATCAGAAGCGCGGCTGCTTCTTCGTCCCAATCGCAGAACTCGACTAGTTCTGTCCACATGGACAGTGCGTTGATCTGCGGGGGTAGCCACTCCATCACGACCTCACATCGTTACCTATCACTGCAGACGCATCTTTTCCCACTCGCCGTTCCAGTTTGTGTACTTAACCCGTCGAACTCCTCGCTTGCGCATGTATTCCTGGCACCAGGTGCAGGGCTTTGCCATCGTCACCTCACCGCGATGAGTGAAGCGCACAACATTCACAATTTCACCCGCACGAAGTTCACCGATGCGATCCATCAGGATCATCTCAGCGTGACCGCAGTAAGCGATGTTGCACTTACCCTTCTTAAACCTGCGAACAAAGCGCGGAGACGACTTCTGGCAGTTTGCAGTAGCGATGAAAGACTTGCCACGCTTGACGAAAGCGACCACATGGAAGCTGTCGCAAGGCGGTGCAATCTCAGCGAGCGACTTGTACTAGAGACACCGTAGTCATGATCACCTCTTTACCTACACATCTTACTATAGGTCGCTTGGGTTTACACGGGTGTGCACCATATTTATCGACATGACCCTAAGAAATGTGATTAGAAGAATTCTCCGTGAAGCATCGGCGCCAGAGGGGACGGGTGTCATGCCAGCCGGTGGCTTTGAGGGAACAGGTGTAGCACCTGCAGCTGGCGCTGAAGCTACTGCACCCATTGCTGCTCTGCAAGCTCGAGCTCGCGCTCCCGCCGCGCCCGCCGGACGTGCACTCGCGCCTGTCGGACTTCCACCGGGCCCTGTGGAGATCTACAACATGCAAGTTGACAGAATTGCACATAAAGCAGCCAAAGCACTGGGCATGATGGAATTGAAGTACTTGGCAAAGTCAAAGCGTACCTACGGTGCTGTTGCATACAAGGCCATCAGCCCGAACTACATGAACGTGGTCATCAAGATCGCGCCTGAGCACGAACTGCAGGGTTACTACAAAGTTGATGAGATCAAGCAGTCGATGCCTGAGGACGTCGCCAAGCACCTACCTGTCATCTACAAGCTGACCAACATGAAGAAGTTAGGCATTGAATGGCCCAAAGAGCATCCCAACGATCAAGAGCACAACTTGGGCATCATTGTCATGGAAGAGCTGGATACACTGCCCTACCCAATCTTCGACCTGATCAAGAGCCCACCTGCTGCAGACGATTTTGTGCTTGAGGTATTCTTGAACGACGACATCCTCTTCGGAGGCTTCATTGAGAAGTATCTGATAAGTCAGCAAGTCAACAACATGATTGAGAAGTTCTTGAATGAAGCAAAGCCCGACTATGATCTGGGTGACATTGAGGAAGTCAAGACAGCGCTGAGGGAGCGTCTTGTCCTGTTGCGCAACTTCAAGTACCCACGCTTTGAACCCTCCATGTTCAAACGTGCTGATCTAAAGAAGCAAAAGCAGAGAGCTGACATCCTGATGCCACAGATCAAACGCCTCATCCAGCAGGCACTGGCCAGATTTAGCCCGGGAATAGAGCTCATCTCAGATCCCGTCACAGAGCTCGCAAGTGAGTTTGGCGCTGATTTGACGAGTCAGGCACGTGCAATTCCACAAGAGCCGTCCCAGGGTGGTCACTTTGGTATCATGTCTGACGCAGGTATCCTCAATGACTTCAAGAAGTCAATCAAGTACATGATGAACCGCGGCATCTTTGTGTCTGATCTGCACGCAAACAATATGATGATCCGCCCGTTGACAGGTGACATCGTCATCGCTGACCTGGGCCACTTCGAGTTGGAGCAGAACCTGCCGAATGCAGGTTCACCTATCTAAGAACACGCAGGATCTGGCGGATCGATTCACGAAGTGTGGCCTCTGGCCCCAACGCCTTCACAACGAGGTTGTAGGAGTTGATGTCGTTCTTCGTGTAGCGTGACACGTAGCCGATGAAGTCAGGAACTTTTGCAGTGGGAATTCCTTGACGCAGTGCCTGCCTGATGTCGGGATCCCGCTCTGCAACAGCGAGTAGATCGTCGAACGTGAGCAAGCTGTTAGGTGAAGCATTGAGCATCAGCTGATCCAGGATCGTCTGTGGAACCTCAGTGCGCTTGACGACCACCTCACCGTCTGCATTGAGCACCTGGATGCCACCTGGAAACTTCAACGTGTATGTCTTGCCTGTCTGGATCGACCGCACCTTCGCGATGAAGGCAAGCAGGAGGTTTCTGAAGACACCCTTAAGGCCTGTCCCTGTCCCCGCCATCAGCCAAGCTGTGTTGCTGGGATCCTGGCTGAGCATGAGGTCGATCTGCACGTGGTCAGGGTCACCAGGGCCCTCCGTCTCTCTACCTGCGATGGGAAACCGTAAGTGGACGTTGTCGCCAACCAGCGCCACGTTCTCTGCACCCAAGCGTGATGACAGATTTGTCCGCAGCGTCTGCTTGTAGAGCTGCCGCTCGTCGTCGTCCATCGCCATGACGGGCCCAACCGCGACGTCCAGGTCGCCACTCTCATCCTTTTTGCCTGCAGATCCGATCGTCGCGATCTCCTCGATCCCAAACTCTCTGAGGATCTGCTCCAACTTCGTCAGTGTCGCAGGAATTTCCTCACGCTTGATCTTCGTGGTTAACGCAGAACCGTCTGGTGACTTAAAGACGTTGCCACTCATATTCTATACCTCCCACCTATTTCTTTGCAACCGACGCATCCTGGTTTCATTCGTTGTATTATTCGTGGGCTGCTCGAGGGGTGCACCTGCATCGAAGTAGGCAGCGAGAGCAGGATTGCCACTGTAGGCGAAGAAGCCGCGTAGCTTATTGACGGCTGTGAACATCCCGGTGATCTTCCGAAGCTTGCCCTTCCACCTGAAGACGACGCCCTCGACCGCTTTCTCAAAGTCGTCAGCGTTGTCGCCGATGCGGGCAAGTGCCACTCGGATCCCCTCGGCACGCTTGGGATCAACCAGTGACTTGATGTCCTCGAAGTCGTCACTCACACGCTTGACAGCAGCTCTGAGACGCTCACCCGATGCCGTATCGTTCGATGCGAGGACGAACTCCAGCGTTCTGAACAGATGTAGGCCCAGCTTCTGGATGATGCGTTCGAATGGGATCATCGCCTCATCGACGTAGGGCGACTTCTCCATCGCTTGGACACGCTCCCAGAAGCCTGGGCCCACCCGCTTAGCGTCAGCAGCACTGAAAGCCCCCTTGTTGCCCATCAACCTTGCTGCCACACGCTCTGCAAGTGCACCTTCGATGCCATCGTCAGACAATTTCTTGGTCACCAGCTTAGTGATTAGATCGCCGATCGTGTTGCTGTCTGTCAGGCCCACCTCGCTCATCAGCATATCAAGTGATGTATTCAGATCCGCGATCAGCGCAGGCGCATCGGGAGCTGCCCGCTGTGAAAGGATGGGTACCGGGCCCACCTGGATGTCGGCGCCCTCACTCTCAAGGTAGCTGCCTGCGAAGTCAGTGAACTGTGCATAGGCAGCTTGATCAACCTCAGTGTCGGGTGCCAACGCTTCGGCCCGGATGAACCTGATGTGGTGCTTCTCATAGGGAATGGTGTTCGGGTTGGTCGGAACAAGCATCGCTGTCTCGACGACCACCTTCCCTTCCTGGAACACCATGTCTGCCAGCGCTCGATCGGCGTCGACTGCCCTCTGCAGGCCCTCAAGTGAGTTGACATACGCGTGCTGCACAGTGGGTTTGTCAGCGTACTTCTCACGGTACATGTCGGCTGACATGCCGCCCGCCTGGACACGGGCCCAAGTTGCACCCTTGCTGAAACCTTCAACCTGACCATTACGTACTGTGATGGTCAGTGCCTGACCGTCCATCTTCTCTTGGACATCCTCGAGATGCCCGTTGAGAACGACCTCAAACACCTCGCGGAGCTCGCTGAGGGGCATGTCAACGTCCTCGTAGAAGCTGAGGATGTGTGCTTCGAGGCCTGCACCTTCTGCTTCTAGCAAGATCTCTCTGATCATCTCTCTTAACAGCTTAGCTGACAAGGAACCCCCTAATGAGCAATCGAATCAGGTGCTCACTGACTGGCACACCCCTGATCAGGATGTCGATCACTTGAGCACGCTCCTCATCGTTGAGCACAGCGGGTAAGAAGCGACTGATTGCATCGGGATCTTTGGTCATGATCGCTGCGCGAACATTGCTGCCTCTGATGCGCACTCTCTGCTCCGCCTCTTCGGGTGAAAGCTCAGGATGCTGCATCATGAACTGCTGGACGACGCGCTCATCGCCCGCACCCTCCTCGTAGCCTGGATCGAACTGTAGCTTACCTGTCTTGACAGCGTCACCGAAGTACGCCTCTTCCTTGGGAGTGTCGATGTGACGCGTGAAATCCTCGAGTGAGTCGCGCTCTCCGTAGATTGTGAGCTGCTCAATCGACTCGGGATCAATGCCCCAGTCAGTGAATGAGAAGATCGGGAGACGCTTGACACCCGCAAACTCAGAAGCAGCTGCAAATGTCATCGCAATGGGCGAAGGTTTTGCCTCCACCACGTGCACGGTTTTACCAGAAGCATTCAGCTCCCGCTCAATTGCAACCTTGTAGATGTCAAAGATCTCTCTTGCCATCTCCTTGGTGTAGTCGTACTCTGAACCCTTCTGACGTGAAGCAATGCCGTAGAATAGGAAGACAGCATCGTTTTCCCTGCAGATGCCTTCTCGTCCACAAGCATACAGCAGCTTGCTGTAGTGTCCTGTCGTGAAAGGCTTAAAACCACCGCCGTATATTCCTACATTCATGAGCTATCTTTCTCTTTATTATCTATCTTACAAGATTGTTTTATAGGTCATGTGTTAAGACACATCGCTAATCTACTAATCAAGAATATAGAGATTAATACAACGTAAAGAGAGTAATTCTTTCTGGGACACTTGATGGGTCACCTTTAAATCCATGAACACTTCCGCCAACTTCAATGTCAGCAGGTAGCTTTGTTATCTGCGTACCGCGAAGGGAAAGGTCACCGTTTACACGAAGTCCTGCTGGCAACGATGTTAATTGTGTATTAGAGAGAATTAGACTTCCATTGACAGAAAAATTATCCGGCAATGACATGATTTGTGATCCATGTAAGTTAATGTCACCATTTACTTGCAGATTAACTGGGAGTGTTAAAATAGGCGTGTTTTCAAGATGAAGACTGCCACCGACTACAAGATCAGATGGTAATTCTGTAATGTTCACGTTATTGAGGAAGAGGCTTCTATCTATTCTGAGCCCGGGAGGAAGTGATGTCACCTGCGTGCCTTGGAGCTCTACTGATCCGCGAACATGAAGATCTGTGGGTAGTGTTGTGATAGGAAAATCTTTAAGATTAAGATCGCCGTCGACGACACGCTCACCAATGGGCATTTTTGCAGCATCACGTAATTTTTTGATATCTGCCTTTTCATAGCGCTCAGGTGACCAAACTCTGCTAGTGAAACGTTCGATGCTTGGTTTTAGACTATCTCTATCAATCTTATTCCATACATCAGATTTAGCTAGTTTCCAAGAAAGCGGCACAACTGTACTTACATCATAAACTAGAACAACACGTCCATATTTTTTATCTGTAAATACAATACCTTTTACTTGTCCTCTTAGTGATCTTGATGCTTGCAGCGCGATATCTACCGTAAATTTTCCTTTCTGCAGTGGCAAATCATCAAGTGCCTCGACAATAGCGACATCATAACCAGCCTCTCGTGCTTGATCAGCAGGTGTCAAGTTTTGTCCATAAATCAAGTTTGTAGCATCAGGGTCGAATGATATAAAACCATCAAGATTGACACCTAATTTGTAGATATACTTGCCATATTCGCCTTTATCCGTTTGTGATTTACTGAGGTCATAAACAGTGTAAAGACCTCTTCCAAAAATTGCTCCCGATCCTGCACCCGGTCTGAAAGTATCATCAATAAATGCAGGAATCATTATATCTGGCGAAGTTTTTGAACCATGATAAACTTTTGCCATCTTGCCATAGACTTCTTCCTGCAGGAGCATTTCGCGGATAATCTTTCGAAGATATGATTGTTTATTGTGCATTATCTTAAATATCCACTTAATCTTAGTTAGCTGGGTTTAACACCACTTTTCAGGACAATCTCGCAGATGTGATCCAGGCGCTCGATGTGCTCGTATGCAGCCCACGGGTCTTTACCTACTGAGCAGACACCGTGCGCTGCTTGACCAACGACATCGTAGATCCGATTACCCATCAGGTCAGTCATCGCGTTGAAGGTCGCCTCGGCGAGGTCCTTGGACGTAGCAGGTAGAACAGGGACCGATGGGCCCACTCGCGTGTACCTGTTCACTTCTGGAAATGAGACAGAGAGGCGTTGGAGATCCCACCCAGCAAAGAGAGCAGCGATGACATGCGTGGGATGCAAGTGAACGACTGCACGCGTTGCAGTGTTCTCAAGCTGCAAGAGCCGGTGCATCTCCAGCTCCCCTGACGGGGGATTGCCGCTGGTGTCTTCAAGCGTCCCATCATCAAGCATCTTGATCTTGACAATGTGCTCTGGGTGGATGATCGTCTTGCGCCACCCGCTGGGTGTGATGTAGAGGACGTCAGAGCCTTTGCGCCTGAGTGAGATGTTCCCATCACGGGTGGTGATCCAACCCTTATCATAAGCGCGACGCATGACGTCACCGATTGCTGTTAACATTTTATCAACCCTTTAACAGCTGCTGCTGCTTTGTGCCCCCGTCGTATGCCAATGCGAGGCCCATCTTGATGAGCTCCTCATTGCAGCACACACCCCCCTTTGTGTGGATCTTGCCTAACCAGCGGCCGTACTTATCCAAGCCTGCGCTCTCCAGGAAGACGTCCTTACCCAGAATTTGGCCTCTGAGCCAGTCACGTGCTTGGACAGCTTTTGCCTTCAGCGCAGGATCCTTGGATGTGATCTCAGCGGTGTCGATCCCTGTCAGCCGCACCTTTAACTTGCGGAGAGACATTGAGAAGCCTAGATCTATGTCTACTGTGACTGTGTCACCATCATGAACGTCAGTAACATGTGCGCGGTAGAAAAAGCAACGGTCATCCATGTTTTACCTCTGGAGTAATTATGGATGACCTTGCAAAGTTTTCATATGGTAGGGGAGGTAGGGGTCGAACCTACGAAAATGACAGGGTCAGAACCTGTTGCCTTACCACTTGGCGACTCCCCTGCAATGTCTTAAATGGTGGACACGGTGGGAGTCAAACCCACGACCCCATGCGTGCAAAGCATGTGTTCTCTCACTGAACTACGCGCCCATTCTATTATATTTATCATCCCACTGTTGTATTTTCTCTAGTAGCTCATCAATTGTCATAGAGCATTTTTTATTCTTGGACACATTGTCATTATGTCTAAGTAGCTGGCAATTTGCAGGGTGAGAAATTACGCTTGGGTCTATTTGGTGATCATAACCATAGCGAACTGAAATTATATGATCTCTACTGACGCCATTCAAATTGTTACCACGATTTTTAGCAGAATACCAACCGTATTTCTCGATCAGTGAGAAGTCAAATTCTTCTATGTAATCCTTGAGATTAAATTTGAACTGGCATCTAAATCGATAGTATGATAAACTTTCTCTATCGGGATTGCATTTAGCTTTTGCAGCACACGATCTTGAGCAAAACTTAGAATCGTTATGACCATTATATAGACAATTGCAGAAAAGACAATTCTTATCATGATAAACGGTTCTTTCTGACCAGATGTTTTTCAAGTGTTGACGTTTTTCATCGGTCATTGCTCTACTATTGCTGCACGCCCTCGAGCAAAAATACAAATCTCTCTCAGGATGCTTCTTCTCTCGCTCTATCACATCGAAAGCTTTGTCACATTTTTGACAATGCATGGTGAAAGTTTTCTTTTCACCCAACTTCTCGACAAATCTCTTTTGACCCGCACGAGAGAGTTTCGATGATCCCTTGTCACCATTCGTGACATTCTTATCACACCAGCGAACGTGATTTGCAAAGACCTTGCCTTCTATGTCTTTGAAGAGTTTTGAACAATGTTTGCAAGTTCGATTTTCTCTCATCTTATCCTCATAATACTAATTATGGAGGATAAGTAAATCGAACCCTAACTATTCAACTTTCTCTTCTTTTGCCTCATCACTCTTGCTACCTGCAAACTTCCTTGCTGCTTCCCCTGTGATGAAGAAGCCACCCAGCCACTGCATCAGCTGGATCCAGTCGTTTGATGTCAACTTACCAAACCCAAGTAGTGTCGTAGATATTATTGTGATGATGATGAAAGCAAAGAGAGAACGCCAAGAGAAAGGCGAGTTCTTTGATAGAAGGTTGTGGAGGGAGAGTTCTCTCCTCTTTCTGGCAGGTCGCATGCCTGCTAAATATCAAGCTGGTGGGAAGAGCGGGACTTGAACCCGCAAGCTCGCGATGAGCGGGAGATTTTGAGTCTCCTGTGTCTGCCATTTCACCATCTTCCCAAAGTGGTGGCTCCTTCCGGATTCGAACCGGAATACCCGCAAGGATGGACGATTTTAAGTCGTCGGCGTCTACCGTTCCGCCAAGGAGCCATGTTTCTATCATATAAGGTCGATACTTATTTTACATGATGAACGAAAATCTTATTCGGCTTGCGATTCGTAACATCTTGTTAGAGGATGTTCAAATAGATCCAGTGCTTTTAGGAAAAGTGGGCGACAACGTTGCATTCGTCTTTGGAAAAGGTGCAAGGCAATTTCTTGCTAAGAACAATTTCACGCCAGAGGAAGTGGGTTACATCGTAGGTCGCCTAAACAATATTACACTCGATCAATTCAATCGATATGATGGCGACTTCATCAGATCAGGTAGAAAGTTTGGCCTAAAACCGTCAACTCTCAAGGCAATGGCAATTGAAGAAACCACACTGGGCAAGAACCTTCAGAACACACAGGGAAGCTCAGCGGCAGGTATCATCCAGATTACCAAGCCCACACTGGCAACATTCAATAAAAATTTGCCTAAAGGTGTAAGTTACAATTATGATGACTTGCTTACAAATCCTGAGAAATCTATTGAGATTGCTGCGCACTACATTGATCACTTCTTGATCAAGGGTAAGGGCCTCGGAAACGATAGAAAAGCAATTCTGAAAGCTTACAAGACGGGACCCGACTCAGAAAACTACGTCAAGCGTGTTGAAGCTTTCAAGAAATTTGTCGATCTAGTCGACAAGATCTAAGCACATCCTATAAACTTGTTGCTGTCCCTGCAGGCACGGTCACTTCTACAAACGGGTAATAAGTACCCTCTGAGTTTAGGTTCCGTGTGTCTGTCCAGATGAGACGTCCACCCCAGTAGACGTTGATCGTCGTGTCATTCCTACCGTTATACACTGAACCAGGATAGTCGTGGACGTAGACAGTGTACGTCCCGCGGGCAGGGGAGTCGATGTTGATGTTCTCTGGGCCTGTTCCTGGGATGTCATCGAGGTCGAGGATCGGGTTGTCTGCCGTGCCTGAGCTGCCCCATTCGAGGCCGCTGGTGCAGTTTGCGTAGTAGCAATCTGTGAAGTAGTCAGCAAGCGTTCCGCCAGGCTGAAGCAGGTGCAGATCCATGTCGTCACCGCCGTACGTCCAGAACATCTCCACCCAGAGCCCATCACCAGCTGTGGCTGTAAGTGTGGCGTAGCAAGGATCCGATGCAAGGCCGTCGTTGTCGAAGACGATCAACTCGCCCACGTACTCGCCGGCGACGTCAGGTGAGAAGTTGCGTCGGTTTGCGCTCCCAGCGGGCATCCCAGTGGTTGCACCAGGTGGCGATGACACCAGCGTCCACTCGTAGTCGACGATGCTGCCACCATCGGTGTCGTATGATGCATTGCCGATCCAGTCAGCTGCCTCGTGGATCGCAAGCACTTCAGCAGGGTCAACAGAGCAGACGGCGACTGGGGCAGATAGCGGTGGGGGTGCCGTGTCGGCAGTGTCACCCGTATCTGTGATCGTCTCTGCTCCTGCTAGCAGAGGCACACTAAGATTAGGATTGCTAGGATCATTAGAAAGAATTTGAAGCTCACCTGCTGTCTCACTCCCGTCAGATGTGTATGTGATTGTTAGCTCTGCCTCTTCACCGGGCAGATAAGTTCCGATCAGGGGCTCGACCAACGTGAACGTCTCTCTGCCTGTTCCAATCTGCATCGCTGTCACATTAAGCGTGACGTCACCTGTAGATGACATTGTGATGATCTGTGACACAGCATCACCGGCAGGTACAACGCCGAAGTCAACTGGGTTAGGCTCTACCTGGATCTGTGGTGTGCCATCTGCCGGTGGATCCTTGATGGGCTTGATAGTGTTATCCATGCACCCGATCGGCAGGAGTGCAAGTGCTGGAATTAGAAATGTGTTTAAGCCACGCATGATTTAGCCTCTTATAATAGTAGAATGAAGATAAATATTGTTCATGGTGCTTTAGCAAGAACCAGAGGAGATTTAGATGATTGAAAACAAGAACAGTGCTTTCATTGTCAGAGAACGTGTCGAGGGCCTCGAGAAGCTTGTCAACCAAGCTTTAGAGATCGATGGCCTCAAGGACATGGCAAAGGACGTCACAAAGCGGGTACTTGATGAGGCGCTTGAGAATGGAAAGACAGAGATCAAGGAAGCTGCAAAATCTACCGTCCAGGAAGCGAAGGAATTCATCCTCTCCGAGAAAGAAGTGATGTCAGTCGACATGGACAAACGTCTTGACGCAGCAAGATCTGAATTTCAGAAGGCTCTGGTCGATCATCTCAACTCAGTTGAGGATCGCATCACAAAGGCAGAGAGGCTGTTGAAGATTGCAATCGTCCTCTCGATCCTCTCTGCCCTTTGGAGCGGCTTAGCTATCTGAGTGTGTAATCACTGCAGAACTTTCTGTCTGTCGCTGGTAGATCTAATTCCCCTGACCTCGGCAGGTGATCTGCAAGCGACATGACCTCATTTGCAGCTGCTGACGCTTCTTCATCTGCGTTGCTCCACACTTCATTGAACAGCCGCGCCACATACTGTCGACGGGACGCAAAGAAGTAGCGCATGACTATCATGTTTGTGCTGCTCTTGGCGTCCTTGCGATCAATCTCTGTCTGCAGACGTGCCGCGACAAGTGACATCACTGCAAGCTCCGCACCGATGTCAACGAGCCGTGCAAGGATGAGCTGGCGCATCTCCAACTTCGGCCCCTTGAGAACCATCTGGTGGAAGAGAGTACGACCCAACCGCCGCACTTCACTCTCGATCCACTCAAGCTGGTCACGTAGTTCTCCGTCGTAGTTTAAGAAGGGGCTCATCAAGCTGCCTACCCACGTCTTCAGGTACCAAGTTGGGTAGATCAGCGCGCACTTGCCAACGACCTTGAGTTTATCCCAAAGTGAGGCTCCCTTCTTGAAGAGGCCACCGGCATTCCGGAGGTGACCGTCAAGAGCCTCTCTGGCGATGAAGAGGTGCATGATGTCTGTGGTTCCTTCGACAATCCGGTTGATGCGGGTGTCTCGAAGCACTCGTTCCATTGGGAAGCCGACCTCGCCTCGACCGTCAACTGACCTGTCTGTCTCAAACCCACGACCGCCACGAAGCTGGAACGCCGTGTCTGCCACCTCCCAGCTCCTCTCACTGTTCCACATCTTGGCGGTTGCAGCCTCCATGCGGATGTCAACATCGTGCTTGTCACTAAGCGCTGCGCCGTAGAGTGCCAGCGTCTCCATCGCATATGTGAGGCTTGCAATCTCAGCCAGCTTCTGTGCACCCGCTTCGTGACTTCCTACCGACTTGCCCCACTGGGCACGACTCTTGGCCCAGGATGCTGAGAAGTCACTGACGTCTCTGGAGACGAATGCTGCCACTGCTGGGATGCCGAGACGACCGTCGTTGAGGGTCGTCAGTGCCAGCTTGAGGCCCTTGCCTTCACCGAGGATGACATTCTCTGCAGGCACCTTGACATTCCGGAACCGAATGAGGCCGTTCTCAATGGCGCGAATGCCGAGGAACCTGCAGCGGTGGACAACCTCGAGGCCCTCGGAACGTCCCTCAACCACAAACGCTGTAATGCCCTTCCTGCCGTCAGAAGATGTCGTCCTTGCCATGACAACGTAGAGATCTGCCAGCGTGCCGTTTGTGCACCAGAGCTTCTCACCGTTGATGACCCAGGATCCATCCTCCTGCTTGACAGCCTCGGTGACCATGCTCGCAGGATCGGAGCCGGCGCCAGGCTCGGTGAGCGCGAATGCGGAGAGCTCACCCTTAGCGATACGTGGAAGCCACTTCTTCTTCTGTTCCTCAGTGCCGAATAGCTTCAGGGGCTGTGGAACACCGATTGACTGGTGTGCTGACAGTGTGGCTGCTGTTGAACCGCAGTAACGGGCTACTGCACCGAGAATGCGAACATAGTTTGTCTGTGAAAGGCCAAGCCCACCGTACTCCTTGGGGATCTTGATACCGAAGAGGCCTAGCTCTGCGATGCCCTTCCAGACGTGCGGTGGGATCTCCTGTGCCTTGTCGATGGCATCACCGTCAAGATTGTCCTTGGCCCATGCCTCGAACTTCTCAATGATCTCATCACCCTCTTTACGATCAATCTCACTCTGCTCTGGGAATGGATAAGCTAAAGTCATGTCCAGGTCACCCATGAACATTGATGCCATGAATGACTTTGACTTCCAGTCAAGCTCTCGGCTCTCCTCAGCAACCTGAATTGACTTTGCTTCCTCGGCATTGCGATTTTTATTGTCGATCAAAGTATTGCTCCTGTTTCTCTATTATATTAGATTTTATGTGTTGTTCAAGCTGCGCTGTCTAATAGATCTCCATCCATGCCACAGTAGCTGTTCCCATGAACGGGTCTGTTGCAACTCGGAGCGTCTCAACCACAGAACCATCGTCTGGTGTCGCAGTTCCGTAGAGCACAGTTCCGTACGCTGTGATCGCCACACCGGAGACATAGCCCGTCTGCTCCATGTAGGGTGTGTCAGCTGATGTCGCCTCTCCGTCACCGTCAGTATCGAGGCCTGGGCTGCAGTCATCGAAGCGGATGCCGTACACGCGTCCCACTCCCATCTCGCACCTGTCAGCATCGGGCGTGTAGGTGCTGAAGTAGATGACGCCGGCGTAGACAGATGGGTCAGCTGTCAACCCTTCTCCTGCAGCGAGAGGATAGTAGCCGTCTCGTCCGTTGCATGGGATCGGTTCGGCTCGGGAGGCACAGTCGAGGGGTTCGGCATCCTTCAACGCGAAGAAGTAACCTGCCCTCCCTGAGCTGCGGTCGTAGGGTGTGCCTGTTCCCCAGTAGACGCCCAGGCCTCCATCACGGAGCCAGGAAGTCGTTGCTGAGTAGAACACCTCGGGCCTCGCAGCGACACCGTTCGTCCCGTCTGTGCCCGTCATCGGATCGTAGAACTTGCACCAGGTCAGATCGTCCGGGTCACGTGTGTTGATGATCGCCTTGTAGATCCACGAGGAACCCGGGCTCTCCGCATCGGTTGGGCCCAGCCCGCCTTCATCGGTGGGCCGATATGCCGTCGTCACGGGGAAGTAGGCGACATCTCCGTCGCCGTCGCCGTCCACATCCACCACTGCAAGGGCTGAGGAGATGTAGGCATATTCCAGTCGGTCAGCTCCACCTCCGTAGTTGACAGCGCCCGGCGTGGTCGCTAGGTCAGGGAACTCCGTCCCGACGTTGTCACCTTCCCGGCTGTAACCTGCGCTTTCCGTGCCACGCCAGTCGTCACCCACATTCCACATGTAGAGGTTCGCCTCGGTGCTCCGCCAGTAGTCATTGCCACTGTCACCGGTGTAACCCACAGCACGTCCGCCTCCCCACATTGCCACCCACTGGTCCCGGGCTCGGGATGGGATCGTCGCATCGTAGACGTTGAAGACTGTGGGACGACCGGTGGTCATGCCCATCGCTGTGGTGTCGACGGTGTTCGTCTGTTCCCAGAGGAACTCGGGTGATGTCGGATCTGTGATGTCCAGCGCGAGGGTGACCGGACCACCCATACCCTGCTGGACGACCACCACACGGTGCCACTCGGAGCCGTCAGGTGACTTTCGACCATCCGCATCTTCATCGATCCACACATCCTCCACGACGGGACTGCCGTCGAACAGGAAGGTGCGTCCGTACCACATGAGGTCGATGAGGCTGCCCGCCCACTCCTCGTCCTTGTCGCGGAGCAGGAGGTAGCCGGGGATCCACGCCCAGAGTTCCTCGCCGGCCTCGTCATCAGTTGGAGTTGAGGTATCATCCTCCAGCCGGAACGCGTGCAGCATGCCATCATTCGCTGCGATCAACACAATCCCGGGAACCTGCCGACCTTCCAGATCAGTGAGGAAGGCACGGTAGGTTGGGTCGACTGCGTACATGTCATTGCGACTAGTCACCACGACCGGGATAGAGTAGGGCGAGTCACCCAGCTTCCAGCTGCCTCTTGAACCTGCGGCGGGATATGCCTCGGCCAGCGTGAGATCGATGAACCGGAACTGCGCAGTCGGCAGCCCTCGAGCGAAGTCGATCATGCTCTGAAGGTCATCACCGTCGACGATGCAGTCACCGTCCAGATCGTAGGATGAGTTAGCAGCGCAGGGAGATGTCCCAACTGTCGTGTCCAGGTATGTCGACAGGACCGATGCTGAGGCGCCCACTGTCCTCGCGAACTCGTAGTCAAAACCCAAACGTCCCGATGCACGGTCAGCAGCTAGACCACCCAGGCTCGCTGCACCGTCCTCCCAGGTGTAGATGTCACGCTTGCCTACGCCGTCCCGATCTTCTGGGTTGTCCTCAGATGCCTCGACAGGGCGACTGACCAGAAGATCTCCTGCATCCCAGACTGCTCCGCCATAGGCACTCGGCCCCTCGTACAGGACTTCTCCGTAGGTTGGGGATGCCGGGTCGATGTCGAGCCTGTAATCTCGGACGTGCCCCTGTGCCAGGGGGTTGATGCCAGTCAGCTCAAAGAACGTGTAGATGAGATGAGATCCGTCTGCTGAGAGGACCGGTGATGACCGCGTGTAGGTGCCTGCTGAGATCTCCGCGACCACATTGAGGATGGAACCCAGGATCTCGTCGCCTGTGTCGACGTTGTCGTAGGTGCCGTCGCCTGCCGTGTTTGACGAGGCGTTGACGAATAGGTTCTCACCAATCGACCCAGCTGCCACGTTGAGGCCCACAGTGTGGACGACCGCGCGTTGAGTTCCACTCAGGCTGCTGAGATCGGAATTATAGAGGTGTGCCACCACGTTGTCGTAGAAGCACTGTGCATCTGGTGATCCCGACCCACCTGCCGTGCAGGCCACCTCAGCGGTTGAGGCTGACGATGCCATCGCGTAGCTGAAGCTCACCTGGTCGTCATCGGTGGGTCGATCCTTCGTCAGGACAACAAGGTGAACCTCGGTGCAGGAGTAACCGATCGGCGTCTCAGACCAGTCACCGGTCATCCCGTCTCCGTCGTTGTCCACCTCATCAGCTGTTGTCGACTGCTTCAGGTAGCTTTCACCCAGATCCTCCAGGACCTCAGCCAGGTTCCTCGTGGTCCCGTGAGACGTGACACTTGTCAGTGCTGCCGCAATCTCGGGATATGATGATCCAACCGGAGCAATAGGATAATATGCATCTGACCCTGCCACAGACGCTGTTCCCACCACGCCATATTGTGCGTTGTCGAAGTGCCGTGTGACGCTCTGGATTGCCTGCTTAACATCAGAGAGGCACGAGTCACCGGATGTCGATCCATCACATGGTGTGTCCATGTCAGATGACAGATCAACCACAAAGATCACGACAGGCGGGACCATCTCAATGTTTGAGAGCATCTCATCAGTGCCCGTGGCGGAGGCCCATGCCGGCATGATGAGCGACAACAGAAGCGGTGTGAACATGCTACCCTCTTCTATAATCTATCTACGCTTTTGATCGAGTACAATTAAGTGCGGCTTTTGGAACACCCCCAGAGCCGCGAACTGTGCCAACCTACGATTTGGGCGGGATTGCTGTCAGGATACCCGCGTCTTCGATCTCTGATCAGGAGCCGATGGTACGGAGACGGCAGGATTTGAACCTGCGGTTAGCTTTCGCCAACGATCCCTTAGCAAGGGATTGGTTTAAGCCGCTCACCCACGTCTCCTAAATCTTATTCAACGGGTCCTGCAGTCGAACCGAGCCAAATCTCAATCTCACTTGCTTGCAGATCCGAGATCTCCTTGCCCAGCTGGTGCTTGCCCATCATCTTGATGGCTGTCTTCAGGTCGGGTGCCGAGGCATCGTGGAAGTAGGGAGCCGTTTCTGTAGCGTAACGAAGCGGTGCCACCTTGAACACCATCTTATCTGCATCGTCCTTGGTGAGGCCGAACTTACCCTGATCTGCCTGATTGGGCCACGGTGTAACAGCACCCAACTTCATGAGAGCGCCGCCGCCAAGAAGGGCGCCGCTGTGACAGCCTGAACAACCGAGCTCCACGAAGTTGGTGACACCCTGCTTCTCAACATCACCCAGCGCATTGTCGTCACCCATCAGGAACTTATCCCACCTGCTCGGCTTCGTCAGCGTACGCTCAAAGGCGCCGATCGCAAAGCCCACATTGTGGAAGGTGACAGGGTCATCCTGATCTGGGAATGCGGCCTTGAAGTCGGCCACGTAGGTGTGGTCGTTCTTCAGGACAGATACCACAGCAGCCTCATTCGGCATCGCCATCTCACCGGCAGCAAGGATGGGCCCGAGTGCTTGTTCCTCAACATTGTGTGCCCTGCCATCCCAAAACTGGGAGATCTGGCCTGCGGAGTTGAAGACGGTGGGAGAGTTGCGTCCTACTGGGTGGCCGTCGTGACCAAGAGAGAAGGCCAAATTATCAGCGCCGTTCGTCTCAAGGTCGTGGCATGAGTTACAGGAGATCTTGCCCGACGCTGAGAGCTTTGGGTCGCGAAAGAGACGTGCGCCCAGTGCGATCATCTCTGATCGAGGCGCATCAAGGCCACCAAAGAAGTCAACGGGGAGAGGCTGAAATGCTGCAAGCTTTGCACGGTCGAAGGCCTGCGCCTTGACAGGCTCTGGAGAGGGTACGTCGTTAGAACATGCAAGAAGGAGTGTGAGAAGGGCGATCATCTGTTTGTCCTGTTTGTTGAGTTAATAAGATTTACCAGCTGCATATCTTTCACGTCTAAATACCCGACCGTTCCCTTTGTTCTTTGCTTTATACGTGGGAGTTTGGGCATGACAGTTAGGACAAATAAGACGAAGATTGCTTAGCTCGTTATTGCTGCTATTACCATCAATGTGATCCATCTCAATTGGTATCTTTTGATCCATCCATGAGGCAAGATTGCAAATCTGGCATTTGTGTCCATGTGTTTCAATTAATAGCTTCTTCAGTCTACTATGCGTTAACTTTGAAACATCTAATTTTGATGTCTTCCACTGCTGTGCTTGCTGGCAGTTATTATTGCAGTATTTACTGTTTGTTGTTATTGAACCACAAAATAAGCAGTTTTTCTCAATTTTCTTTTTTGGCATGGTAAACCTCTTTTATATATATCATACAGGTTTACCAAATATTAATGTGGAGGAGAAAGTGGGAGTCGAACCCACGGTTCCGATTAAAGAACTCTCGATTTCAAGTCGAGTGCAATAGACCACTCTGCCATTTCTCCATAAGTGGTGCCTCACGAAGGACTTGCGCCTTCCTCTCGGGGTTACAAATCCCGTGTGTCGCTATCTACACTTGTAAGGCAATGTTCCGACCCCTGTTCCCCGGGCCGGCCTGCGGGTTTTTAATCAGCCCTCAGCTGCTGCAGTGTCACCACCGGTATCTGCGCCAGTGTCCTGAGCAGAAGTGTCCTGGGTGTCGCCAGTGTCAGAACCGGTGTCCTGAGTGGCGGTATCAACTGGGGTGCCTGCAGTATCACCTGCAGTGTCAGCCTTGTCACCGCCGCAACCGGTGAGCTGAGTTGCTGCGAGCGCTGCGAATACCATTACGATTACTGTCTTCATGTTATCTCCTTATGACTTTATATTATAGTTTGCGTCGCTCAAGTTTTTAACGTGAGCACATCTTTTTATCTATCTACTAGCTGAAGTTTGCCATTAGAATGATGGGCAGAGAGAAGAGGATGATACCTCCGATTATGATCGCTGCCAACTCTAGCTTTGCCTTTGTCTCGAAGTTCATTGTCGCCTCTTTGTGCATGACTATCTTATCTAGTTGCGTCATAGTTTACAAGACAACGTGCGTGTTTGTGCGAAGCCCCGAGATGTTGCACCATACTTAAATATGTGAGGTGTGCTGTGATTTTACTTAGCTTTCTACTGGGATGCATTCATAGATTTGATCCACGTCTGACAGCTGGTCACGTGGCCGTGAAGGAGATCATCCTTGCCTGCGAGGATGAAGATGCACAGACGTGCAAGATCGGCGGAGCAGCAGCGGCAGGCACAGCAACACGGATCACCTGGAACGACAACTACTACTGGTTGACTGCAGCACACGTCTGCAGCCTGAGCAGTGGGATCGGTACCTCGCTTGCGAGGCAGGTCGTCATTACGTCAGGCGGATCAGGAGAGCAGACACCCGTTGAGCGGATCACTTACAACGTGAGCGCTGATCTCTGCTTGATGCCTGCAAAGCCCGGCCCAGCAAGAGAGATCGCCCGAAAGGATCCTGCACTCGGAGAGCCAGTCAGCATCATCGCTTACCCAGGTGGTGCCTTCAGTTCAAATACGCTACCCATCTACGATGGTAGGTTCACCGGACGCAGCGAGGGCCGGTGTCTCAACACAATCCCAGTCGCGGGTGGTTCTTCCGGCGCAGGTGTGTTAGATGAGGACGGCGAGGTCGTCGGGGTCGTGTCAGCTGTGATGAAGTCGTTCAACCACTACACGATCACTGTCTGTCTATCAGATCTTCGAGATTTTCTGGTGCTAGCTGCACCACAGGTCCAGGCTGCAGAAGCAGCGGCCGTTCAAACTGCGGGGCAGAAAAAGCAGGAATGATGATGAGAGCTGAGTCGTCGGGCGACAGTGTGATGGGCCTCATCTCTGCCGTCTCAGCTGGAACCTGCAATGACGACATGTACGCCGCGATGACGCTGACTGTGATGGACATTTAATCTCCTGGCGAAGTTTCGCTCATGGCTAAATATCGACCAGTAGAGTGCAGTGACCTCGGTACAGAGCAATAATGCGGCTAGAATGGTATCGTCGGCACGGCACGTCCAACTGGAAAGACGTCCCACTTCGATAGCTTCTCAATTCTTCCGCCGATCATGACGTGCACTTTGCTGTGGTCGTATTTCGGCTTCACTTTCTGTACCTTGTCCTCTTCCAGCACGACAATACCGATGTCTTCCTGACCCAATTCGTGGTTCCAGATGCCCACTAACTCACCGGGCTCACGTCGGAGCAGTTGCCACGCATCGACGAGGTCATCAAATTCCTGTGTTGGCACTGTCAGCCTTCCTATTCACATAAGCCTCGAGGACAGCCGGATCGACGTCGGAGGGGTCCCTGAACCTGCTAAATACAGGGAACCGGAGCTTACCGTCATTCGTGAAGGGCGGCTGGTGCTCCACCTCGGCGATCCGGCCGATGTAGGTGTCAGGCCCCTCCGTCTGGATCTGCTTCTTCAGTGCGTCGGTGTAACCGCCACCCACCTTCGTCACCACACCGTTCTTGGTGAGGACGTGGAAACCACCGAACTGTCCGGCTCGCTTCGTCTTCTCAGGTGACAGGTGCCAGCCCACAATGACGCCTTCCTCGGTTGCCACTGGCTTGAGCTTCAGGATCGCATCCGTGCGCTTCCACTGGTAGGGAGTGTCGAGACGCTTGAGCATGACACCCTCGTATCCTTCAGCGAGGCACTCGTTGTAGAACTGGCGGAGCTCGGTCTCATCGTTGGCCGTGGTCGACTTCACGTATCGGAAGGGCGTTCCCTGGACATCGCCCACGATCATCGAGACGTCGAGAAGACGAGCACGGTAGTGGGTCTCAGACTTCTGTTGCTGCCAGTCTTCGAACTTGACGCAGTCGAAGATGTGGTAGCGCATGGACGAATCGTCTTTCTTAGACTTCGAGGACATCATGATGCTTGCACTTTCATTCCAGTCTGACGACATTGCCTCACCGTCGAGTACAATGTCATCATGCGCCAGATCCTTAATCGCCTGGACGATCTTGGGCAGCGTCTCGATCGGCGTGCCACTTCGAGTGAAGAGAGACACCTCACCGCGGTTCTTGACAGCGATCAGTCGGAGGCCGTCCAGCTTCGCCTCGACACGGACAGGATACTTGACGGGGTCGGTGATCTTGAAGTCACCGTTGACACCCACAGTGGTGAGAGACTCAGCCAGCGCCACAGCGAAGGGGACAATCGACCCAGGCCAGATCTTGTTGATCGTGGTGGCTGACACACCGCAGCGGAGGTTGCGCCAGAGGAGACGCTCACACCACTTCTGGCCCACTGCATCGAACTGGCTCATCGCCACCTCGACTGCCTCACGAGCCTTGTTGCCCGTCAGGACCCGTCGATTCAGAGCCTCGAGGAGCACCATGAAGGTGGAGAGCTCCACATCCTCGTGGTTGCTATTGCCAGGAAGCGGATCCGGCCGATTGTACTTCGCCACACCCCAGTTCTTCCACGGGTCGAATGCCATCGTGAGGAAGTCGCGGAGCAGAAGGTCATCCTTGTTGTCGGTGAGGACCTTCTCCTTGAAGAGGCGGGTGTTGTCGGACTCGAGCTGTTCGAGGACTTCGATGACGTTGTTGAAGGGGTGACTCATAGTGGGGCTCCTTGCCCTTCTATTATACCACTGTGTGTGGGCTTTACACGGGTCGTCGAAGCATCTCGCTTAAGATCGTGCGGACCTGCCGACGGATGAGAGCCTCCTCAGCGCGACGCATCTGGTAGCCGAACCACTTCAGTGTCTCGTCAGACCCGTGTCGCCCGATAAACCTCTTAACGCTGAGGCGTGTCGTCTTCCCGCTAGAGATGTCGACTTGGTGGACAGGCCACAGCTCTGGATCGCCTTTGTTGTCTGGGGAAAACCAGAGTGGCAGCCCATTCGTCATGTAATTAATGACAGCCTGACCAACAACTTGGGCCATCGTGTCCAGCTGGGCTGACCGATCGACACCACGGGGCACATCTTCACCCTTGAGCGCAAAGTCAAACGCGCTGCCCACCTTTACATAGCCGAGCCGATCCATCGCGTAGTTCGTGGGGTAATCTTCGGTGGAAGGTACACCAGGAAAGTGCTCAGCAAGATCGCTGTGCATGAGCTCCCCTTCAATGGGTATGAACTCACCGCTTGGAGCAATCCAGGCAAGGCTGTGTGGGCGCCGGAGCGTGTTAGGTGTGATCTGGGTCATTTCATTCTTTACTGCTAATTATTTAGATATCAAAGGGAATGATGTCACCCTTCGAATCAATGCCAAAATTATCTGCCTTGATGTCGCTCTTGCCTTCGCGAGTAGCATTAGCGATCGCATTCTTCAAGCGAGGCCACCAATTCGGGTTGAGCCTAATGTGAAATTGCTCGCCCACAATCTTTGGAAGACGCTTGATTGCGGCAACTGACTCGGGAAGCAGCTGGTCATCGATGGTGTCCAAGAATATCTCAGCGATATCACGTAGAGCAGCCTTCTTGTCAATATCGTCACTCATGTATTTCGAATAGCGCGTCCACTCGCCACCAAGATCCCACGGGAGTGGCATGTTCAACCTGATCAACTTTATGTCATTCATTCCTGAATTAACTACTGCCATCGCATCATCTCTATATTCAGGCTGAAGATATGGGACACAAAGCATTGCCAGTGTCAACATGACAGGTACAAGGATCTCATTCATCGCCGCTTCAAGCTCTGGTGACTTATCGAGAGGAATGACTTTATCCATGATCACAGCAACATATGCGTGTTCAGGGACATAAGCATCGCTACTTTCTTCAGGATACCTCAAGATGATCGGAAACACATCAAGTATCCTGAGATCGCTAACAGATGATGCATCACCTCTGTGCTGCGATTTCATCTTATCAAGGTATTCTCTGTATGTGCTTTCGCCCGACCCGTAATCACTGGCAATCTTCATGACGTTCCTGTCAGGTAATTGCCACACAGTGCCCTGAAAACCAGAACCAATATTCTTGATAGGTTTTGCGCCTGCACCGTGATCTGCTTCTAGCACTCTGACGAACTCTGCATTGTCTTCGACGAAGTAATCAAGGCCGCTACGACCTGTGCCTGGATCAACGTCTTCTATGAAGCTGTCCATATCTGTTGACATGAGTAACTCTTCTAGCCACATTGGCGCAGTTACTTCTCTCAGCAACGACTCACGGATCAGACTTCTGAGAAGCATTTCTTTCATAGATCTAACTATTAAGTCAATGGAGCGTGTGCTCTCCGCGCGCTCGTCCTGAGTTTGGTTAACGGGATGAAAGGGTGGCACTAACTTGATTCGAACAAGTGACCGAGCGTGTATGAAACGCTAGCTCTACCGACTGAGCTATAGTGCCAAAAATGGTCGAGGCGGCAAGAGTTGAACTTGCGTGTAACCAACTAACCTTTCTACCGCTTATCAGGCGGAGGGTATACGCCTCGAATGTGGTGCCCCCAGATGGATTTGAACCATCGATGGTTTTTACACGCCGGATTAAGAGTCCGTTCCCTTCGGCCAGGCTCGGGACATGGGGGCAATGTGGCGGGACATGAGGAAGTCGAATCCCCACAGGGCAGAGTAGAAATCTGCTGCACTTTCCAGTTATGCTAATGTCCCAAAATCTCTGTCTTTCCAGAGTGTCAGATCGGATTTGACAACGAGGATGTTCTAGAGATTGCCTGTTAATTCAGGATCATCCATGAAATCAAATCAGTCCTTACGATCATTGGAATCCGTTGGCCTGGTGGGAGTTGCACCCACGACTTCGGCTTTATAAGAACCGCACTCTGACTAACTGAGTTACAGGCCAATAATCGGTTCCCGTTAGTCGTAATTGAGAGACTTATGTTCGTCAAGCCTTTGTCTACTAGTTGGTCGGCAGTCAGAGAATCGAACTCTGCTAAAATGGGGAGATATAAGCTCCCTGTGGTCTACCAGCTCACCCACTGCCGATAAATTTTAAAATGGCCTTCCCGGCTGGACTCAAACCAGCGACCACTCGCTTAGAAGGCGAGAGCTCTATTCAGCTGAGCTACGGGAAGCTAAAGTGGCGCACCCAGGTGGAGTCGAACCACCATAAGTCCAATTACGGGTTTCTCTTTACGAGTACCGGGTAGAAGCCGGGGCCGATATGGGTGCTTAGTTCCTTGGTTAGTCCTCTCGGTGTCGCCACCGTTCCTCCTAACTTTCTTATTATACCATACCTAGGCACCCTTTACACGGGTTCGAAGCTTTTCTACCAGCTCCTTCACACGATCGACCGATGGTCCTACAACGGATGCTTCCTCGATCCCATTGAAGAAGCTGACCACAGTAGGCACAGACTGGATTTCCAGTTCTGTTGCCAGTGCATTCGTCTCCTCAACGTCGCAGTATGCGAAGACGATGTCAGGGTTCTCAAGGCTGATGTTCTGGAACTTGGGCTTGAATGTCTTGCAGGGGCCACACCATGATGCACTGAACATGATGATGACTCGTTGATTCTCGTCTAGAAGTTGCTGGACGTCTGTGTCATTTCGTGTGATCATTTTAGACCTCAATGCTCAGAGTGCCGCTTTTCGTCTCGACCTCAATCTCCCAGCCGAGCATATTGTAATCAAGGTTGAGTAGCTCATCGAGCGTCACCTCGACTGTTGCAGTGAGAGTGCAACGGCCGCGCTTGTGATCGTACTTCCTGATCTCGTAGCTGATGAATTCCTGGTCGTGGAAGTTGTCCTTGATCGACTCACAAATCAGATCAGCGTCAAGCGGCTCAGCATTCTCATCATCAGGGTCTGGAATCTCGAGACCGCACGCATCCTCAAGTTCAGCGAGGATCCCCGCACGACGTGCGTCAGGAAGCGCCATGACAAGATTGCTGAATTCGCGAACTACGTCAGTCTCATTAACAGCGTCATTGACTGCGTCATCCTTGTAATGGAAGACCTCCGCAAAATCAGAAGTCGAGAGTGTGACCCAGGTGTCGCCTGGGAGGCCGAGATCCTTGAGCTTGTTCTTATAATCCTGACTCATATCGTCTCCTGTTGTTTAAGTGAGCTTCTAATATCAACGAATGTCCCAACTTTCGCTAGTCCCAATCCAATCCTTGTATCTCTCCTCACCGCCCCGAGCTTTCCAGTCGGAATCAATCGTGAGCTTGGAGCTGATACCACCACGAGGATTGAAGACCATCACAACCCGTAACCTGTCAGGCTCATAGACCTGCATGAGATCGTCATAGATGACGTTTATGAGACGCTCATAAGAGATGATCTTGTTTCGAAACTGCTGAAGGTAGATCTTCAGTGACTTCAGCTCTATCACCTTGCTGAGAGGATAAAATGTGACGTAGAGATCTGCAAAGTCGGGCTGATCTTTAACGCCTAGAAATGTAATCTCTGACGTCTTGATCTTGATCTCGTATCCGCTGTTAGTAGGATTCGACAGAGCCCGCAGTATGGACTTGTCACTCCAGATTCTCTCTGACAAGACATTGTCTCCTTAAATGGCTCCCGCTCCCTGACTTGAACAGGGCACAAAGAGATTTTGAATTAATTCCCACCCCTCAATCTGCACGGATGGAACCGAAGCTCCAAACTTTCTGACCATGCTAACGCAGATACCACCGGTTGCGAGTGACGCCGGTTATCCGGCAATCTGGGGTGGGAAAGTGGCTGCTCGGGTCGGATTCGAACCGACGTTGCTTACGCACAGATTAACAGTCTGCTGACTAAACCACTAGTCTACCGAGCAACAAAAGTTAGCAGAAGAAGGGATTCGAACCCTCGATGACTTTCGTCTCCTGCTTGGAAGGCAGGTGCACTGACCGCTATGCGACTTCTGCAATGTGGCGCCTTCAACAGGACTTGAACCTGTATAATCCAGTTACGGTACCTCGGTTTAGGAAACCGGGCCGGTATGAAGGCTTATTTCTTACCTGCTTATCATACGGTGCGCTGTGTCTCTTTACACAGCTAACATAATTTTTAGATCTCCATTGCTTTCCGACTAGTCGCCAGCGCGATGGGTGCGATCATGCCACGCACACCCTTCAGTGTGCCCAGGCTCTTGGCATCCTCTTTACGCGCAAAGAAGACAGGATCAAGCTCTCCACCGGGAATTACGCCCTCTGACCTGTAGAAGACGCCACCCGTCCCGTGCTTGCCGATCCCAACGTCAATCCGGTACGTCCCAGGATCATCTGCGGGCTCTAGGCGAGGTGTCGTCCCGGCGACGATCACGTCCACCGTCTCCCCTAGCGGGCCCCAGACTGCCTTCATCTTCAGATCTTCATCGCTGATCCTGCGCCAGAAATTTGATCCTTCACCGTCACGGTAAGCTGTCTTCACTCTCTCGGCGAATGCTTCAACTTCAGGATGTGACATCACTGCTGACACGCCGCTCCACTGCTGCATGTCGGATCCTTTCCCTCTCACCAAGTTCTTTAGTGAGATGCTGACCGCAGGAGCACCCCCACGTGTGAGGACGACGTCAGCCTTTGCGCCCTTTCCTCCTATTCTATCAGCATCATCAACTTCGACGAACTGGGTGCCGTTCCAGACGCTAACAGGGTTTCCTCCGTTCTCGATGATCGCTCTGAGCAGGCCCTCTTTGATCGCCTCAAACTGGATCGACTCGGCTGCTGAGTATCTGAAGCCGAACACGACGTAGAAGTGCCGGCTTACACCTGACCTGCCGCCCTTGGGTATGACCTTGAAGGCATTGTACTTGCTGGAGAACGGGCCCGCATCACCGTCTGTACCGCGTGGTGGGACGATGCCGATCACATCATAACCTGCCTGTTCTATAATCCCTACAAGCACCTGCTCGATCTCTTCGGGTGCCATCTTAGCGAACGGGCGCGCTGTAGGATCACGCAGTGTTAGACGGGTACCGTTGAACTTGAAGATGTCCTGACCCCGCTCGATGTCTCGATAGACAGATGCATTTGTCATTCTTCCTGCTGACGCAGGGGTGTCGTCTGACTCTAGCATCTCTCTGATGAGATGTCGCAGGATGTTAGCTTGTGTACGCATGCTTTAGATAACTATCCATCCCACGCAGGTTTTCACTCACCGATGTCGTCTGTGTGCTTGATCCAAGCAACGATCTTGCCACCGGGCGTGTGGCACAGGAATGCACTGTCGCCCTCGTTTGAGATCCAGTGCAGTGGTTCGACGGGCGTCTCTGGTGGGATGACGAAACCTGCACGTTCAGCGTCAGGATATTGCATGTTGTAGTGTCCCACCGACGTGTGTCGAGCAGGCACGTGCTTCTTTGTCTTTGGCATGTTCCACT
>Ga0214917_10000699_pt1 | contig 43948 bp, 43 predicted proteins | sample LL_1208_BB_MetaG_FD_177983 | JGI IMG/M metagenome (GOLD analysis project Ga0214917, IMG submission 177983) | Freshwater microbial communities from Lake Lanier, Atlanta, Georgia, United States - LL_1208_BB | ecosystem: Environmental > Aquatic > Freshwater > Lake | place: USA: Georgia | collected... | reverse complement strand
TTCTGGCCCCGCCAATCAACGAATTGTCAGTGGCTCACGGCAGAATCACGCCATGAGCAAAGCACGCGAATTCATTAGTCCAAGCGACCTCACCTTTTCTTGGAATGGTTGCCATCGCTGCCTATGGCTGAACTACAACCATGGCGTGAAAGCACCTTCTTTTATGCCATTGGTGGGTGAGCTTTCTGCGATGCAGGAAAATCACTTCAACGGTGCGATCTCCTCCCAGCTCCATCCCGAAATTAAAGAAGGACGAGTGCTAGATCGCGGCGGTTGGGTTAAATCTATTCCAATCCCCTACAACTCAAAACCTTCTCCCTATGCCATCCGCGGTAAATATGACTTGCTGATGGAATTCGAAGATGGAACATATGGAATTATCGATTGCAAATTCCAAGGAAAAGATAACGACAAGAGCGATTTCTACGCACCCCAACTTGAAGCGTATGCATACGCGCTAGAGAACCCTGTCTCAGGCGAACCTCGAAAAGTTTCAGTAATAGGACTCCTAGTCTGGTCACCGAAAAAACCTCTCGGAGATCCATACGAAGGTTTCTCGCTTGGATTAAACAGTTCATGGTTTCCCATCACGCGAAACCCTGAAGGCCTACAAGAGCGATTGCAGGATTTCATTGAAGTGATTTCTGGCCCCACACCCGTTCGCGATAGCGGTTGTGAGACGTGCAAGTTCATTTCTAATCGACGCGAAATTTTCGGCGCCGAATAGGGCTACTTCTCGTCCTCGTTCTCTTTCTTAGTACGACGTTTCTCTTCTGCCAGCGCCTCTTTTGCTTGAGATGCGTAGATATCTACATACTCCTGACCTGACATCTCTTGAAGTTTCTTCATGATTGCATCCGTTGCTTTCCTTAATTCCTCCGGATCTTGTGATTTCTCAGGAGTTTGGAAATACATCGGTTCGCCAAAGATCATTTTCACTCTCATGATCTTGGGCAGAACTTTGCCCGTTGGCTGAATATCAGCGGTGTTGAACATAGCTACTGGAATGATCGGCGCCCCGCTCTCCATAGCCAAACGCGCTACCCCGGTGCGGCCCCGATAGAGCCGACCATCAGGAGAGCGAGTTCCCTCTGGATAAATTCCAAGACAGCCACCTTCGGCAAGAACAGAGAGTCCGGTCAATAGCGCGGCCTCACTTCGCGAACCGCCTGCGCGATCGACGGCGACTTGTCCCAGTGCGATGAAAGTTAACTTCTTGATCAAACCCTTGATACCGGGCGAAGTGAAATATTCGCTCTTGGCAAGGAAGGTGACTTTGCGAGGGACAACAAGTGGCATAAAGATTGAATCGCTAAATGAGAGGTGATTCGAAGCAATGATTACCGGTCCAGACGATGGGACATTTCGAAGCCCTCGGACTTTGGGGCGAAAGAGCAACGTTAATACTGGCAGCAGAAAAGATTTCAGCAGACCATAGGCAACCTTGTCGCCCTGCATCATGCTCTGGACTTTATTTCGCTTTCGCCGTAACGCCATGGCCCTAATTTAGAGCCTTTTGCCAAGCTTGTGACAATATGCGTGTCGTGAGCGTGATTCCAGGCGGAGATGAATTCCATCTCAAAGGCGGCGCAATCGCTGTACTGATGGTCCACGGTTTCACCGGTTCGCCTCTCTCAGTTCGTCCTTGGGCAGAAGCTCTCCATCAAGAAGGTTTCACTGTTTCAGTTCCGCGACTTCCTGGTCATGCACGAACTTGGGAAGAGATGAATAAAACGCAATGGCAAGATTGGTATTCCGAAGTTGATCGCGCATTCACCGAGTTGAAGCAGAGTCATGAACGAGTCTTTGTCGCAGGATTTTCCATGGGCGGCGCGTTGTCGTTACGTCTTGCTTCAATTCGCGGTAACGAGATGGAAGGTTTAATTCTCTGTAATCCATCTATTCATGATCCGCGCGCATCGCTCAAATTGGTTCCGCTTTTGCAATATTTCATTCCTTCTCTGGGTGGACGCGGAACAGATGTAGCCGCGCCGAATCCTCCTAAACATAGTTACGGACGCACTCCCCTTAAAGCTCTCCGCTCGCTGCAAAAACTCTGGGCGCTGGTTCAACGCGACCTGTATCTTGTCGATGTTCCATTGATGATCGGCTACTCAGTAAACGATCACGTAGTCGATCCTAAGAATTCAGAGTTAGTCATTGATAACGTATCTTCTGTTGATATTCGGGAAGTAATTTTTGAGCGTTCTTTCCATAATGTTGCACTCGATTACGATCTTGATGTTCTCGTAGAAGAATCGATTGGATTCATCAGAGATGTTCTTTCGGGCGCAGTCAATCGTGATGAGCGAGAACTCATCAACGCCGAATTTGATGCAATCGTCTCTGGTTTGAGTTTGGATGAATCATCAGACCGAACATTCCTCGATGAACTGGAAGATTCAGAAGAGATTGAGCGCTATGAAGGGGATAACGCCCCACTTCCCAGACTTACCCAAGTTCAACGTGCGGCTCTGGTCGGCGTGATTGGTGGACCACTTTACATCGTGCTGGTGCAATTCTTTGGCATTGATTTACTCGGTATTGGCCCCTGGCCAGGCGCAATTGCGCTTTCTGTAGGTATCGCAACCTTTTTCTGGCAGATGCGTCCAGAACGAGAAGAAGACGATGATGGAGTTGCGCTATGAGTGATCTTCGTTGGGGATTGATTGGCACTGGTGGAATCGCGCGAGCTTTTGCTCGTGATCTCACTCGAACCTCTGGACATACTATTGCCGCGGTTGGATCTCGCTCTTTGGAGAAAGCGACCGAGTTTGCACAACAAAGTGGCGGTAGACCGTACGGAAGCTACGAAGAACTTGTCGCCGCAGATATCGATGCTGTGTACGTGGCGACGCCACATCCAATGCACGCCCCGAACACAATCCTCGCTCTCAATCACGGCAAGCCCGTACTCTGCGAGAAACCCTTTGCGGTTAACTCTCGTGAGTCTGCATCCATGATTTCGGCAGCGCGTAGTAATCAACTTCTTCTCGTCGAAGCTATGTGGAGTCGATTTCTTCCACATTACCGAAAACTTCGCGAGTTAGTTGAACAAGGTGACCTAGGCGAGATCATCTCGATTTCTGCTGATCATGGCCAGAATCTGCCTTTACCCAAGTACTACCGATTACACGCGCCAGAACTTGCAGGTGGAGCACTATTAGATCTCGGCATCTATCCCATCTCCTTCGCCTACTACCTCTTAGGAAAACCACAATCGGTTGTAGTCAAAGCTGAATTCACTCCCACTGGAGTTGATTCACAAACATCGATGATCTTCCGCTACGACACCGGCGCGCACGCAAATCTCACTACGACTTTATTGGCAAAAACGCCATGTACAGCCACTGTGGTCGGAACCAAAGGGACAATCTTCATTGACGGAGATTTCTACACACCGACATCCATGCGATTGAAGAAGGTTGATGGCTCCGTTGTTGAGTTTCCAAAGCAATACGAAGGTCATGGACTTCGTGAACAAGCAATTGAATTTGCCTCTTTGTTACAAGCTGGCAAGAATGAATCATATTTGATGAGTCTCGACGATACCCAATCGATTATGGAGACAATGGATGAAATTCGAACGCAAATTGAGCTTTACTATCCCTTTGAGTAGGAAATTAGCGACGCGCTAGATCTGCGACTCCCACGAGACCTGCATCATTTCCCAACGTTGCAGGAACGATAACTGGTGCGGGACGTTTGCCGGTAAATGGAATCAAGCGATTCATCGAGTCACGTGTCGGAGTTAACAAAATATCTCCGGCATCAATAACTCCACCACCGATAACGATTGCTTCCGGATCAAGAGCTGCAACTAAAGAAGCGCATAGCGCTCCAAGCCATTGTCCGGTTGTATTAAATGCGGCGATTGCGACCGTATCTCCGTCTTGCGCGGCAGCAGTAACTTGTCGGCCAGTAAGTCCCTCAATCGTTCCATCTCCACGAGCCAAGAGATTCTTGGCGATATCCGGCGACGCATGAATCGCTTCACGTGCGTGACGCAAAAGCGCATTTCCAGATGCATATTGTTCGAAGCATCCTCTGATTCCACAGCCACAGAGATGCCCTTCAGGAACTGCGCGCATATGGCCAAATTCTGCGCCTATTCCATAAGCTCCACGATATAGCTCGTCATCAAGAATCAATCCACCACCAAGACCAGTTCCGACAGTCAACATGATTACTGTTTTATAGTCTTTACCGGCGCCAAACTTTTTTTCGCCCCAAGCAGCAGAATTTGCATCATTTTCTAGAACTACTTTTCGGCTAATCAATTCCTCCAGTTGATCAGTTAGTCGCACACCATTCCAGCCCGCAATGTTCGGGGTAGCAAGCATGGTTTTTCGATCAGAGGAGATAAACCCGGCTGCTGATACACCAACAGCATCAACCTCAAACTCTTGCATCAAATCCAGCGCAACATCGGCGATAGTTTGAGTTAGCGCTATTCCACCTTCACGAGGTGTGTCACGACGCGCGGTTTTGACTATGGAGCCGTGATCATCAATGACGCCGCCGAGTACTTTTGTACCGCCGACATCGATGCCAAGGGCAAAACTCATTTAACCTTCGAGCTTTGCCTTGAGTTGTGAAATCGTTTGTTCAATGGTGGACATCTCGACTTTTCTACGCATCATGTCTGGTACCGGCATCGAAAGCGCAGTGCCAAGCGAGTAGGTAACAGTCGTAGTTCCGTCACCATTGTCTTTGATGGAATAGCGGCCATCCATCTCGGTCATCAAATCTGCCTCTTCTAGCGAAAATGAGATTTCGTCAGGAGCTTTACTCCAGTCGTAATTCAAGGTAGCGCGATCTTTCAAGACGCCAGCTTCAACCTTAATGGTGAGTTTGGTTGGTCGACCTGATCCATCTTTCTCATGGACTTCAACAGACTTAATCGCTGTTGACCAGGTCGGGTAAGCCTCAATATCAGAAAGAATTGAACGGACATCCTCGACTGAGGCCTCAATGGTCGTGGAACTAGAGGACATATCTGCCATGGACGCAGGCTACCTCTTCTCATTACCTACTAGTAACCGCTAATTTTCGCCCATGACTGAATATTTCGTACCAGCCTTAGAGCCCGCAGCAACTGCCGGAAATCTCACCAACCTTGTCGCTGAACGTGCTTGGTTCGAGCCAGAACGCATCATGGTCTCGCGCCCACTCGGCGATGGATGGCAACCTGTTACCGCTCGCGAACTAGAAGGTGAGATTCGCGCAACCGCGAAGGGATTGATTGCATCCGGTGTTCAGATTGGCGATCGCGTTGCAATCATGGCTCGCACTCGTTACGAGTGGACGATTCTCGATTTCGCGATCTGGTTTGCTGGTGGTGTCACTGTTCCCATTTATGAAACTTCCTCCGCGGAACAAGTCGATTGGATTCTCACAGATTCAAGTTCGGTTGCCATTATCGTTGAGACGCCACAGCTACGCGACGCCGTAACTCCAGTTCTTACTCCGAAAGTTAAGAACTGTTGGGTTATGACAGAGAACGTTCTTGCCCAACTCGCCTATCTTGGCCGAGAAGTTTCTGATCAAGAGATTGATAATCGTCGAAGCGCTTTAACTCCCGATTCGCTTGCAACCCTTATCTATACCTCTGGCACCACCGGAAAACCCAAAGGCGTACAACTTACCCACGGAAACTTCTTGGCTGAATGCGGCAACGTCGTACTCGGCGCCGCAGATCTCTTCATGAAGCCAGGCGGTTCAACTCTTCTCTTCCTTCCCGTTGCACACGTATTCGGACGCATGGTGCAAATCGGTTCAATTCGTGCAGGTCTCCACCTTGCACACTGCCCCGATGTCATCGGTCGTCTCACAACCGATCTCGCATCATTCAAGCCAACCTTCGTACTGGCCGTACCTCGTATCTTCGAAAAGGTTTACAACAGTGCTGAAGCTAAAGCAGATGCAGCGGGCAAAGGATCAATCTTCCGCACAGCCGCAAGTGTCGCGATTGAGTACAGCAAAGCGCTCGACTCGGGCAGTGTTTCTCTTGCACTCAAGTTGAAACATGGCCTCTTCGATAAATTGGTTTTCTCAAAAATTCGCCATGTCCTCGGTGGTCGCGTAGAAGCAGCGATTTCAGGTGGCGCTCCACTTGGAGAACGTCTTGGGCACTTTTATCGTGGCGCGGGTGTTCGTGTTCTTGAAGGTTATGGACTCACTGAAACAACGGCTGGCGCAACACTCAACCTCACTACAGCGCACAAAGTCGGCTCAGTAGGAAAACCAATCCCTGGCACAACGATCAAGATCGCAGATGACGGTGAAGTACTCATTAAAGGTCCCATCGTCATGCGCGGATATTGGCAGAACGATGCTGCTAACAAAGAAGTCTTCACTGACGATGGATATTTCCGTTCTGGCGACCTTGGCAAACTCGATGAAGAAGGCTACCTCTACATCGTCGGTCGCAAGAAGGAACTCATTGTCACATCGGGTGGAAAGAATGTCGCTCCTGCTGTCTTAGAAGATCGACTTCGTGCTCATCCGCTCATTAGTCAGTGCATTGTTGTTGGTGACAATCAGCCATACATCGCTGCACTCGTCACAATCGATCCCGAAGCAATTAAGGGTTGGATTACTGCGAACAAGAAGGATGGTGCAACTCTCGCGGAGCTCACCAAAGATCCAGATCTCATCGCTGTGATTCAGACTGCGGTTGATGAAGCGAACAAAGCTGTAAGTCGCGCTGAATCAATCCGTAAGTTCACAATCTTGCCGGTTGATTTCACCATCGCCGGAGGTCACTTGACTGCGAAGTTGTCGGTCAAGCGTCACGTGGTACAACAAGAGTTCGCGGCAGAGATCGCCGAACTTTTTGCCTAATACTTCAGACACAGACCTATCCACTTCACCGCAAGGAATTGATCGTCTTGCGCTGACCGCTCGTCTACATGAGACGTTGGCGCAAGAGCTCGCCATTCTTGGATTTCGCCTCGATGAGCTGATCTCAGATACCAGTCTTGCTAAAGAACATCGAGCAGAGATTCGCGAGATACGACTTTTAATGATCGGCATATCTCGTAGATTCCGTGATGATATCTATCTGACAAATAACCGGTCGCGAAAAACCCTTGAGCTCTCTCTCGCGGAAATTCTCGCGGATTTGCACGTTGAAATCGACCTCTCTTATCCACCACTTCGATCTCAGGAAGAAAAACTGCTCAACGAAGTCCTTGTGGAATTAGCTCGCAACGCAGTTCGACATTCAGGGGCTAAGAGTTTCTTCATCGCGTATGAAAACCGTGATGACGGTATTGAATTGACGATAGTTGATGATGGCTGTGGAATGCCATCTCCTTCTCGCAAGAATCTAGGCTTGGTGATGATTGATCAGTCATTGCGATTGATGAACTGTAATTATCAATGCTCTTCTACGTCCGACGGCACGTCTTACCGAATTCAGATTCCATTTTCAATCATCGATAAAGAGAGTTCGCAATGAGTCTGCGTGTACTTGTGATTGATGACCACGTAGTTGTGCGGGAAGGGCTACGTCGTCTGATTTCACGAGATGAGTCAATTAATCTCGTTGGCGAAGCAGCATCTAAGAGAGAAGCTTTTGCTCAAATTTCTCATCACAATCCCGACGTCATCGTGGTCGATCTACATCTACCCGATGGAAGTGGCCTTGATGTTATCGCCTGGACTCGTTCGGTATCTCAAAAGATTGGCATCGTCGTTCTCACCATGTCGAATATGCCAGAGCATGTACTCGCCTCAATGCAATCAGGAGCCAGCGCTCACGTCGATAAGAGCGCACCCATGGGCGAAATTCTCCAGGCCATTAGAGAGAGCGCGGTAAAACCACTTACTTTCACCTCACGTAAATTGACAGACGCTGTCGTCGCTAAGAATCGCGGTATTGGTCTTACTCCACGAGAATTAGAGATTCTCGAAAAACTTCCAACAGGTGACACAGTTCAAGAAATTGCAGCTCAACTCTTTGTAACCGAATCGACGGTGAAGACTCATCTATCAGCGGTTTATAAGAAGTTGGGCGCCACAAATCGAGTGCAAGCAATAAATGCTGCGCGAAAGCTCGGCTTGCTTCCTTAGATTTTCAGCGCTTTATTGAATTCGTTCGACCAACGCTGCCAGCGCCACTCTTCTAGCGCCCATTCACGGCCGGCTTGACCCATCTTTATGCGAAGATCTTTGTCTTTCAGTAAATAGGTAACTCGTTCTGCAATTTGTTCAACGTCATTGCCATCAACGACAAATCCTGTGATTCCATCTTTGACTGCATCTGGCGCGCCGCCAGATGAACCTCCCACAACAGGAAGTCCACAGGCGCTTGCTTCCAGATAGACGATTCCCAATCCTTCTACCTCTAGACCAAAGAGTCTGGAGCGCGAAGGCATTGCAAAGATATCTCCCAGTGCGATGTATCTTGGCAAATCAAAATATTGAATCCGCCCAATAAATCGAACATTCTTATCCAGATTATGTTTCGCAACCAATCGATCCAGCTCTTTTCTGTGCGGTCCCTCGCCAATAAATACAAGAATCGCATCTGGCAATTCTGCGACGATACGTGGCATCGCTTCTACCAACCGATCTTGTCCTTTTCGATGAACTAGCCGGCCCACACTGATGATTGTTGGGCGATCATTCAATTCGAGTTCGCTTCTGAGCGATGATGAATCCAGTGGCTTGAAGTGTTCGATATCAATTCCAGGAGCAATCTTGATTAATTTCTCTGGATTCTTAAATCGTGGAGCGATTGCTTGCTTTGTAAAATTTCCGAGATACGTTGCAACATCTATCGAACGAGCGATCTCACTCATCAACCAAGAAAATGGCCAGACTTTAGACCACCACACTTCATGTCCGTGAGTGAGGGCGACAATATGGTCTGCGCCAGCTTTCCGTAACCATCTAGAAGTTAAACCGAGAGGAGCCGCTGCACCAAACCAAACTTTAGTTATGCCTCTCTCCTTGAGAATCTTCTTAAGATTGCTAACAACTCGCGGTGTTGGCAGGAGTATGGACGATCGATCGCGGATTACTTCGACTCCAAACTCATCGCTCCAACGTTGATCAAATGGCGCGGATCCTTCCTGCGAAGAGGTGTAGACGATGACTTCGCCACGCGGGATTCGCTCGAGTAGGCCGATAACGAAAGTTTCTATTCCACCGGCCCGAGGTCCAAAGTCATTTGTGACCAGCAATATTGAAGGCATTTATAGACGTCGTGCGCCGACATACTTCTTGCGGCCAAAAGCGCTTCCAAATTCGGCGATCTGGACTCTTGCTCCCGGACGCGGCGCGTGAACCATTTGGTTCTTTCCAATATAAATTCCAACGTGAGAGATGGGTGAGCCAAAAAATACGAGATCGCCGGGCTGAAGGTTTCCGCGGGCGATTGAACGACCAAATGAGTATTGGGCGCGCGATGAGTGTGGCAGTCGTACGCCAGCTTGTTCATATGCGCGCATCGTCAAACCTGAGCAATCCCACCGAATCGGGCCTGCCGCTCCCCAGACATATCGGTCGCCAATCTGTTTAACCGCAAAACGTAGAGCGGTTCCGGCACGACCTGAGACCGCATTGGCAAGTTTTGCCTGTTCAAGAGAATACTTCTTACGTTCTTCCTCATCCATCGCTTGGAGTTTGAGAAGTCGTTCGCGATCTTCCTTCTCCAATTTCGCCAAAATCTTCTCGGCTTGAGCTAATTTCTTCTCAACTTGAGCCGCTTGTGCTCGGTACCGAGCTTCGGCTGCTTGAACAAGTTTGAGTTTGTCCGCAACGGTCAGTGATGTCGCATCGAGTCGCTGTTTTGCAGTGGCATATTTACGAAGCTCAATCGCTTGTTTCCGGGTAACGCTTTCAAGTGAACCTGCCGCAGATAAATAGAGAGAAGGATCAGAGGAGAATAGAAGTTCGAGCCCCTCTCCTAAACCGGTTGATTTATATCGAGCAACCGCGATGGCGGCGAGAGATTTCTTTATCGAATCTACGGTTTGTTTCTGAGCATCTGCTTGTTGTTGTACCGCGCTCAGTTGTTTCTTCAACTTAGAAAGTTGGATTTTCGCAGCCTGGGCATTCTCGCCGGCTTCTGCGGCATCTTCTTGGAGTTGCTCGACCTGAGCACGAACTGATTTGAGATCTGCATTGGGCGCAGCGGATGCGACTGGCGCCAAAGTTATGGCTAGGCAGAGAGAAAGGAAAAAGACCACAGTTTGCGAGAAGACTCTTCGACGGAAAAGTGCGTTCGGCGCCCTGGTCATCGGTTTAGGCTAACTGCGAGGACGCGAAAACCTCAACCTGAGAGCGCCTCCGTAGGCTGAGAATCAGGTTGGGATTTCTCACTATGAGCGTAACGCAGCGGCGGAATCATTCCCCGGGAGGCCAAGAGGTCGATAACGCGCGATTCTTCTGGTCCAATCTCTGAACCGCGGTCAATGCGTGACGGCGGAGCTTCGATGAGAACAGAGACAACACAATCGCGACAGGCAATATCGCGCATTACGCAACTTTCGCAATCAATGATCATGAGGAAAAAGGTATAGATGGCCACTGACATCGCTCTGATTCCCGCTGGGTCAGACGCGGTAACGTTTCGACTATGACCACGGCCAGTGTTCGCGCCCACAACCACGAGAAAGTTATCGCCAATATGGTCATTGGTTCGAACGGCGCAACCTCTCTCGACCAGGACTCTGCTCCGCTAAGTCCGCCCGCTGATCGGGAGCGTTTTCATGCGATACGAGGGCTTGCTTCCTCTCTGGTTGTCGGAGGAAATACCTACCGGTGCGAGCACTATGCGAAAGCTCCATTGCCTGTGTTCGTTGCAACGCGTAATCCAGAATTGTTATCGAGTCCACATTCCGCAATTGAAGGAGAGTCTTTCTTCATCAACGCCAATCCAAAGGTCGTGCTTCATCAAGCGCTAGAAAGGAAAGGTGCTGTGGCCTTAGTCGAAGGAGGCATCAGCTTTATCAAACCACTTCTGGCCGAACAGATGATTGATCGACTCTTTCTCACCCGCAGCCCGCTTGCCGGCGATAGTGACTTCTTCGACTTTGAATTACTAGAGCGCCATTATCAAGTGGAGAAAAGTGAGCAGGTTGAAGATGTGACTTTTGAGGAATGGGTCCCCATCCGGAACTAAAAGTGCTTTAGAACGCGGCAATCAAAATCACGCCGAACAATGCTGCAGCAATTCCAACATATTGGATTCGATGCAAACGCTCGTGGAGGAATTTATATGCGAGCAAGATTGTGACGATAGGAAATAGCGAACCAAAGACCATTGCAATAGAAACTAGCCCTTGTGTCGTTGCAACACCGAGTAAGAAGTTAGCGAGAAAATCTGCAACGCCAATAAAGATTAAGAGCGGAATATAAGAGCGAGAGAAACCGCCGAGAGTTCGATACTTCATTGCAATAACGATGCATACAGATACTGATGCACATCTCATCGCAGTCATAGTATGAAGCGAGTCTGTCTCAGAACCAATTGCGATAAAGGTCAACGCAGTTCCAAAGCCAAGCGCGGCAACAACGGCATAGACCAACGGCTTGATAGGCAATCCATTCCTTACTTCTGGGCCGCTGGCCATAAATGCCCCAGCGACAGCGATCACGATTCCCAATGTCTGAGCTGTTGACGGACGTTCACCTTGAATCAACGCATAAATGAGTGGAATGACGACTGATAACGAGCTAATTGGTGAAACGACTCCCATGCGTCCAGTCGCGAGCCCAGTGTAAAAAGCGGTGAGGCCGATGAAGCCTGCGATTCCTGCAATCACCCCAGGTATGAAATAGCCATCGAAAGAGAGCGTGGGAGCGATGAAAGAGCCAGTCAGCGCTATGACTGACAATCCAAAGAGCAATCCAAATGTTTGCGAGACGCCTGTGACTGCTAGCGCTTTGAAACGTTTAGCGAGGTTTCCTGCAAGGTAATCAGCAGTTCCCCAGAGAATGCTGGAAAACAACGCGAGGAATGAGCCCATGTCGAAAGCCTAGCGTCACACTCTCCTCGTGGCTCCCATGACTTCAATAACTACTCTCCTACCCTTAGATAGTGGCAAATCAAACTGATCTTTTTCATTCTTTTGTAAATGGCATGAAGGATTTTTTGCCACGTTCTGAAATTGTTCTCGAAGAGATACCTGCGCCCCAACGTTTAGCTCCATTTGCTTATGCAGTTTCTGCAGATCTCACTGACCCTCGTCTCGTCGATAGCGATGGTGAATTAGAAGATATTGCGACCGGACGTTTTGTCCTGCTCCATGATCCAGAAGGACAAGAAACCTGGGAAGGGACCTTTCGGTGTGTGACCTTTGTGCGCTCCGCACTTGAGACAGAGATGGAATCTGACCCATTACTTCCTGATGTCGGTTGGTCTTGGTTTATGGATGCTTTGCGCAATTCAGGCGCCCCATTTGTCGCACCTAGCGGAACTGTCACTCGAGTAATGAGCGCTTCTTACGGACAACTTTCCACTAGTGATGAGACATCCGAGATTGAGATTCGTGCATCATGGACTCCTGCAAATGCTCACGATTTATTGAAGCATGTTGGCGTATGGCTGGATTTGATGGCGAGCGCAGCTGGACTTGCTCCGGTTCCTGAAGGAGTTAGTTCGCTTCCACGTCGGCGCTAAAAGCTGCACACGAACGATTACTTTTCATGCGAGCACTTCATGTCCCCGATCAGGGAACTCCCCCGGTCATCGAGGATTTGGAATCGCTACATTCGTGCATTGCTGACTTGCAAAAAGGATCAGGTCCTATCGCTATCGATGCGGAACGTGCATCAGGTTTCAGATATAGCGCTCGAGCTTATTTAATACAGATTTTTCGCCGGGGCAGCGGAATTCATCTCATTGATCCGATTGCCATCAACTCGCTAGACGGCGCGTCCTTAGTAATCGCAGCTCTAAATAAATGCATGGAAGATGAAGAGGTCATCATTCATGCCAGCACCCAAGATCTGCCTTGTTTACGGGAATTTGGCATCGATCCCCAACGCCTTTTTGACACGGAATTAGGCGCACGAATTGCCGGTTGTGCACGAGTTGGTCTTGGTTCGCTCTGTGAAAGTCTCTTGGAAATTGCACTTGCCAAAGAACATTCTGCTGTTGATTGGTCAATACGCCCCCTGCAACAAGAATGGTTGGACTATGCCGCGCTTGATGTTGCTGTCTTGATTGATCTTCGAGATAAAGTTGCCGAGCTGCTTGAAGCCCAAGGCAAATTGACTTGGGCGCTCCAAGATTTTGCGTCAATTCTAAAATCGCCACCAAGTCCACCTCGGAAAGAACCTTGGCGTCGCACTTCAGGTATGCATCAGATAAAGTCGAGATATCAAATGGCGATAGTTCGCGAACTTTGGCTTGAACGTGATCGAGTCGCTGCGCAGATTGATCTTGCTCCGGGCCGTTTGCTTTCTGACTCGGTTATCTCTGCGATGGCGCAATCGCGCTTGAAAAGCGTTGCTGAATTGATGAAAATGCCAGAAGCGAAAGCTCGAATACGTAATGAAGTTCAAAAGAACCATATAGATCTCTGGTTTGACATTTATCGGCGCGCTTCTGCCCTGCCCGAAAGTGAATGGCCCCAACTACGGAGTAAATCTGACTCTTTACCGCCAGTAAAAATCTGGCGAGCGAAATATCCGTTGGCCTATGCGCGAATCATGCACGCAAGAATTCGCTTGTATGAGATTGCCACAACCCACTCGATTCCATTAGAGAATCTCCTGACGCCAGAAATTGCTCGCAAGATCACTTTCGATAACGGAGCCGAAAAGAGTTATGAATTTTCGCAATCTCTTATTACAAAAGTCGAGACTCAATTGCGTCTTAATGGAGCGCGCGAATGGCAGATCGAGAAAACTGCATATGCTCTGGCTCAATCACTCTGTGAGACTGAGGCTCCCCCGGCGCCTGAACCTGCCGAAGAGCCTGAAAACGGAGAAAACCCACCATCGGAGTGACCCGAATTACGCAACATTGGAGTTGCGAAAATAAGTGCTGCGGGTTTAGGCTGGCCACATGCTCAGTAGTTTCCTGATCGCGCTCCGTGAAGGCCTTGAGGCCGCTCTTATCGTCGGAATCCTCGTGGCGTACGTCGTTAAAACTAACCGCCGTTTTCTTCTGACCCCTATCCGGGCTGGCGTATCGCTCGCCCTTGCCCTCAGCGTCGCTCTTGGTGGCTTCCTCGGATTCACCTCCGCCGAGCTATCAGCCCGCGGCGAGGAATTCTTCGCCGGCACTACCTCCTTTGTTGCAGTTGGACTCGTGACCTGGATGGTCTTCTGGATGAAGCGAACGGCTCGCTCACTTCGCGATGAACTTCATGAGAAAGTCGATACTGCGGCAATGGTCGGTCCTTTAACGTTGGCGTCTGCAGCATTCTTCGCCGTTGCTCGCGAGGGGCTCGAAACAGCGCTCTTTGTTTACACAAATTTCCAGACCGTAGGCTCAAAGGTCCCAGCAACAATTGGCTTGATCTCAGGTTTGGCTCTTTCCGTACTTCTTGGCTACGCCCTTTATCGCCGGGCAATCAAAATCAATCTTTCGAAGTTCTTCACAATCACTGGCGCTGCGCTCATCATCGTTGCAGCAGGTGTTCTCTCATATGGGATTCATGAGTACCAAGAACTTGGCTGGCTACCAGGTGAAAGCGCTTACGCGTGGGATGTCACTTCGTGGTTAGCGCCAGATTCAATCCTTGCCTCGGTTCTCGCTGGAACGATCGGCTTCGACACCACCATGTCATGGCTCCAGCTCGTCGTATGGGGCGCATTTGTCGTTGGCACCTTGGCGCTCTATCTCAAGCCGGCCAAGACCACCGCGCCCGTTCTCGTATCCAAGTAACGGCCTCTACTCCCGCCCTCGTCCAATTGGGCTTTAGGTTACTGATGAGTAACCTAGCGGCATGAATACTGCCTCTACCTCCACCAATGTTCTCCTTGTTGACGCTGTTCGCTCTCCTTTCGGAAAAGCGGGCAGCTTGTACGCCGGCACAAGAGCTGATGACATCATCGTTCGATGCATCCGAGGATTGCTTGAGCGAAATCCGCAAGTAAAACCTAGCGACGTCGACGATGTAGCAATTGCTGCAGCAACTCAATTCGGTGATCAAGGTATGAATATCGGTCGTAGCGCGACGCTGCTTGCAGGATTACCCAATACTGTTCCTGGATACTCGATTGATCGTTGGTGCGCAGGTGCGATGACGTCGGTAACCACGTTGGCGGGATCTATCAACATGGGCGCGTATGACGTCGCAATTGCTGGTGGAGTAGAACATATGGGTAATCACCCTATGGGCGAAGGCATGGATCCCAATCCTCGTTATCTTGCAGAGAAACTTGTTGATACAGACGCGCTATCAATGGGAAATACCGCAGAACGTTTACATGACAAGTTGCCACACTTAACTAAGGAGCGCGCAGATAAATATGCGCTCGCCTCTCAACAAAAAACCGCAGCTGCTTATGCTGCCGGAAAGATCCAACCTAATTTGATTCCAGTTGCGGTACGAAGCGCTGAACAAGGTTGGGGCGTTGCCACTGTAGATGAACCGCCACGTCCTGGAACAACCTTGGAAGCGCTCGCCGCACTCAAGACACCATTCCGCCCTGCCGGTCGAGTAACTGCAGGTAATGCTGCCGGACTCAATGATGGCGCAACTGCTGCGCTACTTGTGAGTGAGAAGAAAGCAAAAGAGCTCGGACTCTCTCCAAAAGCAAAAATGGTTACATTCGCCTTCGCTGGCGTTGAGCCAGAAATTATGGGTTATGGACCTGTTCCTTCCACGTTAAAAGCTTTAGAAAAAGCGGGTCTTTCCATTAGCGATATAGGACTTTTTGAAGTTAATGAAGCATTTGCAATCCAAGTACTTTCATTCCTCGATTACTTCGGTATTGCCGACGATGATCCTCGCGTGAATATTTATGGCGGAGCAATTGCAGTGGGACATCCACTCGCTTCATCAGGAATACGATTAATGCTTAATTTGGCGGAAGGTTTTAAAGAACGTCCCGATGTTCGCTATGGCATCACAACTATGTGTATCGGTCTTGGGATGGGCGGAACTGTGATCTGGGAAAACCCTCACTACAACGGTAAGGCGGCATAACTCATGGCTGACATCACTACTCCTGTAGGCGCGCCCGAAGAAGTTGTAACAAAGGCGCTCGTCCGGGAAATAGATCTTGCCGCTTTTGGCGCTCAGGGAACGCTTGCTCTCATCACGATTGATAACGGTCTTGATCACACTCGTCCCAATACTCTTGGGCCAAAGTCTCTTCAAGAACTCGATAACGCAATTACCGCAGCAGAAAACTCTTCCGCGGTTGCAATTGCAATCACTGGTAAACCTTTTATCTTCGCTGCTGGCGCCGATCTTTCTGGCTTGCCATTCGTCACGGAAAAATCGCAATCACTTGCAATCGGAAAATTTGGACATGATGTCTTCAAGCGACTTGGACGGAGTAAGAAGGCAACTTTCGCATTCATCAATGGACTCGCACTTGGCGGCGGACTCGAAGTTGGATTGCATTGCAACTATCGCACGATGGCATCTACAGCACTTACCGCGCTTCCCGAATGTTTCCTTGGAATAGTTCCTGGTTGGGGCGGCGCCACAATCCTTCCAAAGTTGATTGGACCAGAACGCGCAGTCCAAGTCATCATCCTTAACGCACTCAACAACAACACGATGATGAAAGCGAAAGAAGCACAAGGACTAGGCGTTGTCGATGCTGTCTACGAACCAGCTGACTTTCTAGAGCGTTCCGTTGCATTTGCCGCGCGCATAATCTCCGGCAAAGAGCAGATTGATCGCCAGGATTACACTGCCGATGTCGCGGCTTGGGATAAAGCAATCGCCACAGGAAAAGCTGCCATCGCCAAGAAGTATGGCGGCGCAGATATTGAAGCCCCTCGTCGCGCTCTTGAATTGATCTACGCAGCCCGCACTAACACTCTTGACCAGGGCTTCGATGCTGAAGATGAGATTCTCGCAAACCTAGTCATGGGCAATCCTCTTCGCTCCTCGCTCTACGCATTCAATCTCATCCAGAAGAAACGTAAGAAAGTAGAAGGCGCACCAAAGCCAGCACTCGCCCGTAAAGTCACCAAAGTTGGCGTCGTTGGGGCAGGCTTGATGGCATCTCAACTCGCTCTTCTCATAGTACGCAATCTCAAAGTTCCAGTCGTCATGACGGATTTGGATCAGGCGCGCGTAGATAAAGGTGTGGCCTGGGTTCATGCCGAGATCGCTAAGTTGGTAGAGAAGAAGCGATTGAATGAAGAAGCAGGTCGACGACTCTCGCTTCTTGTCACAGGTTCGGTCGACCAATCAGTCTTTGCCGGCGCAGACTTCATTATCGAAGCAGTCTTCGAGGAACTTTCCATCAAGCAGAAACTCTTCAAAGATCTTGAGGCGATCATCGCCCCCGAATGCGTTCTTGCCACGAATACTTCATCGCTCTCGGTTGAGAAAATGGGCGAAGGACTTCAACACCCGGAGCGCGTTGTTGGATTCCACTTCTTTAATCCAGTTGCGGTGATGCCACTTCTCGAAGTTGCTCGCACATCGAAAACCGATGATGCAACCACTGCTACTGCTATTAATGTCGGGAAAGAATTAAAGAAGACCATGATTATTTGTAAAGATGCGCCGGGCTTTGTAGTCAATCGTCTCTTAACTCGATTTATGGGTGAAGTTACTGATGCGATGGATGAAGGAACACCTGCTGATGTCGCCGATAATGCGCTGCGTCCGCTCGGCTTCCCGATGTCGCCATTCGAACTCTTTGGCCTGGTCGGTCCAGGAGTTGCACTGCATGTTTCCAAGACGTTGAATGCAAATCTCGGCCCGCGTTATCGCGTCTCGCCAACAGTCCAACGTCTGGTCGATAAAGGCGTCAAGACCTTCTACACCAAGGATGAGAGCGGAAAACTCATTCCCAATCCTGAAGCACTTGCACTCGTTGAAAAAGGCACCAAAGCCTCTACTGGCGAAGGAGTGAAGTTGCGTGCACTCAAAGCGCTGGCTGAAGAAGCGCGCATGATGCTCGATGAAGGTGTTGTTGCAACTGCTGCAGAGATTGATCTATGTATGCTGATGGGCGCAGGTTGGCCAATGCATCTTGGCGGAATCTTGCCGTACTTAGATCGTGAGGGAATTAGTGAAGTGGTTTGCGGTCAGCGTTTTCATCCACATGGAGTCGCATCGCTTCCTGCTTAATTCCATCTGATGCCCAACCCACGAGTTGGCGCGTAACATTTTGAACGGTAATCCCGAGATCTTCCAAGATCTCGGAGCGCTTGGAATGTTCGATGAATTCCAGCGGAACTCCAATGGAATGAAGCGGCATGTTGACGTTATTTTCTCGCAAGAGTTCGGAGATTGAACTTGCAACACCTGCATGCTTAATTCCATCTTCTAAAACTACAACATGTGAATACCGATGCGCCATCGTGAGCAAAGCAGCTGCAGGAAGTGGTTTGATCCAGCGAGGATCAACGACAGTAACGCCGACGCCTTCACGATATGCCTGTGCCGCAGCTTCGACAGCAATTGGCGCCATCGCACCAACGCTCACCAACAAAATGTCGGCGCTCTCGCCACGATAAAGGATGTCAATTCCATCACGACGTTCAAATGCCGGTAATTCAGCCGCTACTGCACCCTTGGGAAATCTCATGATGGATGGAGCGTCTGTAATGGACATACACTCGCGGAGAAGTTCTCGCAGTCGAACACCATCGCGCGGTGCTGCAACGTGCGCAGTAGGGACAATTCCGGTGATAGCAAGATCCCAGATTCCATGGTGTGAAGGTCCGTCATCTCCGGTGATTCCCGCTCGATCAAGTACGAATGTAACTCCAGCTTTATGAAGCGCAACATCCAAGAGCAACTGATCGAAAGCTCGATTCAGGAAAGTGGAATACACAGCAACAACAGGATGTAGGCCGGTGAAAGCCATTCCTGCTGCCGATGTAGTGGCATGTTGTTCGGCAATTCCAACATCAAAAGTACGGTCGGGGAATTCTGCTTGGAACTTATCAAGACCGGTTGGACCCAACATTGCTGCAGTGAGTGCAACAACATCTTTACGTTCGCGACCAATCTCAACGAGCGCATCAGAGAAAACACTGGTCCACGAAGGTCCGCTCTTGCTCAATGGCTCTCCGGTCTCAGGGTCAACAACGCCGACCGCATGGAATTTTTCTGCTTCATCTTGGATCGCAGGAGCATGACCTCGACCTTTTTCGGTGATCGCATGCACCAGAACTGGGCCTTCAAACTTCTTCGCCTGAGTTAATGCCCTCTCAAGAGCGGTGATGTCGTGACCATCCACGGGACCGAGATACTTCAAGCCAAGATCTTCAAACATTCCCTGCGGTGCAACGATGTCTTTAATGCCTTTTTTCATTCCGTGCAGGGTTTCATAAATGGGTTGTCCCACAACTGGCGTCCGCTCTAGAACTCCCTTACCCCAATCCAAGAATTTCTCGTAACCCTTAGTCGCTCGCAAGGTAGAAAGATAAGTAGCAACGCCGCCAATAGTCGGTGAATAGGAGCGTTCATTATCGTTAACAACAATAACCAGACGGAGATTCTCGGCAGCCGCAATGTTGTTGAGCGCTTCCCAAGCCATACCGCCAGTCAGCGCACCATCACCAACTACTGCAACAACTGTTCTCTCGTTCTCTCCTTGGACCATAAATCCGCGAGCGATTCCATCAGCCCAGGAAAGAGCAGTGGAAGCATGAGAGTTTTCGATGACATCATGTTCGCTTTCGCCACGATTTGGATATCCAGCAATTCCACCTCTCTGACGCAGTTTATCGAAACCAAGTGCGCGTCCAGTAAGAATCTTATGAACATAACTTTGATGACCAGTATCGAAAACAACTACATCGCGCGGCGATTCAAAGACGCGATGTATGGCAATCGTAAGTTCAACGATGCCTAGATTTGGTCCAAGATGTCCACCTGTTTTGGAGACTTTCTCGATAAGGAAAGTTCTGATTTCGCTTGATAGATCATCCAGCTCGTCAATGCTCAGTCGCGCAAGATCACTCGGCGACTTGATACGAGGCAGGAACTTCATGTCGTAATGGTATCGGCGAACCGAAGTTCAAGTACTAGTGAAGTAATGAACGAAGTACGTACTGCATGATCCCACCGTGACGGTAGTAATCCGCCTCACCTGGGGTATCGATGCGGACTTTCGCAGTAAAGCTCTTGCCGCCAGCGGTCACCTTTACCGTGGAAGGAATTCCTCCCGCATTGAGTTCGGTCACTCCTTCGATAGAGAAAACCTCTTCGCCAGTGAGACCCAAGGATTCAGAGCTCTCGCCTTCATTGAATTGAAGTGGCAACACACCCATGCCAATCAAGTTCGAGCGATGAATTCTTTCGAAAGATTCGGCAATCACAGCTTTTACGCCGAGAAGAGCGGTTCCTTTTGCTGCCCAATCTCGCGACGAACCTGATCCGTACTCTTTGCCTGCCAAAATAACGAGTGGAACTTTTGCGGCTTGATAAGCCATTGACGCTTCATAGATTGTTGTTTGGTCGCCGTTGCTTAGAAAGTTTCGAGTAAACCCACCTTCGACTCCATTCAAAAGCAAATTCTTCAAACGTATATTTGCAAAAGTTCCACGGATCATGACTTCATGATTTCCACGTCGCGAACCATACGAATTGAAATCAGCGCGAGCCACTCCATTCTCAGCTAAGTATTTGCCAGCTGGAGAATCTGCCTTGATGGAGCCTGCAGGTGAGATGTGATCCGTCGTTACAGAATCGCCAAGCTTCGCCAGAACTCGTGCACCATGAATATCGGTGACCGGAACTGGATTGCGAGGCATGCCTTCAAAATATGGTGGCTTGCGAACATAGGTTGATTGAGCATCCCATTCGAAGACTTTTCCGGTCGGAGTCGCAAGTGAAGTCCAACGATGATCGCCAGCAAAGACGCTCGAGTAATCTTTCTTGAACATCTCGGAAGAAACGACGCCGTCAATGACCGCCTGGATTTCTGAAGGAGAAGGCCAGATATCTTTTAAGAAAACATCGTTGCCGTTGGAATCTTTACCCAGCGGATCCTTTTCGAAATCGTGATCCATAGTTCCAGCGATGGAATACGCAACAACGAGAGGAGGTGAAGCCAAATAATTCATCTTTACATCCGGGCTAATGCGACCTTCAAAATTGCGATTTCCAGAGAGCACAGCGGCTACTGCAAGATCATTCTCATTGACTGCCTTGCTGACTTCGACGGGAAGCGGTCCTGAGTTGCCGATACACGTCACGCAACCATAGCCAACGAGATTGAATCCGAGTTTCTCAAGGAAAGGAGTAAGTCCAGCCTTTTCATAATAGTTCGTCACAACTTTTGATCCCGGTGCAAGAGTTGTCTTGACCCATGGCTTGCTCTGCAGCCCTTTTTCGACTGCTTTCTTCGCCAGCAAACCAGCACCAATCATCACGCTTGGATTTGAGGTGTTGGTGCATGATGTAATCGATGCGATGACAACTGATCCATTTGTGACTGCGCCTGGTCGTGCATTGATTGTGACTGGGACGGGCGACTGAGCGCTCTTTTCCGATAAATAAGTTGGGACGCTCTTTGCGAATGCTGACTTCGCATCGCTCAAAGAAACGCGATCCTGCGGACGCTTAGGGCCAGCAATAGAAGGAACTACCGAAGCAAGATCGAGTTCCAGATGTTCAGAATAACGAGGCGTTGCTGATGGGTCATGCCAGATTCCTTGACGCTTTGCATAACTTTCGACAAGAGCGCGTTGTTCTTGCGAGCGACCAGTGAGTTCTAGGTATTTCAAGGTCTCTTCATCAATCGGGAAGATCGCAATAGTCGAGCCGTATTCCGGCGACATGTTTCCAATCGTTGCGCGATTTGCCATAGGTAGCGCACTTACGCCCGGTCCATAGAACTCCACAAACTTTCCAACGACTCCATGTTTGCGAAGCATTTCAGTGATCATCAAGACCAAGTCGGTCGCAGTTGTGCCGGTAGGAAGCGAGCCACTCAATTTAAAACCAACAACCCGAGGGATCAACATCGATACTGGTTGTCCGAGCAGAGCTGCTTCGGCTTCGATTCCGCCAACGCCCCAACCTAGGACGCCAAGTCCGTTGACCATCGTCGTATGAGAATCTGTTCCGACAACCGTATCGGGATAGGCGCGTTCAACTCCATTGACGTCACGAACCATGACAACTCGGGCCAAATATTCAATATTTACTTGATGGACGATTCCAGTTCCTGGTGGCACCACTTTGAATTCATCGAATGCGCTCTGCCCCCAGCGTAGGAATCGATAACGCTCTTGGTTTCTTTCGTATTCAATATCGACATTTTGCTTGAAAGCATCGGGAGTTCCATATGTATCGGCAATGACGGAGTGATCGATGACAAGTTCGGCAGGTGCCAGCGGATTAACGCGGCTTGGATTTCCTCCAAGTTCGGCAATTGCTTCACGCATTGTTGCCAGATCCACAACACAAGGTACGCCTGTGAAATCTTGCATGATGACGCGAGCAGGAGTGAATTGAATTTCAGTATCTGGCTGGGAGTTAGGATTCCATGATGCAAGTGCGTCAATCTGAGATGCCGTGATATTTGCACCATCTTCGGTACGCAACAAATTCTCCAGCAAGATCTTCAAAGAATAAGGAAGATCAGCCGCCGCTGGCAGCTTGGTGATGTCGAAGATCTCATATGTCTTGCCTGCTACTTCGAGGGATGTTCGAGCGCCAAAGGAATTCTTACTCATGGGGCGAATCCTAACTTGCGAAGTTTTCTAGAACCTTGGGGCGCCTCAATACGGCAGGCTATTCTGGAATGAAACGCGCCACACACTCCATATGGGCCGTCATTGGGAAGAGGTCAAAAGCTCGAATACTCTCAAGAGCAAATCCTCTCTCCTTCAAATACGCAGTATCGCGAGCCAATGAAGCAGGATCGCAGGCTACATACACGATCGCTCGCGGTTTTAGAGACACAACCGCTTCGATGACAGAAGCTCCTGCTCCTGACCGTGGCGGATCAAGAACCACAAGATTCGCTGCGACATATTTTTTAAGCGCTTTCTCCACTCGCCCATGAACGACTTCAACTCGTTCTTCGCTAGCGAAATTCCGTTTTGCATCGGTGATCGCGTTGTCATCGGACTCGATGATAGTAATGCGCCCACCAGCTCCAATCTCAGGTAGTAAGGCAGCGGCAAAGAGTCCTACTCCCCCATACAAATCAAAAACGTGATCGCCTGCCTGTGCCGTCGAAAGTTCTCGGACCACGCGCGACAAGAGTTCGGGAGCTGCTGTATGACTTTGCCAGAAAGAGAGTGGATTGAGCGAGAATTCGACTTCGCCAACTTTCTCGCTGATGAGCGCAAAGTTCTCTCTGCCTTCAATAGAAATCTCTTGTGAACCGGAGCTGGTGATTGCGATATCGACTCGCTTACCTTTTGGTAATCGCCGTTGATTGATGAGTTGGATATCAATCTCTTTGCTCGCAATCATGCATTCATCAATCTCAACAATCTGAGCGCTTCGAGCAGCGAAAAGACCGAGTCTGGAGTTATCGGAGACAGTGAACTCCATGCGATTACGCCAATGAAGGGTAGGAAGAACTTCTTCTACCTCAACGCTAATCTCCATTTTGGCAAGGCGCCGAAACTGTTCCGAGATGATCTGAGATTTTAGGCTACGTTGATGGGAAAGTTCCATATGTTGGAAATCGCAACCACCACAGCCTTGAGGCGTTGCAAACTTACAAGGAGCTTTCACTCTATGCGGTGATGCATCAATAACAGCAACACTATTGCCTCGCGCAAAACTGCGGGTTATGTCGGTGATCTCAACAGTGACTCGTTCACCAGGGATTGCGTGTCTGACAAAGATAACTTGTCCTTCGTGACGTGCAATGCAATGTCCGCCATGAGCGATAGCCGTGACATCAACGTCATAACGATCACCAATCTGCATTATTGCTCCAGCTCTAGAATTCATTCGCTTTTTTGCGAAAGATGGTCTATCTCTCGCGTGGATTACAGGTTCTCTAGCCTAGAGGTGTAAATTCTCCTTCCGTGCATATCGTGATCATGGGTTGTGGCCGAGTCGGCTCAACTCTGGCAAAAGATTTTCAAGCCCTTGGACATTCAGTCGCAGTTATCGACCAAGATCGCGAAGCTTTCCGACGCCTCGGAGCAGACTTCAATGGCCTGACGATTGCCGGAGTTGGTTTTGATCGCGACACTCTCCTCGAAGCAGGTATCGAACGAGCCGATGCTTTCGCTGCAGTCTCCAATGGTGATAATTCAAATATCTTGGCGGCCCGTGTGGCACGTGAGACATATGGCGTCGCAAGTGTTGTTGCCCGAATTTATGATCCCGCTCGCGCTGAAATTTATCAACGTCTAGGAATTCCCACGGTTGCAACAGTTCTCTGGACTACAGACCAAATTATGCGTCGCCTATTGCCACAAGGATCTCGTTCGGAATGGCAAGACGCTTCTGGAAAAGTACAACTTGCTGAAGTTCCATTGCATAGAGATTGGTTCGGCAAACCTGTTTCATTGATTGAACAGCATACGAGCGCTCGAGTCGCATTCATCACTCGATTGGGTGAAGGACTAATTCCCAATGAGCATACAGTTCTTCAAGAAGGCGATGTCGTTCATGTGATGGTCGAAGATAAGAACCTTTCGGCCACAGAATCTTCACTCGCTTTGCCGCCGGGAGGCGAATAATGAGAATCGCAATCGCAGGCGCCGGTAACGCAGGTCGCGCCATAGCCCGTGAACTTATTGCAAATGGCCATCAAGTTCTTTTAATTGATAAGAATCCAAAAGCTCTCAAAATGGAGAGTGTTCCTTCTGCCGAGTGGCTCCTTGCTGATGCATGCGAAATTAGTTCACTCGATAAAGCCAAATTGGATGTCTGCCAAGTCATGGTCGCCGCTACCGGTGACGACAAAGTAAATCTCGTTGCATCTCTCCTTGCGAAAACTGAGTATGGAGTTCCTCGAGTTGTGGCGCGGGTAAATCATCCAAAGAATGAGTGGCTTTTCGATTCCTCATGGGGAGTTGATGTTGCCGTTTCGACCCCGCGCATCATCGCAGTCTTGGTTGAAGAAGCAGTCTCTGTTGGCGATGTCGTTCGACTCTTCTCGCTCAAAGCAGGTGAAGCAAACCTGGTGGAACTCACCCTTCCCGATAACTCCACCTGTAATGGGAAGACCGTCTCAGAAATCGAGTTGCCAGAAGATGCATCGCTCGCAGCAATTATCCGCGACGGACATGTGATTACTCCAGCTGCTCATGATGTCTTTTCAGCCGGTGACGAGTTGATTTTTGTCGCGTCAGCGAAAGCGGAAGAGTTACTCAAAAGCTGCTTTGTAACAAACTAATTTACGGTTCGAAGATCCTCTCGCAGTTTTGGACCATTCTTAATCACAATCCAGGTAGCCCACGCAGTTGCAATGAAGAGTGGATACCCCATTACCAAGCGAGCAGTTCCGAGGACATTCACATTTCCGGAAACATAGAGCGGGTATTGAACGAGGAGTCTCACAGCAAACATACCCACCCAGAGCCAGGTTGCTTTGACATACACCTTCGTACGTATCGGATCTTTCCGCCAACGTAGATTCTCTTCCAGCAATGGCCCGATGATCACGCCAATTATTGGCCAACGAACAATGATTGACACGAGATACACAACGCTATATATCGCGTTAGTCCATAGTCCAGGCAAGTAAAAGTCCTCTGCTTTACCTGTGCGATTAGAAAGCCATGCACAGATGGCTACACCTATAACTCCAGATATCGCATGTTGAATCGTCTCGCGTCGTGCTAACCGCACAATGGTAAGAATGAGTGAAAGCGCGAGCGCGCCATAAGCTGCTTGCTGAACATCTTTTGTGACATTGAATATCACAAGGAAAATCAGAGCTGGCAATCCCGAATCGAGGAGCCCTTTCTTGCCACCCATCGCGTTAAGGATTCTGGCTTTATCTTCTTCGCTACTCATGTTCTCCCTGTCGAACCAAATCCTCCGGTGCCACGACCTGAACCTGGCAACTCTTCAACTTCGATAAATTCAGCTCGCTCTACTTTTTGAAAGACTAATTGGGCAATACGGTCGCCTCGCTTGATAATGAATCGCTCTTTGAGATCGTGGTTAATCAAGATAATTTGTAACTCTCCTCTATAACCCGCATCTATCGTCCCCGGCGCATTCACCATACTTACGCCATGCTTAATCGCGAGCCCTGAACGCGGATGCGCGAATGCTGCGTACCCATCGGGAATAGCGATTGAAATGCCTGTCGGGACAAGTGCTCGCTCCCCTGGTTCGATCGTGAGATCAATACGGGAATGCACATCAGCGCCTGCATCTCCAGATTTGGCGTAGGTGGGAAGCGGAAGATCGTCGTCGAGGCGAGTGATCAATACCTTCATGGATTGATCTCGAACTCAGTATCAATAGAAAGATCGGTGCGTCCAACAAGGACATCGCGGAAACCTTCAGGGGCATTGTTGATGAAATGTTCCATAGGAACGATGATGAAAATTGCAGCGGCTTCAACGGCAATCTCGCCTTCATGAGTGCCCAATCTTCCTTCTGCCTTGCAGTAAATTTTCCGACCTTCTTGTCCAACAATCTCGGCTTGAATATGTAGCGTGGTTCCAACTGGAACCGGCGCCACAAAAAGAGTTTCAAGTTTTCCAGTTACAGCGGGTTGACGAACCAACCACATCAACTTGCCGAGCGCTTCATCAAATGCACAAGAAAGCAATCCACCATGTGCCAACCCCGGCGCTCCTTGATGCATCTCAGTTACCGTGAATTTTGCATTAACCGTCATTCCTTCACCTGAGTATGCGACCAGATGAAGTCCAGCCGGGTGTGAGGCGCCACAGCCATAACAATCTGGATTGTGAGAACCAAGGAGCGTTCCCGGAACTGGCGCTTGGGGATGACGATCAGGAATGACTGCAGATGCGGGAGGAACGATGTTGAGACCGCGTGACATGGAGGAAGATTACCCTGCGATCAACGATGAATAAACCTTGTACTCTCGTCGCATGCGCGAAGTATTGCGATGGCCATGGTGGTTCACTCTCTTGGTACTGGGCCTCGATCTATCAATCGTCATTGCGCTCTGGGCTGGACTCGGAAATAACGCTGCTCTTGCCGGTGCGATTTCTATACTTGTACTCAGTTTTATCTTCTACCGCTTCACTTCTCTTACGATAGAAATCGAAGGAGATGTCCTCCGCGTTGGTGGAGCGGTGATTGAAAAGAAATATCTTGGCGAAAAAGAGATTCTCGACCGCTCAAAGATGCAGCATTACATGCGCATAGGTTTCAACCCAAGCGCTTTTTATGCGATTCGATTCTGGGTGAAGACAGGAGTTAAAATCTCGATTGATGATTCGCGAGATCCAACGCCGTTTTGGATCGTTAGCAGCAAACGCGCCACGGAGATTGAAGCGCTTCTAAAGAACTAGGCGCAGTCTTTACAGACCGCTTTAGCGCCCTCACCGCGAGCCAGTTGTGTTATGTGATGAACCAAGAAGCACCGAGAACAAGTGAATTCATTCTCTTGCTTAGGAACAACTCGCACCGCAAGTTCTTCGCCCGATAGATCAGCGCCCGGGAGTTCGACATTCTCGGCTTCTTCCTCATCGAGATCAACTTGTCCTGATTGCGCTTCCGCGCGCCGGGCTTTGAGCTCCTCTAACGATTCTTCATGTAACTCTTCATCCGTTTTTCGGGGCGTGTCATAGTCGGTTGCCATTGATCTCTCACCACCAATCTTTTTTCCAATACCTTCTGCGGTCGCAGCCAGGTCGATACGGGCGGATAATGCCTAAATCCGCGAGCAGTGTCCTGACCAACGGTCGGCGTGTCGCGAATATTCCCGAGGAGTGCGACTTACTCCACAGTTTTGGTGAGGTTTAGCGAGATTGAGAGCGACGTTGGGCTTCTTCACTTCGCCATCGCGCAATTTCACCATGATTACCAGAAAGCAGGACATCAGGAACTGAAAGGCCGCGCCAGGTAGCAGGCTTTGTGAAGGTTGGATATTCAACTTCACCCATCTCATTATGAGATTCCTCTAAGAGTGATTCTGGATTTCCAATGACTCCAGGAATCAGGCGAACAATCGCTTCAATCATGACTAGAGCGGCAACTTCTCCGCCATTCAAAACAAAATCACCAATAGAAATCTCATGAACGCGAACGCTTGGTATAGATCGATAATGTTCAGCGACCCGTGCATCGATTCCCTCATAACGACCACATGCAAAGATGATGTGTTCCGATGTCGAGAAGGTTTGCGCAAAGCGTTGACTAAATTTCGTACCCGCCGGAGTTAATATGACGAGATCAACCACATTCTGCCCTTGAATCTGAGAGTCAATTGCTTCTCCCCATGGTTCTGGTTTCATCACCATGCCAGCACCGCCACCGTAGGGAGTGTCATCCACTGTGTGATGATTATCGTAAGTGAAGTCGCGTAGATTGATTGATGAGAAGTTAACTAGCCCTTGGCTTCGAGCTTTGCCGATCAGCGATAGTTCAAGAGGGACAAAGTATTCGGGAAAGATAGAGATCGCGGTCAACTTCATAGCAAACCTTCTATCTCATTGACGATGATTACGTTCTTCTCCACATCAATCGTAGGCACAAAAGCTTTCACAAATGGCACCAGAATCTCTCGGCCTTCATAGTTAATTACCAACGTGTCTTGAGCGGGAAGATGCAGAACATCTGTCACCACTCCCCAATCTTTCGCTGACGAATCTAAGACTTGACACCCAACAATTTGAGAGATGTGGAAGTCATCGTCACTGATATTTGCTTCTTCAGGATTCACATCAGCCATAAGAAAGACATTGCGCAACGCTTCGACCCCATTTCGGTCATCTACGCCATTGAAAGACAACAACAAAGTTCCGCTATGAAACCGAGCATCACGGATGGTCAGAGGTCCTTTGTCGGATGGATCAGTCTGCAAAGTATTGCCAATTGCAAAACGTGAATCAGGATTATCGGTTCGTATTTCAATCGTTGCTTCGCCGCGCACTCCATGTGCGCGACCAATTCGACCTACAACGAGTAACAACTCGATTGAGCGCGATTAACGCGCTTCATCCGCCTCGATGAGATCAACGCGAACGCTGCGGCCAGCCAGGGCTGAGACAACAGTGCGAAGAGCTTTGGCAGTTCGGCCATTACGACCAATGACCTTGCCAATGTCTTCCGGATGAACGCGAACTTCCAAAGTGGTTCCGCGGCGACCTTCTTTTTCAGAGATCACTACTTCTTCTGGATTATCGACAATTCCTTTTACGAGATGCTCGAGCGCTTCATCAATCATCATGAGTGCTTATTGCTCCGCGGCAGTTTCAGTTGCGGTTTCAGCCGCGGCTTCCGGAGCTGATTCGACAACCGATTCAGCTGGAGTTTCAGCAAGAACTTCTACTGGCGCTTCAACGACAGAATCAACCGGAGCTTCCTCTGCAGGAGCCCCCTTTGCAGCTAACTTCTCCGCGGCGCGCTTCTTCATCGTAGTCGCGCCATCTTTCGGCTCATTCATCGCAGCTTTCACAGCAGCTTCATAAGCCGCGCGCTTGTCGGCACGTGGTGGAAGTGTCTTAAGCGTTCCCTCAGCGCCAGGAAGTCCTTTGAACTTCTGCCAGTCGCCAGTTACTTTCAAAATTGCCTCTACAGCAGGAGTGGGTTGGGCACCGTTCTTCAACCAATGTTGCGCGCGATCAGAATCAACATGAATCAATGATGGTTCTGACGCTGGTGAGTAACGACCAATCTCTTCGATTTTCAATCCATTACGAGCTTTACGGGAATCTGCAACAACGATGCGGTAGTGCGGGGTACGAATCTTTCCGAGACGAACCAATCTAATCTTTACGGCCACGAAGGCTTTCTCCTTGCATAATCGATCGAACTTCCATCGAGACTTGAGTGGGATGCCAAGCCAAATCTGGAAATTCTGGTTAACAGGTGCCGGTCAAGAGGTAGAGGGCTCTTGAACAGGGTCCCAATCTTGCCATGCGCTCTCCTGGTTGCCTAATCGGGCCGTTTAACGCCCCTCGTCCGCCGCTCGTTTTGCGGGATTTCCAGAACGAGATTTCTTCTTTGGCGCAGCTGCGATTCTCGGTGCGGCTGGCATTCCCATTCCTGGCGGAAGCGCCATGCCCTTGGGCATCCCACCTCCACTTCGCATCTGCTTCATGACTTTCTGTGCGGCAGAGAAACGATCCACCAATGAATTTACTTCGGTCACCGTTCGCCCGCTACCACGAGCAATTCTCGATCTACGCGAACCATTAAGAACTTTGGGGTTACGTCGTTCTTCCGGTGTCATTGATTGCACAATCGCTTGCGTGCGAACTAATTCTTTATCGTCAATAGCATCAATCTGCTTCTTCATCGCCGCATTATTTGCACCAGGCAGCATTCCAAGAATCTTGGTCATCGATCCCATCTTCTTCATTGCCTGCATCTGTTCAAGAAAATCTTCCAATGTGAAGTCCTCGCCAGATACAAACTTCTCTTCCAAGCGCTTTGCGCTATCTCCATCAAGGGCTTTCTTTGCTTGTTCTGCCAAAGTTTGGATATCGCCCATACCCAAGATGCGTGAAGCCATGCGATCGGGGTAGAAATAATCGAAATCTGAGAGCTTTTCACCAATTGAAGTGAAGAGAATTGGTTTCCCAGTTAATTCAGCGATAGATAGCGCGGCGCCGCCTTTCGCATCACCATCAAGTTTCGTGAGAACAACGCCATCGAATCCCACTCCTTCGCTAAATGCTTGAGCGGTGCGAACGGCATCTTGACCAATCATCGCATCAACCACGAAGAGTGTTTCGTCAGGTTTGACCGCATCTCGAATATCCGATGCTTGTTTCATCAATTCAGCATCAACACCAAGTCGTCCAGCCGTATCGACAATGACGACGTTATAAAGTTTTTCGCGTGCATATTCGACTGCATCTCGACTTACACGAACTGGATCTCCTACTCCATTTCCTGGCTCGGGAGCAAAAATTGGAACATTGATCGATTCTGCGAGAACAGAGAGTTGGGTGACAGCATTCGGACGTTGCAAATCCGCGGCTACAAGCAGCGGTGTATTCCCATCTTCTTTCAAGAACCTCGCTAGCTTTCCTGCCAACGTCGTCTTTCCTGAACCCTGAAGACCAGCCAACATGATGATCGTCGGCGGCTGTTTGGCGTAACGAATTCGTCGAGCTGCGCCGCCGAGAATTGCAATTAACTCTTGGTTGATGACGCCATAAATCTCTTGGGATTGCTGAGTGGATTGCCGGATCACTGGAAGAATCTCAAGTGAGCGCTGGCGAATTCTTTCCACAAATTTCTCAACCACTGAGAGCGCAACATCTGCTTCAAGAAGCGCAACACGGAGTTCTTCGCATGTTGCATCGATATCGGATTCGGTGATTCGACCCTTTTTACGGAGCGCACCAAAGACATCGCTGAACTTATTGCTTAATCCTTCAAACACTGCCGAAGCCTATCTAAGGTTCAATCGGGTGAAAACAAGAAAGAGATAGGTAGTCAAACCTCACGACTACCTATCTCTAACTTGATAGATATTGGAAACTACAGATTAGATTGCAGCTTCACCCTTCTCTCCCGTGCGAACACGGACAACTTGATCGACGGGAGTGACCCACACTTTGCCATCGCCGATTGCCCCTGTTGACGCTGTTTTGACAATGATGTCGATCACGGAATCAACTTCTTTGTTCTCAGCAAGAATTTCCAGACGAATCTTTTGAATCAGATCGATTGGGTATTCCGCACCGCGGTATACCTCAACGTGTCCGCCCTGACGACCGACACCTGAAACTTCCGAGACTGTCATTCCCTTAACTCCAGCATCGCGGAGCGCACCTTTTACTTCATCTAGCTTTCCTGGCTTGATGATTGCGGTAATAAGTTTCATGACTAGCGACCTCCTCGGAGAATGCCGCCCATTTCATAGGCGCTCTCCGCGTGTTCGGTGAGATCCACGCCAGCAAGTTCTTTCTCGCTCTTGACGCGGAACCCAATGGTCTTTTCGATTGCGAACCCGATTATGAGAGTCATGACAAATGAATATGTCATCACAAGGCCAACACCAAGGGCTTGTTTGCCCAATAGAGTCATACCGCCACCATAGAAAAGTCCGTCCAGTCCGAGTGAATTCACTTTGCTCGAACCGAAGAATCCGATTGCCAAGCTGCCGACAATGCCGCCAAAAAGGTGCACCCCGACAACATCAAGTGCATCATCGAATCCAAACTTGTACTTCAATCCGACCGCAAGTGCGCAAATAACACCGGCCAGGAAACCAATGACGACTGCAGCCCACGGCGCTACGAAAGCACACGCCGGAGTGATCGCAACAAGTCCTGAGATTGCGCCGGACGCAGCGCCGAGAGAGGTCGGATGTCCATCGCGGAATTTCTCGGTGAGAATCCAACCCAATAGCGCGCCCGCAGTAGCAACTTGAGTATTAATGAATGCCAAACCAGCAGTTGCATTGGCACCAAGAGCCGAACCGGCATTGAATCCAAACCATCCGAACCAGAGCAAACCAGCACCGAGAAGTACTAACGGCAATGAATGTGGACGCATTGGACTTTTCTGCCAACCGATACGTCGACCTAGAACTATCGCAAGTGCAAGACCAGCGGCACCTGCATTGATGTGCACCGCAGTTCCGCCAGCAAAATCTTCGACGCCTCGTGCCGCTAAGAATCCTGCACCGGTAACGGTGTCGCCAACTTTATTTCCAAAGGCGAATACCCAGTGAGCAATTGGGAAATAGACGAGAGTTACCCAGATTGCAACAAACAAAGTCCATGAGATGAACTTAGCTCGATCTGCAATCGCACCTGAGATTAGCGCAGGAGTGATGATTGCAAACATCAATTGAAAAGAGGCGAATACAAGTAGAGGAATGGGATATACGCCACCGTTATTGGTTAACTCATTGACCGCATCGCCGAGTCCGGAGAGCGAGAAAGATCCGTACCATGGTGAATCTGCTTCATAGCCAAAAGCCAATTTGAAACCGTACATGACCCAGAGAACGCTAACGACGCCGATAGTTACCATCGACATCATCATCATGTTCAACGCACTCTTTGCTCTAACCATGCCACCGTAGAAAAATGCCAAGCCAGGTGTCATGAGAAGAACGAGTGCAGAGCTAGCTAATACCCATGAGGTATCGCCAGCACTGATTGTTACTTCAGACATTGTTTTCTCCGAACTGATGAGCTGGATTTGCCAACTCACTCACACATTGGAAGGGATCTCTGCGCTGAGAATGGGCAGATAGTGCTCCCCGACTATTACGTAGAACAGGCGTGAGAGGTTTCAGTGAGGTGACAGTTTCCGAGCCTCTGTTACGTCTATGTTAAAAGTTCGCGGATATAGCTTTCTGGATCAAAGGGGCGAAAATCTTCTATGCCTTCCCCAGTCCCCACGAATTTCAAGGGCACGGCAAGTGCCTTTTCCGTGGCGATTGCAACGCCGCCGCGAGTTGACCCGTCGATTTTAGTCACGATCATGCCGGTTAAGGGAACGCTTTCGGAGAAGACTTGAGCTTGCGAGATTCCATTTTGGCCTGTGGTCCCATCAAGAACAAAGAGGACCTCATCTATCGGAGTTACTTTTTCGACGACTCTTCTTACTTTTCCTAACTCATCCATCAAATTGCTCTTCGTATGTAATCTGCCAGCAGTATCGATAATCAAGATCTCATATCCATCTTTAAGCGCACGGGTAGCGCCATCGAAACAGACTGCAGCGGGATCTGCGTTTTCGGCTCCTTGCACTACTTCAACGCCAATTCTTTTGCCCCACGTAAGAAGTTGTTCGACTGCTGCAGCGCGGAAGGTGTCGGCTGCGACCAGCAAGACTTTCTTTCCATTTGCTTTAAAGTGATGTGCAAGTTTCGCTGCGCTCGTGGTTTTTCCCGTTCCGTTAACTCCAACAATGAGAATGGTTGTCAGTTTTCCAGATGAAATAGAGATTGTGCGGTCCTGAGTCGAGAGAAAAGATTTCAACGTTTCAGTTACTGCGCTCTCTAAATTCTCAGCTTTTTCACGCTTGACTGTCTCGATGATCTGGTCGGCAACATTTACGCCTAAATCAGATTCGATAAGGACGCGACGAAATTCATCAAGGTCCTCGATAGAAGCTTTTGCGCGAGAGAACTTAGATAAAAACGAGCCGAACAAACCCATAACTATGCAGGTTCAGTTTCGATCTCACGCAAACGTTGTGAGATCACTTCCGAAACTCCATCGCCGCGCATCGTGACGCCATACAGCGCATCACCAATTTCCATCGTACGTTTTTGATGCGTAATGATGATGAGCTGTGACGCTTGGCGAAGCTCTTCGAGCACGCCAAGAAGTCGTCCTAAGTTATTGTCATCCAACGCTGCTTCAACCTCATCCATCACATAGAACGGACTTGGGCGCGCTTTGAAGATCGCAACAAGGAGGGCAACTGCGGTCAAAGATCTTTCGCCACCCGAGAGAAGTGATAGTCGCTTGATCCGTTTTCCGGGCGGACGAGCCTCAACATCTACTCCCGAATTCAACATATCGCTTGGATCAGTCAGGATAAGTCGACCTTCGCCACCCGGGAACAAGCGAGCAAAAATCTTCTCAAATTCGCGGGCGGTATCACGGAAAGCTTCTTCGAAAATCTCCTGTACTCGATCATCTACTTCCTTAATGATGTCCAGTAGATCTTTCTTTGATTTCTTCAAATCCTCAAGTTGTTCTGCCAGATATTTCAATCGTTCTTCGAGCGACGAATACTCTTCTAGCGCCAATGGATTGATCTTTCCTAGAAGAGTTAGCGAACGCTCGGCCGTAGCAAGTCTCTTTTCCTGTTGTTCGCGAACATAAGGTATGTATTCGCCTTGGCTGAGATTTCCTTCATCATCTTCAATAAATGTGGGTACATCTTTATCTGGACCGTATTCAGAAGTTAAAGTCGAGGCATCAACGCCAAATTCCTCCATTGCCTTAATTTCTAATTGTTCAATCCGAAGTTTTTGTTCGGCTCGGGCAATCTCATCGCGATGAACGCTTGAGGTTAATTGATCGAGTTCGGTTGAAAGTTCACGGAAAGTTGCGCGAATCGCCAAGATTTCACCATCGCGATTTGAACGCGAGATTTCCAACCGCTCGCGCTCTGAATTCGCACGGGAGATGGAGCTCTCAATTTGAATCAAAGCCTCATAAGCCGCATCAGCAATCGATTGGGCCGTAATCGCACCACGAGCTCGCGCCTCGCGACGAGCGATGTACTTGCTCGCTGATTCACGTTCGTTTCGAGCTGCATTTTCCAAGTCAGATGCTCGTTGAGCTATGGCAGCAACACGTTCTTCCAATGTTCGTAGGCCAAGCCTGGCCTCTACCTCGACTGCGCGAGATGTCGCAACATTGGCGCGGAGATTTTCTAGCGATGTTAAGTCTGGTTCTTGTGGTTCTTCAGTCTTACCGAATTCAATTTGAGCGATTGCGAGCTCGCTTTCATCGGCTTTCAAGGCATCCCTAAGTTCATTGATTGATCGCTCCAAACGATCAACTTCAGCGCTGCTACTTCTCACGCTCTGTCCTGCGGCGGCAATTTGCTCTGCCAAGCCGGCCATAGCCGCGTCCGATTCGTTAAGTTTAGCTAGTGCTTGGTCATAGAAACTTTGGTCGCTACGCATGCGATTTTCTGCCGATGAGATTTCAAATCTAATTCGATCGCAATCATGCGTGTGCTTTTGTAAATCAATCTCGCTCTTCTCAATCATCGAGGTAATTTCAATCAACGATGATCGTGATGTCGAACCACCACTTGCGCGGCCGTGTCCAACGAGATCACCATCGCGGGTAACTGCGATGACCGAAGGATTGTTCTGAATCGCTTGCTCTGCATCTGCAAGAGTCTCTGTAGCCACAAAATTTGCAAGCAGACGAGGCAGAACCGCATTCAAGGTAGAAGAAGAAACTTTGGAGAGCAGTGAAGTGCCGACGTTATCTTGCTGTGAGCTCTCGTGAAAATCGATTCCATCTACAAAGAGAAGTTCGGCAGATCCGGCTGATTCAGATTTCAAGAAAGAGAGAGCAGAGATTGCATGTGTTGCATCATGAACCACAAGTGCATTGGCTAATGAACCAAGAGCTGCGGAAACTGCTTTCTCCCAACCAGGCTCAACTGAAATTAGTGAAGCCACGCTTCCGCGGACTTCGATGCCGCGGGTATTTGTGAGAAGCGCTCCACTTCCATCTTTATGGAGAGTGGCTTGCCGAAGTGCGTCCACTTTTGCTTCGGCTGCGCTCTTCTCCCGCTCGACGCGAGCCAATTCTTCCTTGAGCTTATCTACTTGCGATCGAGATTGATTCAGCGCCGATTTTGCCTTCTCGAAATCTGCATCGAGTCCAAGCTCGCCGGCATCAAGCCCAGCTACTTCACTCTCGAGGCGCGCAAACTCTCGTTTTGCCTCATCAACTCTGGTATTTGCTTCGCCAAGAGCGCTTTCAAGGCGAGCGATCTCGGAGTTGGAGCCATCAATTCGTGATTGCAAACTCTTGATATGACCTTCTTGGCGAGCAGTGCCTTCCCGATAGTCAGCTATTGCGCGTTGGGCTGCTGCAATTCGGTCCTCTTCAATCTTTAAACGTCCTTCGAGTTCCGCCAGCGTTCCGGAGGCGGCGTTAAGTTCCTTGCGGGATTTATCAACCGAATTCTGGAGAACTAACTCTTCGTTGCGCAAAGTCTTTGCTTCCGCCTCGAGCGCATCTGGATCGCGACCAGTAGAACGAGCTTCCTCTGCTTCTTCGGCCAAGAAACGAGCGCGTTCAGAGGCTAAGTTCTGGGTGCCACGAAGTTTTTCGCGTTGTGCAGTTAAGTTGTAGTAATTATCTTGAGCGGCAACAAGTTGTGGGCCTTCTATGGCGGCCAGACGATCAAGTTCAACCTCTCGATTTCGAAGTCGATCGAGTTCTTGCTCAACTTCTGAACGACGTTGACGGAGCGCAGTTTCATCAGCAACTTCTGAGGTCAACGTCGATCTAAATGAAATCAGATCATCAGCAAGGATTCGAAGTTTTGCATCACGCACATCAGCTTGAATAACCGCAGCCTTACGCGCGACCTCCGCTTGCTTTCCAAGTGGTCGAAGTTGTCTTCTCAATTCAGAAGTGAGATCTTGAACGCGAGACATATTGCCTTGCATCGATTCCAGTTTTCGTAGCGCTTTTTCTTTGCGTTTTCGATGCTTCAAGATTCCGGCCGCTTCTTCAATGAAACCTCGACGTTCTTCCGGATTTGCCGTCAAGATTGCATCGAGTTGTCCCTGCCCGACAATGACATGCATTTCACGACCAATGCCGCTATCGCTCAATAACTCTTGGATATCCAAGAGTCGAGCCGATTCTCCATTAATCTGATAATCACTCTGACCGTTTCGGAAAAGTGTGCGAGAAATTGTTACTTCAGTGAAATCGATTGGAAGCGCGCCATCAGTGTTGTCGATTGTTACTGAAACTTCGGCGCGACCGAGTGGAGCCCGACCAGATGTGCCAGCGAAAATGACATCTTCCATCTTCCCACCGCGCAAACTCTTAGCGCCTTGTTCGCCCATGACCCACGAAAGCGCGTCAACAACATTGCTCTTACCAGACCCATTTGGACCCACCACGCAGGTGATGCCAGGCTCAAACTTGAGCGTGGTCGGCGATGCAAAGGACTTGAAGCCCTTCAGCGTCATGCTCTTCAAATACACGGGTAGAACCTATCGGGGCGCGCCAGCGCTCTTGGGTTATTTGCCCCGCTTCACGCCCACTTTTTTAGCCACACGACGCGGCTGGCAACGGGGGCAGAAATGTGACGAACGATTTCCAAACGCGATACGACGGATTTCGGTTCCACAACGCGAACATGGCTCGCCATCCTGGGCGTAAGCCTCAAGTTCAACATCAAAGTAACCACTCTCGCCATTCACATTGATATAGAGGTCATCAAAACTGGTGCCGCCTTGTTTCAGAGCTGCCGACATAACTTCCTTGACCGACGAAAGCAGATCTTCGATCTCGCTACGCTTGAGAGTGTTTGCCAATCTCTCGGGATGAATCGCTGCAAGCCAAAGAGCCTCATCGGCATATATATTTCCAACGCCACTCATGACCGATTGGTCGAGTAATACTGGCTTGATTGGGCTCCTTTTCTTCATGATCCGTTCGATTACTTTTTCGCGATCGAACTGAGAGTCGAAGATGTCACGTGCAATCCTGGCAAAAGAAGTTGGAATCTCTAGCCCTTCCTCTTGCACAAGCTGATCAATTGCCACCCATCCAAAAGTCCGTTGATCTATGAACCTCAACTCTCGACGCCTATCTCCACAATCTATTCGCACTCGAAGATGTTTTTCATCCGGAGCTTTTCGTTCCTGAATTATGAATTGTCCGCTCATCCCCAGATGCGCAACTAAGCCGAGATTGCGATTAACTTCAAACCACAGAAACTTGCCACGACGTCGCATGTTTCGTACTTTCGCGCCTTCCACAGCTGAGAATGGAGCGAAAGTATTGGAGCGATTGCCACCTTTATGAACTACTTCGATTTTCTTGATCTTTTTACCCACTACCCATGGCTCAAGTCCACGACGTACGGTTTCGACTTCTGGTAACTCCGGCACGTTTAGCTCTAGCCTTAATTATTTATCGAATGATTGTGAAATTGCTTCAAAAGCGAGACGAGCAGCAACTTGCTCGGCTTCGCGTTTACTTTTTCCGTGTCCTTCTTGATACGTCACTCCATTGACAACTACAACAGCGACAAAACTCTTATCATGATCTGGACCAGATTCGGTCACTCGGTATTCAGGTGGTTGCCAACCAGAAGCAGCAACAATTTCTTGCAAGGCGGTCTTTCCATCAAGGCCGGCCCCACGGGAAAGCGCTTCATCGATTGCGGTTTTCATTAATCGCATAACAATCTCTGTTGTCTTCGTGAACCCGTGATCAAGATATATCGCCCCTACGAGCGCTTCAAAAGCATCGGCAAGTATCGAGTTCTTATCCCGTCCGCCAGTTACCTCTTCGCCTTTGCCAATCTTGAGCGCTGCTCCCAACTCAAGTTCGCGAGCAATTGCTGCAAGGGCGCGCATATTCACGATGCCAGAACGCAGCGGTGAAAGTCGGGATTCATCAAGATCCGGGAATCGCTCATACAAAGCTTCTGTGATTACTAGTCCAAGAACGCTATCGCCGAGAAATTCCAAACGTTCATTTGTGGGAAGTCCACCAAATTCATATGCGAAAGAACGGTGAGTAAGTGCGAGATTAAGAAGCTCTGGACTTACCGAAACTCCGAGCTTTTCGGTTAAAGCCAGGGTCAGGATTAGACCTCTAGAACTTGACGGCGGTTATAGGTACCGCAGGTAGGACATGCTGTGTGTTGCAATTTTGGCTGTTGGCACTGTCCGCATGTTGCAGTCGCTGCAGGCGTTGCTTTCCATTGGCTACGACGAGAACGTGTGCGCGAGCGCGACATCTTTCGCTTGGGTAATGGCACGGTGGTTCTCCTTCGTGTGAAACTTCTTTTCCTTCAATGGTGAGCGCGTAAGTATCCCCCAGGTCGGAGATCTTTGCAAAATTGGGTCCTTATTCGGGCTTCCAGCCTGCAAGTCCAGTCCATCGAGGGTCAACATCCTCATGGGAGTGGTCATCGGGCAGGTCTCGCCACTTCTCACCACAGGTTGAACAAAGCCCTTCACAGTCCTGCGAGCAGACGGGGTTGATCGGCATGGAGAGAATCACCGCATCGCGAATCGCTGTCTCGATATCGGCAACATCTCCATCTAATAGAAAGAGCTCGTCATCGTCCTCATTCTTATCTGAAGCACGACTCTCATAGAGAAAGAGTTCTTGAAATTTCTGGACAATCTCTTGATCGATTGCAGCTAAGCACCGACCACACTCACCGCTCGCCAGCGATTGCACTTCACCAGTAATCAAAACGCCATCATCAACTGATTCAGCGCGGAAATGAATTTCGATTGGTTCATCGCGGCGAATTTCAAGCAGAGGAATACCGATTGGTTCAGGTGCTGGGAAGTTCAGATCGTATTCACGCATCTCGCCTGCACGGCGGGGTAACTCATGGAGATTGATACGAAATGGCGATTGTGCTTTGGAGTTCATGGCGAGTGTGAACCTGATTAATCAGCGAGTTGTGAGAGAACATCTTTATCGCTGGCACCAGCAAGCCGCTCTCGGCCGCGATTAACAGCTTCCAGCGTCTTATTCAAAATCACTTCGAGCGTTGCGAGTCGTGAATCAATGTACGCATCCACTTCCTCTCGCTCTTTCTCAACTTTGGCATGCGCTTCATCAATCAATCGCGCAGACTCTTCTCGCGCAGCTGCGACGATTGCAGTCTGTTCAACCATTCGAGCAACTTCCTCGCGAGCATGAGCAATGAGTTGTTCGGCGCTCTGTCGCCCTTCTTCGATAATTCCTTCGCGATTGACTAAAAGTTTTTGTGCATTTGATAGATCAGCTGGAAGCGCTTGGTTAATCTCTTCGAGAATTCCCAGCAATTCTCCCCTGTGGACGACACATGAAGCAGATAGGGGAACTGCGCGCGCTTCATTGACCATCGTGATGGCTGATTGCAGTTTCTCGATAGCTTCCATGGTTCTGTCCTCCTACTTACCTTGTGACATCTGCGATTTGCGGGAGAGATCCTCAAGCACACGTGACGGTACTAAGTTTGAGACATCTCCCCCATAACGAGCAATCTCCCGAACTAATGATGAGGATAAGAATGAATATGCTGGCTTGGTCGCCATCAAGAGCGTGTCTACTCCCTTGAGCTGAAGATTCATCTGCGCCATCTGCAACTCATAATCAAAATCGCTTACTGCTCGTAACCCCTTCACAATCGCGGCAATATTGTGAGCACGGCAATAATCAACGAGTAATCCGCTCCAAGTGTCGACCTTTACGTTCTTGAGATGCTGGACGGCTTCGGTGATCATCTCGATTCGTTCTTCAATTGTGAAGAGTCCGGTCTTTGAGTTGTTCACCAAGACTGCTATAACAACTTCATCAAAGAGTCCACTGGCACGCTCAATGACATCCAAATGACCATTAGTGATGGGGTCAAAGGATCCAGGACAAACCGCCTTCTTCATAGGGCAACGCTAACACGAGACTTTCGCGTGAGAATCTGTGCGTTATCTGGGCTCTGCGTAGTAAATCGTTGCTGCCCCATATTTTCTAACTTTTACTTCGGTCAACCCTTGCGGCCACGCGAGAGGGCGCGCCTTGGAATCACGTTCAATCGCTACAACCGACGATGACTTCAAGTACCCGTTCTTGACCAGCGCAGTGAGATTTTTTTCTATTTCATTATTGGGAAGTTCATATGGCGGATCAAGAAAGAGAACATCGAAGGGAAAATCTGCCGGCTTATCTAGGAACTTTCCGACTGACATAGTTATTACGGAGTAAGTGCCGATTCCTGAAATTTTCTCGAGCAATTGGAAATTCTGTCGAGCAACTGAAGTAGCCTTTTCATCATTGTCGATTCCAGTGACAATTGCTGCACCTCTTGACAGCGCCTCCGCGCCGACTGCACCTGAACCGCAATATAGATCGAGGATTGTTAGATCGTTAATGGAACCGAACTCCGATTCCAAGGTCGAGAAGAGCGCTTCGCGTGCACGATCTGATGTAGGTCTCGTTGCGCCGACAGGCGAGAACAAATTACGACCCTTTGCAAGTCCAGCAATGATTCTCATTAGCGTTTCTCCAAATATGCGGCACGTTCTTCTTGGCGCAATTTATCAACCTCAGTCTTGAGATGAGGCATTGTTTCGAGTTGAGGGTCCGACATCACAATTCTCTCGGCGACTTCGCGCGCATCGGCGATGATTTCCTCATCTCGAATCACTCGCAGCAAACGAAGGTGTGAACGGACTCCAGACTGTGCGCTGCCTAGTACATCACCTTCTCTTCTTTGTTCTAAATCCAATCTACTCAATTCGAATCCGTCAGTCGTTGCAGCAACTGCCTTCAGTCGTTCCATAGAAAGTGAATCTTCCGTAACGTTTGTGACGAGTATGCAGAGGCCAGGAGTTGTACCACGTCCGACGCGTCCACGTAATTGATGAAGCTGAGAGACGCCGAATCGATCAGCATCCATGATGATCATCATCGATGCGTTTGGCACATCAACTCCTACTTCGATAACAGTGGTCGAGACCACGACATCTATTTCGCCTCGCGAAAAAGCCTGCATAACCGCATCTTTCTCATCCGAGGGCATGCGACCATGAAGCGGACTCATTCGTAAATCTTTGAGTGGGCCTGAACTCAATTGGGGGAAAAGTTCTTCTACCGAATGCATCGGAGATTTTTGCGAAATTTCCTCTTCGTCTTCCATTAAAGAACGTGCACGAGATAGTTCCTCCGATGTTAGACCGAATCGCTGTAAATCGGAGTCATCGCTTGCGCTAATTCGTGGCGCTACAACGTAGACCTGATGTCCGTTCGAGACTTCCTCGCGCGCCCGCTGCCATGCACGATCCAAATGCGATGGCTTTGAAAATGCAGAGACTACATGTGTGGTGATAGGTGAACGCCCTAATGGAAGTTCACGGAGTACTGAGACATCAAGATCGCCGAATATCGTCATCGCAACTGTCCGCGGAATTGGAGTTGCCGTCATTACTAAGACATGTGGGGGCTCTACCGCGCGCTCACGCAATGCGTCGCGTTGTTCAACGCCAAATCTATGCTGTTCATCGATGACGATAAGTCCAAGATCTTTGAATATCACTCGATCTTCGAGCAATGCGTGAGTACCGACGACGATTCCCACAGCGCCCGATGCGATGTTGGCTAACGTTTCTCGTTTCTCCTGAGTGGTCATGGAGCCGGTCAACAACGCGATCTGTGTTCCCAATGAATTACCACCCAACATTCCACCTTCAGCAAGATCACCGAGCAATCGAAGGAAGTTGCGGTGATGTTGCTGCGCTAAAACTTCGGTAGGAGCTAACAGCGCCGCTTGACCGCCCGCATCAACAACCGCAAGCATGGCGCGAAGTGCGATGATTGTTTTTCCCGAACCAACATCGCCCTGTAGTAAGCGATACATGGGGTGAGTGCTTGCTAAATCTTGAGAAATCTCGCTCCAAACAGATGTCTGACCGGCAGTGAGTTCAAATGGAATTCGACTATCAAAAGCAGCTAGCAAACCATTGTCGCGTGGCGCGCGATTCTTCGTTGTGGCAGCTCGAACTTCGTTACGACGAAGCACCAAGAAGAGCTGCATTAACAGCGCTTCATCAAAAGTAAGTCTCTGTCGTGCTATCTCGGCCGCTTCGGCACTTGTGGGATTGTGAACCTCTCGAAGTGCGGTCATGAAATCTGGGAAATGAAGTTCATCAAGAAGTTCTCTTGGAACGTAGTCAGAAATTTCTTCCAGCGCATCTAGGGCTAAGCGCACGCATTGAGCAATCTTCCATGAGGGCAACTTTGCGGTTGCCGGATACACCGGAAGATATCTCCCAGCAAAGTCGCCAATAGCTGCATCGACATCATCACCTTCAGGTATCAAAAGATAATCTGGGTGCGCGAGTTGTCTCTTCCCTTTGAATACTCCAACTTTTCCAGCAAAGAGACCTTGTCTTCCGGCTCGTAAATCTTTCTCCCGCCACGCTTGATTGAAAAAGGTAAGAATCAATGTGGCTCTTCCATCCGTCACGATTGTTTCGACAATCGCGCCTTTGCGACCAGGAATGCGACGCACCTTTGTGCTCTCGACCTTTGCGAAAATCGTCACTT
>Ga0214917_10000698_pt1 | contig 43952 bp, 41 predicted proteins | sample LL_1208_BB_MetaG_FD_177983 | JGI IMG/M metagenome (GOLD analysis project Ga0214917, IMG submission 177983) | Freshwater microbial communities from Lake Lanier, Atlanta, Georgia, United States - LL_1208_BB | ecosystem: Environmental > Aquatic > Freshwater > Lake | place: USA: Georgia | collected... | reverse complement strand
GACAGTACAAAGATTGTCACAAAAGATATTCCTTCACTTCCGCGTATTGGCCTGCAATTCAATGGCGAAGCGCTGCTGCCAAACGATGACCTTGAAAAGGCGCTATTTATTCTCGATATCGACCATATCCGCGTAAATGAGGAGTCGCTTACCGCGCAGAAGATCGCGACTGTAAGTAAGAGTGGCTTAGCGCTAGAAGCAGCGCTTCTCTCTTCCCACCAAGGTGCAGAGCTATCTCGAGAAGTCGAACATTTAAGCGCGCGTGTACCTGCTGGATCGCGACTCTTAATTCATCGCGAGGGCCGCGAAATAGTTCAAGATGAAGATCTGCCAAAAAACGATTCGTTAAATAGTTACATTCCTGGAACAGATGCTTACCTGGTTGATCTCCACCGGAATAAATATAACTTCGGCGATGCAGTTTCTTATTCGATGGCGCCAACTATTCATTCAACGGACCCAGAAACCATCTTTAAAACTTTGTATACGCAACGCGAATCGATTGAATTTGCTAAGAAATTTATTGCTCCTCAAGTTTCTATTTCTCCAATTACCTTCTCTTCTCGCGGAAATCCTGAGACTGGTCACTTGCGTGAAAACAGAATTAACTTTGCCCAGCCGGAAATGGCACAGCAAATCAAAGAGTTATCTGCGGCAGCTTGGACTTTAGGTTCGGTCTTTGCACTTGCGAGCGCCGGTGCATACTCCGGAACATGGCACGAACTATTTGGTGAATACGGAGTTATTTACTCAGAAGGTTCGGCAGTTAAATTCTCTCCAACTTTTCACGCACTCGCTGCGCTAGGTGCACATCATGCTCACGAAATAACCATCGCAACATCGCTCGATAATTCGTGGGTGGCATTTGAAGATCGCGAATCTAGAAAGATGGTGGTCGCATCACAACGCCCTTGGCCAGTTGAAATAACATCAAAGGTATTGGCTGGATATAAATCAATTCAGAGTCTGCACGCAGATGAATGCGATAAGGCGAGCCAGATAATGGACTGGTGGTCATATGCTGAGATAAATCCTCTGATTGGCGACCTCCCGTTAACCCTGACTTCATTTGAGGTCCTGCTTTTACGCGGGTAAATCGGCCAAATAACCCCATTTTCTGCCGCTAGTAACGGTTCGGTAACGATCGAATTTCCATCGAAAAACCCTTTTATTGGGCGGGGTGGCTATGTAGTATCGGTTGCGCTTGACCCCACCTATAGGAGGAAATACATATGGCAAAGCTTTTCTCACGCCGCACTGCAGCAATTGTTGCTGTAGCCGCAGCGTCAATGCTTGTGCTCTCTGCATGTTCAAAGAGCGATAGCGGCAGCGACAAAGTTGCTGTTTCACTTATTACAAAAGATCAGTCAAACCCATTCTTCGTTGCAATGATCAAGGGTGCTACTGCTAAGGCAGAGTCACTTGGCGTAGAACTAACTGTTTCATCTGGTAAGGATGAGTCAGATTACGCAGGTCAGATCTCAGCAATCGAAAATGCTATCTCTGCAAAGCACGCTGGTATCTTGATCGTTCCAGTATCAACAGAAGTTAACGCAGCAATCACTAAGGCCCGCGATGCAGGTCTATTCGTTATTGCTCTTGACACACCACCAGATCCTGCTGACATCGTCGACATCACTTTCGCAACAGATAACTGCGAAGCTGGTCGTTTGATCGGTGCTTGGACAGCTAAGAAGCTTGCTGGCAAGAAGGCAACAATCGCACTTCTCGACATCTTCGATGATCGTATTGTGTCTGTTGACTACTGCCGCGATAACGGATTCCTAGATGGTATGGGAATTGACGTTAAGGATCCTAAGGTCATGGGAGACGAAGCCAAGACTGGCAAGTACTCCGGTGGCGATTACGAGATCGTTGGAAACGTAGCAACAGGTGCTAACGAAGAAGGCGGCCGTACAGGTCTTGAGAAGCTTCTTGCTAAGAACAAGAAGATCAACGTTGTTTACACAATCAACGAGCCAACAGCAATCGGTGCTTGTGCTGCAGCAGCTGCTGCTGGCGTAAAGATTGATGCAATGGTTTCTGTTGACGGTGGCGGCGCTGGTATCAACGCTGTTAAGTCAGGTTGCATCAACGCAACTTCACAGCAGTACCCATTGTTGATGGCTGACCTTGGCGTACAAGCTATCTACGACATCGTAAAGAAGGGTACAAAGCCTGCTAACTCAGAAGGCCTTGACTTCTTCAATACAGGTGTCAAGTTGATCACTGATGACCCACAAGAGGGTGTTCCATCAGAGACAACTGAATACGGTCTAGCAAACGCTTGGGGTTAATCCCTAATCTTTAGTGAATAACTAAGGAAGAGTGTTTAAAGAGGGCGGTTGCTTCGGCAGCCGCCCTCTTTAACTCAATCTAGAAATAAAGTAGGTTAGAGTTCAAATAAAGAATCGAAAGGATCACAAGTGAGTCAAGATACGGCCGTCTATGACGCAGCAGCGGAGTTTCAAAACCGCGCTACGTTAAGCCAAAAGACACAAGCGCTACTTCACAAGTACCCATGGTTGAGCTCAACTATGGTTCTTGTAGTCGCATCAATCATTTTTAGCTTTTTCAATGAAAACTTCTTAACGCCTTCAAACTTCTCACTTATCCTTCAGCAAGTAGCGATCGTCGGTGCAGTTGCAGCCGGACAGACTCTAATTATTTTAACCGCCGGTATCGATCTTTCTTGCGGAGCGATTGCAATCTTCGCATCAATGGCGATGGCGAAGTTGGTACAAGGAACTCCTGCAGTAGATGGTGATGGATTCTCTATCTGGATCGCTTTCCCAGCTGGTCTGCTAGTCGGTGCACTTGCAGGTGCAATCAACGGATTCCTTGTAACTAAAGTTAAGTTGCCCCCATTCATCGTTACCTTGGGTACTTACAACATCTTCCTTGCGCTAACACTTACCTACACAAAGGGAACTGTTCCTGCGCACGAGATGCCACCATTCCTTTTAACACTTGGTAGTTACGTAAACCTTGGACCATTCCGTTTAACAACTGGCGTGCTATTCATGATCTTTATGTACTCAGTTCTTGCATTCGCACTTCGTTACACAGGCTGGGGACGTCACGTCTACGCAGTTGGTGATGACATTGATGCAGCGCGCCTTGCAGGTATCTCTGTAAACCGCGTTTTGATGAGTGTTTATGTAGTTGCCGGAGTTATCTTCGCACTCGCTGCATGGATCGTCATCGGCCGCGTAACTGTGGCTAGCCCAAACACAGGTGGAGATCTAAACCTCGACTCAATCACTGCGGTGGTTATCGGCGGTACTTCTCTATTCGGTGGGCGCGGCACAATCTTCGGTTCGCTTATCGGAGCGGTAATTGTGGGTGTTTTCCGTAATGGTCTAACCCTTGCCGGTGTGGACTTGTACTTCCAGCTCCTCGCAATCGGTCTTCTTATTATCTTCGCCGTTTCGGTTGACCAATGGATCAGAAAGGCACGCAAATGAGTAAGACACCAATTCTTCAAGCAGTTGGAGTAACCAAGGCTTACGGCCGAGTTGTAGCTCTAGACGGCGCCGATCTTGAACTCTTTCCTGGTGAAGTTCTCGCAGTAGTTGGCGATAACGGCGCTGGAAAATCAACGCTTATCAAATGTCTTTCTGGCGCTGAAGTACCTGACCATGGTCAGATTATTTTGGATGGCGGAGAAGTTTCATTTAAGCGTCCGCAAGATGGCCGCCATGCTGGAATCGAAACTGTGTATCAGACTCTTGCTGTTGCACCAGCTTTAGATATCGCATCAAACTTGTATCTCGGTCGCGAAATGCGTAAGAAGGGTCCGCTCGGATCAATCTTGCGTATGCTCGATGGTTCAGGAATGCGTAAGGCTGCAAAAGATCACATCTCAGCGCTCGGCATCGGAACTATTCAAAATATTTCACAAGCTGTCGAAACACTTTCAGGTGGTCAACGTCAGGCAGTAGCAGTTGCTCGCGCTGCTGCTTTCGGCCAGAAGGTGATCATCCTTGATGAGCCAACAGCTGCTTTGGGTGTTCGCGAATCCCGTCAGGTTCTCAAGTTGATTGAGTCTCTGCGCGAGCGCGGCATGCCAGTAATCTTGATTTCACATAACATGCCTCAGGTCTTTGAAGTTGCCGATCGCATCCAGGTTCAACGCCTCGGAAAGCGATCTGCAGTTGTTACTCCAAAGAGCCACACAATGAACGATGTTGTTGCAATCATGACTGGTGCGATGACGGTTGATAAGAAAGACCAGACGCTTTCTCCAGTACGTTAATCGTTCGTTAACTCGAAGAAGAGATTAAGACAATGGCCACTCCGGTTCGGATCGAATCGGATGTGGTCATTGTTGGTTCTGGAATAGGTGGCGCAACCACCGCCTATGCACTGGCTAATAAGGGCATAAAGACGCTGGTTTTGGAGCGCGGAGAGCGTATGCCGCGCGAGCCGGAGAACTGGTCCCCATCTGAAATCTTTATGAAGACCCGCTACAAGCCCAATGAGAAATGGCTTGATGAAAAGGGAAGAGAATTCGTTCCGGGCGTTCATTATTTCGTAGGTGGAAATAGCAAAGTTTACGGCTCATCCTTGCCACGCTTTAGCCGCTACGACTTTGGAGTTATAAAGCATCGAGAAGGCATCTCGCCTGCTTGGCCATTTACTTACGATGACCTCGAGCCTTATTACTTTGGCGCCGAAGAACTTTATCGCGTGCATGGAGATGCACAGAATATTTACGGCAATGATCGCAAGACGCCATTTCCATACCCTGCGATGAAGCACGAACCATATGTTGAAGAACTTGGTAAGCGTTTAACTAAGGCTGGCGTTCATCCGCATTCAAACTCAATGGGAATTGATTTAGGTCCTGGCGGAAAATGTATTCGCTGTAAGACCTGCGATGGCTTTGTCTGTAAATTAGATGCTAAGAGCGATGCGGAAGTTAATGCCCTAAATCCGGCGATCGCAACTGGCAATGTTACTTTGATGACTTCTGTGCAAGTAAATCGAATTGTTCTAACTGAAAATAGAAAATCAGTTAGCCATTTAGAGGCAACCCGTGGCGATGAGCCACTTGAGATTTACGGAAAGAAATTTGTCATCTCAGCAGGTTCTGTAAACACAGCGGCTCTGCTGCTTCGTTCTGGTGTTGCCAATTCTTCCGATCAAGTTGGCCGCAACTTTATGATGCATAACAATAGCCATATCGCTGCCGTAGATATGCGTCGTAAAAACGATGTTACTTTCCAAAAGACGCTCTCATTCACCGATTGGTACCTAGATGGTGGCAAGGGTTATCCACTTGGCGCAGTTCAATTGATCGGAAAAGTTCAAGGAATCATGATGAAATCTTTTGCTAAGCGGGTTCCGCTACCAATTCTTAACTTGGTATCTGATCACAGCGTGGAGTTCGTGGTCATGAGTGAAGACCTGCCACACCCAGAAAACCGCGTAACTATTGGCAAAAACGGGGCTATCAAGATAGTTCGCAATGCAGTTGGCATGAAGACCCACTTCGAACTACTGCGTCGTGCGAAGAAGGTTCTGCGCAAAGCGGGCTACCAAGCAATCTTTAGACAGCCCTTTGATATCTCGATGAACTCACATCAATGCGGAACAACTGTGGCCGGCACCGACCCGCGCACCAGCGTGGTTGATGGTTACTGCCGCAGCCACGATCACCACAATCTTTATCTAATCGATGGTGGATTCTTCCCATCATCTGCCGCCATGAATCCAGCGCTGACTATTGCAGCGCAAGCGCTGCGCGTTGTTGCAGAATCTGATCTAGCTAAAGTTTAAGCAAGCCCCAGAACGCGCAGTAGTTCGTCATTTAAATCTCTGGCATCAACATCTACGCCGGTCCAATACTTAATTCCGATAACTGCTTGGTTTACAACCATTCCGAGTCCTTGCAGGGTTGTTGCGCCGCGCTTTCCTGCTTCATCTAAGAAGTAAGTCTGCGGTGGATTAACAATCACATCGGCAGCCAACATGCCGGGGCGAATGGAATCGAAGTTAATATCTTGCTTTCCTTCGGTATTTACCATTCCCATTGAAGTTGAGTTGATAACAACTTCGGCGTCTGCCGGAATTGAGTAAGTCTTATTCCATTCCACAAATTCAGCCGAGGCAGAAGTTTTCTCATTGAGAAGCGCAGTTAACTCTTCACCGCGAGCGCGTGAACGGTTTACGACATAGAACTTCTTCGCACCTGCCAAAGCCAACTCAACAGCAATCGCGCGAGCAGCACCTCCAGCGCCAAGTAGAACAATGGTCTTGCCTGTTGCTGGTGTAATTTCCAGAAAAGATTTTAAAAATCCTTTGCCATCGGTGTTTTCACCGATTAACTTTCCATCGCGATTGACCGCACAGTTAACCGCACCGATAAGTGATGCGGACTCCCCTAGGCCATCAAGATATTTAATTACTTCCACCTTGTGAGGAATAGAGCAGTTAAAACCCTTCCAATTCATCGCTCTGGCGCCCTGCACAGCCGCTTCGAGTTGATCTGGGTTAACTTCACAATTGACGTAGCGATAGTGCAGGTTATTGGCCCTGAACGAGGCCTCCACCATGGCAACTGTTGGGTTGGAGTCAGATCCTTGAGAAAAGCTGCCGGTTAATTCATGGCGAAAAGATCCGCCGATATCCATGGTCATGTTCAGACTTTACCTTGCAAGTTATGATCAGCCAATGGCTACCGCATTTTTAAATCGCATCGCCTCAGCGCCAATTTCTTGGGGAATATGTGAAGTTCCAGGTTGGGGCGCAATGTTGCCGACCAAGCGAGTGCTCTCTGAAATGACCAGCCTCGGATTACCTGCTACCGAACTTGGTGCACCTGGATTCTTCTCTGATGATTCTGCAGAGTTAAAGGATCAATTGGCTGAATTTAAAATGTCGATGATCGGCGGATTTACTCCCGTTGTCTTGCACGATAAGTCACAAGAAAAAGCCACCATTGAAATGGCGCTTAACACCAGCAAGAAGTTTCAAGAGATTGGTGCAACTCACTTTGTTTCATGCCCAGTGCAAACTTGGGATTGGGCTAACCCTGAAGAACTTAGCAAAGATGAAGTCACACAATTCTTCAAGATGCTTGCTGAGGTTGATCAGATTTGTAAAGACCATGGTTTAGTCCAAGTTGTACATCCACATTTACAAACTGTGGTTGAGACTAAAAAAGATATTGACATGGTTGTCGATAACTCAGATGTTATGTGGTGCCTTGATACTGGACACATGACAATCGGCGGACAAGACACCGTTGAATTCGCTAAAAAGTACGCCAGCCGCGTTGGCCATGTGCACCTTAAAGATGTAAATATGAAATCTGTTCCGCCAGTACTCGCGCGCCAACAGAGCATCATGGAAGGCGTGCAGAAAGGTTTATTCACACCACTTGGACAAGGCGATGTGCCAATTCTTGAAACCATTCTCGCTCTGGAAAGCGCTGGATATCAAGGTTGGTATGTCATCGAACAAGATGTGGCAATTACCGGTGAGATGCCTGGTCTTGGTGAAGGCCCAATCACCGGAATGAAACAGTCAGTGGATTACCTTCATAACGTTGTTGCACCAGCATTAGCTAATTTATAAACCACACAACTAAGAAACAGGGAGCAAAAGTGTCTGATCTACGCGTAGGAATCATCGGTGTTGGCATCATGGGCGCAGGTCATGCGCGTTATCTAACTGAACACGTAGACGGCGCGGTCGTCACAGCGCTCTTTGATTTAGATGCACCGCGTATGGATGCACTTGCCAAAGAGCTTTCTGCGAAATCAGGCCAGTCCATTAACCAGCATGCATCCGTTGAAGCACTTGTTAGCGATTCCAACGTTGATGCAGTGATCATCTGCTCACCAGACCCACTTCACCCAGAACATTTAACCTTGGCAATAAATGCTGGAAGGCACACTCTCTGTGAAAAGCCACTTGCACCAAAATCAGCTGACGCTAAAAAGGTTGCAGACCTTGCTAACGCATCTGGGCTAAATATCACTCTCGGCTTTATGCGCCGCTTTGACCCAACCTACGTTGAACTTAAGAAAGAGATTCAATCTGGAAAGTATGGCAAAGTGCTTCATCTGCGATGCATCTCACGTAACGTTAGCTCACCAACTGCAACAACTGCAATGTTACTTACCAACGTAGCAGTTCATGAGGTAGATATTGCTCGCTGGTTATTGGGTGAAGAATTTGTTTCTATGTCTACCGTTGCAATGAAGCGCACCAAGTACGCCAACGATCAATTGCAAGATCCGCTAACCGTTTTGGCGCACACCGAATCAGGTGTCTTGATGACCGTTGATATCGCAGCTAACAGCACATACGGATACGAAGTTCGTATGGAAGCGCTGATGGAGAACGGTTCACTAGAGATTGATAACCTCGGTGGCTTAACAATTTCCTATAACTTTAACTTACCGGCACGCACTCACGGCAAGCTCTACGAAAACTGGATGGGGCGCTTCGAGCAGGCTTATATAAATGAGCTAACCGCATGGGTTGGATCAATAAAGACCGGTGTTCGCCACCCAGATCTCGCGACAGCAAATGATGGACTTGCCTCATCAATTGCTTGCGAAATGGGAGTTGCTTCGCTTAAGTAAGTTAGCGAACAGTTACGACTGCTGCTGCATAGACCAGAGCGTCCAAATATGTGTGCGCACGGTTAGTGGCTGACGCATGATTTGTACGATCTGGAAAGCAACATCGTCAGGACGTAAATAGCTAGCGAGCTTTGGCTCACCTGCTGTTCGTCCAGCTTCAATCGCAAATTGGGTATCTGTGCCTGCTGGGCATACCAACGCTACGCGCACACCCTTTTCGCGAAGTTCGCGATCTAGACCGCCAGCAAATCCAACTTGGGCATGCTTTGTGCCGGCATAGATTGATTCATCTCCACCACCACGGAAACCTGCAACGGATGAAACCATGATGATATCGCCAGCTTTTTTAGCGAGCATTGTTGGAAGAGTTGCGCGAACAATGTGAACGCTGCCTTCGTAGTTAGTGCGCATCATGCGATTTACTTCGTCATCACTGTAATCAAGGACTGATCCATACATTCCGATACCGGCGTTAGGTACTACGCAATCAATAGTTCCGAAGGTATCGATTGCCTTCTTGGCGACCGCGCGTGAGACATCAGGAATTGATGAATCGCCAGCTACGTAAGCTGCGTTATCTGCGCCGAGCGAAGCAACCATCTCTTGCAACTTTGCTTCGTTACGTGCATTTAGGACTACCTTGCAACCCAATTCAACAAGTTGCTTTGCGGCCGCGGCACCGATTCCGGTGGTTGCGCCAGTGATTACTACTACAGAACCTTTGATTTCTCTTAGTTGATAAGTCATAGCGGAATACTAAGACAGGCTCCAACTAATTTCTAGAGGGCATCCATAACGGTAATGGTCTCGCCGAACACATAGTTCGGACCGATCGCCTGCCACGCCTTGCTGTTCTCGTTAACCATATGCGCATCCCACGATGGGCGATCGCTCCAGATCTCCCAAACGTTTACTACATCTGGCTTCTGGGTGTCGCGATAGATCTCGATAAATTCGCAACCAGCTTCAGTGCGAATCACAGCGATATGGCTCTTGAGCTTTGAAACAAACTCATCAAATTGGCCAGGCTTTACATTGATCTCAACGAATAAAAATACTTTGCTCATTTGATTCTCTCCCCCTTTGGATCAAAAAGTGGCTCCGCACTGACTATGGCGGTCTTTGGTTGACCAAACATCTCAACGCTGACCTCTCTACCCGGTTCGCTGTGTTCTAGGGGTAGATATGCATAGGCAATGGCCTTGTTTAAAGTGTATCCCTGGCCGGCTGATTTAACTCTACCAATAACTTCGCCGTTATAGAGAATGGGTTCGTTTCCTAACGGTACATCTTTTATATCACTAAAAGTTAGGGCAGTTAATTTTCGTTTATTGCTCGACTCTGCCTTAATTACTGCATCTCTACCAACGAAACTCTCTTTCTTGATCGAGACCGCAAAACCGAGACCTGCCTCATATGGATTGGTTTCGCTATTAATTTCACCTGCCCATGCACGATAACCTTTTTCTAATCGCAATGACTCAATCGCTCTATATCCACAAGGGCGTAAACCAAACTCTTTACCAGCCTCAATTAAAGAGAGCCAAACTTGTAAAGATTTTTCTCTTGGAATATAGAGTTCCCAACCTAACTCTCCAACATAGGTAATCCGTGTTGCACGAAGCTCAACACCCGCTACGGTAACCATTTGAGAGCGCATAAAGCCAAAGGCCTCATTGGATAAATCTGTCTCGGTGCATTTACTCAAAATCTTTCTAGCGTTCGGCCCCCAGATTCCGAAACATGCCAAATCTTCGGTTAAATCTTTTATCGAAACGTTCTGATAGTTGCGCTGCCTGCGAATCTTTTCCAGCCAACCCAAGTCATGGTTTAAGAAAGCAGTACCGGTTACGATGAAGAAGGAGTTTTCACCAGTTTGAGTTACGGTGTAGTCAGATTCAATACCACCGTTGGTATTTAAGGCTTGCGTATAAATAGTTCTACCAACGCCCCTGACAACATTATTTGCACAGACTAAAGATAAAAATTCTGCTGCGCCTTCTCCCGTTACTTCAATTTTGGCAAAACTTGATTCATCAAAAATGCCTGCTGAAGTTCTAGTTGCATGATGCTCTAGGGCCACAGCAGGATGCCAATTCTTTCCCACCCATCCGTGCGGCCTTAACGCTTCATTCAATTTATTTTCACTTGGGTTGCAATAGAAATTAACTCGCTCCCATGCCGCTTTTTCTCCAAAGCTTGCATGATTTTCTTTATGCCAATCATAGATTGGAGATTTCTTTTCTCCGCGAGCACTCTGGCGTTCTTCTCCAGGATAATGAATGTCGTAATACGCCTCATAATTTTCGCTTACTCTCTCCAACGTGAACTTAGGCGACTTGTATGCATCGGAAAATCTCTTGATATCCATATGCCATAGATCCATCGTGGGTTCACCCGCCACAATCCATTCCGCAACCACTTTGCCAATGCCACCTGCGCCTGCAATTCCATGTGCGCAAAAACCTGCAGCTATATAGAAGCCGCCGACAGAACTTTCACCTAAACAAAATTCGTTATCTGGAGTAAATGCTTCCGGCCCATTTATAAAATTCTTGATGCCAATCTCACCCATTTTAGGTACGCGCATTGCAGCGTTTGTGGCGATTTCTTCGAACCTATCCCACTCTTCAGGTAGCAATTTTGCATTGAAGTCCGCTGGTATCGAATCTAGAGATTCATGACTTGTCTTCCACGCCTTTGAATTTCTTTCATATCCCCCCATTAGCAGGCCTTTGACCTCTTGTCGGAAGTAAATCAAATTATCTGGATCTCTGAGGGATGGAAGAGTGACTGAATTATCTGGTAAAAAATTTTCAGTAATTAAATATTGATGGCTCATTGGAACAATCGGGACGCGTACGTCCACCATTCGCCCGATTTCAGCTGCATAAATACCGCCGCAATTGACGACTACTTCACATTCAATTTCACCTTTATCGGTTAATACCGATGTCACTCTGCCGTTTTTAGTATTAATTTTTAAGACTCTGGTGTGGGTAAAGATTTTCACACCCTCTTTTCTAGCACCGCTTGCTAGTGCTTGGGTCAATTGAGATGGATCAACCTGTCCATCCGATGCCATGTAACAACCACCAAGCACGCCTTCCATGTTTAATAGAGGGAATAGATCTTTTATCTCACCTAAGCTAATCTCTTTGAGATCTAAGCCAAAAGTCTTAGCCCAACCAATCTGACGTCTAATTTCCTGCATTCGCTCCGGAGTAGAGGCTATTTTAATGCTTCCGCATTCTCTCCAGCCGGGTGGAGTATCAGTTTTTTCTAAACTTCTATACAAATCTACAGAGTGCATATTCATCTTTGTCAGTGTTGGATCGGCACGTAATTGCCCGACAAGTCCCGCTGAGTGAAAAGTTGATCCACTAGTTAGATCTGCACGATCTACTAGTACTACATCTTTCTCTCCTAGCTGCGCAAGATGATAGGCGACTGAGGCGCCCCCAACTCCACCACCAATGATTACAATCTTTGCGCGCTCTGGTAACTCTTGAAGATTCACGAGTCAACTGTATCCTTTGTATGTGAGCCAATCTAGTCATGAATTTGACGATTTATTAGATAAGGTTCCTCGACTGCAGAACAGAATAGCTGTTACTGAATTATCTGGTGGTCTAACTAATCGAAACTTAAAAATTTCAACCACCGACGGAGATTATGTCGCCAGAATATCGAGTAATAAATCATCGCTCCTCGCTATAGATCGTCAATCCGAATATGAAAATTCAATAATTGCGGCGAGGATTGGTGTAGGCGCGCCCGTTTTTGATTACCTACCTGAATTTGGGTTGTTGGTTATTGGTTACATTCCAGGAAAGACTTATTCAAATCTTGACGTAGCCAATAATTTAAGCCGAATTGCAGATACTTGCCGAGGTCTCCACAGGGCTGCACCATTTACAAGAGATTTTGACATGTTTGTAATTCAAGAAAATTATCAAAATCTAGTAAAAGAGTCTGGATTTAGGTTCCCGGATGGGTATCACCAGTACTCGCATCATCTTTCTAGAATGAAGGCGGCTTTGGCAGTACTAGATGAAGGCCGAGTTCCCTGCAACAACGATCTGCTCCCCGCGAATTTCATAGATGACGGCAAGAAAATCTGGTTAATTGATTACGAATATTCTGGAAATAATGACGCTTGTTTTGAACTGGGAAATATCTGGAGCGAGGCAAATTTACCTTTTTCAGCACTTGAAGAGTTAATTTCTTCTTACTACGGAGGTTCGCGGCCAGAAAAATTGGCGAGAGCTTGGTTATTTTCACTGCTCGCAAAATATGGCTGGACTTTGTGGGCTTCGATTCAGAGTTCGGTATCTGACATAGATTTTGATTTTTGGCAATGGGGAATGGAAAAGTTTGACGATGTTAAAGCAAGTTTTGAAAGTATTAAATTTGAACAAGCTCTTACTCAAGTAACTCAAAAATCTCTATTGCATTAAAAACTTAGCCTGATATTCTGCTGTTCATGACTTATGACGTAAATAAGATCCGCTCCCACTTCCCTTCGCTAAACACCGGTCTAGCTTTCTTTGACGGCCCCGGAGGCAGCCAGGTGCCGGATTTGGTGGGCGCTGCTATCGCTGATGCGATCACAAAGCCGATTTCAAACCGCAATACAAATACCGAATCTGAAAAGAATGCTGAAGAGATTGTTCTTGGATTCCGCAAAGCTGTTGCTGATTTAATCGACGTAGATCCAAGTGGTGTTGTTTATGGTCGTTCCTGGACACAAATAACTTATGACTTCTCACGCACGTTAGCTAAAACTTGGAAACCAGGCGATGAAATCGTAGTTTCGCGTTTAGATCACGATTCAAATATCCGACCTTGGATCCAAGCTGCTGAAGCAGTTGGCGCAACCGTACGTTGGGCCGAATTCGATGTCACAACATCTGAACTAACTGTCGCCGCTGTTGAATCGGTTCTATCTAGCAAAACCAAACTAGTTGCTGTTACTGGCGCTGGAAATACCATCGGTACCCGCCCTGACTTAAAGGCAATCGGAGCAGCAGTCCATAAAGTTGGAGCGCTCTTCTACGTTGATGGCGTTCACTTAACTCCACACGCGGCAATCAGCGCAAAAGAGATTGGCGCTGATTTCTTCGGTTTCTCTTTCTACAAGTTAATGGGCCCACATTGCGCAACGATTGCCGCATCTCCTGAGCTACTTAAGTCACTCAACAATGACAAGCTTCTGCCTTCAACAACAAATGTTCCCGAAAAGTTTGAATTCGGAACCTTGCCTTACGAGATCATGGCTGGCGCAACTGCAGCCGTAGATTTCATCGCCGATATGGCGCCAGGGTCTGGAAAAACCAGGCGCGAGAAAATTGTTAACTCAATGAACGCGCTCGAAGCATATGAAGAAGAGCTACTTGTATACATGGAGAGCCAAATCAAAGCCCTGCCAGGTGTAACGATGTACGGACACGCTAAACATCGCACTCCAACGCTCTACTTCTCATTCGCCAATCACCTAAGCGGCGATGTATACAAAGCTATGGTTGCCAAGAAGGTTAACGTCCCTGCACATAACTTCTACGCACTCGAAGTCTCAAGAAAGCTCGGGCTTGGCGATGACGGGGCGCTGCGCGCAGGACTTGCTCCATATTCAACTCGCGAGGATGTCGATCGCTTAGTCAGCGGCCTACGCGAAGTTATTTCGGCCTAGAAAAAGAAAAGCCTTCCGGTGTTAAAGGCACCGAAAGACTCATCTCGTGCGCGCGAAGGGATTCGAACCCCTAACCTTCTGATCCGTAGTCAGATGCTCTATCCGTTGAGCTACGCACGCTAGACGATGAATACTACAACCTTTTCAAATACCGCCCAAATGGGCTAAAACCCTTATGAAAAAGCACGAAGGGCGCCCGATTGCTCGAGCGCCCTTCGTGTTAGTGATTATCTATTAGGCGATTTTCTTAACGCGCCCATCGAGCGCAGGAAGTTGTGTCACCTTTTTTGCGGCCATATCAGCCTTTAGTGCATCTACAAATACATCAAGTAGCGCTCCATAGACCTTTGCCTTTGCAGGTGAGAACACATCTACATATCCATCTCCACCATAAATGATGAAATCAAGAGTTGTAAGTGTGTATTCCTTTGCATCCTTTGAGATTGCAGTTCCATCAAGTTTTGTAACTTCAACAATTCTGCTGCCAACTGGCTTTGTAGAATCGAATGAGAACTTAAGACCTGAAACTTGTGGGAAACGACCATCGGCTGGATAGTTTCCGCCGACTCCATTTTCTAACGCCTTCCAAAGGTTTGCACCTGTCACAACTGTTGTTGCAACTTGGTTACCAAATGGATAGACAGTTAGCGCATCTCCCAGAGTTACATCTAGCGGACCAGAACCTGTGCGAACAAGTGTTGTATCTGCTGGGATATATGTCTTTGCTGGGAAGGTATCGCGAATTCCGCCACCGTTGGTGATAGCAAAATCAGTCTTGTACTTAGCGCGTAACAAGTCTGCGATGTAAATACCCATTGGGTTCTCACCAGAGCGTTCCACCGATGGTGTTCCACCGCGAGGGAAGACTGCTGAAACTTGACCAATCTTCACATCAAGCTTGCTCGTTAATTGATCCTTGTACTTCTTTACAAGTGCAGCACCTGCTGCGTCTGGTGTTGTTACAGTGCTAACAACCCCAGTTGTAACTGCTGGCGCTGCCGCCTTGAGTACATGTTGTAGTGAAGAACCAACTACTTTGCCGCTCTTTATGCAGATTTGTGAACGGGTGTATTCAACTCCGGCATTACGTACTTCACCTAAGAGAACTGGTGCGTCTTTCTTTGAGTTACCAGGGATTAGCGTTGCGAAAGTTTGGTGGCTGTGGCCTCCGTAAATAACATCCGCTCCGACCACCTGTGATGAAAGGGTGTTGAAGAGACCCTTTGCAACGCCATCTGAGTTTTCGGTCCAGCCTTGGTGAATCAGAACAGCCACAATCTGAGCTCCAGCTGCGCGAGCATCTGCAATGGCCTTGTTGATGCCGACTACGCCAGGCTCGATCTGAATAGTCTTCTTTGCGCCAGCTTCATCGGTGTAATCCAAGTTTCCTGGGAATACCTGCTCAATTGTTTCAGGGGTATTTGAGCCGACAACTCCGACTTTTACGCCACCACGATTAATGATCGTATAAGTCTTTGCCATCTTGGTACCTGACTTGAGGACCTTCAGTGCTTCATCACCATAGTTGGCGGCGACCCATTGAAAATCAGATGCGCCAATTACCTTTTGAACGTGTGCCAAATTGCGATCATGCTCATGGTTGCCAAATCCTGCCGCATCTAACTTGACTAAATTTAGTGATTCGATAGTTGGAAGCTCTTCAAATTCAGTTGAGATTGGAGGCGCTGCTCCAATGTTATCTCCTGAGGTAAATGCGAAAGTTGCGGCTGATGCTTTTCTATCAGCATCCCAGTTGCTAGCCAATCCTGCAGTTCCGAAAGATGATCCGGCTTCGATTGCACCGTGAAGATCGCTTAGCTGTAGGAATTGCACATTCTTATTGCTAGAAGATGCAACCTTTACCAGTTCGGCTGCTGTGTAAGTTGTTGGTGATGCAGTTGGTTTGGAGAATCCATATGCATTAACTGCTTGCACAACTGGAGTTCCACCTGGTTGTCCAACCACAACTGGCATAACTACAATATTGCCGCGCTTCTTTGCAGGAACAAAGATTGGACATGATCCAGCGCCTGCAGAAACAACGTAACCGGTGACAGGAGGCGTTACATCATCGGCTGGTGTCCAACGGACGATAATTCCTGAAGTACCGAAGGATGATGTAACGGATAATGGAGCGTTTGGTAGCGAATATGTTGCTGCCTGCGCTGAAGGTACTAAAAATGATAGGAGTAGCGAACCGACAAGGGCGAGGGAGCCCAGGCCGAGGGATTTGTTTTTTGTTAAATTCATGCCGTAATTTAAGTACTGCTGAGCTTTACCTGCTCGCCGAATTGGTTACGAGATAGTGACTAGTAGGTTAATTTCGAGCGATTTTATGTAACTCTTCGCGTGAGACAAATTTGCGACGTGGCTTTCCCAAAGGCTCTCCGGCTGCGATTTCTGCCGCGTTGATCGCCTCCCAATTTGCTTGCGAAACAAATTTATTGGCGGGCAAAATCTCGGAGATATCACCGCTATTTTTTGCTTTCTTTAAATCTTCCACCAATAACTTCATAACATCTGCGGCATCAGATTTATTTGTGCCGATAACACCAGATGGTCCGCGCTTTGCCCAGCCCACAACATAAAGGTTTTCACTTACTCGGCCTTCGTTATTTACTACTTTCCCGCGCTCATAAGGAATCCCTGGAATGCTCGCTGCTTCATAGCCAATAGCGGTAATTACCAAGCCACATTTGATTGAAAACTTCTCATCGCTACCAGTTTTCTGGAATACAACCTCTTCAACTTTACCGGAACCTTTAATTTCAATCGGCGTAGCTAAAAATTGAAACTTCATAGTGCGATCGTGGTTAGTTGCTTCTTTTTCAGAGATTAATAACATTGCATCTAAATTGCTCTTGGTGTCTTTCTCAATCTCAGAACCCGCGCGATCGATAGCCGCTTCGATATCTGACTTAGCCATCAAAACTTTGGTATGTTCAAGCTTTGGTAATTCACGTAGCTCAGGTGATGTAAATGCGGCATGCTCTGGTCCACGTCGCGCACTAATGACAACTTCGCGGATCGCAGATGCTTTAAGCGCTGCAATCGCATGGTCTGCAGTATCGGTTGGATCTAACTCACTTGGTTCTAGTGCAAGCATGCGGGCCACATCCATAGCAACGTTACCTGCACCAATTACGACTGCCGTTGAACCATTTAGATCTACGTTAAAGTCTGCAAAATCAGGGTGTGCGTTATACCAAGGCACAAATTGTGCGGCAGAGATTGATCCAGGTAAATCTTCGCCTGGGATGCCTAACTTCTTACCAAGAGCAGATCCTGTAGCAATAACGACAGCGTCATATATATCTTTTAACTGCTCGATTGCGATATCTGTTCCGAGTTCAACTCCACCAAATAAGCGGAAGTTTCCAGCGGTAGCAACCTTTTCAAAGACCTTTGCGACGGTCTTTATCTTTGGATGATCGGGTGCCACACCACTTCGCACCAAGCCCCAAGGGGTTGGCAGACGTTCGATCATGTCGATCGTGAATTGCAGTTCTTCTGTCTGCAGATTCTGCAGAGCTTGCGCTGCAAAGTAGCCGGCAGGTCCAGCACCGACAATTGCTACTTTGTATTGAGGCAAGTGAAATCCTTTTTCTAAAGGTGCTTACAGATCTTCTGAGCGGAGACGAGGAGATTTGAACTCCTGAAGGGTTTAACCCCTTACCTCGTTAGCAGTGAGGCGCACTCGACCGGGCTATGCGACGTCTCCAAGTACAGGTGTGAGTTTACAGGTAGTTGCTTACCGCGTGAAACGCTTCTCCTGCATCAACGCGTCCCAAATAACCGCTTGGGCGGCGAGGGCATCCTGTGAATTCTGAGCCTGATTCAAGGCGTTGATATCCACTCGATCGCAGACTTCTTCAAGGTAGGTAATGATTTCGATGCTGCGGGTGAGTGCGCGCACTGGATCTTCACGGAATGGGAACTGATCAAGTAGAACTGGATCAGTCCAATTAATACTGCGAAGCGCCAACATATATTCGATGGTTTCAAATAGATGCACTGATGCAACTGGAAGATCGTCATCCCAACCACGCCAGTTATCGTTTAGCTCGGCACTTACCAATTTGCCGTGGCGATGGATAAGGAGCAGCGATTCAGCGGGAGTTTCTTGCGCCATAAGTGAATGTCCAAAGTCCATAACAATTCCGACGTTATCAACTTTCATTTCGCTAATAGCTAGAAGTGTTTTTGCAGCAGTTGCTAAAGTCATGCGAACCCGAGGTTCCTTGCATTTATATTCAATAGCAAACTGAACTTTTGGATTTTCGTTTGCAAGTTCACGAATACCGTTGATGGTGTAATCCCAAATTTGTAAATAATTAGCTTGCAGAGGGAAATCAAAGCCATCTTGACCGGGCCAGAACTTTACGTAGGTTGCGCCGAGAATTTCTGCTGCGGCAATAGCTTCACGGACTCGGTCCTTCGTTTGTGAGCGAAGTTTGGTATCCGGGTTGGTAAATGAGCCCTTTGCATACTCGCGCATATAGATATGTGGCGTTGTCGCCCGACAGATCAGTCCGTTGTCATCGAGCATCTTCTTGATCTCAACTGCTGTGCGCTCTGGGATATCAAAAGGAACGTTTATATCTAAGTGCTTTAGACCAGGAACTTTGGCAGCATCTTCGATCATCTGCTGGCTAGTGCGGGTTGGTCCATAACCATCGCCGGCATAGCGATCAACGAATTGGCCAAATGCCCAGATGCCTGCGCCGTAAGTTAGCTTTCCCATTTTTTCCCGCTCTCTTTGCCTATGTTGAAATCTTACGTGCTTTGTTATTCGCTGAATAGAGTTTTATTTAGTTCTTTCCACGGGCTGCTAGCAGCGCTTTACGCCATGTTTTTAAGCTTTCTTGGCGCATATCTTCAGATAGCGAAGGCAGATAATCGTCATATTTCAATTCGATCTTCTCAATTTTCTCTAAGGTTGTTAAGCCTGCGCCGAGCGCGGCAACCATCGCAGCTCCAAAAGCGGATAGCTCTAGTAATTGTGAAGATCTAATTTTCTTGCCGCTTAAATCTGCCAACATCTGCATTAAATAGCGGTTTCTGGCACCGCCTCCGTCGGCAAAGAGCGCTTCAATCTTGATATTTGATTGAGCAAAATCTTCCAGTACATCATTGATTTGCGCGGCAGTTGATCGTAAGGCAGCTGCTGCCAGATCGGCACGTGTTGAACCTCTTGTAAGGCCAGCAATAATTCCGGTGGCTTCGCGATCCCACCACGGTGCACCAAGACCGCTAAAAGCGGGAACTAACTCGACTTGTTGTGTTGATTCTGGAGCTAATTTTGCTAATTCATCTGGAGTTGTTCCAAGTAGTTCGGCAAGCCAAACTAAAGTTGAACCAGTCGAAAGAATGTTTGCCTCAGTTGCTCGGGTGATGTTGCTGCCAAGTTGCCAAGCGATTGTTTGTGGGTTGGTTTCAGTAAGTCCCATGAGCGAAGTTCCGGTTCCAAATGTTGCTTTGAAATTTCCCCCGCGCCAACCTTGATGAGCAAAGAGCGCTGCATGTGAATCACCCATGATTCCTGAGAGCGGCACATCGTTGGAAAGTCCAAGTTCTGACATATTGGTGCAGATATGTTTTTCATCTGAAGCGCAGACGCGTGGCAGTTGGCTCTCTGATATTCCAAAGATAGATAGAAGTTCTACGCTCCAGCGGCCAGTTTTGATGTCGAGCAGTTGAGTGCGACTCGCACTTCCTGTTTCAACAATGTGGCCAGCGCCTAACTTGAAGGCGATCCAGGAATCAATGGTGCCGACGCAAATATCTGCACCGGCATAACTATTGCTTTCAAATAACCATTGCGCTTTAAGCGCTGAAAACATGGGATCTAGTTCGAGCCCGCTAACCGCCTTAACTTTCTCAGCGTTTTTAGCCTGTTTTTCCGCTAAATCTGAGGCTCTGCGATCTTGCCAGGTGATGATCTTCGATAACGCCTGCCCTGTATTGCGATCCCATAAGAGAACTGATTCACGTTGAATACTTAAACCAACCGCTGAAATTTTATGTGCTTTGGTTATCGCTTTACTTGCGGTAACAACAGATTCCCAAATCTCCTCAGGATCTTGCTCTACCCAACCAGGTTGCGGAAAAGCGGTGGAAATTTTTACATCGTGTTGCGCCAGAACTTCACCTTCAAGATTTATAGCAAGCGCCTTGGTTGAACCACTTCCTTGATCGATTGCCAGAATTATTGGCGAACTATTTTCCATGCTTTAAGAGCTCTCGGGCAGAGGCAACAATTGAATCTGCAGTTAATCCGTAGTGTTCTAGCAAGTATGACGTTGACCCAGTTGGAGCAAATGTATCTGTGCCAAGTAGCTTCATGGCTACCGGATGGTTTTGTACAACAAACTCAGAGATCGCTCCACCAACGCCACCACGAGTAACTGACTCTTCGGCGGTAATAATTGCCTTAGTCTCTTTAGCCGCTGCCAATATTTCAGCGGTATCTAAAGGTGAGACGGTTGAAAGGTTAATTACACGGGCAGATATTCCTTCTGCCTTTAACTGGGCAGCGGCAGCAACCGCGCGCGAAACTAGTGTGCCGGTTGCAATAATTGAAATATCGCTGCCATCAATAATGCGCATCGCTTTATTTGGAATAAATGCTGGGCTCTGTCCTTGCGAAACGGAAGGTACTTTAAAGCGGCCAATGCGCATAAAGACTGGTCCGGTTGTATTTGCCGCCCAAGTAACGGCTTCTTTAGTCTGCGCTTCATCAGCAGGCAGAACAATTGGAAGCGAATCCAAAGCGCGCATCCAGGCGATATCTTCGATCGAGTGATGTGTGGGACCGAGCTCTCCGTATGAAACTCCTGGACTCATGCCGCAGAGCTTTACATTGGTGCGGGTGTAAACAACATCTGCTTTGATCTGCTCTAGTGCGCGACCGGTCAAAAATGGCGATGCAGCGCATACAAATGGCGTAAAACCAGCGTTTGCTAGCCCCGCGGCAACTCCGACCATATTTTGTTCTGCGATGCCAACATCAATTAAGCGGTCAGGAAAGAGATCGCGGTATTCAGTTAAATTACTTGAGCCAACCGAGTCATTACAGACAACAACAATCTTGGGGTTTTCTTGGGCAAGTGCAATTAAAGTCTTTGCAAAAATAATTCGGTTATCGAACTCTTCTAGTTTTTCACTCATTGCTTGCTCACCTGCTCGAGCGCTGCTTCGTATTGCTCAGCGGATGGAACCTTGTGATGCCACTCGGCTTTACCTTCCATAAAGTCCACGCCTTTACCCTTTGTGGTTTGAGCAATGACTACTCGCGGCTTGGTTTGCGGATCGGTAAATGCTTTATGTAGCGCTGCATAATCATGACCATCTAGCACTACGGCCTCCCATCCAAAAGATTCGAATTTCTTATCCAGTGGATCGAGTTCATTTGTCTTTGAAGTAGGGCTTCCTTGCTGGAAACCATTGCGATCTACGACTGCGATTAAGTTGGTCAGCTTGCGGTGGCCAGCAAACATCGCCGCTTCCCAGTTGCTTCCTTCTTGTAATTCGCCATCTCCCATAATTACAAATGAGCGACTGCCGTTTTTAGCAAGCTGCGCACCGATTGCGCTACCTACAGCGATGGGGAAACCATGACCTAATGGGCCGGTATTTGATTCAACACCCGGAACCTTATTGCGGTTGGGGTGGCCATTTAACTTACTTAACGGTTGAGCAAAAGTTTTGAGTTCTTCAACAGGAAAAAATCCGCGAAGAGCAAGAGTTGAATAAAGCGCAACGGCAGCATGGCCTTTACTTAAAATTAGACGATCACGATCTGCTTTATTTGGTTCTTTTGGATCCACATTTAATACAGCGCCGAAGAGCGTCGCCAAGATATCGGTTACAGAAAAATCTCCGCCGATATGGCCCATCCCGGCGCCTTTAATGGTGTGCAGGATTTGAGTACGGATTTCTCGCGCTAAATCTGATATTTCCTGAGTATTTAGCACCATAGTGCCTTAACTCTATGCGTAAATTGAGCAAGGTCAATACCGCTCTTTTAAGGTTTCTAACTTTTCTAGGTTCGGTACTCTAAGCGATATGAATGAGAAGGTTGATGCCCCAGTAATTAAGAATGCACGTCCTTACGATGTTGCACCGACTCCGCGATATGCAGAATTTATGCGAACCGGCTGGGCGCCATCAGACCTCGAAGGTTTGCAACCACTCGAAGTTGTAACTTACGCATTCACTCGTCGTCAGGTTTTATCGCAAGCTTTTCCAAATATTCGCTTGGTAATTCCTTCTGGTAATTTCAAGACTCGTTCCAACGACACTGAATATCTATATCGTCCACATAGCGCCTTTGCTTTTTACAGCGGCGTTCAAGGCTCTGATGCGGTGCCAGATTCTGTTTTGGTTTTAGAACCAAAACCTGACGGCGGTCACGACTCTTATTTATATTTGCATCCTCGCTCAACTCGCGAGACTCATGCTTTTTATACCGATCGTAAATACGGCGAACTCTGGGTCGGCCGTCACTTCACACTTGAAGAAGCAGCAACTGTTTATCAAATAGAAACTCGTAACGTAGATGACATCGAAAACCTTTTACGCTTTAGCAAGGAAACCTTATTAATTCGCGGTGAAGATACTTTGATGGATAAGTTGATTTCAGTTCACGCACGTGAAGGCGAATTCCAAACCTTTACCTCAGAACAGCGTTTGATTAAAGATGAATATGAAGTTGGTCAATTACAGGCCGCCGTTGATGCAACTGGTCGTGGATTTTCCGATGTAATCGCGGCAATGCCCGCTGCTGCTGATCATCCCCGCGGTGAACGTATCGTTGAAGGCGCTTTCTATGGGCGTGCTCGCCTAGAAGGCAATGATGTTGGATATACAACGATTGCTGCCGCTGGTTCACATGCCTGCGTTCTTCACTGGATTCGCAACGATGGCGCTGTTCGCAACGGCGAATTGTTATTGCTAGATGCTGGCGTGGAAATGGATTCTTTCTACACCGCAGATATAACTCGCACCTTGCCAGTCAACGGCAAATTCACACCGGCGCAACGTGCTCTGTATATGTTGGTTTACGAGGCGCAGTTAGCTGGTTTTGCTGCGGTAAAACCAGGAGTTCCGTTCTTGGACATTAACCGTGCTGCGCAGCGCGTGCTTGCCCAAGGTTTAGCCGACATGGGCGTGCTGACAGTCAGCGCTGAAGAATCTATGCAACCAGATGTTGGTCTGCATCGTCGTTGGACTTTGCATGGAGTTAGCCATCACTTGGGTCTAGATGTTCACGATTGCGATAAAGCGCGTGAAGAGAATTTCCGTGGTGGAGTTTTGCGCGAAGGAATGGTTATAACTGTTGAACCAGGCCTATATATCCAGCCAGATGACGAACTATTCGCACCCGAGTATCGCGGAATTGGTATTCGCATTGAAGACGATGTAATCGTTACCGCAGATGGTTGCCGCAATCTAAGTGAAGATATTCCGCGCCACCCTGATGCAATTGAAGCTTGGATGGCTTCAATCTTAGGTTAACCAGCTATTTGTAAGCCCGCGTAAGCGGCGAGCAAACCAAAACCGAGCGACATAACTAAGTTAATTGTTATCTCGCGATAGCGCTTTAACTCAAAGCCTAGGTAAATATCGAGCATAAATGTCGACCAAGTTGTAAATGCTCCGGCAAATCCCACCGCGATTAGATCGTGTACTTGTTCGCTTCCAGTAAAAGTTAAACCGATAATGAATGAGCCCAGTACGTTTACTAGAAAGATTCCATAAGGTTTATCGGTAAATTTGCGAATGTATTGATCTATGGCAAAGCGAGCTGGCGCACCTATGGCCGCACCTAAAATCACGTAAAGCGTGTTCATTGGCGCACCGGAATTAACTTGCGGCTAATTGGAAGCACAAGCAGAATAATTAGCAGGCTTAGTACTACGTTTTCGATTAAGAAAAGTGCTCCACCTTTAATTGGCTCTACTACTTGAACTGTTACCGCTGAAAACGTTGTCATTCCGGCACAGAAACCCGGAAGCAACAAGTGGCGGAGTTCAGTAACTCCACGACGTTCCATCAACACTAAAAGTGCGCTGGCAAGGGCCACGCCTAAGAGATTTGCTGCAAGTGTGCCGTAGCGATCATCAGGAATCGCAAGCGATAGCCCGAAGCGAACCAAGGTTCCTGCTATGCCGCCGATGGCGACAAGTAGCAGAGCCTTCATATTTAGTTGCGCTTTTCTCTCTTTAAGAGACCTGCAAACATGCGAGCTGGATCGTATTTGATATCAACAACGCGTTCCTTCATAGGAATAATTGCGTTATCGGTGATCTTGATGTGCTCTGGGCAAACTTCAGTACAGCACTTGGTGATGTTACACATTCCAAGTCCGTGCTCTTCTTGCGCGGTGCGCTTGCGATTCTTTAACTTATCAAGCGGGTGCATATCAAGTTCTGCGATACGGATGAAGAATCGTGGGCCAGCAAATGACTTCTTATTCTCTTCGTGATCGCGAATAACGTGGCAAGTGTTCTGGCAAAGGAAGCACTCAATGCACTTACGGAACTCTTGTGAGCGCTCAACGTCGACTTGTTCCATACGTGCTTGCCCTGGAGCAAGCTCCTTTGGATGCTCGTAAGCAGGAATCTCCATCGCCTTCTTGTAGTTAAAAGAGACATCGGTAACGAGGTCTTTAATAACTGGAAATGCGCGAAGCGGTGTAACTGTGATCGTTTCATCGTCACCGAATGAAGCAACCTGTGTCATACAAGCAAGACGTGGTTTTCCGTTGATCTCCATAGAACAAGATCCGCACTTTCCCGCCTTACAGTTCCAACGAACTGCTAGATCGCCCATTTGGGTCGCTTGGACGCGGTGAATTACATCGAGGACTACTTCGCCTTCGTTGGCTTCAACCTGAACATCTTTAAGGCCACCGTCAGTTGCATCTCCTCGCCAAATGCGAAGATTTATTTTGCGCGCCATTAGTTGGAACCGCCTTTCGCAATTTCTTCCGGTGTCATGTACTTCTTAAGTTCATCAACTTCAAAGAGTTCGAAGAGTTCCTTTGGCATAAATGGCAACGCTTGCTTGCGCACATTTACTTGAGCGCCATCGAATGATGAGATGTGGTTGTACTGACGCCAACCTGAATCCATACCTGGGAAATCATCGCGTGTATGTCCACCGCGAGATTCTTCGCGGCCGATCGCAGACTTTGCGGTGCTTTCGGCAACCAACAACATATTGTCGAGATCGAATGCCAAGTGGAATCCTGGGTTGAACTTACGTCCACCAGAAACTGCAACGTTTGCGCTGCGCTTTCTGATGTCGGCAATCTTTGCGATTGCATCTTTAAGTTCAGAACCGGTACGGATGATGCCTACCAAGTTATGGGTAACTTCTTGAAGTTCAGCATGGAGTGAATATGAATTCTCTCCACCAGTGCGAGCAAATGGCGCTTCGATTCGTGCAGCCGCTGCCGCAACAGTTGCATCGGAAACTGGAACTGCGGTTGTCTGCTTAACGTAAGCAGCTGCGCCCATTCCGGCGCGGCGACCAAATACCAAGAGATCTGAAAGTGAGTTTCCACCAAGACGGTTTGATCCGTGCATTCCGCCAGCAACTTCACCAGCTGCATATAGGCCTGGAACGCCGACTGCTGCTGCAGTATCTGGCTCTACTTCCACGCCGCCCATTACGTAGTGACAGGTTGGGCCAACTTCCATCGGCTCCTTTGTAATGTCAACGCCAGCTAGTTCGTAGAACTGGTGCCACATCGATGGCAAACGCTTCTTAATTACTTCTGCAGAAAGTCGCTTTGAAACATCAAGGAATACGCCACCATGTTCAGTGCCGCGACCTGCCTTAACTTCAGAGTTAATCGCGCGCGCAACTTCATCGCGTGGCAATAGCTCTGGAGGGCGGCGGTTATTGTCTTGATCTTCATACCAACGATCAGCTTCTGCTTCATTGTCTGCGTACTTATCTTTAAATACATCTGGGATGTACTTAAACATGAAGCGCTCACCCTTGTTATTGGTAAGAATTCCACCTTCACCGCGAACAGATTCGGTTACAAGAATTCCGCGAACAGATGGTGGCCAAACCATTCCGGTTGGGTGGAATTGCAAGAACTCCATATCAACCAAGTTTGCGCCGGCTTTTAGGGCAAGTGCATGGCCATCGCCAGTGCCTTCCCATGAGTTTGAGGTAATTTTAAAAGTCTTTCCGACGCCACCAGTTGCAATGATTACAGCAGGTGCTTCGAAGAGAACTTCTTCGCCTGATTCGCGCCAGTAACCATAAGCGCCTGCGATCTTGCCGTTCTCTTTAAGAATTTCAGTAATCGTTAGCTCTGCGAAAACTTTTATATGTGATTCGTAATCACCATGTTCGCGCTTATCTGCTTGTTGCAGCGCAACGATCTTCTGTTGCATAGTGCGAATAAGTTCTAGACCTGTGCGGTCACCAACGTGGGCAAGACGTGGATATTCGTGTCCACCAAAGTTACGTTGACTAATCTTTCCTTCTTTGGTGCGATCAAAGAGCGCGCCCCACATTTCCAGTTCCCAGATGCGATCTGGAGATTCTTTTGCGTGTAGCTCAGCCATGCGGAAATGGTTAAGGAACTTTCCACCACGCATCGTGTCGCGGAAGTGAACCTTCCAGTTATCGTTTGAATTCGCGTTACCCATTGATGCTGCGGCGCCACCTTCAGCCATAACTGTGTGGGCCTTGCCGAATAGTGATTTACAGATGATGGCAACGCGCAGACCTGATTCGCGCGCTTCAACTGCAGCGCGCAGACCGGCGCCACCTGCGCCAATTACCAATACGTCGTACTTGTGGCGTTCTAGAGAATTCGTCATATCTATTGGCATCCTTTAGAAGAAGTAGAAATTGGTCCAGGCGCCAGTTGCAACTTGGCGGACATAGATATCGGCAAAAGCAACTGCAGCAAGTGAGTACCAAGCAAATTGTTGGTGTGAATGATTTAGTACTGAAACCCAGCTCCAAATCTTGTAACGAATTGGGTGCTTAGAGAAGTGCTTCAAACGTCCACCAACTGTGTGGCGGCAAGAGTGGCAAGACAATGAGTAGAACCAGAGCATGGTCGAACTTAAAACAAGAACTAATGAACCAACGCTCATATGTCCCCATTGACCTTCTGGGTTCTTAAATGAAATTACTGCGTCATAGGTGAGGAAGACGTTAAATACCAAACCGGCGTAGAAGAACCAACGGTGCGCGTTCTGCAAGATAAGTGGTGCGCGAGTTTCACCTGTGTACTTGCTGTGAGGTTCCGCCACAGCGCATGCAGGAGGTGATAACCAGAAAGCGCGGTAGTAAGCCTTGCGGTAGTAGTAACAAGTCATACGGAAGCCGAGTGGGAAGATCAAAATAATTAACGCAGGTGAAAGTGCAAAGTTGAAAATTTCCGCACTCACTGGAGTCCAGCCGAAGATAGTTGCTTCAGGAACGCATGCTTGTGAAAGACATGGTGAATAGAAAGGTGAGATTAAATGATCTTTGTAATAATTCGCACCTTCAAATGCGCGAAACGTTGCATAGATAACGAAGCTGAATAAAACTCCGAAGGTAATTGCAGGTTGCAACCACCACTTATCGGTGCGAAGCGTGCGCTCTTTAATCTTGGCGCGTGTTGGAGAAAAAACTCCGGACATTTCTACCCCTTTTATCCTTTTGCAGGATTGTTAATCACTAAGGAGAAGTGTGCGCTTGATTAGCAAAAGTGGCTAGGCGTAGCCCCGCGGTCTGGCTATGAAGTCAGCCACAGCAGGAGAAAAATGGCGGAGGGCGTGGGATTTGAACCCACGAAACTTTCGTTTGCCGGTTTTCAAGACCGGTGCACTCGGCCGCTATGCGAGCCCTCCGTGGGAGAGATTACCCGAAGTTGGTAGGCATTAAAAATCGGCGGTAATTACTCGGGTAGTTCGAGCAACCTCTCGATAACGATCGCTACTCCATCTTGATTGTGAGGGGGCGCGACATCTTTGGCATTTGCTGGGCCAGCGTGATGTCCATCGATCATTGCATAAGAGCGTCCCGCCCATTGCAACATAGAAAAATCATTTGGGTTATCGCCAAAGGCGACACACTCTTCTGCGGTAATTCCGATTCGCGCCGCCATCATAGAAAGCGTTTCACCTTTAGAAACACCGAGTGCTGATATTTCAAGAAGTGAATCGTTATTGGCAGAGTGCGTGACATTTACAACGCCCTGCAAAACTGGAGTTGCAATCGCCAACATTTCATCCGCAGATATCTCTTGCTGCGAAAGGCGCGCTAATAATTTAAGTGCTGGACGATTAGTGACAGAGTCGATGTTATCGACACCGACGTTATCCATTCCGATATCCCAACGCGGAATATAGGCCTTCTCGCGATGGAAGTGATCATTGGATTCGACTGCGAATGAAACATTTGGAATCGCTATACGCAAGAGATCTACCGCTTTTTGTAGCTCTGTTGGTTGAATCATCCATTGCTCTAAAACTTTATCGTTATGTAAATCGTAGAGAAGTCCGCCGTTGCAGCAAATTGCTGAACCGAAATCAAACGCCTCACGAACATCGCCCATCCAACGTGGCGGGCGGCCGGTAACAAAGAAAATTTCTACGCCAAGATCGCGCGCCTTGGTAAATGCTGCGATGGTGCGATGTGAAATTGCTTCGTCGTGCGGAACAATCGTGCCATCTAGATCTGTTGCAATTAACTTGGGGCGACGATTGGTCACACAAGCTCAAATCTCTTGGTGCCAAGGAATGGTTGCAAAGCGGCAGGAACGCTTACAGTTCCGTCAGCGTTCTGGTGGTTTTCTAGGATCGCAACGATCATGCGGGGAATCGCCACCAAAGTACCGTTAAGCGTTGCTACCGCCTTAGTTCCATCAGAATCCTTGTAGCGAATGTTTAAGCGACGAGCCTGGAATTCGGTGCAGTTAGAGGTACTTGTGACTTCGCGATAAGCGTTCTGTGTCGGAATCCAGGCTTCGATATCAAATTTACGGGTAGCACTTGAGCCGAGATCACCTGATGCAACATCAATGACGCGGAAGGGAATCTCCATCGCATTTAGGAAATCCTTCTCCCATTGCAGCAAACGCTTATGTTCTTCCTTGGCATCTTCTGGTTTACAGAATGAGAACATCTCAACTTTATCGAATTGGTGAACACGAATAATTCCGCGAGTATCTTTTCCGTAGCTTCCGGCTTCGCGACGGAAGCAAGACGAATAACCGGCATAACGAAGTGGAAGTTTTTCTGCTGGAAGAACTTCATCCATGTGATAAGCCGCTAGTGGAACTTCGCTTGTGCCAACTAAGTAGTAATCATCTTTTTCTAAGTGATAAACGTTCTCGGCAGCTTGACCAAGAAAACCAGTGCCCTCCATCGCAGCAGGCTTTACCAGAACTGGTGGAATCACTGGAGTAAAACCAGCCTTTAGCGCGCTTTGTATTGCATAGTTAACAAGTGCAAATTCGAGCATTGCTCCCACGCCGGTTAAATAATATGAGCGCGAACCTGATACTTTGGCGCCGCGTTCAGTATCAATTGCGCCAAGCAACTTTCCGAGTTCTACGTGATCTTTCGCTGCGAAACCATCTTTTGCAAAATCACGTGGCGTGCCAACGTGTTCAATGGTTACGAAATCTGCTTCCCCACCAATCGGTGCTTCGGGATCTAACAAGTTAGATAGCTGCATGACGAGCGCGTTGGCTTTGGCCTCAATTTCTGCGCGCTTGGTGTCGGCAGCCTTTACCTTGTCAGCTAAAGCCTTGGCGTTCTCTAATAAAGCCGCCTTTTCATCGCCTTTCGCCGCGCCTACTGATTTTGAAAGGGTGTTCTGTTCTGCGCGCAGAGTCTCGAATTCAGTAATTGCTGCACGGCGTACATCATCAATCGCAAGCACTTGGTCAACGATCGTTACATCTTCGCCGCGGCCCTTTTGAGAAGCGCGCACTGCATCAGGATTTTCGCGCAGAAATTTAATATCGATCATGCTTTAGCGCACCTCTCGTGGGTAAGAACCTAAGAAACGAATGTCATCACAGATCTCGCGAAGTTCAGCGACGCTTCCGCCAACTGCTTCGTCATTGATATGCCCTTCGACATCAATAATGAAATGGTAGTGACCAAGTTCGCGACCGGTTGGACGACTTTGGATAAAAGTTAAGTTAACGCTGCGCTTGGCAAAAACTTGTAGGATTTCGAGCAGCGCACCGGCGTGGTCTATCGCGATAAAGACCGCCATTGAGGTGCGATCGTGGCCAGTTGGTTCAGGAATCCAGCCTGGTTTCTGGGCACAGATAAATCGAGTAACTGCGCCAACGTTGTCGCCGATATCTTCAGCGAGAATTGCTAGGCCGAAGTGTTCTGCAGCAACGTTTGAGGCGATTGCCGCATCGAGCTCGCCCTTGCTAACTAACTCAGCGGCCGCTGAAGTTGAGTTTGTTGGAACGATTTCCGCGTTTGGATAATTTTTAGCGATGTAAGCGCGACATTGGGATTCGGCGTGCGGATGCGTTCCGATGCGCTTTAGATCTTTTACACCTGATTTAGCCATCAAGGCAAAGGTCACCGGCAAGGTAACTTCACCAGCAATTGTTAGCGGATCACCAGTTGCGAGCTCATCTAAGGTGCGTGCGACAACACCTTCAACTGAGTTTTCAATTGGTACCAATGCGAATTGGGCATCGCCGGCGCGAACCGCGTTAAGCGCTGCCGTCACATTTGCGTAAGGAATCTTTACATCAGAATCGCAAGTGATCTTATTTAGCGCAGCCTCGGTAAAGGTTCCTACCGGGCCCAAATAGGCAAATCTTTGGCTTTCTGCTGCGCTCACTTGCCAAGGATACCCGCTCAATAGCCATCCATTTGCAGTAATTAATTTGCGGCAAGAACCTCGCGGGCAAAGGCGGGACGGTTTGTTATCAAATTATCTACGCCAAGATGGCGACATAAAATGATGTCCGCTGGTTCATCCACGGTCCAGACATTTAACTTCTTCCCTGTGGATTTAATCTTCTGCGCTAAGGCCGGCTTTTTGCGTAACAGTCCAATGCCCGGACCGATCGATTGGGCAGATGAATACCGTGCGCTAAACCAAGGTGTGTAATCGTGCAGTAGATATGTTGAAGAAATACTTTTATCTAGCGCCTTAACCCGCTCTACCGCAAACCATGAAAAAGACATCACGGTTATCTCAATTCCTGCCTTAGCAATTCGTTTCGATTCTGTCTGAATTTTTTTTACAAGTTGATCTTCGATGGCGGTTCGTGATGGCACTGGATGTTTAGTTTCGAGCAAGAGCGATTTCTTCTCGGAAATTCCATAATCCAAAAATTCATCGAACTTTAAAATTTGCGGGTAGATCACTTTTAATTCTTTGAAGCTTGTCTCAGCAACTACCGCCTCATTATCTGCTCGCCGCTTTAAATCTGCATCATGCCAAAGTACGGCAACTCCATCGCTAGTAAGTCGTAGGTCGCATTCGAATCCATCAGCTCCTTGCTTAACGGCGTTTTCATAAGCGGCCATCGTCATCTCGGGAAAGTCGTAAGAGGCCCCGCGGTGAGCGTAGATCTTCATAGTTTGAGATTAACACCTAGAGCTTAAATACCTTAGGTAGGCTTCGCTTCATGAAGAGCCTGTACTTCCAATGCGCTGCACGTTCTGCGCTGGGTTTAGTGCGCAGCGGCAACGAAGATTCAGCGCTCATCGGTTCACAGGTAATTGCAGTTGCTGATGGAATGGGTGGTCACGCAGGAGGCGAAGTTGCTTCATCGGTTGCGATAAATACTCTCGCTGAAATTTCACCAACTTTCCTTAGCCCGGAAATAGATCCTGATTCAGCAAGTGACCTTTTTTTAAATTCACTCCATACAATCGACTCGCAGATTCGAGCAGTTGCAAGCGATGAACCAGCTCTTTCGGGCATGGGAACAACGCTTACCTCGCTCTTTATCAACGGTTCTGAAATCTCTCTGCTCCATATCGGAGACTCTCGCGCATATCGCTTGCGCGGAAATACCCTCGAACAACTCAGCGCCGATCACACTGTTTTGCAAGAACTTCTAAGCAAGGGAGTTATCTCCGAATCCGAGGCGCAGGTTCACCCGCAACGTTCGATGCTTACTCAGGCTTTGATGGGCGAAGGAACGCTCGAGCCATCTCTACATGTATTCGAAGGAAAAGTTCAGGATCGTTACATACTCTGCAGCGACGGTCTAAGCGGTGTCCTCTCCGATAAAGAGATTAAGAGCCTCATTAAAGGAAAGGGTGTGGCCGAGGCGGTTGCTGCCTTAATTGATGCCACCTATATAAATGGTGCACCAGATAACGTCACAATCGTTATCGCTGATATTGTCGAAGAAAGTTCCACCCAAGTAGAAAAGTTAGGAGCAGCCAAACCATGATGAATCAGATTTTGGGCGGTCGCTACCAACTTGGCGCAATGATCGGTACTGGCGGAATGGCCGATGTTTATATCGCGCAAGACCAGCGCTTATCTCGTGAGGTTGCGGTAAAGATTTTGCGTAGTGATCTTGCTAAAGATCCCACATTCGTTTCGCGCTTTCGTAAAGAGGCAAAAGCTGCCGCCGGCTTAAATCATCCTGGCGTTGTAGCCGTTTATGACTCCGGCGAAGAACCAGCGCCATACATTGTTATGGAGTTGGTTTCTGGCCACACCTTGCGCGAATTAATTCATGGAGGTGAGCGTTTACCTCTTGATCGCGCGCTGGAAATTGGCGCAGGAATTTTAGAAGCGGTTGATTATTCGCATCAGCGCGGCATTGTGCACCGCGACATTAAACCTGCCAACGTAATGATTACCGACACCGGTGATGTAAAGGTGATGGATTTTGGAATTGCACGTGCCATGGATGATCTCGGTGCAACTTTGACTAGCACCTGGAACGTGGTTGGCACCGCGCAGTATCTCTCTCCTGAACAAGCCCTTGGCGAAGTTGCCGATACACCAACCGATATTTATTCAACTGGCTGTTTGTTATACGAACTACTAACTGGACGGCCACCATTTACAGGTGAGACTCCAGTTTCAATCGCATACCAACATGTCTCGGGAGTTCTAACTCCCGCGCGCGAATTGCAGCCTGGTCTTCCAGAAAGCGTTGAGGTAATGCTTGCGGTAGCTCTGGCTAAGAAGCCAGAAGATCGTTATCCATCAGCGCGCGCGATGCTGGAAGATTTAAATAAAATTCGCGCCGGCGAAAATATCTCAACGAAAGTAGCGCGAGGTCCAGTTGTTTCTCGTCGCACCGCAATTTTTTCCGGCCTTTCGGTACTGCTTATTGGTGCACTTGCGATTGTTGGACTATCGCTAAATGGTGGGTCAACACCGGCGCTAGGGAACGCCATCCCCAACGTAGTTGGTCTCACCGAGCAACAAGCGCGCGATTTACTTGGGGGATATACCATCACTGTTCAGCGTGCACACGACCCACGAATTCCTAAAGATCGCGTTGCTAGCCAAATTCCGCTGGCCACTTCGCAGGCAAAACAAGGTTCTGCAGTAACTCTGACTATTTCAGATGGTCCGGGAGATGCGATCGTTCCTGATGATTTAGTTGGAATGTCTCTAATTGATGCGCGTACCGCACTTGCCGCAGCAGGTTTAGTTATTTCAAAGACCGAAGCTGCGCCGTCTGATGAAGCACAAGGAACTGTTTTAAGTGTGCTTCCTGAACCAGGATCGACAATTTCTGCAGGTTCAGGAGTTGTTCTAACAATTGCCAGTGGTGAAGTAGCCGTTCCAAATTTAATCGGTGTAGAAGCTATTCAGGCAAAAACTTTATTGATTCAAGCTGGTTTCTTAGTTCGCGAATTTAGCGATTACGACGCAACTCAAGCAGCTGGTGTTGTTATCCGCCAAGCACCTGACGCTGGCACAACTCAAACTATTGGAAAGCCCGTAACAATTACAATTAATAAAGCGCCGTAATTTAAGCGCGCTTACCAACAACTGGAGATAAACCCACTGATTTTGCGAGCGCATCCTTATCTCCACATTGCGTTAACCAATTAGCGAGCATTAAATGTCCGTGCTCCGTTAAAACAGATTCGGGATGGAACTGAACACCTTCGATTGGCAAGGTCTTATGGCGCATCGACATAACAATGCCTGATTCGGTTGCACCTGTAATTTCCAAAACATCTGTGACAGTGTCGCGCTCAACTGCAAGTGAGTGATAACGAGTTGCGGTAAATGGTGAAGGTAAGTTTGTTAATACACCTTTGCCTTGATGGATAACTTCAGAAGTCTTCCCGTGCAATAACTCTGGTGCACGAGAAACTGTGGCACCGAAAGCAACTCCAATTGCTTGATGTCCTAAGCAAACACCGAAGAGTGGAATATTTTTCTGGGCGCAATAATTAATCATGGCAATACTTATGCCAGCTTCTTCGGGGGTTCCAGGTCCTGGGGAGATAAGTACTCCGTCATATTCGCCAGCCTCTTCGACGCTGACTTCATCATTGCGTTTAACAGTGCACTCGGCGCCAAGTTGGCCGAGATACTGCACCAAGTTAAATACAAATGAGTCGTAGTTATCGACTACAAGGATGCGGGACATGGGGTAATTCTTGCAGGCTTTACCGAGACCGCAGTTTCCAGTATTGGCTTTTCCATGTAACCTTGCCCTATGCCAAAGTCGAAATTGCGTAAAAAGGTTCAAGAGAAGCACGCTCACGAAGAGCTAATTCACGATGCCGAGCCACATGGCCCGCTCGAGAGCCCAAGCTGGTTGGCGCCAGTTATGGTCGCAAACTTCCTGATCGGTCTCTTCTGGATCGTAATTTTCTACGTCAGCCAGACTCGCTTCCCGATTCCGGGTATCGGCGCATGGAACATGATTATCGGCTTTAGCTTCGTGGGCGTTGGGTTCAGCCTCGCGACTAAGTGGCGATAGAGCGCAGCGTCATCGCCTGACAAAATAGACGATAAGCATTAAAAACTAACCTCTTTCTCAGCCTTCTCTCAGGTCATGAGAGCATTCTCAAACCATGCCAAAGAGCACTGAGAACAGCAACCACCGAATTCTCGTCGTCGACGATGAATCCAGCATCAGCGATTTAATTTCAACCAGCCTGCGCTTTGTGGGATTTGATGTGCGCACCGCTGCAACTGGTTCAGAAGCTCTAACTGTCGCTGAAGAATTCAAACCACAAGCTGTCGTACTAGATGTGATGTTGCCTGATCTCGATGGCTTTGAAGTCTGTCGCCAATTGCGCAGTGAAGGTTTAAATATTGGCGTTCTCTTTTTAACCGCTAAAGATGGCATGGAAGATAAGGTTGCCGGTTTAACAATCGGTGGCGATGATTACATGACCAAACCATTTAGCCTTGAAGAACTTGTTGCGCGTTTGCGTGCACTGCTTCGCCGTATCGGCGTCGTTGAAATAAATACTGATGATGAAAAAATTAGATTTGCTGATCTGGAATTAGATGAAGCAACTCACGAAGTTCGTCGCGCAGGGCATTTACTTGAAATGTCACCTACTGAATTTCAATTACTGCGTTATCTTTTAATTAACGCTGATCGCGTAGTTTCGAAGTCTCAGATTCTAGATCATGTTTGGCAATACGATTTCCGTGGAGACGCTGGAATTGTGGAAACTTACATCTCTTACCTACGCAAGAAGATAGATACCTTTGATCCACCGCTGATTCACACTGTGCGCGGAGTTGGTTACCGACTGCGATTGCCTGCTGCAAAATAAATGAATTCCCCACTATCTAGTTGGAGTTTGCTAAACCGCTTAACTTTAGGCGTGGTTCTGCTTTCCACTCTAGGTTTTGTGGCATCTGATATTGCAGCGCAATCATTGCTACGCAACTTCTTGACTCATGAAGTCGATAACGAGCTATTGAGTATTGCTGGCGGTTCTATTCCTCGCTTAGAGCGCGCTGGAATTGTTTCCGACGATGACACCTTTGGTGAACGTAATAACCGTGATGCAAATCCAACACCGCTTCGCAATGTGCCATCTGCAACTTCGGTAACGCTTTTGGGGCCGGCGGGTGTGGTGCTTGGACAAATTGGTGGCGACCTAAATGCCACTGAAATCACTAGCTATTTGACAGGTATTACGCCTGAGACGCTCGCTGAGTACGGGGATAGCCCGTTTACCATTGAGGCTCCGGGGTCAGATTTTCGCGTTATCTCTAGAACGCTGCCTTCAGGTTTGGGAAACGTTGTTGTTGCGCAATCGATGGACAACATTGATCGCACCCTGAACCGCTTACAAGGCTTGTTTATTCTTATCGGCTTAGTGATGATCTTCTTTATTGCACTTGCTTCTCGCAAAGTAATTAAGGTGGGACTTAAGCCACTTGCCAATGTAGAAGAGACTGCAGAACGTATCGCTGAAGGTGATCTCACTGCGCGTTTGCCTGATGTAAAACCAAATACCGAAGTCGGGCGCTTAGTTAATACTTTAAATACGATGCTTAGCCGTATCGAAGAGTCTTTTGCGGCTCGAGTAGAAAGTGAAAGCAAGCTACGTCGCTTTGTTGCTGACGCGTCCCACGAACTTCGCACACCAATTACTGCGATCCGTGGCTTTGCTGAACTACATCGCCAAGGTGCGGTATCTGGTGAAGAAAGTACAAAAGAATTAATTGGTCGTATCGAAAACGAATCAAAGCGGATGGGTTCACTTGTTGAAGATTTACTTCTCCTGGCTCGCCTAGATCAATCACGCGAAATGAAATCTGATCCTGTTAACTTAATCAAATTAGTTAGTGATGCCGTCGAATCAGCGCGCGCAGCGGGGCCAAATCACATTGTTAACTTTGTTAAGAACTCAGATGAGATCTACGCTCTCGGAGATAACGATCGAATCCATCAAGTTGTTGCAAATCTCTTAGCAAATGCGCGAACTCATACACCTGCGGGAACTGTTATAGATGTAACCGTTAAACAAGATACTGACGGGGTACGCATCCGCATCGCCGATAACGGTCCGGGTCTATCTCAGGCTGATCAAGAACGAATCTTTGAACGTTTCTATCGCGCAGATGCATCACGTGTTCGCACCGATGGTGAAGGAACCGGTTTGGGACTTTCAATTGTTGATGCAGTTATGCGTGCCCATGCCGGACAAGTAAGCGTTGAATCTGAGCTTGGTAAAGGCGCTGCCTTCACCCTCTTCTTCCCGCTAGAAAGCTAGTTTCCGAGGGACTCCATCGCGCGAAGCGTTGCAATGCGCTCTTCGATCGGTGGGTGGGTCGAAAACATCTTAGAAACAGCTTTTCCATCCAGTGGCGACTCAATCCAGATATGTGCAACGGCATTTGATTTCTGATGCACAACTGTTGAATCCGCAGCAAGAACTTCAAGCGCTTTGCGCAGACCGGCTGGGTTGCGCGTAAAGGAAACCGCAGTTGCATCAGCTAAAGATTCACGGCGACGTGAAATTGCGCTCTTAAGCAGAGTTGCAGCAATCGGCGCCAAAATTAATACAAAGAGTGAAACGACCAACATAATTGGATTAGCGTTGCTATCGCGATCACGACGACCGCCACCGAACCACATCATGCGCATTAGAAAATCGCTCAAGATTGCAATAGCACCGGCAGTTGTTGCCGCAACAGCTGAAACTAAAGTGTCACGGTTTGCAACGTGTGACATCTCATGGGCGATAACTCCTTGAAGTTCATCGCGGTCCATCACTTCAAGGATGCGGGTTGTAAAGGCAATAAGTGCGTGTTCTGGATCGCGACCGGTAGCAAATGCATTCGGTGCAGAGTCAACAACGATGGCGACCTTGGGCATTGGTAAACCGCTGGCAATAACAACCTCTTCAATAACGTTGAAGAGTTCAGGGTTATCCTCGCGCTGAATTAACTTAGCGCCAGTCATCTTTAAAACTAATTTATCTGAGCCGTAATACGAGCCCCAGACGCCGATGAGTGAAATACCGACTGCTAGTGGCACCATGAAAGTAGATGTGCCAGCGCCGAAGTAAGTTAGCGCGGCGTATGCAACAAGTCCGGTAAGTAAACCCATTGAGGCAAGCAGGAAATATGTCTTTCCTTTATTTGCGCTCTGTTGGGCGCGAAAATCATTTGTTGCCATCAGTTTTTAGAAAGTTACCTTTGGCACATTGCGATCTTGTGGATCTTCCACTTCATAAAATTCGCGTTCTGTAACCTTGGCAAAACCTGCGAAAAAGCTGGTTGGGATGGTTTTTACAGCGGTGTTTAAGTTGCGAACATTGTCGTTATAGAACTGACGCGCGAAGGCAACTTTGTTTTCGGTTGTAGAAAGTTCTTCTTGTAGAGATAAGAAGTTTGAAGATGCTTTGAGATCTGGGTAAGCCTCAGCGACAGCGAGCAGTCCACGCAACGCTTGGGTCAACATACCGTCGGCAGCGGCAACATCGGCAACTGTTGAAGCGGTGGTTGCCTTTGCGCGAGCAGATACGACTGCATCAAAGGTGCCTTGTTCATGCTTGGCATAACCTTTAACAGTCTCAACTAAATTTGGAATTAAGTCAGAGCGGCGCTTTAACTGCACTTCGATCTGAGCAAATGACTCGTCAACGCTGATATTTAAGCGGATGAGCCGGTTGTATTGGGCAACGAAGAAGAGTACGAGTAAGCCAACGACGGCGAGCGCGATAATGATTTCCATAGTTAATTCAACCCCTAAGGTAAAGGTTGTATTCCCTTTACTTAATCTTGCTTTGGTGGAAGTTCAAGAAAGACCGGCTAGCGGTTGGTCCGCGCTGGCCCTGGTATCTAGACCCATATTGCGCAGAACCGTATGGGTGCTCAGCAGGAGATGAAAGTTTGATCAAGCAGAGTTGACCGATCTTCATTCCGGGAAAGAGTTTTACCGGCAGGTTTGCCACGTTGGAGAGCTCCAGAGTTATATGGCCTGAAAAACCAGGATCGATAAATCCAGCTGTTGAGTGGGTAAGCAGACCAAGGCGGCCGAGTGAAGATTTACCTTCGAGGCGACCTGCGATGTCATCAGGAAGTGTGATTACCTCGTAAGTGCTGGCGAGAACGAATTCGCCTGGGTGCAAGATAAATGCTTCGCCATCTTCGGCAATAACTTCGCGAGTTAGCTCAGCTTGCTCGATCGATGGATCGATAACTGAATACTTATGGTTTTCAAAGACGCGGAAAAACTTATCGAGGCGGACATCAACCGATGAAGGTTGGATCATCGCCTCTTCAAATGGTTCGACGGCGACGCGGCCGGCGTTGATTTCAGAGCGGATATCGCGATCACTTAGAAGCACGGCGTGAGCCTACATCTTATGTAGATCAAATTAGTGGATCGTTCGCCCAGAGCCAGATATTTCTATCTCTAGGTTCGCCCTCTAACAGTTCTAAACCGACTGGACCACCATTTTGCTTCTGCCAGTCGTTGGCTGCAAGAAGCCGAGAAAGAGCAGCAAGTGCCACCGGATTTGCTAACTCTTCTGGGGTTCCATGGAAATCGACCGGGCCAGCGTGATCAAAAACTACCGTTCCGATTGCGATCTTTCCATCTCGAGTTTTAACAATTTCAATCGTGCGCGATTGTTGTGGCCAATCAATATGTGAACCTGTGCGGATTTCCCAGAAAGCGTGGGAACCGTTTCTGTTTTTGCGCTGTGAAATTTTATGATCGTGCACATGCCCGGCAAACCATAGAATTACATTTGGAAAGTCTGCCAGGAGATTCATGACTTCTTCTTCTAGTGCAGGTGCTGCCTGATCATCTGGAACGTATCCGTTAATGAGATTTTCTAGCGGGTGATGTGATGATAAAACAATATATTTATCACGAGATTCTGAAAGTAAATCTTTCAACCATTCGAATTGTTCTCGATGAAGACAGCCTTGCCAGCCTCCATACCGATTAACTGTATCAAGTGCGATTAATCTAACTTCCGAACCAATATTGCGGTACCAGTATGCGGTTTTTGATTGCTCTTTTTCTAATCCGTGGTCATGTCCACAGCGAGTATGAAGTTCAACCCACTCTTCTATTGTTGACAGCTTTCTGCGCGGATCTGCGGAAACTTTATTGGTTATAAGTTGATCAACACTTGGATACACCGCTGGACCAACTTCTCCAAATCCAGTGAAAAGCTCCGCTAAAATACTCATATCTTTTATGCCAGCTAATTTCTCTGGTCCGGTTACCAAATCATTTAACTCATTTGTTGGCGCAGCAGTTCCTTGTAGTAACGCATCATGATTACCGTGAACCGCAAACCATTTGTGCTGAAGTCCTTCAGCTTGAAAACTTCTCTCGGATGCCGCCAAAACCCCTTTAAAATGTGGAAAATCGTGGAGTATGTGAGGCCGATCAGCTGGAAGATCTGCTGGGGGGCCATCGGGATGATAATAATGTTCATCGTAAAAATTCCTGTTAGAAGAATGGGCCGCTTCTGAAAGGAGTGCGTCTCCGCTCTTCGGGTCAACAACTCCACCTTCTAATATATTTATATACCAATTCAATTCATTACTTTGTGCGTTATCAACGACGTCACCAGTTATTACAACCGCATCAATCGTCGCACCTGTCAGAGGTGCAGCCTTGATTTGATTTGCTGCTTGCACCATCGCTTCCAAAACTTGAGTAGTTAGAAATTCTTGCGCTCGATAGGTTCCTATATAAGGCACCATCGCTGAAAGCGGATTATCTGGATCAGCGATGCGATCTAGAAATTCCAAACGTGCAGGAGATGCCGCATCACAAATATGTAAATCACTCATATGGATAAAAGAAGCAATCACTTTGGCTACTTCTGGGGAATCACCAAGGGCAACCTCTCCACGATCCAGGCTTAGCTCTTTCCAACGGTTATCGGGATTATTTGTAACACGAATAATTCGCAGATTAAGTGAGCTACTCATGTGTAATCAAAATTTCTGAAGAAGTAACTTCTAGTTCGACGGAATTTCCTGGATGTAGGTCTCCAGATCCCGAGCTAGTCATTAATGATTGAACGATTGTTCCATCTGACAACTGACAAACAATATTTGATGATGCTCCTAAGAATGATCGGGTAAGTACTTTGGCATTTGGATTTGATGAATTAGTTTTCACGTTGACGGCCTCAGGGCGGACAAGCGCGTAAACCTTTCCGGCGCCGTTTTCGCCTTTGATTGCCTTTAATCGCTTTCCAAATACTTCGACATGACCTTCATTTAATTGGCTAGAGATCTTATTCATAACTCCGACGAAGCTTGCAACAAAGTTAGTTGCTGGATGGTTGTAGAGCACATCAGGTGTATCAATTTGCTCTAGAACTCCGTTATTCATTACGCCAACTCGATCAGAGATTGCCATGGCTTCTTCTTGATCGTGCGTAACAAATAGGGTCGTCGTACCCAGTGAAATCTGTAATCTGCGGATTTCTTCTCTTAAGTTGACGCGAACTTGTGCATCAAGCGCCGATAGCGGCTCATCTAGAAGCAAGATTTCTGGTTCGAAAGCTAGCGCGCGTGCAAGTGCAACGCGCTGCTGTTGACCACCTGAGAGTTGATGGGTGTAACGCTTTCCGTGAGTCGAAAGCCCTACTAACTCAAGCAAGATTTGGGCTTTTTTAATTCGTGCTTCTTTATTTACCTTTCGCATCTGTAATCCGAATGCAACATTCTCTTCCGCTGTGAGATTTGGAAAAAGTGAATACGCTTGAAAAACCATACCCATATTTCGCTTGTGCGCTGGTGTGTTAGAAATTTCGGTATCTCCTACAAAAACTTTCCCTGAATCTTGGTTCTCAAGTCCTGCGACGACTCGAAGAGCAGTTGTTTTTCCACATCCAGATGGGCCAAGTAGGGCAACTAGTTCACCAACGCCCACCTCGAAGTTAAAGTTATCTAGAGCGGTGACGTTTCCGAACCTTTTGGTCACATTCTCCAACTTTAGATTTTTGCTTGACATTATCTTCCCCCTTGATTTGAGCGTTCTGGCAAAGCCAAAGTTATTCCGGTCAAAATTAAGAATGGAATAATTAGCGACATCATCGAAATTGCAATTGCACCTAAAATATTTTCTTGCGCAACAAATGTGACCCATGTTGGGAAGGTATCCCAGTGCAGTAAAACAGTCAGGGTGTATTCACCGAGCGAGAGGACAAAGGTAATTGCCACCGTTGCCATTACGGATCCACGAATTGCTGGAATTATCACGCTGTTTATTGTTCGAATAGGGTTGGCTCCAGAACTGCGAGCCGCTTCAGTCAAAGTCTTAAGCGGTATCGCGCTTAGACCTATATCCAGTGATCTGTAGGCATATGGAAGGCAAAGAACAAAGTAAAGAAATGGCAGTTCCAACACTGTTGATTGGACAAACTCCGGAAGTGATATTTGAGCTCCCACGGCAAAAGCTACGACAGGAATGACTAGTGGTAGCAGAGATATGGCATCGATTAGAACGCGGAGTGGGGATTGAGATAAGTGGAGCCAGGTAATTGTAGGAACGAGAATCAAGAGGGTTATTAGTACGGCTAGAAACGCTAACCAGCCCGACCTCATTAAGTAATGCACAAAATCGTCTTGAGTTACCGCCCAAATGTAGTGCTTCCAACCATAACCGCCTTCTAGGGGGGTTCTAATTGAATATTCAAATGCCGAAATCATAGGCGCAAAGACAAAGAATCCAAAAAGGGTGAGGGTGAGAGTCAGCGGGAGGTTGCGTTTGAACTTCATCTCTTCTGCCACCTTGCGCTGCGCCTTTGAATGATTAAGTAAGGAATTATCGCGAGGGCAGAAATTAAAATCATTACACTGCTAAGGGCTTTTCCTAGATTTAACTGGGATGCAGAAACGTTGCCATCTAGCAGGCCACCGATTTGTAATGGCGTCAAGGGTAGATTTCCAACGGTTAGCGCATTTGCAGTTGCGTACGCTGAAAATCCGCTAGCGAACAACAAAAGAAAAGATGCTACAAAGCTTGGGAATAGAAGAGGGATGCCAACAGTACGCCAATATTTATATTGGTTAGCACCTAAATTGTATGCAGCTTCAACCCACTCTCTGCGAAGAGAAACTATAGCGGGTGAAAAAATAATTATCATCAGAGGAAGTTGAAAGTATAAATAAACAATCAATAATCCCGAGAAAGTGCCAAGTGAAAATTGTCCTGCATAAATATCCCATCCCAACACCTTTAGAATTTTAGTTATTTGTCCCTGAATACCGATTGCAGCAAAAAACATAAATGCCAATGGGACGCCGCCAGTATTGGCAAGAACTCCATTCATAACCGCAATTGTGCGGCGAAGTTTTGAAGAGCCTCGAGTTTCTATGAAGTAGGCAGCGACTGCTCCAGGAAAAGCTGCAATCGCAGCAGAAAAGAGCCCAATCTTTATGGAATTCAAGAATCCAGTTTTATAAGGATCTTTAAATGCGGTAACAAAATTGCCTAAGGTTAATGTGTTTTCGTTCGATAGAAAAGAAACATAAATTAATTTGCTTATTGGAAATAAAAAGAAATATCCGACTACCGCTAAAAGGGGTAGCGCGGGCAAGTAGCTCTTTAAGGAGAAAGTGAAGAAGGTGCGCCCCCTCGATGGCGCACCTTCTCCTATGACTGAAGGCGTCATATTCCCTTTTTACAAGCTAGCCCATGAAGAAATAATTTGCTCACGTGCTGCTAGTACATCGGAGATTGTTGGTGG
>Ga0214917_10000697_pt1 | contig 43979 bp, 37 predicted proteins | sample LL_1208_BB_MetaG_FD_177983 | JGI IMG/M metagenome (GOLD analysis project Ga0214917, IMG submission 177983) | Freshwater microbial communities from Lake Lanier, Atlanta, Georgia, United States - LL_1208_BB | ecosystem: Environmental > Aquatic > Freshwater > Lake | place: USA: Georgia | collected... | reverse complement strand
CCGACGGAAGATCGACCTTTTGGGAACCGCTCGATCTCGTCAAGAACGATTCCTGTGACGGCTGTGACGGCGGCAGGACGGTCGGCCAGAAAACCTCGCAATCGATCATCGGGGCGGTCCCCGGGTCGGAATGGTTTCGGTTCGTCAATCCTTGGGGAGCCTCGTCGACGGGCGGCACTCCCGTCTTCGACGAGTCGTGGCGCGGTACCCTGAAACCGGCTGAGCATCTCGGGGCCCCGGAGCAACCAAGCCATGTGTGAACCCACCCGCGGTCGCCGCGTCGGTGTGGCCGGTGTGGCGATGGTGCTCGCCACCGCTGGGATGGCCGCGGCCGGAGGCGCGGAGCCGGCTGCCGCGGGTGTGGCCCCCGTTCCGTCGGCGGGCTGGTCGATGCGGGCACCACGAGACGAGATCCGGCCGCAGTTTCGCATCGAGACTTCCGGCGGGCGGGACGGCGGCGAATGCTTCGTCATCGAGCATGACGCGCGGCCCGGACTCGACGGCTGGTTCGAAAAGGCTTTTTCGGTGGAGGGCGGCCAGTGGTACCGCTTCCACGTCGCGCGGCGGATCGAGGGCGTCGACGTGCCGCGACAAAGCTGCCTGGTCCGCATTCGCTGGGAGGATGCGGCCGGGAAGTTTGTTCCCCTCGACGAGCGGCCCCCGCATGCCGACACGAGTCAGCCGATGCCCTCGGCCGAACCTGAGTACCCCTCAGACGGCGCGACCGACAGCCAGGGCTGGACCGATGTCGTCGGCACCTACCGTGCACCGTCGCGGGCGGTCCGCGGCGTCGTCGAGCTGCACCTGCAGTGGGCGCCGGGAGGCCGTGTCGTCTGGAGCCGCCCCAGCTTCGCACGTACCGAGCCGCCGCCGTCTCGGATGGTGCGGCTGGCCACCGTGCATCACCGGCCCATGGGCAGGTCGCCCGCAGAGAACCGGGCGGAGTTCGATCCCCTCGTCGCCGAGGCGGCCCGGCAGCGGGCCGACCTCGTGGTCCTTGGCGAAACGGTATCGAGCGCCAACACGACACTGCGCCCCGACGAGGCGGCCGAGCCCATCCCGGGCCCGAGCACGGACCACTTCGCGGCGCTGGCGAAGCGGCATGCCGTGCACATCGTGCTGAGCATCTATGAGCGGGACGGACATCTTGTCTACAACTCGGCCGTGCTCCTGGGCCCCGACGGCCGGCTCCTCGGCCGCTACCGCAAGGTCTGCCTGCCGCCGAAGGAGGTGGCAGCCGGAGTTTCGCCGGGGCACGAGTATCCCGTCTTCGACACGGCGCTGGGCCGCGTGGGGATGATGGTGTGCTACGACGGATTCTTTCCCGAGGTGGCCCGAGCCCTCGCCGCCAACGGCGCCGAGGTGATCGCCTGGCCGGTCTGGGGCTGCAACCCGCTGCTGGCCCGGGCACGGGCCGCCGAGAACAGGGTCTACATGGTGTCGAGCACGTTCATGGACGAAAAGCACGGCTGGATGATCTCAGCCGTGTACGACCGCAACGGCACGCCCATCGCCAAGGGGGATGACTGGGGCACGGTGGTCGTAGCCGAAGTCGACCTGAGCCGCCCCTACCAGGGGCCCTGGAACCTCGGCGATTTCCGCGCGATGCTGCCGCGACACCGTCCTGAGGCCGGAAGCCCGTCGGCCGCGCCGGCATCCGAGACGGCGGGTGCTGCCGCCAGCCGCTGAGTCGAGTCCCATCCCCACAGGCACCCCCATCAATCGGGAACGGCGCGCACGGAGTCGTTTTTCGATCGCGACGCAGTTCCTGCGGATCCTCGAGGCCGCCAAGATCCCCGCCTGGCCGAAGCTGTTCCACAACCTGCGGGCGTCGCGCGAGACGGAACTGGCCGACGAATTCCCGATCCACGTCGGCTGCGAGTGGATCGGCAACAGCCCCGACGTGGCCCGGAAGCACTCCTTCACGGTGACCGACGACCACTTCGCCCGGGCGGCCGGCGAACAAGCGGCACAGAATCCGGCACAGTCAGTGCACGCAGAGAGCCGCACCGACTCGCACCAGGAAAGCGAAACGGCCGCGCCACTCGCAATCGCGGGCGGCGCGGCCGTTGCTGAATCAAACGTAGTACCCCCACGGGGAGTCGAACCCCGGTTTTCGGACTGAGAACCCGACGTCCTGGGCCACTAGACGATGGGGGCGTATACAGATCGTTCTAGCAGCGTCGACCATCGAGTCAAGCAAACTTGAGTGCCGTCGATCCGTGGCCGTGCCGCCCGCGTCGTCGCCATGATCGCGCGGCGGTTGCCAGGGCCATCATCTCACCGAAACCCCGGGAAACCGTCGAGTCGCCGGGTTCTGCCGCGTCCGAGCGCGAACCCCGCAGCGGCTGCGATCGAGGCTGCGACGAGCGTGATGAGCCACCGACGCCGCCTCGTGGCTCGATCCGACTCTTCATCGGCCAGCGCCGCTGCGAGGAGGCGTGTCGCTTCGATCACATCCGGTGCCGACGACGGCTGCGATGCCGCCGACGCCGACGGCCATGCCCCGGTCGCCTGCCACGTCAGTGGGGCGGGGTGACGCGGGCCGGGAGCGATTGCGGATCGGGCGAGCCCCACGGCCTCAAGGAGCGTGCGGGGGTGCTGAAAGCGGTCGGCAGGTGCCTTCGACAGCAGCCTCTCGACGATCGAGCAGAGCGAGGCAGGCAGGTCGGCTCTGCGTCTGGCGAGCGGCACCAGCGGTTCGCTGCCATGGGCGATCGCCACGCTGACGCTGGTCGCGCCGGAGAAGGGCGGCGTACCGGCCAGGAGGTGATAGAGCGTCGCGCCGAGCGAGTAGAGATCGCTGCGTGCATCGACGTCGTCCCCCCTGCCCTGCTCCGGGCTCATGTACAGCGGTGTTCCCAGGGTCATTCCCGTCTGGGTCAGGGTCACGTCGTCGGTTGCGACTCGTGCCAGCCCGAAGTCGGCGACCTTCACATCACCGGCTCTCGTCACGAGCAGATTTTCCGGCTTGATGTCACGATGGACGATCCCCTGGTCAGCCGCCCGCGCCAGCGCCGAGCCCACCTGTTCGAGCACATCGAGAGCCTGTGGGGCATCGAGCGGGCCGCGGGCCGTGAGCCACTCCTTGAGCGATGGGCCTTCGACGAACTCCGTCACGAGAAAATGAACGCCCTCGATTCGCGCCACCTCGTGGATCTGCACGATGTTGCCGTGGACGAGCGCGGCGGCCGCCCGCGCCTCGCGCTCGAATCGCTCGACCGCCCCGGGATGCCGGAGCGTCTCGGGTCGCAGGACCTTGACGGCCACCCTGCGGCCGAGAGACGTCTGCTCGGCGAGATACACGTCCGCCATGCCGCCGCTTCCAAGGTGGCGGATGAGCCGATATCCTCCGAGCGTTCGACCGGCGAGGTCGGATGCGGCGGTACCGTCCTTCGGTGGCAGACCCGTCGTCATGCGTGGAACCTAGCACCAGGAAAGCCGATGCCAAAGCCGAACGCCGCTGCCCTCCAGAAAGCCGCCGAAAAAGTCGATCTGACCGCAGGCCCATTCCAGGTCGTCCTCGAGACGACGATGGGGACGATCCGCCTCGATCTCGATGCGAAGGTGGCGCCCGGTCATGTGCGCAACATGGTGGCCCTGGCCGAGAGTGGATTCTACGACGGCACGGGCTTCCATCGAATCATCAAGGGGTTCATGATCCAGGGGGGATGTCCGGAAGGCACGGGAACCGGCGGCCCGGGCTATCGCATACCCGCCGAGTTCAACGCGACGCCGCACGAACCGGGCGTCCTGTCCATGGCACGAACGAACGACCCGAACTCGGCCGGGAGCCAGTTCTTCATCTGCCTCGGAAAGGCCACCCACCTCGATCGCAACTACACGGCGTTCGGCCGCACCGCGGACGACGCGAGCCTGCAGGTGGTGCGGGCGATCGGTGACGTCGCCACCGGCCCGAACGACCGTCCCCGGCAGCCGGTGACGATCACGAAAGCCACGGTCACTCGTCTGCAGGCGCCGTGAAGCGGCGACCACCGAAGACGATGCGGAGTCCGAACAGCGCGAGGGCGACGCCTCCCGCCCCGGCCAGCAGGTGGCTGCCTTCGTCCGTGACGATGCGCAGCACGGCCATCGGGATCGAGACGGGCGGTCGAGACGGGTGGATGTCGGCTGGTGCCTCACGGGCTGCGGTGGAATCGCCGGCAGGTCCGGGGCCCTGCACGAACGCCATCGGGTCGGGCATCGCGGTCGGTTGTGGGGCGGATTGCTGCGAAGGCTGGTGAAGGGTCGGGCCCACCGCCAGCAGCGGACTGGCAACGTACGTCGATCGCTCGATCGACCCATCGGCCGAGGCCAGCCGTGCCGGCTGGACGCCCGCCGGAGTACCGAGCCCCCGGGCGATCGCCGGCTCGTCGGAAAACTCCGCGATCGGCAGCGGTGTGAAGCCGCTGGATCCCACGCTCGTGAGGAACATGCGAACGCGGGTGGAACAACTCCCGATCGTGCGGCCGTCCGCCTGTCCGAACAGCACTCCGGCGAGTTCACGTTTGCCATTGAAGATCGGACCTCCGGAGTCCCCCTGCCGCGCCGTCGCCTGCAGTTCCACGAACTCCTTGGCCAGTCCGTTGCCGGGTGACAGGTAGTCGGTGCACGGCCCTGTCTCTTCTCGATAGACCCCGCGACCGAAACCGGCGATCGTGAGTCGCTCGCCGATCATCGGCGGCTGCGAGGCGATCGTGATCGGCACCGCAGGCGGCTTCCAGATCACGACGGCCGCCAGATCCCAGGCCTCGTCCCATCGCACCACGGTGCCAGCCGACTGGAAGCCATCGGCAAACTGCACGAGCAGGGACGAGCGACTGTCGCGCACGACGTGCCAGTTGGTCAGCACGAGGCCCTGCGAACGATTCACGTCGACGAGCACGCCGGAGCCGAGCGCGGTGCCGGACTGCTCGGGCGCCACGATCCGTGCCACCGCCGGATGCGGCTCGTGGCCGGTGAACAGGTAGTCGGCGAACCGAGCCGGATCCCAGGCTGCGGGATGCTGGGCCGCCCTGCCCCATCCCCACCACGAATCCTCTGCACGGACGGGAAGAGCCGCCGCCAGAGCGATCGACACGGCGGTGATCGTGACCGTGCGTCGCGACCGTGCGGCCCGGCTTCGCGTGGTCAGCGTGGGAAGCAGGGGAACGGTCGCACTCACGGCAGCCTCCTGTTCGTGGCGGTGCATGCCCGTGAGTGCTACCGGGCTCCGTTTCGGAACGAGCGACGGAGAATCTCGCGGTCGATGATCCGCTTCAGCAGTTCGCGCCGGAGTCGTTCGCGTTCCCTCCGGGGGTCGACCCCATGGGACGCGATGGGCCGGGACGGGGGCGGGAGGACGCCGCCGTTGTGCGTGAGCATGTCGACGCTCCTGTCATGGCGCGGCCCCGGCCAGAAACCGCACCGGAGATTTTCGGCAGACAGGTCGCCCGGACTTCAGCGCATCTGGCCGGCCCGGGCAGACCCACACGACCCGCACGGTCGTTGAAGGCCCCGGCCCGGGAAGGCACTGGAAACGGCGGCCGGAATCCTCCGGCTCCGCCATCGCGGCCGCTTGCTCGGGAAGCGTTCGCGTGACCCTTCGCCCCGTCCGCCTCGTCGATGCTCGATGTGCCCCAACGCGATCGAGCGGAATCGCCCCGGAGCTTGTCGGGTCAGTCCACCGGCCGCCAGTCACCGCTCGATGGCGACACGCGGAAGCCATCGGCTGCGAGCTGCGAGACGATGCGTGCCACGTGGTCGCGTCCGGCGGTATCGACCGTGACGGCGACCGCCGTGGAAAAGACGTCCGGTCCTGAAAATGCCCGGTCGTGCACGATCTCCTGCACGCCCGCACCGGCGGCGGCGATCGCTGCCGTGAGCCGGGACATGCCGCCCGGGCGGTCGCTGACGTGCGTGGTGAACCGCCAGCGGCGGCCATCGGCTGCCAGCCCCCGGTCGATGACCCGGTCGAGGATCGTGAGGTCGATGTTGCCTCCGCAGAGCAGGAGAACCGCGCGGCGTCCTGCCAGCTCACGACCCGCGTCGCCGAGCACCGCGGCCAGGGCCGCCGCCGCAGCGCCCTCGGCGACCGTCTTCTCCAGTTCGAGCAGTCGCACGACGGCCAGGGAGATCTGGTCCTCGCCGATCGTGACGACACGGTCGACGAGTGGTGCGGCCAGGGCGAACGGTGTGGCCCCGACACGGCCCACGGCGAGGCCATCGGCGAGGGTCGGCCGGATGGGCACGTCGACCGGATGGCCGGCCGCGAGCGCCGCGCTGAAGGCGGGCGCCGCCGCCGGTTCCACCGCCACGATCCGGATCTCCGGCCGCAGCGCCTTCGCCGCCACGCACACGCCTGCGAGCAGTCCGGTGCCGCCCGTCGGCACCACGATCACCTCGACGTCTGGGGCCTGCTCCAGCACCTCGAGGGCCATCGTGCCCTGCCCCGCGATCACGCGCGGATCGTCGAAGCCGTGGATGAGCACCAGCCCGGTCGAGTCGGCGACTTCCATCGCGCGGCGGCGTGCATCCGCGAACGACTCCCCCTCGAGGATCACGCTGGCCCCGAGGCGACGGCACGTGGCGACCTTCACGAGCGGTGCGAAGCGTGGCATGACCACGGTGACCGGGATGCCCAGGAGGCCGCCGTGGTAGGCGAGCCCGAGCGCGTGGTTCCCGGCCGATGCCGCGACGACACCGCGGGTTCGCTGGGCGGTGTCGAGCATGAGGAGCGCGTTTCTCGCCCCCCGCTCCTTGAAACTGCCCGTCCTCTGCAGGAGATCCAGTTTGCAACGGATCGACAGCCCGGTGAGCTCCGAGAGTGGCACGCTGATCGGGCAGGGTGTCTCCGCGATGCCGCCGGAAATGCGCCGACGGGCTGCCTGGATATCCGCGAGCGTGACGCTCACATCCGTCATCGCGTCACCACCCTGGCGGGACGATGGAAGCCCCGCACGTCGATCCAGTCCATCCCTGCCGCCTCGGCCGCGGCGATGCCGAGGTCACTGTCTTCCCAGACGACGCAGCGTTCCGGTGTCGCACCGAGACGCGACGCAGCCTCGAGGAAGGGATCGGGGTCGGGCTTGTGGCGCGTCGTATCCTCGCTGGCGACGATGGTGTCGAACATGCCAGCGAGGCCCACGCGGGCGAGGATCTGCTCGCACACGCGCCGGTAGCCTCCGGTGACGACCGCGACGGGAAGGCGTCCGTGGACGCGGCGCACGAGTTCGACGACCGGGTCGATCGGCAGGATCGCGTCGAGCTGGACGAGGAACGCTTCTTCCTTCACGACGGCTGCCTCATCGACGTCCACCGCGACGCCGGCCTCCCGCGCGAGGGTCGCAATGATGTCCCGCGTCGGGCGGCCACCGAGTGCGTAGAACCGGTCTTCGTCGAACGCCATGCCGTGCCGCTGTGTCACCTGGAGCCATGCCCGGTAGTGGGCCGGCATGGTGTCGGCGAGCGTGCCGTCGCAGTCGAAGAGGATCGCGTCGTGGTGGTGGAGGTGGCGGGACATGCGAAGGTGCGGCGAGGGGCGAAAGGTCTCCGAAGGCCGACGACGGGGTCGCCAACCGCTCGGCTTCGGCCCCCGGGGGGAGGGCCGATCATCCGGCTCCGGGCGGTCCATGCGCTCGGCCAGCGGTTCGCCCAGTTTGCCGAAATCGCCCACGGGTCACCACGACCGTGAGGCTCGTGCCGGAAAGGGGGACTTTTCTGATGTTCCGACGTGGTGAAGGTCGATCACCTGTCCTGAGATTTCCACTTGGACGACGTGGACCGCCGCCTGCGCCGGGCTCCGACCCGGTCATCCGCCAGAGCCGTCCCAGGAACGCCGACAGCCATGGTTCGCACGACCTCGAAGACTCTGCCGAGACTCGCCAGAACGGCAGCGTGCCTGCTCGCCGCAGCCTCTCCGGCAGCCGCCTTCGGTCAGGCGGGCGGTCCGGGAGTGGCCCAGGGCGTCGTCGGTCAGGCGGTCACGCTGTTCCAGCAGAGCAACGCGAGCGGTCCGGGCTATCTGTACCTCGGCGCCACCGGTGCGGATCGCGGACTTGGCTACGAAGGCAGTTTCTACACGCTTGGTGGCTTCGTGCCGCTCGTGGAGGACGGCTGGGGCGGCGTGTGGAACGTCGACACCCGCAACAGTCTCTCCGACTACGGCGGTTTTTTCAGCAACCTCGGTGCCGTGCGGAAACAGTTCCTGGGCGGCGCGATCGCCGGACTCGGCGTGTACTGGGACTACGACGGCGACCAGAACCAGTACGTGACATCGTCGGCCATCGCGGATGAACTTGGCACCGCGTTCAATCAGGTTGGCGTGAGCGGCGAACTGCTCACCGATTGGGGGAGCGGCCGCGTCAACGGCTACTTCCCCGTGGGCTCGACCGAGTTCAACCAGGGGACCACGAATTGCCCGTTCTTCGGCAATGAGTTCCTGGTCGTCCCCGGTTTCTATGGTGCCCTGACGGGGTTCGACGGAGAGATCGGCGCCTACATTCCCGGTCTCTCCGACTGGGCCGGCATGATCAGCGTGGGCGGCTACTCGTTCGGAGCGAGCAATCTGCCGGCCTTCGGTGGTGTCTTCACGCGGCTCGACATGACGTTCCTCAACAACTGGGACTTTCAGATCCAGGCGAACAACGACCCCTTCTTCGACTGGACCGGCTTCGCACGGCTGGTCTACCGGATGGGAGGCTCACGGCGGCGCAATGTGCCTGACCAGATGGAGCAGCCCATGCAGCGCAACATGCATATCGTGCGTGCCGCCCAGGATCGCGTCCGGGCGTTCAACCCCGCGACGTTGAATCCCTACCATGTCATTCACGTCAACAACGCGGCCCCAGCAGGCGGCAATGGCACCGCGGCGAGCCCCTACAACGCCACCGGCGTGGCCAACGCGGATCCCGTGTGGTCGTCCGGGCGGCCAGACACGATCATGTTCATCAACGCCGGCAACGGCACGTCGACCAACTACAACGGTCAGATCGAGGTCGCGAGCTACCAGCAGGTGCTCGGGGCCGGCATGAACCACACCCTGTTGACGCAGCGCGGCTACCGGTCGTTTCGTTGCGGACCTGCCGGCGACCTGCCGGTCCTGACGAACACCTCCGTGACGCCAGGTGCCGACGCCGCGATCCTGCTCTCGGGCAATGCTGCCCGGGTCGCCGGCCTGCGGATCGACGGCGCGACGGTCGGCATCCGTGCCAACGACGGAGTGAACCTCGCAACGTCGCCGGCACAGATTCAGAGTGTCCAGATCCAGGACACGGCGACTGGCGTCGAGGTGGTAAACGTCGCCGGTGGTCTCGAGATGTCGCGGTCGTCGATCACCGGCGGCAACACCGCCATCCGTCTCGTCAACGACGCGACTGCCGCAGGCGCCCTCACGGGCAACATCGATTTCACCAAGGTCAGCATTTCCGACCCGACGGCGTCCGCGATCGTCGTCGGCACCGGCGCGGCGGGGAGCGGTGGGGCGGCCAACGTATCCTTCGCAGGAAAAATCGATCAGACGGACGGCACGGACCGGCTGGTCGCCGTGCGCAATACGACCGGAGGAGCGGTCTCGATCGGAGGCAACACCCGCGAATTCCGCTCGATTCGGGCGGCCGGAGGTCAGGGGATCCTCGTGGCCAACACGGCTGGTGACGTCGACGTGGCAGACTTCACGCTTCTGGGGTCCTCGGGGCCGGGAGACACCGGCGTCGTCGAGATCTCGAATACGGTGAACGGTGCCGGTCGGGCGGCGATCCGCAATGGTCTCATCCGGGACGGCGTGGGAACGGCAGTGCACATCGTGAACTCCCAGGCCATTCTCGAGGGCGTCAGCATGGTCGACATGCGGAACAAGCTTGGGGCGAGCTCAGCCGACACGGTCCGCATCGGTCAGGGTGTCTACGTGCAGCAGAACGGCATCGACACCGTAACAACCGTCCGCTTCACGAACAACTTCGTGAGCAACGCGCAAAACACCCAGGGCAACGGCTTCCTGTTCGAGTCGCCCGCCGGCACGCTCAACGCGACGCTGGACGGCAACACCGTGGGCAATCTCGCCGATGCGGCCTACTCCCTGCAGATCGACAACTCGTTCGCCACCACGCTCGGTCGTGGCGTCGTGTACCTCGATGCTGGCAGTACACGGCCGAATTCCTTCAACGCTGGGGCAGGAGCGGAACTCATCAACGGCAATCCCAGCACCGTCAATCCACCGGGTGGTGATCCGGTCAACTTCAACATTGTGCAGGAGTCGGATGCCGCATTCGATCAGGTCAATGGCGGCACGGTGAACTACCTGCCGAACGTGGGCGACTTCAACTTCAATTCGCCCGGTCCCATCCCGCAGCCGTGACGACGGTGCCATGAAAAAGACTCCAATGCTGGTCCGAGCTGCTGCTGCGGCGTCCGATGCCGCCCGTGCGCGCACCGTGAGCCATCACGGACTGATATGGCGCGGCCTGGCCGTTGTCGCAGCCAGTGTCGTGATGGCCGGGCAGGCCTCGGCGCAGGACGAGCCGGGTGGCATCGTCGGATCGGCCGTGCAGAGACTGGATGTGCTCGGCGACGCGACTCCGGGACTCTTCTATTACGGCGTCACCGGAGCCGACCGTGGTCTCGGATACGACGGCAGTTTCATGTCGGCAGGCGGCTTTATTCCCTATGGTGAAGATAGCCTCGGGGGCGTGTGGAATGCCGATCTGCGGTCGAGTCTTTCCGATTTCGGGGGCTTCTTCAGCAACGTCGGGATCGTACGTAAACAATTCATCGGGGGTATGGTCGGTGGTTTCGGGGTGTTCTGGGACTACGACGGCGACCAGAACCAGTACATCACGCTCGCCAACCCGACAGGCCTTTCCAACTTCAACATGGCCAGCCAATTCGGCCAGGCCTTCAATCAAGTCGGTGTGAGTGGCGAACTGCTCACCGATCTCGGCAATGCGCGTGTGAATGGCTACCTCCCTACCGATCCGGATGGCAGGCTGGTCGGCACACCCCAGAACCCGTTCTATCAGAACTTTCTTCTCAACCAGACGGGCTTTTACGGCGCCCTCACGGGCGTGGACGGTGAGCTTGGCGCCTACGTGCCCGGCTTGTCGGACTGGGCCGGCGTCTGGAGCGTCGGCGGCTACTGTTTCGGATCGCAGAACATGGGGCTGACGATTCCCACGCGGGCCGACAGCTTCGGCGGTGTGTTCACCAGGCTCGACATGACCTTTGCACGCAACTGGGACTTTCAGATCCGTGCCAACAACGACTCCATCTACGAATGGACCGGATGGGTGTCGCTCACGTACCGCGTCGGAGGTTCACGGCGACGCAACGTGCCTGATCAGATGGAGCAGCCGATGCTCCGCAACGCCCACATCGTGCGTTATTCGAGAAATCCGGTCGCTGCCCGCAACCCGCGCACCGGAGCATTCTGGAACGTCACGCACGTGAGCAATACGGCCGCTCCTGGTGGCAATGGCACGGCAGAGAGCCCCTTCAGCATTCTCGCGGACACGACGAACCCCGCCGCGGCGACGAACTCCGCGGTGAACGCGCTCGGGCTCGTGAAGCTCGCCCCCGGCGTCGACCCGCGCAACAGCATTCTGTTCGTGCGGCGGGGCACGGGCACCACGGTCAACTACAACGTGCAGCCGAACTCGATTCGCCTGCAGCCCGGTCAGCAGATGCTGGGCGAAGGCGTGCCCCACAGCGTCCTCACGCAGCAGGGCGTGCTCACGTTCACGGGGTCGCCCGGCAAGACGCCGCTCATCACGAGCACCGCCGGCGTGGCACCGATCACCCTGGATGGTGATGGTGCGACGGTTTCCGGGCTCCGGATTCAGGATTCGATCGCGGGGGTCGTGGTGTCGTCGAATGTCAACGGCGCTTCCGCGCTCGGAGCGGCCCGCATCGACCGCGTGGCTACCGAGAATGTCGCCACCGGAATCGTGATCACCGACGTCGCCGGCGCGGTGCAGGTATCCAAAACGACGATCGACCGCTCGGGGCTCGGTGTCGATATCAGCGACAGCGGCGGTGGCCTGCTCACGGGCGGCATCTCGTTCACCGAGACGGTGATCAGCAACGCGACGGGATCGTCGTTCGCCGTCAGCGGCGGCTCCGCGACGATCGACTTCCGCGGACGGATGGAACAGGCGAACGGTGCCGAGTTGATCGGCATCGCCGACACCACCGGCGGCGTCATCCGGCTGGCGGGTGGTGCCCAGGTGGGTTCGGTGGCCAATGCCCTCGTCCAGGACGGAGGCAACGGAATCTCCGTCGCGCGAACGGATGGCGACGTCGTCATTTCGAGTTTCGATCTGACGGGCAACCAGGCCGCCGTCGACGGCAACGGCGTCATCAATATCGCCGAGGGGACGGGCACGGTGATGCTGGTCAACGGCAGCGTGGCGGATGGATTCGGCCCCGCGATCCAGATCACGGACAAGCCGCTGGGGGCGACCAGCGGCGGTGTCATCGTCCAGTCGACCGACATCCTCAACATGGCGGACGACCCAGACCTCGCCACGGCCACCGGCAATGGCATCAACGTGCGGTCGGCGCTGCTGAACACCAACGTGCTGCTCCAGGAGAACACGTTCAGCAACCAGGTGAGTCCGACGGCCAACGGAATCAACATCGTGGCCGGCGGCGGCAACACGATCGACGCGACGCTCCTCGCCAACGCCGCCCGCGGCAATCAGGCGGGAGCGCGGTCGAGCGTCCTGGGCGGCCCATCGACGAACCGAGCGCTCGTCGTCGATGCCTCTGCCGGCATCGTCAACCTCAACGCCCCGCAGAACGAGTTTCGCGGAATCGATTTCGCGACTCCGGCACCGGCGTTCACGTACCGCGGCATGCGGCTCCTCGACAACGCCGGCTCGCTCCGGATCACGCAGCAGAACGTCACGGACTTTCAGGCTCGCAACGGAGGCTTGGCCGACATCACGGGCACACCGGCCTATGGAGCACCGGCACCATCCACCCCGTCGGTGCCCTGATCGAGAGCAGGGGTCACCGCGCAGGGTCGCGTCGGTGCGCGCAGGATTGCTGATCGGGTTGCCAGAGACCCAGGCGATCAACCCCGCCCGGCGAGCCCGCGCCAGACGGCGATCGGAACCCTGCTACCGGGCCGACCCGACTGGCGCCCCGCCGAGGTGTCGGCGCCCGTGTCGCCCGCCGCGGTCAGGATGAGCGTGCTGGCGGTCGCTGTGCCGATGCTCGCGCCCTCCACGCCCGCGATTCTCATCATGAAGCCCCGCCGGGCATCGACGGAGTTGGTCGGGACATGAACCATATGTTCGCGGGCTGCAGCCGTGAACGTGAGCCGTTGCGACACGGTCGTGTAATCCGTGCCTGCAAGCGCGCGGGGAGTGCTCCGACTCGCGGCCTGACTCACCGTTCCGACCGTCGCGGTGATCACGAACTCGGGCAGTTCGAGGCCGGCGGGAATCGACGGGAAAACCGCGGTGAAGCCGCCGATCCGCTCGAGAGCCACTCGGAAGACGGCGTCGTCTCCGCCCCGTACCGACGGCGACATGGCCGTGACGGAGACGACTCGGCTGTCGTCGTCCACGATGAAGCCGGGCACCGCAATGCTCTCCTCGTCGAGCATCCCATTGCGAATGCCGACCACGACGAGTGAAAACATCTCGTCGTCTTCGACATCACGATCACCGACGACCTTCACGGAGATTCGCTTGGTCGTCTCCCCGGGCAGGAACACGAGCGTACCCTGGGTGGGAACGTAATCTCGACGGGCGACAGCGGTACCGTCACGCGTCGTGTACGACACCATTACGGGCGCCATGGGATCACCCACGGTGCTGATCTCAAAGTCCGCCGACACCCGTTGGCCATTCTTCTCGACCACGACCGCCGGCTTGATCGACACGAGCGGCGGTTCGTCGTTCAGGATGGTGTATGGGGACACACGCTGAATCCCGAGCCGTCCGTTTTCGATGCCGGTGAGAGAGAATGTGAACGTCTCGTCCTGCTCGAGTGTTCGGTCGCCCATGACCAGGACGGACACGGTCTTGACCTGTTGGCCCGGCTCGAACGTCACCGTCCCGGAGGTCGCGACGTAGTCCTCGCCCGCGACGGCCGTGTCGTCCGCCGTTGCAAACGTCACTTCGACCGGTTCGATGGTCGCAGGCCGCGCGAGCCGAATGGTGAACTCAACGGACGACGTGCCCGACGCGCCCTCGCGTCCGCTCGGGCGCGCGGCCTGGACGCTCACCTCCGCACCGAGAAGGTAATCGAGCGCGCCCAAGGCATTGAGGCGACGATTTCCATTGACGGTACCGCGCGTCGTCGCATTCGTGAGTCCCGACACCCCAGCAACCGTGTCGATGACGTCAGCGCCGTTGAGAATCGCCGTTCGCAGCTCGGAAACCGTGGGCAACGAGCCGGTTTGGTCGAGAAAGGCGGATGCGATGAGTCCGGCGACGCCCGCGACGTGCGGGGCCGCCATCGACGTGCCCTGGTATTGGTCGTACGCGTCGCCCGGAACGGTGGACCATATCCCGGATCCGGGGGCCGCGATGTGAACCCCCTGGCCCCAGTTGGAGAACACGGTGAGTTCGTCGCGCCGATTGCTCGCCGCGACGGAAATGACGTTGGGAAGCGGCGTGTTCGCCGGAAACACCGGGGTCACGTCGTTGTTGTCGCCGATACCATCTCTTCCGCCATTGCCCGCCGCTGCGACGAACAGAATGCCGGCTGCCCCGGCAGCCGCTATGGCACTGGTTTCGGCAGGGTTTTCCGGGCGAACCCCACCGAGGCTCGCGTTGATGGCGACGATGTTTTGGCCGTACGTCGCGCGGAGTTCGACGACGCGATTGATGGCGTCGATGATGTCGGCCGAGGCTGCGCCCGGGGACCCGTCGCCAAACACCTTGGCGCCGTACAACTGGACCTCCTGCATGACTCCGGAAATGCCCTCGCCGTTGTCGCCGACCGCGCCGATCGTGCCGGCGACGTGCGTGCCATGGGCATCCGTGAGATTGGCCGAGCGAATGTCGGCATCGTCGTCAGCCGAATCCCAGCCGTGCAGTCCATATCGAGATGCCGGCACGTTCGCCGGCCGCGACCACATGTTTGCCTGCAGGTCGGCGTGCGTGTAGTCGATGCCATCGTCCATCACCGCAATGATGATGTCTCGGGAGCCAGTGACGCCCCCCGCCCAGACACTGGTGACGTCGATGTCAGAGCCCGGCGTTCCGGCGCCGGTCACGTTGGTCGTGGCCGAGCTGTCCAGCGCGCCGACCTGTCCCGTGTTTTGCAGTCCCCAGAGCGACCCAAAGCCGGGGTTCGTCGGTGGATTGACCGCCCCTTCGTTCGGGATCTCAGCCAGCTTGCGATGGACCAGATTCGGTTGCTGGAGTCCCGCACCCACCTGCGACGCCCACGTGCCGACGGCGGCCTCCGATTGACCCGGTGCCGAAATGTTGAAAAAGCCCAGGCCAAGATCCCTGACGGTCCAGCCCGAGGGGACATGTGGCCGCGTGGACTGATAGTCCGCGACATTCCGGGCAGTGGCCGCGTTGGTCTGCGGCATCCGCACCATCCAACTGTCACGGATCGCCTCGACCTGACGGCCCTGCCAGGTCAGCGAGACGACATCGGACTCGGAGAAGCCGCTGACGATGGGGCTCGCGGTGAGGTAGGTCCGTCGCTCGAGCGATTCGACGAGCGTCGAAAGTGTGGACCGCGTTTCCCTCCGACCGCGCGCCGCCCGGGGCCTGCTGCGCGATCCCGTCAGGGTGCGACCGGCGATCGGCCGGGCTGCACGAGCCCCAGTGAGATTGAAAACCATCGCGTGTGCCCCCGGGAACCCTTGCGCATCCTCACTCTTCGGGAGGATACCGACGATTTCGTGACGCGACAACGAATCGGTCACTCTGGTGGACGTATGCCGATTGCCGCGATGGTGCGGCCGGCCGGCTGAAACGGTGGTTTTGGCGGGCAATCGGTCAGGTGACCGGGTCGCCCGTCGCGATGCCCTCCGGTACGTCGCCCAACCCCACGGTGTTCACGGCGAGGCGGTAGAACGTGCCCCAGTGGGAGGCATCCACGTCCGGTCGCAGGCCCTGCCGCCGCCGGGCGACGAAAATGTCCTCGAACCACTCCGTGGCCGCGCCCGTGCGGCTGTCGCGCGAGGGCACGGGGCAACGCCGGCAGACGTTGGTCGCCCGGAAGCCAGCCGTTCCCACGCGGACGGGTCCGGGCTCCGCCGGGGGGAGGTCCGCAGCCGGGTCGATCGAGGCATCGGACCGAGGAACCATTCGAGACGTCTCGGCGGGGTGTCGGGGACAGGCCAGGGCGTCCTCCCAAAAAGCGTCGGCCCCGCCGACCTCCAGGTTGACCCGGAAGCGACGACGGCACTCGTCCAGGCCGATCTGGTACCACCCCGCGACCTCCCGGAGTGACTCGGCGGTCACGAGCGTCGGCCCAGACGCATCCCGATCGTCAGGAAACCCCCCGCCAGCCCTTTCCTGGAGAAGCACGTCGAAGCCGAGCGCCGTGGAGACCCACTCGCACGGGCCGGCCGGACCCGGAACCAGCGGAAAGGTGTCGGCCGCGAGGCTGGCCAGCCGATCGACGCCCCGCACGGCTCGCGCCGCGACGGCCGCCGGATCGACGGCGAGCGTCACGCGTCGTTCCGCCAGGGCAAACTCCGCCCGCACCGCGTGCAGGATCGCCAGTCGCTTCGCGTTGACGATGCGGCCCTCCATGTCCACGAACCGCCAGCGCCGGTCGTGCTCGAGCGCTCCGCCGGGAAGCACGGTGGCCGTCCCGACGTCCACGCCGTCGAGGCTCTTCACGGGATAGATCGTGATGCGATCGAGTGAAGGCATGAGCAGCACGGTCGCCTGTTGTTCATATCACGAAGCTTCATGCGAAACCGCACGGCGGCGCGGGGCTGCCCGTGCCCCGGGAGCCGGCGTTGCTGACCAGCGAAGCCATGGATGGCGAAGCGCAGGCAGCATCGAGTGAGCGAATGCCACGACGGCATTCGCGAACGCCCGGCGATGGGGTACGGGCAGCCCCGAGCCCACGGCAGCATATCCGCATGCCGCGTACCGCGATCACATCCGGAAGTTGAACGTCTGCCAAAGCAGCCGCAGGAGCCACTGGCCCACCGTACGGCTGCCCACCTTGATCCGCGCCGTGCCGCGCATCCCCGGCGTGAAAACACCCTCGGGGTCGTCGAGCGTGACGAGCGCCTCGTAACTCGTGGAGATCGGCAGCTCCCGCCCCGCCTCGTCGGTGCGCGTCGGCACCGATCCGCCGGCCTTGACGCTCAGCCGTTCCGGGCCGGCCTCCATGCTGGTCTCGGCGATCTCGTCGATCGTGCCGGTCAAGGTGCGCCAGGCGAAGGCGTCGAGCTTCAGGTCCACCCGCTGGCCGCGTGCCACGAACTCGACCTCGGACTGGTCCACCACGAGCGCGGCCTCGAACATGCCGCGCTCCCCGACGAGGCAGACGACCGTGCCCTCCGGAAAGGTCGCTCCGAGGTTTTGTTCGTCGAGCGGGTGGCCGCTCCACGGCGGCAGCTTGCCGCCCGGATCGGGCGGTGGCCGCACGCTCGGCGCGGGCAGCACCACACCGCCGCGCGGCGCGTGGATCACGAGCTGGCGGCGATCCCCCTCCTTCTTGGCGAGCTGCTCCTCGTAGCTCTTGAGCGACTCCTCGACGGTGCCGATCTCGAGCGCGGCGTTCGGATCGGTGAACCGCTCCCGCTGGAGGCTCGCGAGCTTCGTGCGGTACTGCGTGACCTGCCCCTGGAGCTCCGCGATCTGGAGTTCCAGGTCGACACTCGAGAGGCGGATGATCTCCTGTCCGTCGGCCACCACGTCCCCGGGCTTCACGGACAGGTGGTCGAGCCGGCCGGGAATGCTGACGTAGACCGTCTCCTCGCCGCGGGGCCGCAGTTCGAACGCGCACCACACCCGCTGTGGCAGCGGGATGAGCGCCACCGCGGCGATGATCGTCGCGGCGATCGCCAGCGTGATCGCCAGATTGAAGGACTTCACCTCGTCTCGCCTCCCGGGCACCTTGAAGAACTTGATCATCCCGTACGCGGGCCGGACGACCAAGCCCCAGATCGCACCGGCGGCCAGCAGGCGGCCGAGCACCTCGAGCCGATACGGCTTGAAGACGTTCCAGACGAAGAAAAAGATCGACGCCGTGACGATCCACATGTAGATGCTCGAGGCCACCGCGTAGAGCGCGAAGAGCCCGAGGTTCCGCTGGGGCAGGAAGGGATCCTCCGGCTGCTTGATGCCGAGGCACCATTTCGAGGCCAGCCGGCCGAGAATCGTGCTCGCCTTCTGGCGGAGGTTCGGAATCTCGATGATGTCGGAGAGGATGTAGTAGCCGTCGTAGCGGAGCAGCGGATTGGCGTTGAAGAGCAGCGTGGAGACGCTCGACACGAACATGACGTCGAGGCAGAGCTGGTTGAAGATGCCCGGGTGCGACCACCACCAGAGGTAGGTCGCGATCGACGCGAGGATCAACTCGACGTACATCCCGGCCGCGCCGATCGCCGCCCGCTTCCACTTGTTGGGGAGCATCCAGCTGTCCGAGACGTCGCAGTAGAGGCAGGGCGTGAATACGAGCAGCATCATCCCCATCTCGTGGCACTCGCCGCCGTAGTGCTTGCACGAAAGCCCGTGCCCGAACTCGTGGAGCACCTTCGTGACGCCCAGGGCGATCGCGAGGTAGAGCCAGTTGCCCGCGGCGAAGAACTGGTGGAACTCGGGCAGCTTCGTCCGAAAGACGTCGAAGTTCACGAGCACGAGCAGCACGGCACTCAGCACGAACGCCATCGCCGCGATGATGGCGGGCAGCGAGAAGAGCCAGCCGCACCACGGGTCGATCCGCTCGAGGATCCGGTCGGGGTCGATGCCCCGAAACCGGAGCGACATGATGTTCGAGAGCCAGGCGATCCACTGCTTCCAGATCCGCTGCCGCCGCCGTTCGAAGAGCTGCGGCCCCTGCCCCGGCCGGTCGCCGGTGACCAGCCCGCTGCGGTGGAGGGTCGAGACGAAGCGGGCCAGTTCCTCGACGGTGATGCGCCGCGGGGGAAACTGCGACTCGAACCGTTCCTTGAGCTGCTCGAGGCTTCGCTGGCCGTCGAGCATGTCGAGGAGCGCATATTCCTCCGGGCGGAAGCGGAAGTAGTGCAGCGCGATCGGATCCTTCACGACCCACCAGGCCTGCCCCTGGTACACCTGGCGGGTGACGTCGAGGTCGCCGCGCCGGCGCAGATTGACCGGCCGCGTGGTGCTCGAGCGAAAGGCGTCGGCGGTGGCCATGGGATCCCTGCCGGCGGGGACGGTCGGGCGACCCGCTACCGAGCGGCCGTGGCCTCGCGGCGGACGGGTGCGAGCGGCTGCTGCCGTGCGTGGACCGTCATCGTGGCGGTCTGGCCCGCGCGCAGCAGCCACTGCTGGGACGAGGGTGCCTTGCGGTTGTCCACCTCGGCGAAGACGCGGTAGTCGCCGCCGCTCTCGACCAGCGGGCTGACGAAGACGATGCGGCCCGTGAACGATTCCCGGGTGTCGCCCGCGAGCGGCACCTCGACGGTCACCGGCCGGTCGCGCACCTGATCCGGACCCCACTTGGCCGCATCGACGTAGCCCTCGACGCGCAGCCGATCGGTGCGGACGATCCGGGCGAGCGGGTCGCCGGGCTGCATCCACTCGCCGAGGTGCGGGAAGATCTGCACCACGACCCCGTCGATCGGCGACGTGATCAGCCGACGCTGGATCGAGTGGCCGGCCGCCTCCACCTCGACTCCCTTCGACACGGCCGCGAGCTTCGAGACCCGCTGTTCGAGGTTCGCCTGCTCGATCTGGAGATCGGCCTTCTCCACGTTGAGACGGAGCCGGTTGATCTCGACCTCCGTGACGCTGCCCGGCACCCGGCGGGCGGCCTCGAGCGCCTTGTCGAGTTCGGCCTGGGCGACCTTCAGCGATGCGACCGAAAACCGCACGTCCACGTCGCTCTCCGACTTGGCGACCGCCTGGTCGTGCTCGGCCTCGGCCCGCCGCTTCTCCATCCGCGGCTGGTCGTCGTCAATCCTCGCGATCTCGTCCCCCTTCGACAGCGACTCCCCCTCGCGGAGCGGCAGCTCCACGAGCACCCCGGCCTCCCGGGCGGGGATCTTCGCCTCCTCGATGAGCGACACGAGGCAGCGCTCGAGCACCGGCTCGGCGTCATCCGCCGCCTCCGGCCTGCCCGCCGCCACGAGCACGACCGCGCAGGCCGTCGTCAACCACCGGATCGATCGCATCTCGCTCGCCATCGCTTCTCCTCACCAGAGCCGGAACAGCACCTGCGTCTGGATGAACGACAGGACATCGTGGAACCACACGTAGCCCAGCGCCCGCCTGCCGCAGGCGATCCGTGCCGTGACGCTCGCGCCCGGCCCGAGGTGCTCCTTCTCGTGCCGCGTCGGGTCGATCGTGACCCGCACGAGCACGGTGTTGCCCTCGTCGCCACGCACCTCCGCCTGCTCGTGGATCTCGCGCACCACGCCGTGGTGCCGTGTGCCCGGATCGGTGGCGAGGATGTAGTCGACCGTGAGGTCGCGGCCCGCCGCGCGGGCCTCGGCATGCGCCCGGTTGACGTGTCCGAGGCGGTCGTCGGGCATGTGCAGTTCGAGCTCCCACGGGCCCGTCTTGTCGGCCACCCGCATCAGCACCTGCCCCTTCTCGACGGGTCGCAGCAGCAGGCGGTCACGGACCTGCCACGTGACGATCACGCCGTCGATCGGGCTCTTGACCCTGAGGTCGGCCCGCTTCGCCTCCAGCAGCTTCCGCTGTTCGTCGAGGCTCTCGATCTCGCGCTGCAACTGGGCCGCACGTCCCGCGAGGCGGGCCTTCTCGTCGGCGGAGAGCTTGCGGTCCTCCAAAAGCGAGCGCCGCGTGCTCACGAGCTGTTCCTCGCTCGAGGCCTTGCGGCCGAGGACGTCCGTCAGCGACACCTCCACCTCGGTGTTGCGCAGGGTGGCCAGCAGCTGGGCCTCCTGCACCTCGGCGCCATGCTCCATGCCGGGCTCGAGCTTCTCGACGATGCCCTCGATCTGGGCGAACACGTCGCGGCGATGGACGGGCTCGAGCGTCCCCTTCGCCTCGAGCCGCAGCTCGGCCGGGACGAACACGAGGGCCAGAATCGCGGCGAGCGTCGCGAGTCCCGCGAGCACCGTGCGCGGCAGGTTGCGGGCGGTCGTGAGCACGCGGGATTTGCCGAGCAGGTGGATGACCCCGTAGAGCGGGAGCCCGGTGTGCTCGAGCGAGTTGGCGAGCGACACGCTCCCGTGTGCCGCCACGAGATCGAGCCGGGCCCGCTTGCCGCCATCGAAGGTGCTCGACGAGAACCACTCCGCGACGATCGCCCCGATCGGCTCGGGCGTCGCGCGGGGCGCGGCCTCGGCCTTCGCCACGGCCACGGCGTCCACTCCCCCCGGCTTCACCACCGGCGTCGGCTTCGGCTTCTCCAACGGAATGATGGCGAGCGCCGTCGCGTGGGATTCGTCGATGTAGTTTTCGAGTTCCTCCTCGATCTGCGGCGGCAGCTCGCGTGTCGGATCGGGGTGCCAGAGCGGCTCGCCCGCCCTGGCCACGACCCGCACGAGGGCCTCGATCGCCTGCACGGCGGAGGCCCGTCTCTCGACCGATTCCTGGCCGCTGACCGCCTCGAGCCGCAGCGTGTGCCGGCGCTTCACGAGCACGCCGACGCGGTCGCAGCCGATGATCCGCCGGGCCTCGTTGGCCAGCACGAACGCGGTATGGACCGGATCGAGCCGTTCGTGCACCGCCCGACTGAACCGCTCGACCTGGGCCAGGGCCGTCTGCTGCTCGTCGAGCGCGACGAGCTGCTTCTTCTCGCCACGGCGCTGCAGGTAGCCACTGGCGGCCACCGCCAGCTGCTCGAGGAACCGTACGAACCCCCGCTGGACGTCCTCCGGCGGAGGCATTTGGGAGTCGTCGATCGAGGGATGATGGAGGATCTCGATGAGACCGGCGCGGGAGTCGCCCACATCGATGGGAGCGGCGACGACCAGCAGGTTCGTGGAATTGCTCGCGAGCTTGGCGCCATCCGGCCCCGTGAGTTCCGCACCCGGCGGCACGCAGACGCCGTTGGGGGCCCCGAAGAGCGTCTGCACGAGCGCGCCGTGCGGCTGCTGGCTCTCGGGGGCCGACAGGGCCGTGTGCTCGATGCCGGCATGGCAGATCGGCTCGACGCGTCCCTCCGCATCCACGAGCCAGACCAGGCCGGCGATGGCCTCCATCGCGCCGATCGCCCGGTCGAGAAGCCCGCGGAAGAACTCCTCCTCGCCCACGTCTCCCCGGCCGAGCCGCTCGACCTCGGCCACGAGCGCGCGAATCTGCTCGCGGGCGCGTTCGATCTCCACGGCCTCGTCGGTACTGCTCATGACTGGTGCATGCTTCCGAGCCGGTCGCGATCGTGCGGCACCGGACCCGTGGCCCGGGCGGGATCCTGCGTGGAGAAAGTGTACCTCCCTGCATAGGCGGGAGGAACGTCAGGCGTCGGTACGCTCCTCGTCGGTCGGTGGTTCGGCCGGCGCGCCAGCCTGCTCGTTCACGGGCCGTCCCGCGTGCCGCGCCAGCCAGTCGGCCGAGGCGAACCGGCGCGCGAGAGCATGGAAGGCCCGGATGGCGTCGCGCTGCCACGCGACGTCCGCCGGATCGCCCCCCGCGTCGAGCCCTCCGAAGCTCAGCCGGCACGGCCAGCCGCGCTCCTCCGCGAGGTCGTTGAACCGTTCCGCGATGCGTAGCGTCCATGCCGCACCCAGCGTCTCGCGCAGCGCGAGAAACGGGGCCTCGATGCGACTCGCGAGCCTCGTGACGGCCGCGGAACGCGCCGGCAGCAGCACCGACTGGACAGCCGCGAGGACCGCCCCGGCGGCGACCAGCCAGCAGCCGGCCACCTCGAGCATGGCGGATCGAGCGGGTTCAGCGGTGGTGAACGGCAGCGCGGGCCAGGCGAGGACGGCCAGCCCGACGGTGACCAGTGCGGCCGCGACTCCGTGTCGTGTGCCGGCGAAGTTCATCCAGCCCACCGCGAGAAGGAGTGCGAGGAATCCGCGCCCGAGCGGATGGATATCGGGCGGTACTCCGGGACGCATGATGGCCGCGGACATGGCCGGCATCGCGAGCACCACTGCGAGACTCGCGACGATCGCCTGCCAGACGACGTGCTGGGGCCGCTTGGCGCCCAGCAGCGCCATCGCCGGACAGCAGGCGAGTGACACCGTCATGAGCCGGGCCGACGCCGACGCCGCCGGGTCGGTGAGGCCGCCGAGTGCCCGACACGTCATTTCCAGGGCCACGCCCGCTGCCGCCGCCGCCGCCCACCATGCCGCGGGCGCGGCCGTCGAGCCGCGCACGAGCCAGATACCCACGAGCGATGCCCCGAGGGTGACCGACGCCGCGCAGGCAGCAGTGACGAAGATCATGCCTGCGGCTGGCGTGTGGACGGCCATCCCGGCAGACTACCCGAGCAACGCGTCGCGGATCGCGGGAGACTCGAAGGTGTCGATTGTGGATCCATCCGGGATGGCCGTGGGTCGGGGCTGCCCGCGCGTGTCAGCCACGCCGGCTCCCGGGGCACGGCCACCCCCTCCTGGGACTTCCCACCGACGAAGTTCTCGGAAGGACCCGATTGTGAGGGTCGCACCGCCGGAGAAAGGGTCGGCTCGAATCGGTCGGGCGACGGCTTCGTCCCGGCCGATATCCCTCGGTCGACGAACCCGTCGCGCACCCCGGGCCGCCGTCGCATCCTTCGGTCCTCGTCGCATGCCGTCGCTCCACGCTGCCCCATCGACCACCAGGCACCTGCTGCGATCCATCCTGTGGATGATGATCGCGCTCTGTGTCGGCTGGCGGGATGCGGCGGGCATCGAGATGTTCACCTACTTCGGCGACGGCAGTCGCATCGGCCTGCCGAGCCTGGAGGTGCCGATCGAGGCCTATCCGGGCATTCCGCTGCGGAGTGACCGGCTGCGGGCGAGGCGGCGCGCTCAGGCCGCGGCCCCCGCCGCGGGTGCCGGGGTGGTGCCGCCCGGGGTGCCTCGCGGGATGGTGGTTCCGGCGCTGCCGCCTTCTGCGGAAGCGGGCGCCATCGCTCCGTCGCCCCGCCGCGGACCGACACGCGCACCGACACGCGGACCGGTGCCCATCGCACCCGATCCGGACGACATCCTGGCGGTTCCGGCCCGTCCGACGGGTGCACGGCCGGCGCGCTAGCGGGCGTTGCCGTGGTGCACGGCTCCCGGTCCATCCGCGTCACCGAGCCGTCCCGACGTTCCGCGCGGCGGTGGCCCCGAGACGCTCGAGCAGATCGAGCGCGTCGGGTCTCGTGACGAACAGCGGGTCGGTCGCGAGGACCTCCTCGAGGATCGCACGGGCCCGGTCCCGCTCGCCGCGGTCGGCGAGGATCGTCGCCACGTAGAAGGCTCCGTCGGCGGTCAGGGCGTTGTTGCGCGAGATCGGTTCGAGAATCCGCTCGGCGTCCTCGCGGCGACCGAGTCGGTAGGCGATCCACGCGAGCGTGGTCAGGGCGCCGATCTGATGGGGAGACCCGTCACGGTGCATGGCGGCGTTCGTTTCGGCGAGTTCGAGGGCCCGCCGTCGCGCCGCCTCGTCGTCCGACTCGACGAGCGCGAGGGCGAGGGCATTGCTCGCGAGGAAGCTGCCGGGTGCCCCGGCGAGGGCCGCTTCGAAGAAGGTCGCGGCCGCCGCGTGGTCGCGCTGCATGCGCGCGATCGTGCCCCGCACGATCCGCGCGTCGAGCTTGTCCGGATCGAGTGCGAGCGCGGCATCGGCGGCACGGGCGGCCGCCTCGAGGTCGTTCCTCCCGAGGTGCCACTGCGCGGCGGCGACATGCACTGCCGGGTCGTCGGGGGCCGCGGCAATCGCCGATTCGACCAGCCGCCGTGCCGTCGCCTCGTCCCTGGCGTCGGCATAGAGGCGGGCCAGGGCGATTTCCGGATGCACCGCCTTCTCGTCGAGCGTGCGTGCCTCCCGGAAGCACGCGAGCGATCGGTCCGCGTCGCCGAGCCGGAACATGGCGATGCCCATCCGCTGGTGGGCACCCGCGTTGTCCGGGTCGAGATGCAGCCACGTCGTCAGCCAGGCGCGGGCCGTCTCCCACTGCCCGCGTGTCTCGGCGACCGCCGCGTTGCCGGCGGCATTGCGAATCTGCAGGTCGCGCGTCCGTCGCGGGTCGCCGGAGAATGCCGCCGTGAGATCGGCTGCACGGTCGAAGAGCAGCGCGGCCTCGGTGACTCGTCGCTCCCGAAAGGCGATGTCCCCGAGCAGGAGGTAGGGCTCAGGATCAGCGGGGAACGCGAGCGTGGCGGCATCGAGTTCGACGCGGGCGGGTCCGGCCTGATTCACGCCGTGCCACAGCAGGGCCATCATCACCCCCGGTGGAGGCACCGCGGCGTGCTCCGATCGGATGCGCTCGAGGATCTCCCGGCACCCGGCGACATCACGGTCGCGGAACCGGCCGATGGCCGCGTTCAGGTCGCGCTCGAGCGCGGCATCGGACGGCGGCCGACCCAGGAGCGTCTTGACGGTCACCTGCGCACGGCACACGGTGACGGGACCCACGAGGCAGGCGAGCGCGGCGAGCGGCACGATGAGCCGTTCCACGCGGGTCCGCCGACCCCCTCGTGGGGATCCGACGCGCCCCGGGCCCGTGACCCGGGGCCACGAGGCCGCGTGGGGGGCTGCGTTGTCGAAGGAGGCGGGCATCACGTGGCGGGGGGCATGCGGTACGCTTCTCTCATCCGCTCCACTCTACCGGTCGCCGCGGACGACCGACAACGGGAATCGTCGTCGGGGGATGATCGATCGATGTGGTTCGGCGCGGTGCATGAGCGGGAAGTGCGCATGGCGCCGCGCTCACAGGGACTCTTCGTCGCCCGTGCCGTCTACTGCGGTGCGCTCCTCGGGATCGTCGTCACCTGCTGGCTCGTCGTGACGGGAACCCAGGCCGTCGCCACGGCGGGAGACACGGCGCGTTTCGCCGCGACGTTGTTTCGCATCCTCGCGCCGCTCCAGCTCGCGCTGGCGGTGCTCGTCGCGGCGCTCGCCAGCGCGGTCGCCGTGGGGGCCGAGAAGGATCGACGCACGCTCGAACTGCTCCTCGTCAGCCGGCTGGACGACTGGCAGCTCGTCGTGGGAAAGCTCACCGGCAGCCTCCTGCGGGTGTTCCTCCTGCTCGTGTCGGCCGTGCCGGTGTTCGCGCTGGCCGGTCTCTTCGGCGGCGTCACGGCGCCCCAGATCGCGCGCATGTTCGCCGTCACGGCGGCGGCCGCGCTCTCCGCGGCGAGCATCGCCAACGCGGTCGCCTTCTGGAAGGACACGACCTTCCAGTCCCTGGCGATCACGGCCGTCGTGCTGGCGCTCTGGCTGGCCGCCGGAGAGGCCGTCGCGGCCGTCTGGGGACCGGCGCTCGCCGCGCGCGTCTCGCCGGCGCGAGGGGTCTTCGCGGCCCTCGAGCCGCAGACGGGAGCCTTTCTGCCGTGGCTCCTCGCGGTCGCCGCCGGGCTCATCGTGACGAGCAACACGATCGCGTCCCTCTTCGTGCGCCGGTGGAACACGGCGGGCGAGACCCGGCGGAGGGCGCCGCAGTCGGACACCGTGAAGCGTGAGCCGCGCGAGGTCTGGGCCAATCCGGTGCTGTGGCGCGAGATCCGCACGCGCGCCCACGGCCGTGCGATGGTCGTCGTGCGCGTGGCGTGGCTGCTCCTGTTCGCGGCCGCCGTGGCCGGCATCGCGTCGCAGTCGGGCCGGGCCCGGCCCGACCGCCTCGCCATCGCCCTGGCCGTGGTGCCGATGATGCTCGCGAGCGTGCTGGCGGTCGCCGCGCTGGCGGTGACGAGCATCACGTCCGAGCGGGACCGGGGCTCGTTCGATCTCCTGCTCGTCAGCGATCTCGAGCCGCGCGAGCTCGTCTGGGGCAAGCTCCTCGGCGTGCTCGGCGCCGCACGCGAGATCGTGCTCCTGCCGCTCGTGGCGTGCGGGGCGCTCGTCGCGCTCCGGCTCGTGACGCTCGAGTACGGTCTGTACCTCGCCCTCGGCATGGCGATCGTGATCTTCTTCGTGGCCGTGCTCGGCGTGTACGCGGGCCTGTCGCACGTCGCGTCGCGGCGGGCGATCTCGGTCGCGCTCGGCACGGTGGCCTTCCTGTCGGTCGGAGTCGCGACGGCGATGCGGATCATGGTGGCGTTCGGCGGCAGTTTCGAGCTGCAGCTGGCCCCGTTCCTGGCGGTCATCGTCGGAGGTGCGGTCGGCCTCTACGCGGCGTTGTCCGCGCGCAATCCGAGCCCAGCGGTCGCCTGGGCATCCGCCCTCCTGCCATCGCTCACGTTCACGGCCATCGCCGGTTTTCTCCAGGGGCAGACGCTGCAGGTGTTCCTGATCGTCGCGGTGGCATACGGCTTCGCGACCGCGGCGCTGCTCGTGCCGTCGATCGGCGCGTTCGACCTGCTCACGGGACGCACGACCGCGGGTGACTGACGGATCGTCCGGGAGACCGTCAGCGGCTCGCCGCGGGGTCCGGACGCGTGGCCACCGTGGCGGGAGCGTCGAGTGCCGCGAGGCGTGTGGCCACCTCGGGCGGTGCGTCCTCGCGGGCCAGGGCCGCGGCGTAGCACGCGCGGGCGTCCGCCGGGCGGCCGAGTGCCTCGTGGGCGAGTCCTTCGAGGAAGATCGCCCGTGCGGGCGTCTGACCGGGCCCGTATGTCTCCTCGAGGATGGCGAGCGTGGCCAGCGCCCGACGTGGCCGCTCGAGACGCAGGTAGGCCTCGGCCATCTCCTCGAGAAGGCCGCTGTCGCCGGGCTCGAGGGCCAGTCCCCGGTGGAAGTCGGCGAGTGCCGGCTCGAACTGGCCCCGCGCCATCGCGAGCTGACCCTTCACCCGCCACGCGGCGGCCGACCGGGGCGCGAGCCGCACCGCGTGGGCCGCGAGCCGCTCGGCCTCCGACAGGAGCCCGAGTTCCAGGTACATCCTCGCGGCGTCGATGCGGAGCCCTGCATCGGCCGGCGAGAGTTCGATCGCCTTCGCGATCTGGGCCACCGCCTCCGTCCGCTGGCCACGCTGCCAGAGCACATCGGCATAGTGGCGCCGCGCGTCCACGTCGACGGGGCATGCCTTCACGGCGCGGTCGAGCAGCGCGGTCGCGCGCACCAGATCCTGACGGTCGGCGGCTGAGAGTGCCTCGTTGCTCAGACGGCGGGCATCGGCCAGCTCGGCCGGCACCGGGCCGCGTCGTTGAACGAGTCGACAGCCGCCCGCACCGATCACCGCGGCGACGAGCAGGACGCGGAGCGGGTTGCGCGGGGAGGCGTTCACGGCATCTCTGGGGCGTCGCCGGCGGGGAGGGTAGCCGGCAGGTCAGCCGGGCGACAGCGGGTTTTTGAGTCATGAGCGAGTGTCGCGGGTTGCCGTTCTTGCGCAGCCCGCCGGTCCCCCCGGTGCGCGCGCGTCGGGCGGGAAGCGGGGTTGCCGCGTCGCGTGATCGCTCCGTACCAACCGACCCCATGCAGCCGTCATGTCGCACCTCGAGACCGAGTCGGTCGGCCCCATCCCCTGCGGGGCGGTGGCGGGCGATGGCGGCGCTGGTCGCAGGCCTGGCGGTCGGCTGTGACGTCCGTGACGAAAGGGTCCACACCCCGCGGTCACGGGGGGTCTGGCCGAACGGGGTGGCGTTTCCGCACGGGCCGCTGGCGGAGCCGCGGACCGCGTCGGCGACGCCTCCGAGCATCGAATACGTGGAGGGCTACGAGGCCGGTGCGCGACGGGCGATGGCGTCGCGGCTGCCCCAGCTGCTCGTCTTCCGGGCGTCGTGGTGCCGCTGGAGCGGTGCGATCACCCGTGGACCGCTCTCCGACCCGGTGCTCGTGGCGCGATCGCGGCGGTTCGTCTGCGTGACCATCGACGCCGATCGGGATGCGGCCACCTGCCGGGACTTCGGCGTGACCGCCTTCCCCACCGTCGTCGTGATCGATGCCGAGGGACGGGAGCGGTATCGCGCGACCGGTGCCGAGGCGGCCGTCGATCTCGCGGCGACACTCGAGCAGGTGCTCGGAGGCGGCGCCGGGGGGCGGGTGGCCGTCGAGCGCGGGTCGACGCGAAACTACTGAACTCCGTGACGAGCGAGCACCACCGTTCCGTGCCGGCCCGAGCAGCGGTCCTTCGACCCATGGGTTCGGGCTGGCCACCTCCATCCGCAGGCATGACGTGACACCTCCGCGGCCCGACGAGCGAGCATTCCACTGGTATCCGTGGTGGAGCCCGCGTTTCTGGCACGGGATGCCACTGCGCGTCTGGGTGCCGCTCCTCGCCGCCCATCGCTTCCGCGTCGCTCCACGGAAATGGGGCCTGCTGGGGACGATCACGGCCGCCAGCATCTTCAACTCGCTCGCCGAGCCGTTCTCCGAGGCACGGTTTCGCCGGCAGCTGCGCGAGCCGCCGCGCACCGAGCCGCCCCTCTTCATCATCGGCCATTGGCGGAGCGGCACCACGCTGCTGCACGAGCTGCTGATGCTCGACGAGCGGTTCTGCTGCCCGAATACCTACCAGTGCTTCGCGCCGGGGCACTTCCTCCTGACGGAGTCGATGGTGACGGCGGCGATCGGCTGGATGATCCCCGCGAAGCGCCCGATGGACGACGTCGTGGCCGGCTGGGACCGACCGCAGGAGGACGAGTTCGCCCTCGTCAACATGGGCGCGCCCTCACCGTACCTCCGCATGGCGTTTCCGCTGACGGTGCCGCCGGGCCCCGCGGCACTCGACCTGGCCTCATTGACGCCCGAGGCGCTCGACCGCTGGCGGAGGACGTTCAGGCGGTTCCTCGGCAGGCTCGCCGTGCGCGATCCCAGGCGGCCCGTCCTCAAGAGCCCGCCGCACACCGCACGCATGGCGGTGCTGGCCGAGATGTTCCCCGGCGCGCGGTTCCTGCACGTGGTGCGGAATCCCTTCGTCGTCTTCCCGTCCACGATGCGGCTGTGGCGCTCGCTCCATGCCGTGCAGGGGATGCAGGTGGACGACGGCAGTCGGCTCGAGGAGGAGGTGTTCACGGCGTTCGAGACGATGTACGCCGCCTTCGAGCGGGATCGTCCGACGCTGCCCGCGGGCAGCCTCCACGAGGTGCGCTACGAGGCGCTCGTGGCCGATCCGGTCGGGCGTCTGGAGGAGGCCTACGCCGCACTCGGGCTCGGTGGATTCGCGGAGGTGCGTCCCACGCTCGAGCGGCATGCGGCGGGGATGAAGCGCTACCGGACGAACACCTACCACCACGATCCACGCATCCTGGAAGGAATCCGTTCCCGCTGGGGATCGTTTCTCGATCGCTACCCCTACGAGCCGCCCGTCTCGGGCTGAGGGGTGGGGCGATCGTCGTGCACGGCGCGGGGACGATGCCGACCCGGCGACCCGTGCAGCCGCACCTTCTTGTCGGACTGCAGCGATCGGAGTTCGTCGGCGAACTCCTGCGGTGTCATCCGGATGCGCCGTTCGAACCCCAGCCTTGCGATCGCGTACTGCATGAGGCCCACCAGGAGCGCGGCAGTCGCGAGGCAGACGAGCGTCCACCATGCCGCCAGGGCGGCCCGGGTGGGATCAGCGTCGAGCCGGGCCGTGGCCGTCGCGCCGATCGACGGCGTGGCGGCCGCGAGGGCGGTGGCGACGAGGACCACGAGCCCGAGGCCGCTGCCGAGTGCGGTCAGGAGGGTGCGCGCGGAGAGGATGCGTGCCACGCCGGAGACGGGGTCGAGACGCGACAGCCGCGGGGCCAGGCGTGCCGGTTCCCATGCGAATCCGTCGCAGACGATGCGGACGGTGATTCCAGCGAGGGCCGCGGCGAGGACGAGCCCGACGGCGGGCAGGAGCAGTCCCGCCGGCGCCACGTCTCCCGGGCCGGGAAGGACGTCGGTGGGGGCGAGCGATCGACGCAGCATCTCCGTCGCTGCGGGAAACGTCGCCCGTGCCCAGGCCGGCAGCAGCAAGACGGCGGTCAACGACGCGGCCGCCCATGCCAGCGGGGCAGCCGTCGGCATCAGGCCCTCGTGCCGCGCCGCTTCCCGGCGCCGGGGCGTGGCCGGGATCGTCCGATCCGCTTCGTCCGACATCGTCCGTGTTCCACCAGGGTGCAGCGAGCCGGTCAGCGACCGGCACCGGCGGCTGCGAGGCCGCGCTCGATGGCGTCTCCCGCCGCCGCGGCGAAGCCGCCGAGCCACGCGTCACTGCCGATCACGAGCGCCCCGATGGCGACCAGGGCCGCGGCGCCCTGCAGCAGGCCGCCGCCCGGGGCGAAGGTCACCGTGCGGAGGCAGAGGGCGGCGGCCGCGTGGAACGTCACGAGCGCCGCGAGCGTCGGCGTGGCCACGGCCAACGCGAGCGAGAGTCCGAGCCCCGGAGCGGCCGTGATGATGTCGAGGAGGGGCGTCGTGCCGACGGTGCCGGCCACGATGCTGCCCACGGGGATCGTGGCGGTGGAGTCGAGCAGCCCGACGATGACCGTGAGATGGCCTCCGGCTGCAAAGAAGGCCGCAGCTCCGCACCACCATGCGAGCCGCGCCGTGCCGGCGGAGTCCTCGGCGGCATCGACCGCGAAGTCATCCGCCCACGACAGTCCGGAGACGCTGCCGACCATGGCGCCCGCCCAGGCCGCCGCCGTCACGATGCACGCCGCGAACAGCCCCAGCCCGAGGCCGACGATTCCTTCCGAGACGAGCAGCATCGCGGGTGTCGCCGTCGCGAGACCCGCTCCCGACGTCAGGGCTGCGGTCGGAAGCGCGACGACCGCGAGGATGCCGGCGAGCGCCACACGCACGCGGGCCGGCGCCTCCCGCCCCAGGGGCAGGGCGCCCACCCACACGGCGGCGACCAGTCGCACGAACAGGCCCGCGGCGAGCAGCGGCCGGGTCGTGAGGTGGTGCAGCGCCGCCGACGGTCCGGAGGCGGCCTGAAGGTCGTGTGCCAGCGACAGCAGCCAGTCGGTGTCCATGGTGTCGTCGCGGTGGGCGCCCGTCGGGCGACGTGGTGCGGGGTGGTGGGCGGACAGACGCGACTGGCACGGCCTCATGGACCGAGCATGCAGTCGCGGAACAGGTCGGCGAGTCGTTCGACGACCCACGGCAGGACGAGCAGGATGGTCGCCGCCATGGCGGCGAGCCGCGGCACGAGCCCGAGAAGCGGTTCATGCACGCCGGTGGCCGACTGGACGAGGCCGGCCAGCGTGCCGACGCCGAGTCCCACCACGAGGATCGGTGCCAGCGCGAGCAGTCCCGTCAGCAGTCCCTCGCGCAGCAGTTCCACCAGTTCTCCCGCCATCGCACCTCTCCGAAAGTCGGGGCCCGTGGTCCTCGGCGGCCCGTTCAGCCGGCCCGCAGACCGACCCCGTCGAGCAGCCCGCGGACGACGAGCGTCCAGCCATCCGCAGCCACGAACACGAGCAGCTTGAGCGGCAGCGACACGAGCGTGGGCGGCAGCATGACCAGGCCGGTCGAGACCACGAGTGTCGCCACGAGGATGTCGAGAACGAGAAACGGCAGCAGCATGCGAAAGCCGACCGTGAACGCCACGTCCAGCTCGCTCACCAGAAACGCGGGCAGCAGGGTCTCGAGCGGCACGTCGTCGTAGCTGGCCGCCTGCCGCTGTCCGGCCGGGTGCCTCGCGAGGAAGAGAAGCATCGTGTCACGGTTGCCGGCGGCCTCGATCTGCGCGCTCATCCAGCGACGGATCGGCAGCGTGCCGCGCTCGAAGGCCTCCGCCGGCTCGAGCACCCCCTGGCGATACGGTTCCACGCCGCCGCGCCAGGCGTCGGTCCAGACCGGCCACATCACGAGCGCGGAGAGGAAGAGGGCGAGCGACGCGAGGATCTGGTTGGACGGCACCTGGGCCGCACCGAGGCCCTGACGCAGCAGCATGAGGACGATCGACATCCGTACGAAGCACGTCGTCATGAGCAGCACGGCAGGCACGAGGCTCATCACACCGACGAGCAGCGCCGACGGAACGAGGGCTTCGACGGTGCGTGGCGTGAGCAGCCGGAGAAGTCCCGCCTCCGCGGAAGGGGCCGCCGGCCGCTCCGCGTGCGTCGCGTCGGCGCCGTCGGCGGCCACCGACGGGAGCGGCGCGAGCGACCGCGTCGCCGTTTCGGGCACGGGCTCCGCCGAGGCGGTCACGGCGATCAGGCACATGATCCAGCCGATGACAGCCGCGGCAATGCGGCGTCCCGGCCGGTCGGGCTGGTCGGGTTCGGGGGACGGCGGCGGGTCGCGGGGAGTCGTCGGCCGCGGTGCCGCGACGGTCGCCGGTCGTCGTCGCGGGGCATCGCCCCGACAGGCTGCGGCGATGCAGGCGGTGGCTTCCGCATCGGTGAGTTCTGCAAGCGTCGCACAGCCGCCGGACGACACGGCCACGAGCAGCGTGCGCGGTCCGAACCGCACGACCCGCACCGTGTGCGGGCCGGCGAACGGCGCGGTGCCGAGCACCTCGAACACGTCCGGCGGGAGCGACCGGTCCCGGCGGGTGTTCACGAACCGCAGCGCCGCGAGCACGGCGAAGGCGGCGACCATCGCGCCGAGCACCCGCCAGTCGGCCCATCCGCCGGTCGGCGCGACGTGACCCGGTTGGAGACCGGGCGACGTCTGGACCAGCCGACCCGCACCGACCGGCCGCGGCAGCGTGTCCGCGGCCGCCGTGCGCGACGCCGGCGTCGCGAGCAGGGCCACGGGCTCGACCCGTTCGTCCACCGTGGCCGGCCGCGCCGGATCGGCGGTGTCGATCGGCTCGAGGTCGGCCGCCTGGGCGAGGCCGGCCACCGCGGTGAAGATCGCGACCCACCCCGAGGCCACCACGCGTCGGGCAATGGGCCGGCGCGCCGGTGCGAGCGGGTTCATGCGGCGACTCCGCGCGGAGCGTCGGCGGGATGCGGAAGGGGACGCCGCGCCGGGCCGCCGTCCCCCGCGTCATCGAGCGATTCCCAGTCGATCCGGGTCTGACCACGCCGCCGCGGGCGTTCGCGGCGACGCGACTGGCCGCCCGAGGTGTCGCGCAGCACGAACCAGAGCACGATCGCCACGAGGCACGCCGCCAGTGCGAGCCACGCCTGGCGTGGGACATCCGCGATCCGCCCCTCTCTCAGGGACGCGATCGTCTCGTCCACGAGGCTGCCGAGCGAGTGTGGTCGCGCGTCGGCAGCGGGGGCGACGGGCTTCGCGCCGGCAGGCTCGGTCGTGGAGAAGGTCGTCACCACGACACGGTGGTCGTCCCCGCCGTCGCCCGGCGGCAGCAGGGTGCGCACGTGGGTCACCAGTCGCTCACGCGCAGCGTCGAGGATGTCGGGAGTGGTCGGCGACGTCCCGTCGGCGAGGCCCGCACCGACCGTGGAACGCAGCGATGATTCGGGCACCGCGACGGTGACGACGATCCGCGCGGTCTGCCGGCGCGGCGCGACGGCGAGCGGCGGCGTGGGCGGTTCATCCATCACGACCTCGGCGGGCGCGTTCGCGTCGGCGACCCGCTGCTGGAGGCGGGGCAGCGCGGGTCCGGGCGGTGGCGATGCGGCCGCATCCTGCCGGTCCTCCTCCGCGAGGGCGACGGTCACGTCGACGACGGCACCGGGCACGAACGCGAGGGCCTGGCGAATCTTCGCCGCCAGGTACCGCTCCCGGGCCGCGGTTCGTCCGAGCTCGTCGTCAGCCGACGGCCCGAGCGGGTCCTGCTCGAGCGGACCGGCGTGGACCCGCCCGCTGCGGAGATCGGTCACCGCCACCCGCTCCGCCTCGAGACCGGCGATCGACGCGGCGACGAGCACGCGGATCGCCTGCACCCGCGACGCCTCGAGGGGCGTCTCGGCGTTGGTGCGCACGTTGACGCTCGCGGTCGGCGTGCGCTGCGAGGTCGCGCCGGGAAATCCCGGCTTCTCACCCGCGTCGTACAGCACCGACGCCCGCTCGATACCCGGCATCGACCGGATCACGTGCGACAGCTCGTCCTGGATCGCCACGCGCAGGATCTCCTCCTGCACCGCCCTGCTCCGCCACGGGCTGTCGTTCTCGAGGGCGCGCCGCAGGCTGCTGCCGAACTCTCGTGGCATCGCCTGGGCATCGACCAGCGCGCGCATGTAGGCGGCGTGCCGCTGGCGTGGCACCCACACGCGGCCACTCTCGGTGTGATGATCGGCCAGTTCGGCGCGATCGAGGGCCGCCTCCACGACGGCGAGTTCGGAGGCCGGCAGCACGGTGCCGGGCAGCAGCTCCACCTCCTCGGCGGAGGGCCGCTCGTCGAGCAGCCAGATCGACCAGCCGAAGGCGGCGGCGACCAGGCCGAGTGCGATGATCTGCGACGGGGTGGGACGCCCGCGGTGGTCGGTGCGGACGTCGGTCGAGGTCGGGATGTCCATGATGTGCGGGTTCACGCGGCTCGAGCCGCGGCCTGGCGGTGGGGCAGTCGCAGGGTGACGGCCGTGCCCCCCTCGGCGCAGGCGAGGACGTCGAGGCTGCCGCCGACACGCTCGGCGGCGACGCGGTCGACCGATGCGAGCTCGCGAACGGGGCCCGAGTCGGCCACCTCGATCTCGATCGCATGACCGGTGTCGATCGCCGTGACGAGGACCTCGCGCAGGGGCGGCACGTCGCTGTCGGGTTCGTCGCACGCCGCGGCCGTCACGGCCGAGCGGACGAGCGACTCGAGCAGCCGCCGGACGGTGGTCGCGTGACCGGGAACGGCGATGCTCGCGTCGACGTCACAGTCGATCTGCACGAGCGTGCTGCCGTCGCGTCCGCGGGGCAGCGACGGATCGACCGCCCGGGCGACGTCCGCGACGAGCGTGGCGAGGCGGATGGCCCGCCCACCCGGACGCTCGAGTGGCAGCAGGTCGGCGGCGTCGGCATGGTCGGATCGCGTCATGGGAACTCCCTCTCCCGGATTCATCCTCGAACGTCACGCGACGGCGTCAGCGACCGCACGCCGAGGCGATCGGTTCGACCGCTCCACACACGTCCTCCATCACCCAGCGGTTGACGTCGGCGAGCACGGCCGGCGACAGCGGGTCCCGCTCCGGATAGATGCGGACGGCGAGCGTGGAGCCCGCGGCGTGGAACAGCCGCAGTGTGCGGTCGAGCGCGCGGGCCGTGGCCGGGTCCGCATCACGGTGGCTGCAGAGGAGCATCGGGAGCCTCCGGACCTCGTGGAGTCTCCCGAAGGATCCCTCGTCGAACGGAAAGGAGCCGTCGAGCGATGCGGCGCCTGCGAACGCGTTCGGGTGACGACAGGCGATGCGGAAGGCCTCGGTGCCGCCCGACCCGACCCCGACGAGATAGGTCCGTCGCGGGTGGATCGCGAGCTGGCGACGGACCGCGTCCACGGCGCGCCAGACGGCGGCTTCGCGATCGACGCCGGCAGCGGCTTCGACGGCCACGAAATTGCGGAGACTGACGCGGGCCATCACCCGCCCGAGGTCGAACGTCGCCGCCGCCTCCAGCCGGTCCGGGAGCCAGACGAGAAGCGGGTAGCGGTAGCCCGGTTCATGCCCTTGCGGAATGAAGACGTGCGGACCGGACGTCGCCGACGGCAGATGGCGACGCGGCCGCCGCGCGGCGGGCGAACGCTGGGAACGGATGCCGAAGTTCGGCGACTGACCGGGCATCGGGCACCTCGTTGGACGGTGACGGCGCCGCGGCATGTGCCGCCGGCGAAACGACCCGCGGGTTTGTAGCCAACCCGCAGTCTGCCGGACAACGTCAACGCGACGGCGAACGCGGCGATGCTTCGCGCCGGCAAGGCGGGCAGGCCGGGGCGGGCGCGGTGCCGCGGGAGGACGGGCAAGCGCGGCGATCCGGGAGCCCGTTCCGCCGTCGGGTGCACCGCCACCGCGACGCGGTCATGCGGTGCCCGTGAGCCGGTTCATCGCCGCGACCAGGTCCTTCACGGCCGCGATGCTCTTGTCGAGCGCGGCGCGCTCCGCCGGCAGCAGCTGCAGTTCGATGATCCGCTCCACGCCGGCCGCACCGAGCACGACGGGGACGCCGACGAAATACCCGCCGACGCCGTACTCGTCACGGCAGTAGGCGGCACACGGCACGAGTCGCTTCTTGTCTCGCACCACCGCCTCGACCATCTGGGCCGTCGCGGCCGCCGGGGCGTAGTACGCGCTGCCGGTCTTCAGCAGGCCCACGATCTCCGCCCCGCCGTTCCGCGCCCGGTCGACGATGGCGTCGAGTCGGGCGGTCGAGATCAGCTGCGTGACGGGAATGCCGCCGACGCTCGTGCAGGATGGCACCGGCACCATCGTGTCTCCGTGGCCGCCGAGCAGCATCGCCGAGATGTCCTCGACGCTGACGCCGAGTTCGAGGGCGAGAAAGGCCCGGTAGCGGGCGGTGTCGAGGATCCCGGCCTGCCCGATCACCCGTTGCGGCGGGAACCCGGTCACCTGGAAGGTGCGCTGCACCATCGCATCCAACGGATTGGACACCACGATCACGATCGCTTCCGGGCTCGACTGGCGGATCCGCTCGGCGACGTCGCCGACGATCCGGGCGTTGGTCGAGAGCAGGTCGTCGCGGCTCATCCCGGGCTTCCGCGCGATGCCGGCCGTGACCACCACCACGTCGCTGCCGGCCGTGTCGGCCCAGTCGGTCGTGCCGGTCAGACGGGAGTCGAAGCCGACGATCGGCGATGCCTGGAAGAGATCGAGCGCCTTGCCGGCGGGCATGCCCTCGGTCGCGGGTATGTCGAGGAGCACGATGTCGCCGAGTTCGGCCGCCGCGCACCAGTGGGCGGTGGTGGCGCCGACGTTGCCGGCACCGATGACGGAGATCTTCGCGCGACGCATGAATCAGGCTCCTGGGACGTTGAACAAAGGAACGGGTGCGAAAGACCGGACGCCGTCCGCGGTCAGCCGGTGCCGGGGGGCACGTCGATCCGCTCGGGCAGTTCCTCGCGGGAGCGGGTCCGGGCGAGCCGGGACTCGCGGCGGCCTGACAGGAAGCCCGCGACGATCAGTGCGGCCACGGCGGCGACGATGCCGAGAAACAACCAGGTCGGAAAGCCGTCGGTCGGCCCCATCGGCGGAATGGGCCGCCACTCCGCGGAGCGCCCGACCACCAGCGCCGTCTCCATCCGGCGGCCCCGCAGCGCCTCGTCGCCATCGGATGAGAGGATGTCGACGTTGGCGAGCGGGTAGCCGTAGCGTTTGAGCGCGAAGCCGTTCACACGCACGCGCTCCGAGATGCTGTCCCCCGTCGGCATGCCTGCCGGCACGTCCCGCACCAGGCAGACGATCGGGTAGCTGTCCTGTTCCCGGCCATCGACCTGCAGCGGCGGGGTGTCGACGAACACGAACAGCTCCCAGTAGGCGTCGATCCCGGTCTGGTCGCGACGCCAGGGCTCGTCGATGGCGATCCGCGTGGCCTTTCTCGCGACGCCGACGATGCTGACCGGATCTCCGCGGTGCCGCTCGAACCAACGCTGCGACGGGTCGATGATCGGCACGATGTCGGTTCGTCCGGCCGACGGATCGTCGGCGAGTCCACCGACGGCCTTCAGCATGCCGTACACCGCATTCGTGTCGCCGGCGACGAGTTTGCCGCCGTCGCGAACGGCGTCGAAGAGCGCGTAGTCCATTCCGAGCGACCCGAGCGGTGTCGCAGGTCGAAACTCGACCGCCGTCGCGGCGATGAGCAGCGAAGCCGGGGCCTCCGGCCACGACGTGCCGTCGGTCGGAGCCGGGCCGGGCCGGGGCATGGAGCCCTTGCCGAGCGGAAGGCCGATCACCACGGCGGGCTCGTCGATCACCCGCCATCTGACCCACGCCCGCGGTGCCCGCAGCACGATCACGTCGACGGGGGATGATGACGAGCCGGCCGCCTCGGGCACGATCCTCACGACGTCGTACGACTCCTGCCCCGCGAGAGCCCGCTCCTCCTCGTCGAGCGGCTGTGGCGCCACGAAGACCGCCCTTCCCTGCACCGTGACCAGCCCGTCCCCGATTTCCGCCGAGGCATCGGGACGGTACGGAGTCGCCGAGGACTTCCACCCGCGCCACAGGTCCTCCGGCGCGCCGAGCCGCCGCAGGACGCGGATCGCGACGCGCTGCACGTCCGCATCCCAGGCGGTCGCGTGCTCGATCGTGTCACGAGCCGCCCGGTCGATGCCGCGTTCCTGGAGGAAGTCGGCAAATGCGACCGCCGGCGTTCCCTCGGCGGCATGGGCGGCCGGGACGAGGCGGCTCTCGCGCGCCGCCATGAGCGTCGCCATGGAGGCGAGCACCACGGCCCGCATCAGGCTGCGACGACTCCGCAAAGGGCTGACCACCCACGCTGGGCACCACACGTGGATCCCGGGCCTGATCATCGTTGGGTCTCCGAAGTGACTCCCAGGGGCTCCCTGGTCGGCCCGGTCGGCGCGCCATCTGCCATCGCCATGCGCCGCAGCGCCTCGCCGATCGTCACGGGTTCGTAGCCGGCGAGTGCCGCGTCGACATCGACTGGATGGCGACCGGGACGACGGCCCGACCGCTGGACCAGCCACAGGGCCGCCACGCCGAGCCCCATCATGACGGCGAAGAGGGCTGGAAGCCATGCAGCCGGTGAACGGGCCGGGTCGGGAGCCCCGGGAGTCGGCCTCCAGAGCGGCCGTTTGGCCATCACGAGCGGGGCGACACGAACCGTGTCGGTGGCCTGATAGGCGTGCCGCTTCAGGAAATATCCGACCACGTCGACGGCCTCGTGGACGCGGAGCCCGGTCGGCATGCCCTCGGGACTCTCGAGAAACTGGATGATGATCGGCGAGGATGGACCGTCGGTCGGCTCGAGCCATCCCTGCCAGTAGCCCTCCAGCCCCGCCGCATTGGCGGGAGCCGCGAGATACTCGACGCGATGCAACGTGCCTTGCAGGCTGACGAGGCGGCCCCGGAACGAGCGTGGCTGGCCGAACAGTTCGCCGAAGCTCACGGGTGGCGCCGACGCCAGGTCGTCCGCCGTGGCGTGGCTGAGCGTCCGCCAGGTCTGCACCCACGCCTCCATGTCCGCCTCGCGGAAAAAGGTGTCGTCCCGCACCCGGGACAGCACGTCGTCGGCCGCGGACCGCGCGGAGAGGGATGGTCGCGTGGCGACCGCGTCCACCGGGGCCTCGACGATCACCTCGGTCCCGGCCGGTCGGGGGCCGCGCACGATGTCGAGCGCCGTTTCGACCTGGGGCGCGGGGGCGGGTGGCGCCTTGCGCCACGACCGCTCGAGCACGTTCAGCAGGAGCACGACCGCCACGGCCCACGGCAGGAAACGCCACAGCATCCGTCGCTGCTCGACGGGCGTGAGGTGCGTCCTCGATTTCGGGCGCCTGCTGCCGGCCGTCGGCTGGTCGACGGCGGGAGCGTCGGTCGGACCGGTCACGACGGCGTCTCTTCCGTGGCCGAGTCGGAGGCACGCCGCTGGCGACGCATCTCGCGCCAGACGTAGCAGCCGAAACTTCCCGCGAGCGTGAAGGGCATCGCCAGCATCAAGAGGATGCTGAAGAAGTAGCCCCGCGCGAGATTGAGCCCGTCCGGATCGGATGTGTTGACGCTGTCCTTGCAGGTCGGGCATGCCCACGCCGCGGCCATGCCGAGCGTCAGGATCGCGGCCGCGCCGGCCAGCGGGAGCACGGCGCGGCATGCTCGCGCTGCGACGGTGCGAACCCGGGAATGAATGTCCTGCCCTTCCATACCAGCATCATAGCCCGTCCGCTTCCGGCGAAAAACCGGTCCCCGACGGGCTCCTCACGGGCCCGGGAACAGGTGGTAGAGCATGGCGTAGATCACCACGCCCGTCACGGAGACGTAGAGCCACACGGGGAGCGTGATCCGGCCGAGGCGACGATGGGCCTCCCAGCGCCCCTTCCGGGCGAGGAAGAACATCCGGATCGCGAGCACCGGCACCGCGGCGGCGAGCACCACGTGGGAGATGAGGATCGAGAAGTACACCGGCCGCACGATGCCCTGGCCGCGGAACGGCACGCTGCCCGCGAGCGCGTGATACGTGAGGTAGGAGACGAGAAAGATGGCCGAGACGACGAAGGCCGCCACCATCGCCGCACGATGGGCCTTCCATCGGCCTCGTGCGATCAAGACCCAGCCCGCGATCAGCAGCACCGCAGCGATCGCGTTGAGCACGGCGTTGGTCGTGGCCAGCGGGTGCACGGCCACCAGGGCCACGGGGTGAGGCGTCACGGGGGGCTTTCCTTCCCGTCCCCGGGCGATCCCGACGCGTCGTCGGTCTCGGCGAGCACCTCACGGATGAGCCGCTTGAGCGCTGCGACCCGGTCTTCCTGAAGCAGATGGTAGCCGCCCCGCAGACGACCCCGGCGGTCGAAGACGACGCCGCGCTCCGAGTGGACTCCGACCTCGACGGGGAGCTTGAAGAGGCCGAGTCCGACGGAGCGGATCACGGCCATGTCGCCGGTGAGGAACTTCCATCGGGCCGGATCCGCCTCGAAGCGAGCGGCGTAGCGGCGGAGGACGTCCGGCGTGTCGTTCTCGGGATCGCAGGTGACACTGACGACGACGAAGTCCGGATCGTCGATGTCCCGGAGAATGTCGGCGACGGCCTGGTTCTCACGGAAGCACGGCCCGGGGCAGTTGGAGAAGAAGATCGCCCCCATCCAGACGCGGCCGCGCAGGCTCGTCGAGTCGAAGGGGGCTCCGGTCTGGTCGGTGAGGATGAACGGCACGTCGCCGGCCGAGACCGCCGTCTCGTCGTCGGGCGCGACGGTGCCCGCGATCGGCGCGGGCGTCTCGGGCCGCCTGGTCTGCACCGACTGCTCGCCGGTGCACCCGGCGATGCAGCCGACCAGGATCGCGGCGGCACCGCTCCACACCGCCGGCATGAGCGCTCGGTCGAGCCTCGCTGCGGGCCTCCCGCGGAAGGCGCCCGGATTCAATGCGCCACCTCGGCGGGCCCGGCGGACGCCGCAGCCGCATCCTCGAGCAGTCGCACGTCGGAGGGCCGTGCCATGTGCAACGCCCGCTCCTGCGACACCATGCGATTGCGCAGCCCGACGTCGGGCACGAGCATGATCGCGAGGAACACCGCCATCATGGCGGCGGGGATCGTCAGGACGTACTTCCAGTTCGCCTCCCACAGGACGTGCATGAAGAAGAGCACGACGAGCATCGCCTTCGTGCACGACACGGCCATCATGAATGCCCAGCCCACCTGGGGCTGGTCCCGCCACGGCCACGCCGCGGAGTAGGTGAAGAACGACATGGTCGTCAGCACGCAGAGTGCGACGAACACGGCGAGGTAGGTGCCCAGGCCCCCATGACCGTGATCCGTGTCGTGGCCACCCGCGTGGTGCGTCATCTCGGCATGACCACCGTGGATCGCATCGTCGGCCGACTGGCCCGCGCGGGTCACCGGTCCGTGACGGCCCGCGTCGGCCGCCGGTTCATGGTCGTGCATGGCGATGATCCTGGGTGAGGGAGGGCCGCTTCCGTCGCGCGATCGGAGGGTCGGTCAGAAGAGGTAGAGCAGCGGAAAGAGGAAGATCCACACGAGATCGACGAAGTGCCAGTAGAGCCCGGCGTTCTCGATCATGCCGGACCGCTTCGCGTCGAGCCGGAGGCCGAGCAGCACCGCGAACACGATCAGGCCGACGATGACATGGATGGCGTGAAAGCCCGTGAGCAGAAAGTAGGTGCTCGCCCACATCGAGCCGCCGGGGATCACGATCGGCAGCCTGAGCCAGGGGAAGGTGTCGTTGAGGCCGTGTCCCGACCCGCCGTGTCCCGCACCGTGCGCGGCGCCCTCGGCCGGCAGCGGCATCACCTGGTCGGCGACGACCGCCAGGTCGAATGCCTGCTGGTCGGGACTGGCCACCATCTTTCGCACCTGCTGGAGACGCGTGCGGGCGGAGGCCTCCTCGGAGGACAGCGACTCCGCCGGCCGCTCGTCGAGCTGCTGGAGCCGCTCGATCATCGCCGCCTCGCCGAGGCGGGCCCGCACGGCGGAGCCGTAATAGAGATCGGGTCGCTCGTGGATTCTCCCCCGCGGCGCCCACGGGTAGATGCCGTGGGAAAACTTGGCCTGGTACTCGTACGCCTTCACGCCGAGGAAGAGGGTCCCGAGCACGAAGGTGAGCACCATCCACGCCTTGGCGAGCCCGGTCCTGTTGGCCCGCGCCGCCTCGAGGGCCAGCACGATGGTGACGCTCGAGCAGATGAGCACGAACGTGTTGAAGGCGCCGATCGGCTCCGAGAGGTGCACATGGTGGGGCTTCGGCCACACCGCGGCGCCGAAGCGGAGCACCACGTAACTGCCCAGCAGGGCCGCGAAGAACATGATCTCGGTCGAGAGAAAGAGCCACATGATGAGCTTGCCCCGCGACAGGGGCAGCCCCGGCTGGTACTGCAGGTGGACGTGGCCCGAGTGATGGCCGTCGTCACCGTGCCCTCCATCGTGTCCGTGTCCGGAATGGTCGTGTCCGGAGTGATCGTGGGAGAGCGAGATGGCCGATGCGTTCATGGTGGCGGTTCGTCGGGAGATTCCGGCGGGAAAGGCGGGTCAGGAGTGCGGGATGCTCGACGGTGCTCCGAAGAGGCCCGCCGCGACGAGCAGGCCGAACAGGACGACGAGCGACGCGAGGAGGAGCAGTCGGGCGGAGGCGGTGTCACGACGAACGGCGAACCGCATCGTCGCGAGAGCATACGTGATCGAGAGGAGCGCCGCCGACAGGAAGAACCGGACGCTTCCCGAGGGCACCGCGAGCACGAGGCTGGCCGGGACGAACGCGAGCGACGCGGCCAGGGATTGGCCCGCCGCGCGGAGGCCGGTGTCATCGACGACCGTCAGCATCCGGAGTCCGGCGGCCGCGTATTGCCTGCGATAAAGCCATGCGATCGCCATGAAGTGCGGGAACTGCCACAGATAGAGCACGGTCGCGAGGGCGGCCACGGCAAGCGCCGAGCGGGAATCGCCCGCCGC
>Ga0214917_10000696_pt1 | contig 43999 bp, 54 predicted proteins | sample LL_1208_BB_MetaG_FD_177983 | JGI IMG/M metagenome (GOLD analysis project Ga0214917, IMG submission 177983) | Freshwater microbial communities from Lake Lanier, Atlanta, Georgia, United States - LL_1208_BB | ecosystem: Environmental > Aquatic > Freshwater > Lake | place: USA: Georgia | collected... | reverse complement strand
GCGGTTATGTCACTTATGACGAGTTGAACGAGGTGCTACCCTCGGACCAGACCACATCCGATCAGATTGAAGACATTTACGCGATGCTCAATGAAATGGGCATCAACGTTGTCGAGCCTGAAGAGGCGAGCGAAGACGGCGCGGCTGAAGGTGCAGACGAGGCGGATGACGAGGAAGGCGGCGATCTCGTTGAAGCGTCGCCACGCGCCATCGCAACGACCGAGAAGAAATCTGAGCCCGGCGAACGCACCGACGATCCGGTCCGCATGTATCTGCGCGAAATGGGCTCGGTGGAGCTTTTGTCACGCGAGGGCGAAATCGCCATTGCGAAGCGCATCGAGGCCGGTCGCGAAGCGATGATTGCAGGGCTTTGCGAAAGCCCTCTCACCTTCCAAGCCATCATCATCTGGCGCGATGAGCTGAACGACGGCAAGGTTCTCTTGCGCGACATCATCGATCTTGAGGCGACCTATGCCGGCCCCGAAGGCCGCGGCGCGCCAAAGATCGATGCCGATAGCGGCGTCGAGGCAGAGGAAAGCGTCGAACCTGAGATCCCTGAAGGCGATCTCGAAGAAGACGACATGGAAAACAACGTGTCGCTCTCGGCTATGGAAGCCGAATTGAAGCCGAAGGTGCTCGAAACCTTCGACAGCATTGCCGACACCTACAAAAAGCTGCGCCGCCTCCAGGATCAGAAGGTCGAGGCCAAGTTGCAGAACGATTCGCTGAGCCCGGCGCAGGAACGCAAATATAAGAAGCTGAAGGAAGAGATCGTCGCCTTCGTGAAATCTCTTTCTCTGAACCAGAACCGCATCGATGCGCTGGTGGAACAACTTTACGACATCAATAAGCGCTTGATGGGTCTTGAAGGCCGTTTGCTGCGCCTTGCCGAAAGCCACAAGGTCGGCCGCGAAGACTTTCTCAAGAACTATCAAGGCTCGGAGCTCGATCCGAAATGGCTCCTGCGCGTGTCGAAGCTTGGTACCAAAGGGTGGAAGCAATTCGTTGCCGCTGAGAAAGATGGCATTCGCGATATCCGTCAGGATATTCACGCCCTTGCATCTGAGACAGGTCTTGAAATTCAGGAATTCCGCCGCATCGTCCATCTCGTGCAGAAGGGCGAGCGCGAAGCGCGTCAGGCGAAGAAGGAAATGGTCGAGGCCAATCTGCGCCTCGTGATCTCAATCGCCAAGAAGTACACCAATCGCGGCCTGCAATTCCTTGACCTGATCCAGGAAGGCAATATTGGCCTGATGAAGGCGGTCGATAAATTCGAATATCGCCGCGGTTATAAATTCTCGACCTATGCGACGTGGTGGATCCGCCAGGCGATCACCCGCTCCATCGCAGACCAAGCCCGCACGATTCGTATTCCAGTGCACATGATCGAGACGATCAACAAGATCGTGCGGACGTCGCGCCAGATGCTGCACGAAATCGGTCGTGAGCCGACGCCAGAAGAACTGGCGGAAAAGCTCGCAATGCCGCTCGAGAAAGTGCGCAAAGTCTTGAAGATCGCGAAAGAGCCGATCTCACTGGAAACGCCGATTGGTGACGAAGAAGATTCGCATCTTGGTGATTTCATTGAAGACAAGAATGCGATCCTGCCGATCGACGCTGCCATCCAGTCCAATCTGCGTGAGACGACGACGCGGGTTCTGGCGTCGCTCACCCCGCGCGAAGAGCGCGTGCTGCGCATGCGCTTCGGCATTGGTATGAACACCGACCACACACTCGAAGAAGTGGGACAACAATTCTCGGTGACCCGCGAACGTATTCGCCAGATTGAAGCGAAGGCGCTACGCAAGCTCAAACACCCGAGCCGCTCACGCAAGCTGAGAAGCTTCTTGGACAATTGATCGCCTGAAACACCCCGCTCGCGCGGGGTTTTTCATGCGCTTGAAAACGAAAAGGGCGCCACGAGAGGCGCCCTATCCGTTTTGTTCAGGGTAGTTTATTTCGACGGCGCGAAAATGCCCGTCTGGCTGCCGGTGATATCGACTGAGAGCGTCGCAATGAAAGCCTGTCCGCACCAATTCGACTTGCCGCTACCGCTATAGACACCAGAAGGGTCAGATGTGAGCGTAAAACACTGGCTCTTCGACAGGTTGGTGTCGTGGTAGCGCAGATCGAGTGTCGCAATCTGATAGGTATAGCCGACGCCAATATTGCCATAGGTGTAATCAGGCAGGCGAATGCTCCCCAGCGTCGCATTTGTCGTGCCGAGGAAGTAGCGACCGATTTCACCGGAGATATAGCCACCTTTCAGGAAAGGCGTGTTGTATTTGGCTGTCAGCGACGTGTAGGTGCCTTGCGCTCCTGTCCCGAGCCAATTCCATGCCCAAAAGACATTGGCTCCGACCGTGAGATCTTGCCAAGTATACGCGCCCTTTCCCGCCAATTCGAACATGTCTGTATTTCTCGGCGTCCAGATCACGCCATTATCGATCAGCTGCTTTTCGTTCGGATAAATGTATCCAATGCCGCCAAAGTCGAATGTGAAATCCCCAAACTTCGGACGAATGCCGAAGGTGAGATCGATTTCCATCGACGGCTTGGTTGCAAGATCGACTGAGCTTCCAAATACCCCGGCATAGAATAAATTGTCCATGAACTGCAGTTCGCCATAGGCCTGCACTGCAGGATTCCGGTTTGACTGTGAAATCCCGCGGAAGTTGTAGTCTGTCATACCACGCGCGCCGACGACGAAATCGAAGGGTACAGATGCAGGCGGCGGCGGCGGCGCATTATCTTTTTTCGCCGTAGCATCGGCGGCCATAGCGGCACCCGACATCAACAAAGCCATCGCCGCGCCTGCAACTTTCATGCGCGTTGTGCTCCGAATGAGCGATGTGAATGCATGTTTCTTGATCATTTTGGCCCCATTTCTCACCAAGACAGCAATGTTCAAGGTAAGAGAGCAAAATGATTGCCAACGCGGGGCAAGAATTCGAGGCTGTCGGCGCTATCGCGGATAGTGTGGCCTTTAGCGCATCGGCGGTTTGACGCTGCCGCCATGGAACCTTAAAATGATCTTAGGTGTTGTTTCCTGCTTGCTTCGGCAAGCCTCATTTTTTGGGAGTTATTATGTTGTCTCGATCAAGCTTTGACGTTTCGCGCCTTGTAAACCGTCATCTGTCGGCACTTGTTACCGAAGCCAGAAGCATCGGCATGCCACTTGAGGATCTCACGATCGAACTGGCGGCTCATGTAAATTGCGCTGCGCTGAGCTTCTGGTCGGCGGAAGATCTCCGCGGTCTTCTTGAGGCCGCTGCTGCAGAGGCTTCGCCCCAGCATTCATCCGAATTGGATAAAATAGAGCCGATGGGACGCGCGTGACGCAGCGTCTCGATTAATCCTAAACCCATTTCAGGGTTTTCCGCCTCAATAACGTAAAAAAGCCGCTTTATGCGACAGGGATTCAATGTTTTGTGGTTGCTCTGAAATCCGCTTAGCCATGCAGACCCGATGAGCGCCCCCACAAAAGCTGAAGCCCAACCTGCCATCCTGACTGAGGCACAACTAGCTATTTTGGTTCGCCTTGAACTCGAATTCCTGCGCTTGCGCCGTCGCGCTGTGGGAAATGAGCAGGGTGATCCAGTCTGGGCCATGGTTTTAGAGCTTTGCGCGGCACGCTTCGAAGACCGCGCCGTCTCGGTGACAAGCCTTTGTCTCGCATCCGGCCTTCCGGTAACAACCGCATTACGACGGATCGAAGAACTCGAACGTAATGGCCGCATTACCCGCAGCCCGGACAAGGATGACAGACGCCGCGTTTTCGTTGCGCTCAATGGCGAGTTTCAAGGGCGCATTCTGGATCAACTGATCGCTATGGAGCGCATCAGGAATGAAGTTTTGTTCACTGCCTGAAGCTTTTCAGGCCGCAAACCCACACTAACATTGCATAAAATAATGGGCAGACATGCTGCCATATGCATTGCTCGCAGGTCTCTCCAAACGCATAGTATTGACGGTTAGCTTGGGCCTCACCAATCCCCTCCCGGTGCAGCGCCCTCCGCAAACCGTTCCCCTCTGGAAGTTTTCGGGCTTTGTCCGATCTGACTTCAAGGCCCGATCGTTTGATCGGGCCTTTTTTATGGATATTTATACTTAAGCTATACTGTATTTAACGTAAGCTAAACATTGTTTTTTATCATATATATCAAAATGTATTATATTTATACTCTTATAAGTTGCAATTTCATCACAGACATAAATCTTACGTTACGTTACTTTTAGCATTGATCCTCTCGATTCCGGCGCCGTCCGGTGTGCATGCAAGGAGTGAGCAATGTTAAAGCGTATTCTGCTTTCGACCGCCTTGCCGCGGCCGCCCTACCTGCCCTCGCCGCTGATCTCCCATCGCGGACGACAGCTCCGCCCTATGTTCCTCCGGCGCCAGTCTTTACTTGGACCGGCTTCTATATCGGTCTGAACGTCGGCTATAATTGGGGTAACAACGATCTGACGCTGTACTCAAATCCCCTTTACGCGGGCTATTTCCCCACTGGCATCAATACCGACTCCGACGGCTTCACCGGCGGTATTCAGGCTGGTTACAACTGGCAGATCAACCAATTCGTGCTTGGTGTGGAAGGCGACTGGGTCTGGCTCGACAGCGGCAAAACAGGTTCGGCGACGGTTGCCTATCCAAGCGGCTATCCCGGCGCGGGCATCGGCGGCGCATCGGTTACAAGCACCGGCAAGATTGGCGCGGACTGGCTCGCAACATTGCGTGGCCGTATTGGCTACGCCATCGATCGCTGGATGATTTATGGCACCGGTGGTTTGGCCTGGGGCAACGTCAATTCCTCAAGCTCGCTCAGCGCCAGCTATGTCAACACGACAGGTATTGCGACAGTCGACCTTTGGCAGGGCAAGAATGACGATACGCGCTTCGGTTGGACGCTCGGTGCCGGTGTCGAATACGCCATCACCAACAACATCACAACGAAGCTCGAATATCTCTACTACGATCTCGGCAGCAAGAATTATGTGGTCGCCGGCGGCACGCTTCCAGCCTCGGCAGCCCGTGCGAAGATGGATGGCAACATCGTCCGCGCCGGCCTCAACTATAAATTCTGATACAACAACATAATGCAGAAAAGCCCCGCTTTCGCGGGGCTTTTTTGTTGGCCCATAAAGAACAATCGTTCAACGCGCAGGAGGCGGCAGCGAACCAGCAGGTTCAAGCGTCAACTCGGAGACACCGGCGGCAATGTTCAGCCCTGTCTGTCCACCAACCGAGAGTGGTTGCAGATTGAAGGATTTATTGAATCCACCCACGAGCACATTCGCTTGCACGCCCGCGCCCACGGTGGCTTCCGCACTCACGCCGACATAATCGCCCGCCAGAGCACCAGGCCGCACGCTGGCTGTTGGTGCTAACACGGCCCACACAATTTTGCCTTTCTGCGTCGCGCCAATATCGAGACCGAATTTACGAATGGTCCCGACATAAGTTTCCCGTCGTCCGCGCGTAGGCTTAAAGGTGCAGGACAAAGCTTTGCTTGAAGTGATGATGAAACCGGGCCCACCGGCCACAGTGCATTCTAAGGCTCCGATGCGGCTTGTCGTACCGGTCGATTGCGCCATGGCAGGAAGGGCGAGAACTGTAGCGAGGCCGCAGGCGACCCAACGCAAGGATGAAAAGGACATGAAAGAGTCTCCACGGTTGAGGTGAATGTACCTCAACCGCAAGACAGCCATTTGCGTTCCCTGGCGGATGGGAAACGTGCAATGAAACGTTGCTGAACAAGGAAAAAGGCCGCGACAAGCGCGGCCTTTCTCGGTTCAGCTAAAACTGCCCTTATCTACTCAACGTAAGCTTGCACAGAATTGCTGAATTTTAGCGCAGGCCTTTTCAAGCAGCTCATTCGACGTTGCGTAGGAAATGCGGAAATTGGGACCCGAACCAAACGCCGTGCCATGCACGGCCGCCACGCCCTCGGATTCCAAAAGCTCGGTGACGAAATCTTCGTCCGTTGCAATCACCTTGCCGGAGGGTGCCTTTTTACCAATCGCGTCCGCAATCGAGGGATAGACATAGAAGGCGCCTTCCGGCACCGGGCATTTGATGAACTTCGCTTGGTTGAGCATCGACACGACGAGATCGCGACGACCTTCAAACACTTTGCGCGACTGGGCGATGAAATCCTGCGGACCGTTGAGCGCTTCAACCGATGCCCATTGCGAAATCGTGCTGGCACCCGAAGTCTGCTGGCCCTGCACCATATCCATCGCCTTCATCAGAAGATCGGGACCCGCAGCGTAGCCGATACGCCAACCGGTCATGGCATAGGCCTTCGAGACGCCATTCATTGTCAGCGTCCGATCTATCAAATTCGGCTCGATCTGTGCAGGCGTGAAGAATTTGAAATCGCCGAAGGTGAGATGCTCATACATGTCATCGGTGAGAATCCACACATGCTTGTGCTTCATCAGAACATCGGTGAGCGCTTTCAACTCGTCATAGGTATAGGCGGCACCCGTCGGGTTCGACGGGGAGTTGAGGATCAACCATTTCGTCTTCGGCGTGATCGCGCGATCGAGATCAGCCGCCTGCAACTTGAAATTGTTTTCAAGCCGCGTCTCAACGAAGGTTGGTTCTCCGCCGCACAACAGCACCATATCGGGATAGCTGACCCAATAGGGCGAAGGGATCAGCACTTCGTCGCCCGGGTTCAGCGTTGCGACGAAGGCGTTGTAAAGCACCTGCTTACCGCCAGTGCAGACGATGGTCTGCGACGGCTTATAATCGAGTCCGTTTTCGCGCTTGAACTTGGCCGCAATAGCTTCACGCAGCGGCACGATACCGGAAACTGGCGGGTACTTTGTCTCGCCACGGCGGATGGCGTCGATGGCAGCATCCTTAATGTTTTGCGGCGTGTCGAAATCCGGCTCGCCAACCGAAAGGCTGATCACGTCGCGGCCCTGTGCTTTCAGGTCGCGCGCTTTCTGCGTGATCGTGATGGTGGCAGAAGGCTTCACGCGCTTGAGGGCATCGGCAAGAAAGGCCATGGCGGCAACTCCGGGCAGCTTTGGGAAAGAACGGCGCGAAGCTAGTCGCCCCCCGGCCCAAGGGCAAGCCGAAACCGGTGGCAAAAAGGCGTCTTCCGCCTGAAAGCCCAGCCAATCCCACGCCTCTATCACGGCGAGAGAACAATGGCCCGAACTGGTCATACCGTAAGGGAATCGCCTTGATGCCCGCCTTGATGGCGGCTGCTATGCGGCGGTGACGGAGTTTAGCCGCGAAAGACGAACGCAGAACCAAGCGCGATAAGAAGAAATCCGATCGCATGGTTCCAACCAAGCGGCTCCTTCAAGACGAAAACTGAAAATCCAGCGAAGACGATCAACGTAATGACTTCCTGAATCGTCTTGAGTTCAGCAGCGGAATAGACCGCGTGGCCGATGCGGTTGGCCGGCACCGCGAGGCAATATTCGATGAACGCAATGCCCCAACTGGCGAGAATGACCAGGGGCAGCGCCACGCTTTTGAATTTGAGATGACCGTACCACGCCAACGTCATGAAGACGTTGGAGGCAATAAGCAGGAGGATCGGAAGATAAAACTGCGGCGAGAGCGACGGCATCGCGAATAACGTCCGGACAGGGAGAGAAGAAAACCGTGAGACGGCCCTCTGCCCCTGAACCGTTCAACGGTGCTGGCTCAACCGGGAACCTTGGTTTAACGGCGGCGGGGTGGCCCACCGCGTTGAGGCGGACGCGGCGCTGAGGAGGCGGCGCGCTCATCCTTATGACGGAAGATCAGGCGACCTTTCTCAAGGTCATAAGGTGACATCTCAACCGTTACGCGGTCACCCGCGAGCGTCTTGATGCGGTTCTTCTTCATCTTGCCTGCAGTGTAGGCAATGATGGTGTGGCCGCTGTCGAGTTCGACCCGGTAGCGCGCGTCGGGAAGGATTTCGGTCACGCGTCCTTCGAATTCGATGAGCTGTTCCTTAGCCATCGGTACTCCGTTCTGGTCCCAAACAAAAAACCGCCGTTCGCGGGAACGGCGGTCAGCATTGGAGACCCTAGCGGGTCTCGCCTACTGCCGTATCAAACGGCGCGAAGATTTCCGGCCGACTGCTTGCCAGAACGCTGGTCAGTCTGCAACTCGTAACCGATCTTCTGGCCTTCCTTGAGGCCGCGCATGCCAGCGCGTTCAAGAGCCGTTGCATGGACGAAAACGTCCTTGCCACCTTCATCCGGTTGGATGAAGCCATAACCTTTTGTATCATTATACCACTTAACCGTTCCGGTCGCCATGGAAGTAGTCCTTGTCTTCGGTGTGCACGTTTGAGCGGTTACCCGCCCGATTAGTCGAATATTGGTAGAGGAGGCTGAAACGTGCGCCCGTTTTCAGGCGGCGGCCCAGTTCGTCATGGCCAATTCGATCCGGATGAGTTATCCCCAGTTTGTGGCTTTTTCGTGGCAAAATTATGGCATTTATTGCTGAACTGTGAGCCGCGGCCATTTCATTTCAGCTTACCGCTCAAACTAAGCCAAAATCCATGTCAAGCCACTGGCTGAGGGCATCGCACCAACCCGCAATGGCCTTTGTGTCGGCAGGGCCATCATAACTGGACGAAGCCGTGAGGAAAAATGCCGGTGAACCACGCACTTCTATGAGGGTACAGCCCTTGCCGCGCGCGGGGCCGCCCGCCATCTTCCCCTCATGCCCAAAACGCCGAAATCCTCTGCGCCACGCTCTAAAGCGTCCAAGCCCGCTCTGAGACCGCTTGAGCCGCATCTGGCGCAACTCCTTAGCCCCGGCCTCGCACGCGAACCGGGGTTCCATGAGGCGCCCCAAAGCTTCGATATCGATATCCCGCTCACGCCGGGCGATCGCCGACGCGATACCGGTCTCACACGGGACAAGATGCTGGGCGATAGTCCCAAACGCGTCCGGCAAGGCAATGTCGTGCGCGACCGCGACGAGGCCATTCCACAAGGCATGACTGGTGCCGGCGCATCGATGGATGCGCTGAAACAACTACTCGAGAGCGGTAATCCTTTTCTGAAACCAGACGTGGTGTGGACACCGCACCGCCCCGAGCGCCCCGAAAAATCGGAAGGCGGACGCCCCTTCCGTCTCGTCTCGCCCTTCGAACCGCGCGGCGACCAGCCCAATGCCATTGCTGAACTCGTCGAAGGCGTGACCGCGCGCGGCGAACGCGATCAGGTTCTGCTTGGCGTCACCGGCTCCGGCAAAACCTTCACTATGGCTCAGGTGATCGAAAAGACGCAGCGCCCAGCGCTCATTCTTGCACCGAACAAGACATTGGCAGCCCAGCTCTATGGCGAGTTCAAATCGTTCTTTCCGGACAACGCCGTCGAATATTTCGTGTCCTACTATGACTATTATCAACCCGAGGCCTATGTGCCGCGGACAGACACCTACATTGAAAAAGAATCGACGATCAACGAGCAGATTGATCGCATGCGCCACGCCGCTACGCGTGCGCTGCTCGAACGCGACGACGTGATCATCGTTGCATCCGTCTCCTGCATTTACGGTATCGGCTCGGTCGAAACCTACACCGCTATGACATTCGCTGTGAAAGTCGGCGAACGGCTCGATCAGCGTCAACTCCTCGCCGATCTGGCCGCGTTGCAGTACAAACGCTCCGGCGGCGATTTCCAGCGCGGCGCGTTCCGTGTGCGCGGCGACATCATCGAGGTTTTCCCAGCGCATTATGAAGATCGAGCCTGGCGCATCTCGCTGTTTGGCGACGAAGTCGAGAGCATTGTCGAATTCGACCCGCTCACCGGATCGAAAACTAATGATCTCGAAAGCGTGAAGATTTACGCCAACTCACATTATGTCACGCCACGCCCGACATTGAATCAGGCTGTGAAGGGCATCAAGGATGAACTCAAGAAGCGCCTCGACGAATTGATCAAGATGGGGCGCTTGCTGGAAGCGCAACGTCTCGAGCAACGTACCATCTTCGATCTCGAAATGCTGGAAGCGACCGGCTCCTGCCAAGGCATCGAAAACTATTCGCGTTATCTCACCGGCCGCCAGCCCGGCGAGCCGCCGCCGACCCTGTTCGAATATCTGCCCGACAATGCACTCGTCTTCACCGATGAATGCCATGTCACCGTGCCCCAGATCGGCGGCATGTATCGCGGCGACTTCCGTCGTAAGGCAACCCTTGCCGAATATGGCTTCCGTCTGCCTTCCTGTATGGACAATCGTCCGCTGCGCTTCGAAGAGTGGGAGGCCATGCGCCCACAGACCGTGCATGTCTCGGCCACGCCCGGCAATTGGGAACTGGAAAAAGCAGGCGGTGTCTTCGTCGAACAGGTCATTCGTCCAACTGGCCTCATCGATCCGAACGTTGAAATCCGTCCGGCGCGCGCGCAGGTGGACGATCTGCTCGGCGAAGTCCGCACAGCGGCCGCACAAGGCTACCGCTCGCTTGTGACCGTACTCACCAAGCGCATGGCTGAACAGCTCACAGAATATCTGCACGAGAATGGCGTACGCGTGCGCTACATGCATTCGGATATCGACACAATCGAACGCATCGAAATCATCCGCGATCTGCGCCTCGGTGCGTTCGACGTACTGGTCGGCATCAACCTTCTGCGCGAAGGCTTAGACATTCCCGAATGCGGCCTCGTCGCCATTCTCGACGCCGACAAGGAAGGCTTTCTGCGATCAGAGACGTCGCTCATCCAGACCATCGGACGCGCAGCGCGTAATGTCGATGGCCGCGTCATCCTCTATGCCGATCATATGACGGGCTCGATGGAGCGCGCGATTGCCGAAACCAATCGCCGCCGCGAAAAGCAGGAAGCGTGGAACACCGCCAATGGCATCACACCCGAAAGCGTGAAGCGCTCTATCGGCGATATTCTCGACAGCGTCTATGAGCGCGACCATGTCCGCGTCGATCTCGGCCTCGCCGATCAGAAGAGCGCCGGACACAATATGAAGGCCACGCTAGCCGATCTCGAAAAGCAGATGCGCGAGGCGGCAGCCGATCTCGAATTCGAAAAAGCGGCGCGGCTACGCGACGAAATCAAGCGCCTGCAAGCAACCGAACTCGTGCTGGCCGACGACCCGATGGCGCGGCAATCCGACGTCGAAGGCAAAGCCGGCCGCTATGAGGGCGAACGCACTTACGGCAACGCCGCCAATCTACCGAAAACCCGCGCCCACAAACCGACCGACGACGATATGGGCCCGCACAATTGGGGCGGCGGCGAAGCAAAGCCAAAGAAGAAGAAATAGCCTCGCCTGTTGAGAGTAAATCTCGTCATTGCGAGGAGCGAAACGGCGAAGCGCTCCATCTTCAAAACGAACAGGGATCTATCCCGGCCGCCTCTCCCAAAACACCGTACCCAAAAACTCGAACACGCGTTCGCCCTTCTGGTTCACGCCTGTGTTGTGGTGCGTCACCAATCCCCAGCGCGGCTTCGATACGCTTTCGCGCTTGCCGGTGATGGTAGAGAAATAAGTGATCGTGTCCCCCGCATAGACGGGCTTCAACCATTTGAGATCGCGAAAGCCCGGCGAAGGCCCAAGCGTCGCTGGCTTACGGCCCTCAGCCATCGCCTTCTGCGTTTCAGACTTCACATGCTCGACCATGAGCCGCATCCACACACCACCGGTCTGCCAACCCGAGGCGCACAGCGCGCCGAAATGGCTCTCAGCAGCGGCAGCTTCATCGAGGTGAAACGATTGTGGATCGTAGACGCGCGCATAATTCTTGATGAAATCGGCGCTGAAATAATGCTGACCAAGCTCGACTGCATGACCGATCTCGAGATCCTCGAAATAATTCATGCCGCAGCACCCCGGCGTGCGAAAATGATGGAATTAACCTGCTCCATCACCACTTCGCCTTTTTGATTCATCAATTCGAAGCGAAATTTGACGAAGCCGCGATCGGCTTTGGATTTCGACTCGCGCGCCTCAAGCACGGTGTGGCGCGCGCTAAGCACATCGCCGGGTCGCACAGGCCGCATCCATTTCACCTCATCGACGCCGGGCGCACCCATGCCGGCGGAATGAGCCACGAACTCTTCGGCGATGAGGCGCATAAGGAAAGCACAGCTCTGCCACCCGGAAGCCGCCAGCCCGCCGAGCATGCTTTTAGCACCGGCCGCCTCGTCGAGATGCATCGGCTGCGGATCATATTGTGCCGCAAAGGCGATGATTTCAGCACGCTCGACAGGCAGCGCGCCATAGGTCGCGCTGCTGCCGGGCACGAAGTCTTCAAAATAAAGCTTGGGCTTCATTTCTTTCTTTTCGATCCGATCTTTTCGTCCCAGATGCGGAACGCTACCACCATCTTGTCAGGCGTGAGCGGCAATTCAATCGGATTATTGGCGATGAGCGAGGCATATTCGGGACGGCCGAACTCCTTGATCACCTGCTGGCTCTTTTCTGGTGCTAATTCGAGCGGCACATTCTTCACCGCAGGGCCGGGATAGAGATAGCCCTCGTCATAAGTGAAGGCTTGGATCTTCGGCGTCAGAATGAAGGCCATCAGATCGAGCAGTACCGCCATCTTGTCATCCGGCAAACCGCGCGGCACCGTCATGAAGAAGGCATCCGACACCCAGTGGAAGCCCTTGAGCGTGCCGATCTTCGCTTCCTTCGGCACGATGCCGAGCGCGCGCGGATTGATGTCCCATCCCGTCGTCGAGATAATGATGTCGCGCGAGCCTTCGCCCAATTCCTTCATCGTAATGCCGGTCCCGGTCGGATAGGCATCGATGTATTGATTGAGCTCTTCGAGATAAGCCCACGTCTTCTCCCAGCCATTGACGGGATCTTTCGGATCCTTATCACCGAGAATATAAGGCAGCCCCATCATAAAGGTGCGGCCCGGTCCGGAATTGGCCGGACGTGCATAGAGGAATTTGCCCGGATTGGCTTTCGCCCATGCAAGCAATTCCTGTGCGGTCGTCGGCGGCGTCTTCACACGATCGGGCATGTATTCGATCAGCGGACCGGACGGATAATAGGCGCATACCACGCCATAGCCTTGGCCTTGCGCCTTGAAGAGATTAAGCGCAGCCGGTTCGTAATTCTGTTCGATGTTCGGGAACGCATCATTGTATTGAGGGAACAACTGCACCCAGAGCTTTTGATCCAGGCCCGCCGCGAGACCATCGCTGCCCGTCAGCACGAGATCGAGATCGGGCTTTCCTGCATCGACCTGCGCCTTGATTTTGGCGGCGAGTTCGGGCGCTGGCGCTTTTACGAAATTGAATTTCGAAACGAGATTGGGCTTGGCCGCGCGATAAGCCTCAAAGCCCGGTTGCAACAAGGCCAACGCGCCGCCGACATCGATGATGGAAATCGTCACCGGCGCTTTCGGCAGGGCCGGATGCGCCGCGCGTGCACCGGTGGCACCAAAAGCTGCCACACCGGCAAGTCCACCCAATACGATTCTGCGATTAAACTCAGTCATGTCTCTCCCCCGAGATGTCATGACGCTGCGTAGAGCGTTTCTCCCGCCAGCGTCGTTTCAACCACACGCTGATCGTCAGACCAGCGCACTTCCCCTTCCAGCAAGACCGCGCCATGCCGCGCTGCGGCATCGACCAATGCAGCACGCGGATGCACGGACGCCATCAGAACCGCTTCTTGGAAGCTGCAAAATCCCCACGCGGCGACATTGCGCACCGCTTGATCAAGCGTCAGCGCAGAACCCGCCAGATGCGGCGCACCGGGTTCGCGCACGGCACCATCGGTGCCACGCTCCACCTGCATTCCCGCAAAAGGATAAAGACCGGGCGGCGCAGCCGCACCCGCCACAGCGTCGGTGACGAGGATTGACCGCGCGCGCGTTTTCGCGCGCAACATCACGCCAAGCGCATGTGGCGCGACATGAATTCCATCGGCGATGAAACAGGCGATCAGCCTGTCCTCGGCCAATTGTGCAAAAATAGGATTATCGAATTTGTGCTGCTGATGCGCGACACCATTGCCGAGATGAGTCGCAAGCGTTGCACCCGCAGCCACGGCGCGCTTCACATCGTCGAGGCGCGCGTCAGAATGGCCTAACGCAACGGCGATGCCGCGTTCGCGTACCGCGCGAATAAAACCCTCTGCACCCGGCAATTCCGGTGCAATCGTGACGAGCAGAATGGGCTTCTGTAAACGCGCCTGCAAGCGATCGACGAGCGTAATATCAGGCGCGATCATCGCCTCAGCAGGGTGACACCCGCGAAAGCCCGGCGAAGGATTAAGAAACGGCCCTTCGAGATGATAGCCCGGCACCATGGCCTTGCCGAAAGGTGCCTGCGCCACCGCTGCATCGAGCGCGGCAAAGCGTGCTTCCAGCGTGGCTTCTGTCGCCGTGATCAAAGTCGGCAGGCATTGCACAACGCCTGTGACCGCCATCGCCTCGAGGGCACGTTGAAAGTCATCAGCCGAAAGCGTGGCGTCGTTGAAGTCTATTCCGGCAAAACCGTTGACCTGAAGATCAAACAGTCCGCCGGTCACAATCATGGTTTACGGCTCAATAAAGAAGCAGCCGCCGGATCCACGAAAAGGCGGCAATCGCCATGCTGACGAATGATGGATGCGGGACAGAGATTGGTCAGCGGCCCTTCCAACGCGTCTTTGACTGCTTCCGCCTTGCGCCGATCCGAAACGCTGAGGATCAATGTGTCCGCCTTCATCATCTGGCGGATCGACATTGAAATCGCCGTTTTCGGTACATCTGCCAAGGTGGGAAACCAGCCTTCGCCCATTTGCTGGCAGCGGCACGCTTCATCCAGCGTCACAAGAATATAAGGCTCTTCAGTTTCGAAATCCGCCGGCGGATCGTTGAACGCGAGATGCGCATTCTCGCCGATGCCAGCAAAGCAAACAGCAATCCGCTTGCCGCGGATAAGGCCGTTTAACCGCGCGAGTTCGGCTTTGACATCGCCATCGCCATTGACGGGAATGAACGCGCCCAGATCAGGCACATGCGCGACGAACCGCTCGCGCAGATATTTCCGGAAGCTTGCGCCATGCGTTTCGGGCAACCCGACATATTCATCGAGATGAAACGCCGTCACCTTCGACCAGTCGATATCGGGGGCTTTCACCAAATGGGCCAGAAGCTCGAACTGGCTTGCCCCGGTTGCCACGATGATGTTCGCCTCACCGTGGCGCGCGATGGCCGCACGGATAAGATAGGCCCCCGCAGTGGCGGCAGCCTGACCCAAGACAATTTTATTGTCGAGAAGTTGAATCTGCATGGGCAGATTGCAACAGAGGCCGCCCTGCGTCGCAAGAGCCCCAAAAGCACCGTGCCGTGCGCACGGCGCATGGCATCGGTTCAGGTGTTGAAGCGAAAGTGCATCACATCGCCATCGAGGACCGTGTAATCCTTGCCTTCAAGGCGGAACTTGCCTGCATCGCGCGCGCCCGCCTCGCCCTTGCAGCCAACATAATCGTCATACGCAATGGTTTCGGCGCGGATGAAGCCCTTTTCGAAGTCCGTATGAATGACGCCGGCTGCGGCAGGTGCCTTGGTGCCGCGCGTGATCGTCCAGGCCCGCGCTTCCTTCGGCCCCACCGTGAAGTATGTGAGCAATTGCAGCAATTCATAGCCGGCGCGGATCACCCGGTTGAGGCCCGGCTCATCGAGACCCACCGCTTCGAGATAATCCTTCATGTCTTCCGGCGGCAGAACGGCGATTTCGCTTTCGATCTTGGCCGAAACGACAACCGCTTTCGCGCCTTCCTGCTTGGCACGCTCGAACACTTTCGCCGAGAAGCTGTTGCCGTCATGCGCCGAGCTCTCTTCGACATTGCAGACATAGAGCACCGGCTTCGCGGTCAGAAGATTGAGCATCTGAAACGCTTTTTCTTCTTCGGCTTTCCTTTCGAGCAAGCGCGCAGGCCTGCCATCCTGCAACAGCACGAGGCAGCGCTGTACAAGATCGAGTGCTTCCTTCGCTTCCTTGTCGCCACCGCGGGCTTTCTTCTCCAACCCCGCAACACGCTTTTCGAGCGAGTCGAGGTCGGCCAGCATCAATTCGGTTTCGATCGTTTCGATATCCGCAATCGGATTGATCTTGCCCTCGACATGGGTGATGTCGGAATCCTCGAAGCACCGCACGACATGGGCAATGGCATCGACCTCGCGAATATTGGCGAGGAATTGGTTGCCGAGACCTTCGCCCTTCGACGCACCGCGCACAATTCCGGCGATATCGACGAAGGTGATGCGCGTCGGGATGATCTGCTGCGATCCCGCAATGGCGGCAAGCGCGTCGAGGCGCGCATCAGGCACAGCCACATCGCCGACATTCGGCTCGATGGTGCAAAAGGGATAGTTCGCAGCCTGGGCGGCGGCGGTCTGCGTCAACGCGTTGAAGAGGGTCGACTTGCCAACATTCGGCAGGCCGACAATGCCACATTTAAAGCCCATGGCCCGTCCATTCATGGTTTTGTTCGGAATTGCCGCGACTTATGGCCAGCGGAGACCCAAAAGGCAAGCGTGCGGACACCTCAGCGCCCTTGCGTCCCCGCCCGCCTCTGTTCTAAGCACCGCCCATGGAACAAAAGACCTGCCCCTGCCGCAAGACGGCTGAAACACCCCTTCCCTATGCCGCATGCTGCCAGCCCTATGTCGAGGGCAAGGCACAGGCCCCCACGGCCGAAGCGTTAATGCGTTCGCGCTATTCCGCCTTCGCGGTCGGCAATATCGATTATCTGATTGAATCGGTTGCGCCCGAACAGCGCCATGACATCGATCGCGGCTCGCTGGTGGCTTGGTCGAAGGATTCGACATGGGACGGCCTCGACATCGTCGATACAGTCGATGGCAAGGAAGGCGATGCGACAGGCATTGTCGAATTCATCGCCCATTTCACGCGCGAGCGGAAACGCGAAGCGCATCATGAGCGCTCGACCTTCCGCAAAGAAAATGGCCGCTGGTTTTTCGTCGAAGGCGCGAAGCCCAAAGGCAAGCCGATGGTCAAGGCGCAGGATGTCGGCCGCAACGATCCCTGCCCCTGCGGCTCAGGCAAGAAATTCAAGAAGTGCTGCGGCGCTTAACTGCCATCGCGTCAGACAAATCATCGTCATTGCGAGGAGGGCGTTAGCCCAAAGCGGCAATCCATGGTTGGCTTGCGCGCGGCATCGCAGCGCTACTCCTGCCCCGGCACGCCATCCATCGCGCGATGCACGCGGTTCTGAAATTCTGAATCGTTCTTGTCCGCCAACAGAGCGGAATTCTCCGCCACTGAACGGCACAGCGCGTCGACCCAATCGCGCTCATCGCGATCGAAATCCGACAATACGAAATGATGGACAAGTGCCTTGTCGCCCGGATGGCCGATCCCCAAACGCACGCGGCGATAATCATTGCCGCATAAGGCCGTGATCGAGCGCAAGCCATTATGCCCGGCATTGCCGCCGCCCAATTTGATCCGCATCTTACCGCGCGGCAGATCAAGCTCGTCGTGGAACACCACGACATCGGCGAGCGGAATTTTGAAGAACCGCATGGCTTCGGCGACGGCCTTGCCGCTCTCGTTCATATAGGTTTCGGGCTTCAACAAAATTGCGCGATCGGACCCGAGCGCGATCTCGGTGATCTCGCCGCTGAACTTGCGTTTCCAAGGCGGCGCGCGAAAGGCGCGCGCCATCGCGTCCACCGCCATGAAACCGATATTGTGGCGGTTGCCTGAATAGCGCGAGCCGGGATTGCCGAGACCGACGAGAAGCAGCATAGGGTCAACTTAACATGAAAAAGCCCCGCAGGATCTGCGGGGCTGGAGCCATAAGAAAAGGCCGCGCAAGCGCGGCCTGATCCTTACTTCTTGGCAGCCGGAGCCGCCGCTTCAGCCGGAGCCGCCGGTTCGTCCTTCATGCCCGACGAAGCGACGACGGTCACGAGGGTGAAGTCCGACTTATCGACCGGCACGCAACCGGCCGGCAGCTTGATCGACTTGATGTGGATCGACGTGCCGATTTCAACGCCAGTCAGATCGATGTCCACCGACGCTGGGATCGCATCGGCCGGAGCAAGCATTTCCACGGCGTGCAACACGATATTGACCGTGCCGCCGCGCTTGATGCCCGGCGAAGCGTCCTGATTGAGAACGTGCACCGGCACTTCAACGCGGATCTTCTGGCCTTCTTTCAGGCGCATGAAGTCGATATGCAGCGGGATGTCCTTGACCGGATCGAGCTGATAATCGCGCGGAATGACACGGGTCTTCTTGCCGTCCACCTCGATCTCGAACAGCGTCGTCAGGAAGTGACCGGCGAAGATCAGCTTCTGCGCTTCATTATGGTCGAACGAAATGCCGAGGGGGGCTTCACCGCCGCCATAAATGACGGCTGGGATGCGATTGTCACGACGCACAGCCCGGGCGGCCCCCTTGCCGCTCTTCGGACGCGCGGCAGCCTTAAGCTGCTTCACGGTTTTGGACATGGAATTCTTCCTTCAAAATCAAAGGCCGCCCCTGACAGAAGCGGCCGGTTTCTCGCCTCCCCGTGCCTCCAGGGGTGTCTGGCGGGGACGCGGCCGGGTCTATAGCCGAAAACCGGGGCCGAGGCAAAGGGGTGGCGGACTATCGGCAGGATATGCGTCGTGATATTCTTACCTAAATGCCATCGATGATGAGAAGGTAAGAAATGGGTGATACAGCCACGCTTTCAACCAAGCATCAGATTTCCATCCCGAAGTCCGTTCGAGACGAACAGGGCTGGGAAGCTGGCCAACGCTTCGTCTTCATCCCGAAAGGTAAGGGCGTTCTTTTGATGCCCGTCCCCACTCTGGAGGATTTGGTTGGCATTGCCGCCGGGGCTAACAAAAACGATTATCGAGATCGCTCGGATCGCTTCTCATGATCCTTGTCGATACCTCCGCTTGGATTGAAATCTTCGACGGCTCTGCGTGCGGAAGAAAGTTAAAAGATCGCATCGGAACACCTGAGAACTGTGTTGTTCCGACGCTTGTTCAATTCGAGCTCATCAAGTGGATGCGCCGCGAGCGTGGCGAAGCGGTCGCGGATGGCGTGATCGCTTATACCCAGACATGCATTGTCCAACCGCTCGACACGCAAACCGCAACAGCAGCAGCGGATTTTTCCGCGAGCCTTCGCATTTCGACAGGCGACGCGATTATTTATGCGACGTCACGTTTGGTTGGTGCCGAATTACTCACCTGCGACGCGCATTTCGAAGGACTACCCGGCGTCATCTACGTGGAAAACAAGCCGACTTAGTCGAACAGGCTCGACACGCTCTCTTCGGTCGCGGTGCGGGCAATCGCTTCGCCCAAAAGATTGGCGACAGAGACGACGCGGATGTTCTGCGCCACTTTCACAGCTTCGGTCGGCATGATCGTGTCGGTAAGGACCAACTCTTTCAACTTCGACGACGAGATGCGCGCCACCGCCCCGCCGGAAAGCACGCCATGCGTGATGTAGGCGTAAACTTCCTTGGCCCCCTTGGCGAGGAGCGCCTCGGCAGCGTTGCACAGCGTACCACCTGAATCGACGATGTCGTCGACGAGGATGCAGGAGCGGCCGTCCACATCGCCGATGATATTCATCACTTCGCTTTCGCCGGGGCGCTCACGGCGCTTGTCGACGATGGCGAGCGGAGCATCGATGCGCTTAGCGAGCGCGCGGGCACGCACCACGCCGCCGACATCCGGTGAGACCACCATACAATTGCTGGTGTCCATGCGGTCCATAATATCGCGCGCCATCAAGGGCGCCGAAAAGAGGTTATCCGTCGGAATGTCGAAGAAGCCTTGGATCTGCCCGGCATGGAGATCAAGCGTCAGCACGCGATCGGCACCCGCTTGCGTGATCATGTTGGCGACGAGCTTCGCCGAGATGGGTGTGCGGCCCGAGGCGCGACGATCCTGACGCGCATAGCCGAAATAGGGCATCACCGCCGTGATGCGGCGCGCGGACGAGCGGCGCAGCGCATCGATGATGATGAGGAGTTCCATCAGATGGTCGTTCGCCGGGAACGAAGTCGATTGCAGCACGAACACGTCTTGCCCGCGCACATTTTCCTGAATCTCGACGAAGACTTCCATGTCGGCGAAGCGCCGCACGGAGCATTTGGTCATCGGAATTTTGAGATAGGTGGCGACGGCTTCGGCAAGCGCCCGGTTGGAGTTCCCGGCAACCAGTTTGATCGGCGCGCCCATCGGCCTCTCCCGTCATGATGGAGCGGTACGGAATCGCAAGACAACCGCTCGGAACAGGCGCGCTCTTAGCAGTCTGCCTCGAGCGTCTCAAGGCGAGCGCAGGCGTGACCCACATCAAATCGAAGGCAAATGGTCTTAAATGGTCTTATTGAGCACTTTCAGCCCCATGGCTGCGCGCCGCCGCCAGAAAAGCGGCCACCCCATCCATGCTTCTGCCGGCGGCTTTGCTGATATCGGCATCGCTGATGGCCGCCCAAGGCTCCTCGCCCGCGCGGCGGCTTGTCTGGGTGGTGGTCGTCACGCGTTGCGCCCGTTTGCGGGAGGAATCGAAGACGTCCCACACAAAGGTCAGTGCAGTGCCATCTTCATTGGCATAGGCCGTGAGATAGCCACGCAAGCGGAAGCGGGGATCGCTTTCCGGCGGCACCACCTCGATGCTGCGCGCACTCGCCTGCGCCGTCACGGCCTGCTGTACCCGCGCACTCATGCCTTCGGGCGCACCCTCGAGCGTCTCAACCGCCACCGGAACCCCCGCGCCGCTGACCCCGCCGCCTTCGCCAGCGGTCTGGCAGGCAGCAAGGCCGATGGCGAGCGCCGCCAAAATCGCGCCGCGCAGGAATGTGAAGCCGTTCATCCGGACCCTGTCCCAACGTCAAAAGAAGAACGGCTTCTTAAGTTCAGCGCAAGAAAAGGTCCAGAGCGGACCCGTTGAGCGGCTCGGCCCCGTGCTCGCCGACCAGATAGGTTCGGCCGAGGCACATCGCCGTCTCGGTCTCTGAATCCATCAGAATCATGTGGGCGAACAGCACCATGCCCGGCAGGATCGGCCAGTCATTGTCCTGATAGAACATCGGCGGATCCATCCAACTTGGAGTGAATTTGGCACCCAGCGAATAGCCACAAGCGTTGAGCCTGTGCTGGCCGAGCCCATGCGCATCGAGCACGCCGGTATGGGCGGCGAAGATGTCGCCCGCCTTGGCACCCGGTTTCATCGCGGCCTGACAGGCCAGCAACGCTTCCTTCGCAGCAGCATGATAGGCGACATGAAGAGGACGCGGCTCGCCCACAATCACGGTCCGCATCAGGGCGGCGTGGTAGTGGCGATAGGCACCGGCAAATTCGAGTGTGATCTGATCGCGCGGTTCAAGCACGCGGCGGCCGGATTTGTAGCGGCAGAGCAACGCATCGCGCCCCGAGCCGATGATGAATTCATTGCCGGGATAATCCCCGCCATTCGCAAAAATCACATTGTGCTGGGCCGCGAGAATGTCGCCTTCATCCGCCCCGGCCTTGATCGCGTCGCGCGCGGCCTTGTCGGCAAGATCGGAGAGGCGCGCCGCTTCGCGCACATAGGCGATTTCCGCTGGCGATTTGATCACACGCAAACGCGGGACCATGTCGGACACATCGATAAGGTCCACGACGCCCGCAAACGCCGCTTCCAGCTCGCGCCCGCGCCGGTGTGTCAGCCCATAGGATTCGAACTCGCAGCCGATACGGCCCTTGATGCCCATTTCGGCAGCGAGCTTCTTAAGGTCACCGACCGGATCGGCGTGAAGCCCATCCTTCCAGATGCGAATGTCGCTGACATTCGAGGTGTGCTGCGCCTGCCTGAGATCAGCGGATCGGGTCAAAAGCGCCATGCGGCCATCGGCCTTCACGACCAGGCATTGGAAGAAGCAGAAGCCAAACGTGTCATAACCCGACAGCCAGAACATGCTCTCCTGCGCGAACAGAAAGAGGGCGTCGAGCCGCTCCCGCGCCATAGCTTCCAACAGCTTGCTCTTGCGTTCGGCGAACTCGATTGTATCGAAATGCAACGCCATGCTGGGTCTCCTCTGTCTGGCCGGGTCACAAGAGCCGAGGATAAGCCGCCGCGCAACCCTTCCCCTGTGCGGCCGAAGCGCCTAAATCCGCCTGATGGCTCCGCGCGAACCCACCGCCAGCGACGAGGATCTGCCGCCCGAAGCGGCGGAGCAGGATGACGCTATCGAGACGCTGGACGAGGCCGATCCCGAGCCAGTCGAGGCCGAAGGCGGTGCCGCCCTCAATCTCGACGAACCTGCGCCCGCCTCCCGCTATGCGGCCGGGACAGAAATCATCAAACGCTTTCAGACCACCCTGCCGAATGCGCCCGGCGTCTATCGCATGTTCGATGCCGAAGGCACGGTGCTCTATGTCGGCAAAGCGAAAAGCCTGAAGAAACGCGTTGCGTCCTATGTGCGCGGCTTCGGCCATACCAACCGCATCGCCCGGATGATCGCCGATACGGCAACGATGGAGTTCGTCACCACCGCGACAGAAACCGAAGCGCTGCTGCTAGAAGCCAATCTCATCAAGCAGCTCAAGCCGCGCTACAATGTGCTGCTGCGCGACGACAAATCCTTTCCTTACATTCTCCTCACGCGCGATCACGTCTCGCCGCAGCTCGTCAAGCATCGCGGCGCACGCGTGAAGGATGGCGATTATTTCGGCCCCTTCGCCAGCGTCTGGGCCGTCAACCGTACGATCACTGCGCTGCAACGCGCCTTCCTCATTCGCACCTGCTCCGATTCCTACTACGAGAACCGCACACGCCCTTGCCTGCTCTATCAAATCAAACGGTGTGCGGGCCCTTGCACGGGCGAAGTGAGCCATATCGAATATGCACGCCTTGCCAATCAAGCGCGCGATTTTCTCTCCGGCAAAAGTCGCGCCGTGAAAGAACAGCTTGCGGAGGATATGCAGAAGGCCGCCGAAGCGCTCGAATTCGAAACCGCCGCGCGCTATCGTGATCGTCTTGCTGCGCTCTCTGCCGTTCAAGCTTCGCAGGATATCAATCCGCAAACGGTTGAAGCCGCCGACGTCTTCGCTTTGCATGAAGAAGCCGGCCAATTCTGCATCGAGGCGTTCTTCTTCCGCAATTATCAGAATTGGGGCAACCGCGCTTATTTCCCGCGCGCGGATCGCTCACTATCGGATGGAGAAATTCTCGGCGCTTTTCTCGCGCAATTCTACGATGACAAGCCACCGCCGCGCCTGATTCTGCTGTCGCACGACGTCGAGGATCGCGCCGTCCTGTCCGATGCGCTGTCGGAAAAATCCGGAGCGCGCGTTGAAATCGCCGTGCCACAGCGTGGCGAGAAGCGCGATCTCGTGCAGCATGCGCTCGACAATGCGCGCGAGGCGCTCGGCCGCCGTCTTTCGGAATCGATTTCGCAGCAGAAATTGCTCGGCGCACTTGGCGCGGCGTTCGGGATCGAAACGCCGGTGCGCCGCGTGGAAGTTTACGACAACTCACACATCATGGGCACGAATGCGGTGGGCGCTATGATCGTTGCAGGCGGTCAGGGCTTTTCAAAAAGCCATTATCGCACATTCAACATACGTTCGACCGAACTGACACCCGGCGACGATTTCGGCATGATGCGCGAAGTGCTGGGGCGTCGCTTCTCCCGCCTCGTGAAAGATGTTCCGCGCGATCAGCCGCCGGACGATCCCGAAGCCATGCCCTTATGGCCCGATCTCGTCTTGATCGACGGTGGCAAAGGACAGGTCGAGGCCGCACGCGGTGTGTTGCGCGATCTTGGCGTCGCCGATGTGCCGGTCGTCGGCATCGCCAAGGGGCAGGACCGCGACGCGGGCCGCGAAACCTTTTTCGTCGAAGGCCGCGATCCGTTCCGCCTACCGCCGCGCGATCCGGCCCTCTATTTTGTGCAACGCCTGCGCGACGAGGCGCATCGCTTTGCCATCGGCACGCATCGCGCCAAGCGCAAAAAGGAATTCGTCAAAAATCCACTGGATGAAATCCCCGGCATCGGCCCAACCCGGAAACGGGCGCTTCTGCTCCATTTCGGCACGGCCAAGGCCGTTTCGCGCGCCTCGCTCGAAGACCTGTCGCATGTGCCGGGCATCAACGCTGCCACAGCGAAGCTGGTGCATGATTTCTTTCGGAATGGAGACTGAGACGATCCGGCCCCTTGCCTTCCGTTCCGTTTCCTCCCAAACCATGCCCCATGTCTCTTGCCGCCCGCCGTACCAATCCGTTCAACCTGCCCAACGTGCTAACCTATGGCCGCGTGGCGGCAGTTCCGGTCGTGGCCGCTCTGCTGTTCTGGCCGGATGACGATTGGATGCGCTGGACGGCGCTGGGCGTCTTCGCCGCTGCCGCCATCACCGATTTCTTGGATGGCTATCTGGCCCGCGTCTGGGAACAGCAATCGGCGCTCGGGCGGATGCTCGACCCCATCGCCGACAAGCTCCTCGTCGCCGCCTGCCTTTTGGTCCTTGTGAGCAATAAGACCATTTCTGGCCTGTCAGTCTGGGCGGGGCTCATCATACTCTGCCGCGAAATCCTCGTTTCGGGCCTGCGCGAATTCCTGGCCGAACTGCGGGTCTCGGTGCCAGTGACCCAAGTGGCCAAATGGAAGACGACCTTGCAACTCGTTGCGCTTGGTTTTCTGATCGCAGGACCGGCGGGCGAAAAGGTTCTGCCCGGTACGATCACGATCGGCGTCGTGCTGCTGTGGATTGCGGCAATCCTGACGCTCTATACGGGATGGGATTACTTCCGCGCCGGCATTCGCCACGTCGTCGAGCACGAGGGCTAGCCTCATGAAGCTTGTTTATTTCGCCTGGGTCCGTGAGCGCATCGGCGTCCCCGAAGAAGAGCGCGACCTGCCCGATTCCGTCCATATGGTCGCCGATCTCATCGAATGGCTGATCGGCCATGGCGAGAACTACGCCTATGCTTTCGAGAATGCACAGGCGATCCGCGTGGCGATCGACCGGCAGCACGTGCCGCACGATGCCCCGATCGGGAACGCGAAGGAAATCGCCTTCTTTCCGCCGATGACCGGGGGCTGAACCATGGCCCGCGTGATCGTGCAGCGGGACGGTTTCGATATCGCCGCTGAAATCGCGCGGATGGCGGCCGAGAGCGGCAGCGATGTTGGCGCCATAGTCACCTTCACGGGTTTGTGCCGCGCTGAGAAGGGCGCGCTCGCCGCGCTTGAGCTTGAGCATTATCCCGGCATGGCGGAAGCGGAAATGGAGCGGATTGCGCACGAGGCGGAAGGCCGCTGGCCCATCGATGCGCTCACAATCATCCACCGCTATGGCAAGATCGTGCCGGGCGAAGGCATCGTGCTTGTTCTGGTCGCCTCAGCCCACCGGGCCGCTGCGTTCGAAGCGGCAGAATTCCTCATGGATTATCTTAAGACGCATGCACCCTTTTGGAAAAAGGAACATCGCGCCGATGGCCAAGATGGCGCTTGGGTCGAGGCGCATGCGCGCGACGATGTCGCGCTCGGACGCTGGCAGAGTTAATGTGGATCACCGGAACGCATTTCCTGTGGCGGCTAAACCAACGCCTGCATAAGGGGCGCAATGAACATCAAACTATGCCTGATCTCATCGCGCCGACCTACATCGCACTTAATCGCTAAGGTCCCTGCGCATTCTGAACTGACCTGAACTAAGGTTCTTTCGGAAATGACTTCCGCTTTAGCGCAATCCCTGCCTAAACTGAGACTGTCAGATATTGAGTCCTTGCCGGAATGAACGCCATGCTCGTTCGTCTGTGCGTCGCAACGATCACTTTGGCCTACGCCACCTTGCCCGCGCTGGCACAAAGTAAGTTTGCGCCCATTCCGCGCGGCCCAGTGCCTGAAATCCCCTGCTATTGTCGTACGGCTGAGCGTCAATTCGAGATGGGCGAGACGACCTGTCTCCGCATCGGCGGCAGAGCAGAGCTTGCCCGCTGCGAGATGATCCTAAACAATCCGTCATGGACGTTGTTGAATCGGCCCTGCAATCCCGAGCTGACGCAATGAAGGCTTAGTATAAACCGACAACCGCGCCGCCGATGATCATCATTGAGAGGATCAACAAGACGGAGGCGTTCCAAAGATGTTGAACAGCACTGAGCATGAACACCTCCCCAAGCCCCTCCCGGCTCATCGTTTACGTTTTCTTCACCATAAATTGAACGCACGGCTGAAAAGCCGGTTCCTTCCCAATTCGAAAACGAAAAACTGCGCCTTCGCCAAACTCCATTCGCGAAAGGTTAACCTCAGCCTCGCCATCGTCACGCTATGTCGAGACGTGCGTTCAAATGGTGTATCGCGGCGGTTATGGTGTTGACCGTGGCGGGGTGTGGGCTTTTACGGTGGGAAAAGCGTGCACCTTGGCGCGACGATGCCGAACGCGAATGCCTTGCCTCGAAACAGGTGAAGATCACCGAATATGTCGAGCCAGCGCGCGGCATTGATGGACCGGGTGCCTGCGGCATGATCGCCCCGCTCAAGGTCACAGCCTTCGCGGAGGGATCGGTTGGACTGCAATCACGCCAAACCTTTGCCTGCCCCATGCTCCCCGCCATCGACAAATGGATCGCAGAATCGGTGCAGCCTGCGGCGATGTTCTATTTCGGCCAGCCGGTAAAAGGCTTAAAGGCTGGATCCTATGCCTGCCGCAATCAGAACCACGCCTATGGCGGGCCGCTCTCGGAACATGCGTTTGGCAATGCGCTCGACGTGATGGCATTCGAACTCGCCGACGGTCGTACGATTACGATCGCCAAAGGATGGAGAGGGCTGCTGCGCGAGCAGGAATTCCTGCGCGAGGTCTTCATCGGTTCGTGTAGGGTCTTCGCGACCGTTCTCGGCCCCGGTGCCGATCCCTATCATTACGATCATTTCCATCTCGATCTTGCGCGCCATGCCGGCGGCCGGACCATCTGCAAACCTGTGCTCAAATTCATGCCAAACCTCGATCCAGCTAAGATCAGGCCGTATCGGCCGAGCCCACCGGCTGCGACATCGGTCCCGATGGCCCAACCCAATCTGCGGCCAGTCCAGCCTGCGCAAGGTCTCTACAGCAGCCCCATGGCACCACTGCCGATGCCAGCCCCTGGCGGAGCGCCACGCACAATTGATCTGGGCGGACTTTATTGATCGGCTTGACCCGGCGCGCCCTCGCGCGCATGGTCTTTTCAAACGAATAACCTTTAGGAATCGCGTGATGAAACGCTTTCTCGCCGCTGTTTTGATTGCTAGCGCGACATGGGCAGCACCAGTGTTGGCGCAAGATAATTCCTATCCGGCTGAAACATGGACAGAGCCCTATAGCGGCAAGCTGCAACAATTTCCGCCCTGCGCAACAGAATCGATTCGCGCGCTGATCGCGCGCCGCTTTGCAGCGACTCGGTCGGAATATTGGGGCGAGCCGACGGCGATCCTCGCAATCAACAATGTGAAGACGATCGGTTTCCGTCCCGAAGGCCTCTCCTACATCCCACGCCTCTATTGCGAAGGCGTCGCGCAGACGAGCGATGGCGTGAAGCGCCGCATCGTCTATTCGATCATCGAAGAAGGCGGCATGAGCGGTATCGGTTTTGGTGTTGACTGGTGCGTCGTTGGCCTCGATCCGCACAATGTGTACGCGCCCGCATGCCGCGCCGCGATGCCGTGAGCCACCGCGCACTGAGTATCTTTGCGGCCCTTGCTGCGACCTTGGCGATCTTTCTGACGCCAAGGGCCGCATCGGCGCAATCCTTCGATTATTACATTCTTGCACTCTCTTGGTCGCCTTCATGGTGCGCCGATAAGGGTGATGCGCGCGGTTCTGAACAATGCACGCCGGGCGCCAATCCCGGTTTCGTCGTGCATGGCCTGTGGCCCGCGCAGGCCGATGGGTCCTCACCAACTGAATGCGGCCCACAGGGACGTAACCCGACACGCATGGCCCTCGACACCGCCGCGCAGGTTTTTCCAAGCATCGGGCTTGCGCGCTATCAATGGCGCAAGCACGGCACATGTTCGGGGCTAGACCCGCAAAGCTATTTCTCGGCTGTCAAACAGGCACGTTCCATCGTGAACATCCCGCCACCGCTCGTCGCGCCGGACCGCACTTTGCAAACCAATCCCCTCAGCGTCGAGCGCGCCTTTTCCGATGCCAATCCGGGCCTTCGGGCCGACATGATTCAGGTGTCTTGCCGACGGGATACGTTGACGGAGGTTCGCCTGTGCATCGGTCGCGATCTCAAATCCTTCGTGACATGCCCTGCGATCCAGCGCAGTGATTGCCGCGCCCGCGACATTTCCATTCCGGCCGGGCGCTGAGGCTATCCTTTCATGAATTATCGCCACGCCTTCCATGCAGGCAATTTCGCCGACGTGTTGAAACACGCCGTGCTGGCGCAATGCCTCGCCGCCCTCAACCGGAAGGAACAGCCTTGGCGCGTGATCGATACCCATGCTGGACCAGGACTTTACGACCTTGCGGGCGATAAGGCGCGCCGCACCGGCGAGGCCGGAGACGGCATCGGCAAGCTTTCGCAAGAAGGCCCACCCGCGCTGGAAGCCCTATTGGCTCCCTATCGCGCCGTTCTGGCCGAGGCCCGAACCCGCTATGGCGAGACGATCTATCCCGGCTCTCCCGCCATTGCGCGGCTGATGATGCGCCCGCAGGACCGCGCCATTTTCTGCGAGAAGCATCCCGAAGAGGTCTTGGCGCTCACCCGCTACGCCCGCAACGATCCCCGCGTCAAAGTCGTGGAACTCGACGGTTGGACAGGGCTTAAAGCGAATTTACCGCCGAAAGAACGGCGCGGCCTCGTCGTCATTGACCCGCCTTTCGAGGCAGCCGACGAAATGGAGCGCTTGCCGTGCCTTTTAGAGGCCGCCTGGCGCAAATGGCAGACGGGCCAATTCCTTGTATGGTATCCGATCAAGGATCTGCGGCGAACCGACGCGTTCTATCGCGCCATGACCGCTACGGGCATTCAGAAAATGCTCCGCGTCGAACTCGCCATCGACAATCCGGCCCGGGCAGAGGGCATGGTTGGAACCGGCCTTGTGCTCATCAACCCACCTTGGCCGATTGAAGACACGCTTAAAGCGGCTCTTCCTGCCCTTCTTAAGTTATTGCAGCGCAACGACGATGGTTTTTGGCGCTGTGACTGGCTCATCCCAGAAAAGAGCACCTGATATATTTCAAATCTACAGGTGAGCGCTGGTATATCGCAGCGCGAACCAAGCTTTCATTCCAATAAAGCTTGCCAGACTGCGAAGCCTTCGCTGAAATATGCTTCCGGTCCCCTTGTAGTTATGGGGTGGACTTGGGTCGTCCACATCAAACCCGGCGGGAATGGCGGGAGGGGGCGAACTGAAAGTCGGCGAGAGGGAATGGGAATGGCGCAGCAGGGCGTGGTGAAATTCTTCAATGCGGAGAAAGGCTACGGATTTATCAAGCCAGACGATGGTGGGGCTGATATCTTCGTACATGTCACGGCGGTGACGCGGGCGGGTTTACCTGGACTCGATCAGGGCCAGAAAGTTTCGTTCGAAGTTGAGCCGGACAAAAAGGGCAAGGGCCCGAAAGCGGTCGATCTCGTGATTATTGCGAACGGCTGACCGCGCCGTTCGTCAACTCCAGCATAAAGGCGCGCTGCCTGAAGCGGTGGCGCGATGCATACCATGATTCTGCGTTCATCTCCCCCTTCTCCCTATGGCCGCAAGGTGAAGATCGCTGCAGCGCTCTTAGGGCTTTCAGAAAAGATTGAAATTGTTCCGACCAACACGATTGATCCTGCCGATTCCATTCGCCAGCAGAATCCGCTCGGCAAGATCCCCGCATTAATCCTCGCCGATGGCGCGGTGATCTACGATTCCCGCGTGATCGTTGAATATCTCGACATTAGTGCTGGGGGCGGCAAGATCATCCCGCAGGGTGCCGAACGCATTCAGACACTCACACTGCAAGCACTCGCCGACGGCATCATGGATGCTGCCATTCTGCAAATGTATGAGCGCCGTTTCCGCGACGAAGACCGCCGCGAGGCCAAGTGGATCGCGCATCAGCAGGGCAAGATCGACCGTGCCCTGAGCTATCTTGAGGAACGCGGCGTTTCTCTGCACGCTACCCCGCTCATCGGCGAGATCGCACTCGCCTGCGCGCTCGGCTATCTCGATCTACGTTTTGAAGGCGCTTGGCGCGCCAAGCATCCGAAGCTCGTAGCTTGGCTCGACCGATTCGCCGCCGCCGTGCCGGCTTTTGAAAAGACGCGCGTGACGAGCTGAAAAGCGCAGAAGCGCTTCAATCGAGACGAACGGAATGGCCCGCGTGAAGCGGGCCTTTTCATATTCAAAATTTGTAATTGACGCCCGCGCGCACAAGATTGGTCGTCGTGGTCGCAAGCACTGGACCTTTCAACGTCACGAACTCCGCCTGTCCCAACGAGTAATAGAGATATTCTCCGCGTACAGAGATGTTTTGGGTCAAGAACATTTCGGCACCTGCGCCCGCCACCCAACCCACCAGATTGGTCGATTCAGACAGGCCAAAATTCGAGAAATTCATCGTCGATCCGGCGATGCCGCCAGTGCCATAAATCAGGATCGAATTGAGCTGGTAGCCGAGGCGCAGACGTCCGCTGCCGAGCCATTTCTGCGTGAACGTATAGGTATAGGACTTTGCATTGATGCCGGTGAGCATCACATCAGCTTCGACGCCGAGCAGCAGCTTGTCAGCGGTGAAGTTGAAACCGGCCTGCACGCCAGCCATGAAGCCCTGCGTATTATTGGGTCCAGCCTCGCCAAACCCCACGCCGATATTGGCACCTGCATAAAGGCCCTGGAATTGGGACTGAGCGCTCGCATAAGTGGACGAACCTCCGTAACTCGACGGATAGTTTTGCGCCATGGCCGTGCCCGATAGGAGCGCGGCGGCTGCAGCGAGACCAATCTTTACACGCAACATGGAACCCTCATGGCTTCACCAAACGGAAGCGTATGTCCGAGCAATAGCGCAGCTTGTCCTTCCGCCGAAGCGGTTCCCGGCCATACGGATAAGATTTGCTTAAAGCTTCCGGCACCGCGGCAGGGCGGCATTAACCATGCTGGGCGCTTGCCACCGCGCCGCCGCTCCCTCTAGGGTCGCAGCATCATGATCGCCGCCGTGCCAAACCTCTCGATCTTTATCATCGCGCGCAACGAGGCAGACCGCATCGGTCGCACGATTGAAGCAGTGCGTGGCCTTTCCGACGACATCGTCGTCATCGATTCCCATTCCACGGATGACACGCGCGCCGTGAGCGAAGCCCATGGCGCACGCGTGATCGAACATGCGTTCGAGGGCTATGGACGCCAAAAGCGCTTCGGCGAGACGCAATGCCGCTATCCATGGCTACTCAACATCGATGCTGATGAGGTAATTCCACCGGATCTCGCAACGGAGATCACGGCGCTGTTTGCAAAAGGCGAACCCGATGCAGACGCCTACGCGATCCGGATTGCCGAAATCTTTCCGGGCGAAGGGGCACCGCATCCCCTGACTTATGCACTCACACCGGTGCGCTTGTGGCGGCACGACAAGGGCACCTATTCGGAATCGCCCGTGCATGACCGCGTCGAACTTGCGCGCGGGGCCCGCGTGCGCACACTGAAGGGCACCATCCATCATTTCTCGGTGCGCTCGCTTGGCGCGCAGATCGCCAAATTGAACGCCTATACGGACGATCAGGTCCGCGATCTGGAAGCACGCAACCAATCGATCTCGACGGCCCGTATGGTGCTCGAGTTTCCGCTCAATTTCATCAAGGCCTATGTGCTGCGTCGCCATGCGCTGCGCGGCGCCTATGGCTTCATGACAGCGATGAATTTCGCTTTTTACCGCTATCTCCGCGCAGCCAAATCCATCGAGCGCAAAAGATTGCGCGACAATAACGGGACATCAGAATGAAAGTCGCCTTTGTGACCGGCGCCGCCCGCCGCATCGGGCGCTCCATCGCCGAACATCTTGCGTCGCAAGGCTATGCACTTGCCCTGCATGCCAACAACTCGGCTGCAGACGCGGAAGCGCTCGCCGACATGCTCGAGAAAAAGGGCGTCCGCACCTGTGTTGTCGAAGGCGACCTCGCCGATGCCCAGAGCGTTCCCTCAATGATCGAAATGGCCGCAGGCGCGCTCGGCCGCCTCTCGCTTCTCGTCAATAACGCGTCCTTGTTCAAGGGCGACGCTGCGCAGGATTTTTCGGTTGCACAATTCGATGCTCATATGGCGATCAATTTACGCGCACCGCTCTTGCTGGCACAGAGTTTTGCCCGGCATACATCCGGCGACGACCCTTCGATCGTCAACATCATCGATCAACGCGTCTTCCGCCTCACCCCGCAGTTTTTTACCTATACCCTGTCGAAGGCGGCTTTGCTGACGGCAACCCAAACCATGGCGCAGGCGTTCGCGCCCAGCATTCGTGTCAATGGCGTAGGCCCGGGTCCGGTTCTGCCCAATATTCACGATGGGACGGAAGGCTTCATGCGCGAGGCACAAGGCACGCCGCTTGGCCGCCCGGTTGATCCAGCCGAAATTGCACGCGCGGTGCTTTATCTCGCTGGGGCACGCAGCGTGACAGGGCAGATGATCGCGGTCGATTCCGGCCAGCATATTGGCTGGCGCACGCCTGACGTCATTCTGTGAGCATGATCGCGGAAATCAACCGACCATAATCGCTCTCACCGCGATGAACCATGCGGCGATAGGAATAGAACCGCTTTTCATCGGCATAAGTGCATAGGCCAAGATCGGTGAACGACCCCACACCGGCCCGCTTGGCCCGCTCACCGATATAGCCATGCAGATCGAAATAGGCATGACCCGCGCGCGCCGAAGGTGTGAAGAAACGCGTATTGTCCGCCGATTGCTCGTCGAAGCGCGCAACGAATTCCGGGCCGACTTCATATGCCTTCGGACCGATGCACGGGCCGAGCACCGCCACGATAGCATCGCGTTGGGCTCCAAGTTCCATCATGCGCGCGACAGTCGCTTCAACAACGCCGGTGAAAGCGCCTTTCCAACCTGCATGGCAAGCACCGATCACCCGCCGTGTCGTATCGGCAAATAAAACCGGCCCGCAATCGGCTGTTGCAATGGCAAGCGCAAGGCCCGGCGTTTTCGTTGCCATCGCATCGGCCTTCGGCCGCTCGCCGGGCCATGGGCCTTCAACCACGAGACAATCGGGCGAGTGTACCTGCCAGACATTGACCAGACGATCCGGCACAATGCCGAAATGCGAAGCCATGATGGCGCGGTTCTCGCGCACAACGTCAGGCGTATCGTTCGACCCCTGTCCGCCATTGAGGCTTGCATAAATGCCTTCGGACACGCCGCCTTCGCGCGTGAAAAACGCGTGCTGCAATCCGGGCTGCGTCAGCGCATCGGCCATGATCATGATGGAACTCCCAAACCGGCGGGTGTAGGATCGCCCTTCTGCCCCACCGCAATGACCTTGAACAAATCGCCCATACCGGTTGCCCCCGATGCTGTGAGGCGCGCGAGTGCCTGATCGATGGAATCAGGATTGGGCGCTTTCTCTTTCAACATTGCGGCGCGCGCCGCGATTCCAAGAGCGTGCAGGAACGCACCTTGCGTCATAGGGCCATACACATCAGCACCCACTGCGCGACCGACGCGGCTGAGAGCAGCAAAATCGACATGCGCCGTCAGATCGCAATCGCCGGGTTCATGCAGCACATCGACGAAAGCGTGCGCCCGCATCGCCTGCAACGTATCGCCAAAACCGCTTTCGCTATGGCCGTAATCGAGAATGAGTGCGAGTCCACCTTCGAACGCGATACGCTGCGCCAGCGATTTCATGAAGGAAAGCCCCGCTGCCATCACCTCAAGCACAGTTCCATCCGGAGCATCGAAGCGGATCGGCGGATAAGGCTCCGGCGCAAGACCGAAACTGAGCGCGCCGGTGTCATCGAGGCCGACAAGCCGCGCATGCCAGCCCGTAGGCGTCTTCACAAATTGCCGGATCGGGAGCGCATCGAAAAATTCATTGGCCACGAGCCAGAGCGGCCCCGGCGGCACTTCATCGAGCCGCGCGACGTGAAGACCTGTCGCACCCAACGCAGACAGCATCTCAACCTGTTGCGCGCGCAAAACCGGACTTGTCTCGACAAGAACGATCTTGGCGGCATCGTGAAAGCCGGGGACAATCTTCGTCGCGCGCCAGATATCGGCCATCAGCGTGCCGCGCCCCGGGCCGCATTCGCACAGAATGAAATGAGAGGGGGAACCGGCGCGCATCCAATGGTCGGCAAGACAGAGTCCAATCATCTCGCCGAACATTTGCGAGATTTCCGGTGCGGTCGTGAAATCGCCTGCCGCGCCAAACGGGTCTTGTTTCATATAATAGCCATGCACCGGATCGCCGAGCGCACGCGCCATAAAATCCTCGACCGTAAGCGGACCCTGCGCCGCAATCTCAGCAGCAAGAATGTGACACAACGCGCTCATGTCGTTGGGCGAGACCGCTGCATCAGCCACAGGCCCGCTGCCAAAAGCGGAAGAGATAAGAGCATCCCCATGGTCGCGCCACCGAAGAGAAAACCCAATTGCGGATCGGGCTCGCGGAAAAATTCGCTGGCGATCCGCCCCAGCGCGTAGAGCACGCCGAAGAGGCCCGACACATAGCCGGGCCGTTGCAAGCCGCCGCGTTGAATAACGGCATAAAGCACGATCAGGACGACGAGCCCTTCGAGCACAGCCTCATAGAGTTGTGAAGGATGGCGCGGCAAAGGCCCTGCATGCGGAAACACCATAGCCCACGGCACATCTGTCACGCGGCCCCATAATTCGCCATTGATGAAATTGGCTATACGCCCAAACAAAAGACCGAGCGGCACCACAGCCGACGCGATGTCGGCAAAGGACAGGACGGGCAGGTTCTTTTTCTTGGCGAGGAGCATCAACGCGATCGCGCAGCCGACGAGCCCGCCATGGAATGACATGCCGCCACGCCAGATGGCGGGGATCTCAGCCGGGTTCGCGAGGAAGAAGTCGAGATTGTAGAACAGGACGTAGAAGAGCCGTCCGCCGAGGATCACGCCGAGCGCGCAATAGACAAGCATGTCGTCGAGATCAGTCTCAGTTGGGATTGAACGCCCGCCCCACAGCGCCGGACGGCGCACCAACGCGCGGGCATAGAGCCAACCCAAAAGCAGCCCCGCGATGTAAGCGAGCGCATACCAGCGGATGGCGAACGGCCCGAACGAGACGATGACCGGATCGAGGGCAGGAAATGGGAGAACGAATAATGGCATGGGCACTTTCTAGCACGAAGGGACCCGCTCTGTGCACCGCTTTCCCGCCGCCCATGCCCTGTGCTAGAGACAGCGCAGCTCTGAGGGAGGCCGCCATGGTCGACACGCCGAACCGCTTGATGGATGAATTCTCCCGTCTGATGACGGATGCCGCCGGCATGGCGCAAGGCATGCGCCGCGAGGCAGAGAATGTGGTTAAAGCGCAGTTCGAGCGCATGATGCGCGACATGGATGTCGTCAGCCGCGACGAGTTCGAAGCCGTAAAGGCGATGGCGATCGCCGCACGCGACGACAATGAGAAATTGCTGGCCCGCATCGCGGCGCTTGAAGCGAAACACAACCAATCCTGATTCGCTTCCGCTGTGGACAGGCCACGGCACTGAATTGTCCGACTCAACCGAATCCACGACCGTCTCGCATGTTCGTTGTGCGGCGCGTCTCGTCCGCGTACTGCCGGAATGGTCCGGCAGGCATAGCGGCGGGAGAAGCGCGGGGCCTTGGAAACGGAATGTCGATCAGCGAAGCCGAATTGACCGAAAGGTCCGAGCATCCGCTCGACATCATGGAACGCCTCGCTGCCGTGCATGAGTGGCCGTTCGACCGCGCCGACGAAAACGAAATTTCGATGACGGTCGCAGGCTCTTGGGCCAATTACAACATCGCGCTCACATGGCTCGACGAAATGGAATCGCTCCATATCGCTTGTGCCTTCGACATTAAGGTCACGCCACGTCAGCGCCCAGCAATCCATGAATTGATCGCCATGATCAATGAACAGCTCTGGATCGGCCATTTCGATCTGTGGTCGCGCGAGGATGTGGCGATGTTCCGTCACGCCTTGTTGCTGGCCGGTGGCGCGGAGCCGAACGGCCGCCAATGCGAGACCATCCTGAAGCTCGCCGTCGAAAGCTGCGACCGTTATTTTCAGGCCTTCCAATTTGTGCTCTGGTCCGACAAGACGCCATCCGAGGCGCTCGCCGCTGTGATGTTTGAAACGCTCGGCGAAGCCTGATCCCGGTTCATTTCCCAAGGTGACAGCTATGACCTTCCCGTCATCCACCCTGCTCTTCGGTGCCGGCAAGATGGGAGGAGCGATGCTGGAAGGCTGGCTCGCCCAAGGCCTGCCCCCTGCAAGCCTCACCGTGATCGATCCAATACCGTCCGAAGGGATTAAGGCGCTTGCCACAAAGCACGGCTTTGCACTGAACCCCGCAGCGCCCAAAGGCCCCTTCGACGTGATCGTGCTGGCCATCAAGCCGCAAATGCTGGAAGCCGCCGCCCCGGCACTCAAAGGCCTGTATGACCCTGCGACCCTGCTTGTCTCGGTCTTGGCTGGGAAGACCATGGCGGACCTCTCGGGGCGTCTTCCGGGCGTTGCGGGCATCGTCCGCGCCATGCCCAACCTGCCCGCCTCGGTCGGCCGCGGCGTCACGGGTGCGGCTGCTAACGCTGCCGTGTCCAAGGATCGCCGCCTTTTGGCTGACACGCTGCTCAAAGGCATTGGCCGGGTCGAATGGGTCGATGGCGAAAATCTGATCGACGCCGTCACAGCCTTATCGGGCTCGGGACCAGCCTATGTGTTCCACCTGGTCGAATGCCTGACCGAAGCAGGTGTCGCCGAAGGCCTACCCCGCCCGGTCGCAGAACGCCTTGCGCGTGCCACCATCGAGGGCGCAGGAGAACTCCTCTACCGATCCGAATTGTCGCCGGAGACGCTGCGGCAGAACGTCACTTCACCGGGCGGCACAACGGCGGCAGCGCTCACAATTCTGATGGCGGACAATGGCCTGAAGCCCCTGATGGTGAAGGCTGTGGCCGCTGCACGCCGCCGCGCGGAGGAATTGTCCGGCTGAGGCCAAGATCACCCGCTTGGAACCAAGGCGTCCCCGCCCTATTTTGGATCGTAGCGGCACCGGTTTTCAAAGGAACAGCGCCATGGCCAAACGTGCGAAGTCCGAAGGAAAGAGCGACACCGCTGCGGCAAGCCCGCGCGACCGGATCATCGATGCACTCATGGCACTGGCCGCTGAATTGCCATGGGACGAAATCGATTTGCCCGCCATTGCGGCGCGTGCCGGCGTCAGCCTCGCTGAATTCCGCGATCATTTTCCATCCAAGGGCTCCATTCTAGGCGCCTTTTCCAAGCGCATTGATCGCCTTGTGTTGGAAGAACCAAGCGATGAAATGGCCGATGAGCCAGCCGATCAACGTGTTTTCGATGTCATGATGCGCCGACTGGACGCGCTGTCCCCTTATCGCGATGCGCTGCGCCGGATTGGCCGCGGCCTCATGGCCGATCCGCTGGCCGTCGCCGCACTCAATGGCGTCATGATGAATTCCATGCGCTTCATGCTGGCCTCCGCCGGCATCGACACGGAAGACCGTCTGGGCACATTGCGCATACAAGGTGCCGTCCTGATTTTTGCACGCGTCCAACGCGTCTGGCTCGACGATGAAGATCCGGGCCTCGCCCGCACCATGGCGAAGCTTGATCGCGAATTGCAATCAGCGGGCCGCATGATCCGCATGGCCGAAGATGCTGAACGCCTTTCGGCCCCGTTCCGCGGCATGGCGCGCCGCCTGTTGTGCGGTGTAACAGGGTTCGGCGCGCGGCGGCGCGAACGCGAACGCGACCGTCAAGACAGCATGAGCGTGTAAGTTCCCCAATGGCTGCCGATCCAATTCATTTCGACGACTTTCTGAAAGTCGATATCCGTGTGGGCACCGTCATCAAGGCAGAGCCTTTTCCGGAAGCACGCAAACCCGCGATCAAGCTGACGATCGATTTTGGCGATGAGATCGGCGTGAAGAAATCCTCTGCCCAAATCACCGAAAATCATTCCATTGAAACGTTGATGGGAAGCCAGGTGATCGCGGTCGTGAATTTCCCACCCCGTCAGATCGGCCCCTTCATGTCGGAAGTACTGACGCTGGGCGTGCCCGATGCCAATGGCAAGGTCATGCTTTTGCAACCACAACGCGAAGTGCCCAAGGGCGGCCGTATGTATTGAGTGTGTGTTGCGCCCTGAATTGAACGCGAAAGCACATTTCAAAATAATCACGCACACATCTTTTTTCTGATTTAGACTATTGCCCTATTCGTCAGCGCGAGCGCTGAAGTGCCACTAATGATTTGCATGAAAGGATTTCGAATATGAGTCGCCTCACCATCTTATGTGGCGCTGCCGCCTTATCACTGTTGATGGCGCCGCTTCAATCAAAAGCGCAAAGCGCATCGTCTAACGAGTTGCGCGTGATTGCAGCTGAAGCCTATGTCTATCTGTATCCGCTGGTGACGATGGACATCTCGCGCAAGCAAATGACCAATGTTCCCAAGCTGGAAGCGCTTGGGGCTCCCGCCAATCAATTTCTCAATATGCGGGCTTATCCGACCGCCGATATGCGGCAGGTCGTCCGGCCTAACTTCGACACGCTCTATTCAGTCGCTTGGCTCGATCTGGCGAAGGAGCCTGTCGTGCTGTCGATTCCCGACACCAAAGGGCGCTATTATCTGATGCCTATGCTCGACATGTGGACCGACGTGTTTGCATCGCCGGGTTGGCGCACCACTGGGACAGGACCGCAGACTTATCTGATCGCTTCGCCGAATTGGAAACCCGAGCAGCGCGATAATCTGGAATCGATCGGACTGCCTGCTGGCACGCAGCGCATCGACGCGCCCACGCCCAATGTGTGGGTCGTCGGCCGCACCAAGACGGATGGCCCGTCCGATTATGCCGCTGTCCATGCGATACAGGACCAATTGAACATCACGCCGCTCTCGCAATGGGGCAAAGCCTATACGCCGCCAGCAGCCCCCGTTGATCCGACGGTCGACATGAAGACGCCGCCAAAGACGCAGGTCGATACAATGCCGGGCGAAAAATTCTTCGCCTATGCAGCTGAAATCATGAAAACTAATCCGCCGCACCTGACTGATCAGCCGATCGTCGCGCGTATGAAACGTTTGGGGCTGGTGGTCGGTCAAACTTTTGATCCGTCGAAGCTTGACGCCAATGTACGCGCAGCACTCAACCAAGCGCCGCGCGAAGCGCTCTCCGTGATGCAGCGACAAATCCCGACACTCGCGCACGTTGCCAATCATTGGTCCATGAATACGAACACGATGGGCGTTTACGGCAATTATTATGTCAAACGCGCCATCATCGCGAATGTGGGATTGGGTGCCAACTTACCGGAAGATGCGATTTACCCGCTCAATCTCGGCGACAAGGACGGTCAGCCGCTCGATGGTAAGAACGGCTACACGATCCACTTCTCCAAAGAAGCCCTACCGCCCGTCAATGCGTTCTGGTCGATCACGCTCTATGATAACGACGGCTTTCAAGTGGCCAATCCGCTCAATCGCTTCGCAGTCTCGAGTTGGAACAATCTTGTCTATAATTCCGACGGTTCTCTGGATCTCTATATTCAGAACGCCGATCCCGGCGAAAGCCGCCGTAGTAATTGGCTGCCAGCACCTAAAGGTGGATTCAATCTGACGATGCGCCTTTATGCGCCCACCTACTCGGCCTTGCTCGGATATTGGGTGCCGCCCGCAGTCGACAAGGTGCACACGCTCGCACCGGTCACGGCACAATAAATCAATCGGTCACGGAACGGCGGGCTGTACGCAGCCCGCCTTTTTCATACTGGCACACGCACAGTCGCGCGCAGTCCGCCGAGCGGCGATTCCGAAAGCGTCGCTTCGCCACCATGCGAACGCGCAATGTCGCGCGCGATTGCCAACCCCAGCCCAGTGCCACCCTCATCGATGTTGCGCGCATCGTCGAGCCGCACAAAGGGCTTGAACACTTCCTCACGCTGATCGGGCGCAACGCCCGGCCCATCATCGTCGATGTGAATGATAAGCCAGCGCCCTTCATGAACACCGCTCAGCGCAATGCGATTGGCATGGCGCCCAGCATTGGTAACAAGATTCCATAGGCAACGTCGGAAAGCATCCGGCCGTACCGTGACAACAGGATCGCCGGCGAATGATACCTCAGCCGGATGGCCTTGCCGTTCCGCATCCGCCCGCAATTCATCGAGGAACGCAGCGATGTCTGTGGGCGCAGCCTGCTCACCCGCATCCCCACGAGCAAAGGCGAGATAAGCCTCAAGCATACGCGACATCTCATCGACATCCTTGCGCAGCGCGTCGAGCTCGGCGCTCTCCTCCATCAGCGCAAGCGACAATTTGAATCGTGTGAGGATGGTTCGCAGATCGTGACTGACACCGTTCAGCATCGCTGTACGCTGCTCGATGGCCCGTTCGATACGCCGCTTCATCTCGATGAAAGCAAGCCCCGCCTGCCGCACCTCACGCGCGCCGCGCGGTCTGAACTCAACCTCACGCCCTTTGCCGAAGGATTCCGCAGCATCGGCCAAGCGCATGATCGGCCTGATCTGATTACGCAGGAAAGCCACGGCAATCCCAATCAACACGAGCGAAGTGCCGATCATCCACATCAGAAATATATGCGAATTTGAGGCATAGGTTTGCGAGCGCCGCGTCAGCACGCGAAGAATGCCCTTATCGAGTTGCACGCGGATTTCGACCATGTTCGAACGGCCGACGGTGTCGATCCAGAACGGCCTTCCAATCTGGCGGCGAATTTCATTCGAGAGCGAACGATCAAGCACGGAGAAGAAAGGCTTTTCTGCAGGTGGCGGCAAAGGCCCGGGCGGCAAAATATCGACATCGAGATTGAGCCGATCGCCCGCAATCCGCGTTAGTGTATCGTAATCGGGATCTTGCGGATAAGATTCGGCAATGTCGATCAGCGCGGAGATGTCTTGTGTCACCGCGGCCGAGAGCCGCCGCGTGACCGTCTGCCAATGTCGCTCCATGAAAGCGTAAGCGATCACCGATTGCAGGATTACCATCGGCGCGATGATGATGATGAGCGCGCGCGCGAAAAGTCCCTTCGGCATCCAACCCGCCATCCATCGTGAAACGCGCCGATAAAGCGCCGTCACAAGGGCAAGAGGATGGTCAAAACGGGCCATCTAGCGATCCACCAACAAGCGATAGCCAACGCCGCGAACGGTCTGCAGATGCAACGGATTGCTGGGATCGTCTTCGATCTTCCGGCGCAATCGGTTGATCTGCACATCGACCGTCCGCTCATTGAAATCCGAACCGCCCGACAACTCCTCCCGCGGCACCGTCTCGCCCGCACGCGCTGCCAGAATGGCAAGAATGTCGCGCTCGCGTTCGGTGATGCGCACGAGTTCGTCATCGCGCCTGAGCTCACCGCGTTCGGCGCGGAAACGGAATGGTCCGAAGCGCACGACATCGGGTTCGAGCGTCACTTCCGCCACAGTATTACGCTTTTGGATGTTATTGAGCCGCAGCAGCAATTCACGCGGCTCAAAAGGCTTGGCGAGATAATCGTCAGCACCGATTTCAAGACCGCGCACGCGATCGCTGGCATCCGTGCGGGCCGTCAGCATCAGGATCGGTACTGCCGACGATTGACGCACGAAACGGGCGAGATCGAAACCGTTTTCGCCCGGCATCATCACATCGAGAATGAGACAATCGAAGGCAAACCCCTCAATCTTGCGCCGCGCCTGCAGCGCATCCCCTGCACTGGTCACGCGGTAGCCATGTTCACCGAGAAAGCGCGACAGCAAATCGCGCAACCGCCGGTCGTCATCGACAACAAGAACATGCGGCGCATCGTCCGCAGGAATAATTCTTATTCTTTCGGCGCTCACGCCAGCCCCCGCCCACCTTGCGGCACGGCATCGATCATGGCCGCAAGATAACGGAAAGCGGCCTCACGGTCGCTTGCGCTTGTCCGGCCGGTGGCTCGCGCAATACGCTCGGCCTGCGGCCGGGCCAACGCCAAGGCCAATTCTTGCCCTTTAGCAGTCGGAAATAGCAGGCGCTGCCGACGGTCGGTCTCGCCGGCTCGGCTTTCGACATAGCCCTGCTCCAAAAGTTCTTTCAGCACGCGATTGAGGCTCTGCTTCGTGATCTGCAGAATATCGAGCAATTCGGCGATGGTAAGGCCAGGATTGCGGTTCACGAAATGAAGCACGCGGTGATGCGCACGGCCGAAATTATAGCGGGTCAGAATGCGATCCGGATCGCCCACGAAATCCCGATAGGCAAAGAACAATGTCTCGATCAAATCATAAGGCAATCCGGCCTCGACCTCGACAAGGGCGGCGGCAGGCTGGCGCGGAAGGGCTTGCGACATGGATCGCTCCGGGACGGAAAGCAGGAAACATACGTCAGTCTTATTGACATATTTCATCCCGATTGTTACTCGTCAAGGGCGCTGGACGAAAGGATCGTGCGTGAGCACCCCTCCCGCCTTCGCATATCTCTCTTGGGCGACCCTCACGGCCTGCCCGCGCCTTGCCCCGGCGAGGTGAAGACCCCTCTTCCTGCAGGAGCCTCTTATGTCCGTTATCCCCTTTGATATGCGCGATGGCCTTATCTGGTTCAATGGTGAGTTAGTCGCCTGGAAAGATGCGAAGATTCACATTCTATCGCACGGCCTGCATTACGGTTCCTGCGTATTCGAAGGCGAACGCGCCTATGGCGGCAGCATTTTCAAGTGCACGGAACATTCTGAGCGCTTCAAGACAAGCGCCGAACTGCTTGATTTCGAAATCCCCTATTCGGTCGCCGAAATCGATGCCGCCAAGAAGCTCGTGCTCAGCAAGAACAGCATGAAGGACGCCTATCTACGTCCCGTCGCTTGGCGCGGTTCGGAAATGATGGGCGTCTCGGCCCAGAACAACAAGATCAATGTCGCAATCGCGGCGTGGGAATGGCCGTCCTATTTCGATCCGGAACAGCGCATGAAGGGCATTCGCATCGACATGGCCGAATATCGCCGCCCCGATCCGATGACCGCGCCATCAACGTCTAAGGCCGCCGGCCTTTACATGATCTGCACGATCTCAAAACACCGCGCCGAACGTAAAGGCTTCGCCGATGCGCTGATGCTCGATTGGCAGGGCCGGGTCGCCGAATGCACCGGTGCCAATGTGTTCTTTACGCGTGACGGTGCCATTCACACGCCGCAGGCCGATTGTTTCCTCAATGGCATCACGCGCCAGACCGTGATCGACCTCGCCAAAAAGCGCGGCATCGAAGTGATCGAGCGCCGGATCATGCCGGACGAACTCGCATCCTTCAACGAATGCTTTATCACCGGCACAGCGGCTGAAGTCACGCCCGTCGGCGAAATCGCTGGCATCATGTACAAGCCCGCCAACATCACCATGACGCTGGTCGACGACTATCACAACGCCGTCAACGGCAGATAATCCTTACGGCGATGAAATGAGAAAAGCGGGCCATTGGCCCGCTTTTTTGTTAGCATAAAACATCATGCGTCATTGCAAGCCTGTGCAGGAATCTATCCCCCCGCTCTACTCAATGTCCTGCAAATTCGACAAGCGTATGCACCGGCACGCCAAGCGCTTCGATCTTTTTTCGGCCGCCAAGCTCTGGGAGATCGACGACGAAGACGGCAGCGACAACCTCTGCGCCGAGGCGTTGCAATAGTTTTGTAGCAGCTTCCGCCGTACCGCCCGTAGCAATCAGGTCGTCGACGAGTATGACGCGCTCACCCTTCGCCACCGCATCTTCATGCATCTCCATTTCGTCGACACCATATTCAAGCGAATAGGCGATGGAGACCGTGGTGTGAGGCAGCTTCCCCTTTTTGCGGATCGGCACAAATCCGGCGGATAATTGATGCGCCGCCGAGAATGAAGCCGCGCGCTT
>Ga0214917_10000695_pt1 | contig 44006 bp, 51 predicted proteins | sample LL_1208_BB_MetaG_FD_177983 | JGI IMG/M metagenome (GOLD analysis project Ga0214917, IMG submission 177983) | Freshwater microbial communities from Lake Lanier, Atlanta, Georgia, United States - LL_1208_BB | ecosystem: Environmental > Aquatic > Freshwater > Lake | place: USA: Georgia | collected... | reverse complement strand
AGACAACAATGGTGAAGTTAATCAGTGCCGATGGATTAAAAAAGTAAATGATCCTGATTTTTGTATTATTGATCAAGATTAATTGTTAACAACTATTTCTTTCCCATTGCTTTAAAACCATGATCACCATTCGCACTTATCAAGATGATAATTTTCATGCTGGAGCTACGATAACTAGCTATCAGTTTGATGATTATGATTACTACGAAGAAGATGAAAATGAAGATGAAGATGAATTCTTTGATCCATCGTCTTCTGCCCTGTCCGCTGCTGAGAGGAACTGATGATTACTATTCACACCTACCAAGACAACGGCCCCTATTTTTCAGCAACGAAAGGCTGCTACCAGGCAGCTCGCGTGTCAGACCTCATTAGGCATGTGCGTCTGGCTATGGAAGATCAGGAGGACACCATTGCTATTTTTGATGCTGAAGGCTCCTGCAAGGGCCTTTGGCGCAGGGAGCTTGAAGGCCATGTAGATAGTGCTGGTGATAGCATCGTTGACCACGAAGGCTACGAGCTGATGCGCCCTGATACGAGGCAGCAATGGATGTGGAATAGGCTCGTGGAGGAAGTGCGATGATTCTTATTGACTATTTCTCAGAAGCCTGCTGCCAGGGCACAGAACTGCTCGAGGGCTGGTATTGGTATGAGGACGATGGGGAGGAAGTGGGGGGGCCATATGAAGACGAAGAAGCCGCCATCGAGGCGGCTCAGGAACGCAAGGGCTGGTAGCTGTGCGTTAATAAATGGAACGAGAAAACGCTGGCTTTGTATTTGTAAAAATTGGAAATCGACAGGATCGTATTGCAAAAAATTGGAACCGGCCAGAGGTATAAAAGACCCGGCTACGGCCCTAAAAGGGGCGGGCTGATTCGGTATCTAGGATCCGGCTCGCTCGGTATCTATTGCTATTGCGAATCATTCTCATCTTAATCTTTTCTTAACTTTTTCTTAACCTTTTCTTAACTTTTTCTTAACCTTTTCTTAATCTTTTCTTAACCTGTTTTTAATCCAATCTTAACCTAATCTTAACCTAATCTTAACTTGTTCTTAACCTGTTCTTAACTTTCTTAACCTTCCCTTAACCTAGTACAAATGTACTATCCTTAACCTTTTCTTAACCTATCCTTAACCTTCTTAACCCAGTCTTAACCTTCCAATTCTTTATACTTTGACCCGTACGGTTGCCAATGCTCACCATTCGCTCCTAGGTGATGCTTACTGTTCGCTCCTAGGTGATAAAAACCATTCGCCCTTAAATGTAATTTATTATTTAATTTGAAACTATTAATGGCCTAGGGGTTCCTAAGCTTGCGCCTACTCTATGGCGCCTATATTGTCAACGCAAAGCGATTGGTTGGTGGCCACTTCCTAAACCGTCCTAGCGTGTTGGTACGTTGCGCGATTGTCTGGCATCCTTTACTAGTCAGCTCGAGCGATCGGCTGATTAATCCTTACTTTCTTCAAACCAATGCTTGCCATTAATTCACGTGCTACGCTCCCCACTGATCTAGGCGGATTTGCTAAAAAGTTTAAGCTTAATCATCACAATCTATTGTCAACTAATCCCAAAACTGAAAAGTCGGCAGTTCAAACTTACATCTTACACCTAGCACCTGCCAACACCTCCGGGGTGAATGTTTGCCCCGGTGCTGGCAATTGTGCCAAAATTTGCTTACACTTCGCAGGTAATCCCGTCTATATGAACGCTAAACAAGCTGCCAGAATTCGCCGGACCTTAGCCTATGCCAGCGATCCTCAGCAATTTATGCGCTTAATTATCTGCGCAATATTGGGCAAAGTTAATAATCACCCCGGTGAATCGTTAGCTTTTAGACTCAATGGAACTAGTGATATAGCCTTCGAAACTATAGACTTTGATATATTGCCTGATTTCGCGAGATTTTGTCGGATTAAATTTGGCACTATATTGCCACTAGGTAAGCGTAATATCTTTGAAATATTTAATTATTTGATGGCTAACGATCCAGGCTTAAAAGTTCAATTTTATGATTACACTAAAATTAGGCGTAATTGGGCCGAATGTAAGCGATTAGGTTATCACTTAACATTTAGTTTTGATGGTTACAGTAACCGTGCCAACTTCAAATTAGCTGCCAGCGCTATTTCTAACGGGGTAAATATTGCCGCAGCGTTTAACATTAAAAAGAGTGAAACTTTGCCTAAATTCGCTTATTTGGGCAACCGTCAGTTATCCGTCATTGATGGCGACCTGACGGACCACAGACCTAGTGATCCTTCAGGCTATCACATCATAGGACTGCGCTTTAAGCTTCCCCATGGCGTGAAATATACTGAAGCCGAAAGGCAAGCGTTCTGTTTAGGTTGAGGCCCCTTGCAGCCCCCATCGCTTAGATACGATGGGGGCCTTAATTATCCATAGGGAGAATTCACTAAATAACACTAACTAAAACGCCACTAAATATCATAAACTAATCTTAACATTAGCATTACTTATATTAGCACTACTTATAACAGGGAGCAGTAGTACGTATGTTTTATTTTTGGGGGGTTGGGGATACCCCTTAAAAAAGCGACGAATTTTTTCATCGAGTTTTTAATTTTGCAGCTATTACAAAAAATTACTTGCACCATTGTAAAGATCAATGGCGACTGACCGAACAATTGCGCTTTTACGAGCTTTGTGAGGTCACTACAGTTCGAGCTAAAATCTTTCTGGCATTTCTTTTTCTTTGGACGCATCGCGAAGGTAGCTCCCAAAGAGCGTCAGTCATTGCGTCCTTCTTTTCTTTTTTTTTATTGGTATAAATTAATATTTTCAGCGTGGTGCGAGCAAGGTACTATATCAGCGGTTTTTTGATACGTTTGAAAAGAAGTATTTGATGGTTAATTAAGAAGGAGCCTTGTGAATATAGTCGCTGGGGCTCTGCTCGTACGGCTCCTTTGGCGAAAGGATAATAAAGAAGCAGAGCCGCTTGGACAGTACGCCTTGGGGGCTCCTTCTCGTAGCGGCTAGCAGATGTAACTTACTGCCACATGCTGCGTAGACCTTGTAATGAACTTAAGCATGAGCAAGGTCTTTACCTATCGTATATCGCAATCTCATTAAAGGCATTAGGCCCATCAAAAAAACCTAGTGTTTTCGAGCAAAAAACTGAATATCTACATATTTTTTTAAGATTTGAGCAAGTTTTGCATTTTTACGCTTATGTTCTATGATTAGTCATGACTTATTACGAACCAAAAGAAACTATTCTTGTTGTCACTCAACGTTGGCAATTTAAAGCAGGGGCCAGTCGCTATTTCAAACAAGCACTTGCTGAATTAAGAGAACGTTTACAACCAATCAATTCTTGTATATGGAAAGCTTCTGGTGCAAAATATAATGGTTACCAAGCAGATTTAATTGATTTTACCATTGATCAAGCGCTTGATTTTGAGCCTGGAAGCTTTTATCCTGACTGGTAGTTATTTCTTTTATTTTTATAACTATTGCAGAAGACAAAGATGAATTATGAAATTATGTTGAAGCAGTCTCCTGATGGGCTAGACTAGGCAGTGTTCTCATTGCAGCCCGCCAAGCGCGGGCTTTGTTGTCTCATGAAGCTAAAAGAAAATGCAAAGTGCGCAAAGATTGCTCGCACAGGAAGGGTGGAAAGCTGGTTAGAGAACCCTGAAGGCCGTTTGCCGGTGAGTTGCACTGTATTTGTGGTAGAAGATGCCATGGAAGGCCCTAATGGCATTGAGCAGTCTTGGAGGTTTGTATCCCATGGGCTACGAAATGGTGCTGGTGTTGCAGTACACCTATCAAAACTTCGTGGTAAAGGTAATGAAAATGGTAAAGGTTTAGTAGCAAGTGGTCCCGTAAGTTTTGGTAAAATTTATTCAACATTAAATGAAATTTTACGTAGGGGCGGAGTGTATAAAAATGGTGCAGTAGTATTGCATTTAGATTATAATCATCCTGATGCCATTGATTTTATAAAAGCTACTAGAAAAGAATTACCATGGGTAAAACGTTGTCTAAATGTAGATAATGATTTCTTGATAAATTCTTCTCCTGAATTAATTGATGCTGTATTACAACAAATTAGTTCTGGTGATCTTTGGTTAAATAAAATACGTTATGACGAAGATGGAAAACGTATTTATGCTAATGTTTGCCTAGAAGTATATCTACCCCATCGTGGCACTTGTTTGCTACAGCATGTAAATATGGGTGCTTGTGAAATTAATGAAATCAGGGCAGCATTTGTCGATGGTATGGAACAATTATGCCAATTGCATTCCACCACTCAAGTTGATAGTAGTGGCGAATACCTTTCACCTGCTAAAGATCGGCAAGTTGGTCTTGGAATGATTGGTTTAGCTAATTTTTTAGCTGCTCAACAAGTGTCATATAAAGATTTTGGTGATGCATTAACAGCATGGCTAAATAAAGATGTACTTCCATGGTCTGATGTATGGCGTGATACAACAGCAGGTAAAATTGTAATTGAACTATCGGCTGCAATTGCAGATGCTTCTTTAATGGCACAATGTTATTTAATGGATCGTGCTTTTGCTATTGCTCCTACTGCTTCATGTTCTTATCGTTATTTAGATAAGTTAGGTTTCACCACTGCACCAGAAATTGCCCCTCCCATTGCTCGTTTTGTTGATAGAGATAGTGGTACATTTGGTGTAGAAAGTTTTGATTATGGTAATGTTGAAACTGCTGAAGAAGTTGGCTGGGAGAATTATTGTAAAGTAGTAAATGGCATTGTTACTTTATACGAATATTCAGGATTATTTCATGGTTATAGCTTTAATAGCTGGAGTGATATGGTGATTTATGATCGTGATTTCTTGGCAAATTGGCTAGAATCATCACAGACCAGTTTGTACTATTCTTTGCAAGTTCTTTCGGACACGCAACGAAAAGATGATGCCTATGCGGCATTAGATGACGATTTCAAGGATATGTTTGGCTTGAGTGATTCAAGCAATGAAAATGAAACAATTGTTTCACCAGAAAAGGTTACTAATTTTTGTAGTAGTTGCGCCGAATAATTTTCTTTCCCATTGTTAATTTTATCCTTTTCGCTGAAAACAAATGACGACTAAAATTCGCAGTCCCTATCTGCAAATGATTGCTAAGAAGCGCTCGTGGCAAGCCACTCCAGTAGATAATGCACCAGTTAAAAAAGGTGCTGAAGCCACCTTATATAAAGCTCTTGCTTTAAGGCATATTGAATTGCCTGTTAAAGATTTATTAGAGCAAGGTTTACAACGTGACCTGCCATCTACACCTGGAATTGTAGAAGCATTACATTCAAATCAAAAAGATGAAGAACGTCATGATGAAGCTTTAAATTATGTAGCGCAAGCTTATGGTACTAATGTTAAAGCTGAAAGTGAAGTAATGAATATTTTAAAAGTATGGATGGAACATCCCGCCCATCCAATTCATAAAGTTGCAATTATAGAACGTTCTGTTTTCTTTGTTGCATTACCGTTTTTTCGTTTTAATGGTAATATTGGCATGAGAACAGTATCAGCCGATATTTCAAGAGATGAGCAAGTTCACTGTGGGGTGCATGGACTTGTTGCTAAGGAATTAAATCAAAAAGATTCTGAAAGCTTAAATAAACTTCGTGCTGCTACAGCAGCATGGTTATTTGATGATTTAGGAAAAAGCGATGATAAATGGTTAGATAAAGATGCTTGGATGAATCGCTCAAAGCGTTTGTTCTGGGAAGGTAAAGCTCCTGATATGGTAGAATCTCGCGCTAGCAGGATGATTAGTTTTTTTGAAAGTTCAAACGTAAATCTTCCAAGCTACGGCGCAGCATAATATATTACTTAGGGGAAGCTGAGCAGCGCTAGGCAGATAGCTTAGAAGAGACGAGGGCAGTTCTCGTTATTCCCCATTTAAGTTACAGCAATATGAAGAAGCAGGATTAGAACGCAATAGTTCTTTAACCCGTGCGGCGGGCATCCCACTTGCAAGACAATAAAGGGCCTTCAGTTCTTTATTGTTTTTCATTTAACGACCAGCGGTGATAAGATGCTGGTCACCAGTGGCCACTGGGCTCTGCAGAAGCTCTTAAAGTTTAACAACGTTCGCTCCAATACACTGCTGCACCTTGTAGGAACAATTGCTTATTTCTTAGTCGTGCTAAATGCAATGGCACAATTTCTTCATAACGCTTGCCATTCAATGAATACAACAAGCAAATCATTGTTAAATGTTGTAAGAACATTGTTTCTCTCTTAATGCGTCGTATTCTTCTGTGCGCCAATTGTAGACCATGCTTGCTAAAGCTATTTCCTTACTATTTCTAGCCCATCGCTTTCCTGTTTCTTCCATTATGTATGCAGCTTCTATTGCAGCCTCAAATGCTTTTTCCGCAGCTTTTGATAGGACCATGGTAAAGCAGCATGAATAAATATTCTATTCTTTTTGCTTTGTCGAATTTTCGTTTTTCAGCATTTTTTCACTTTTTAACATTTGTTGAAATTTTTTAAGGCGTGGCAATAAAGAAGGCTGATAGAAATGATCAGCAGCAAGAAGTTGGAGAGCAGTTTGTCTATTGCCTTCAAGAATTGCAATTAGATATGACACCTCTTTGAGGGAAAGTTCAAAATTTGTCATTTTTCATGAAATAGGATAAAAATAAATTCTTGCAAATTCTAATGGCAATCAACGAATTAAACCTTCCAACCAATTTAAATCATCATCTTTAGAAGCCTCAAGGATTGCAGCAGCTAAAGCAAAACAATAATCATCCACACCAATTTCTTTACCACCAGTTACTGACCATTGACCACTTTGTCGATAAAGAACATTTAAGTTTTTAAGTTGTCTAATAGCTTGTCCGTGTGGATAAATATCAACAAGGCCAGCATTAAACAATTCTTTCATTTTACTAAAAGCTTTCATCTTAGTGCTTACAGACCAAGTAAGTTCTCGAATTGGGAAATCAGTCGATAAACTTTGAATAGTAGCTGAACTATTGAATTGGTCAAGTACAATACTGTCGAATTGATAAATTTTATGATGATCACGTATCCAATCTTCTACCGCCTGAATAGAAACTTCTTTTTTCCCATTGATTTCAAAATCTGCAGCAAATGCATGAAATTTATCTACGATTAAAGTAGCGTGATCAAAATGCACAATACAAGCAATATATTCATCTCGACCAACACCACCACGAGCTGGGTCAAGTGCTAATACATATTTTCCCATAAATTCTCTTGATGGTAACAAAATGTTTCTATCTTTATTAATTGCAGCATCTATAATTTCAGTTGCTAATAATGCAGACCTGTTGCCTCTAAATCTTGCACCATATTCTGTCCAAAATTTATCTTCATCTCGCTTTTGTTCTGCTTCAAGGAAAGGGCAACCCCATGGAAGATTAGGATTTATTTCCCATGTTGGAATATTTTTTGCTTGCATGAATGGAAATTCACCACTTTCTGCTTCTTTAAAATGCTCATAAAATAATCCATCAGTAAGCCAAGGTGAAGATAATTCTAAAATACGACCATGACTACCAAATTGAGCAATGGAAGGCGAAAGGGCTTGATAAATAGCTTTTGCGCCACGATTAGCATCACCTTCAAGCTGAAAAGCAAGCTCATCAAATATACACATTACAACGGCTTTACCACGAGAAGCGCGAGCAGAAGCAGGAATTGCTTGGAATACACAACCATTGCTAATTTCAATTTCTGTTGCAGTTTCCCTAGTAATTTCATCACCAAGAGGGCTATCTAATATCAATTGACGAATATTATTTAAAGAAATCTTTGATTGTTGTTGATCATTTGCAATGGTAACAATATACCATTTTTCATTTTTTCGTACCTTATTTTTGTAATAGCTTTCTAATACAAAGCAAGCATATGCTGCTGCAATAGAAGCCATAAGTGTTTTTCCTGCTCGTCGACCAAGCGCCCATACTGCATGGGTTTTACCACCACCAAAATATTCATTTAATATTTCTTGTTGTTTTGGCCATAGCTCTGTTTTTAATACGTGTTTAGAAAATTGAGCGCAGGTTAATCTTGCCATCAGCGTAAAAATGCATCAACATAAAATCGCCGCAAATTATCAGTCATCGCGTAATGTCTCCATGGGGCGCAGGTGCTTTTTCTCGACGAAGTAGGCAGGGCGACCACCTGCAGGATCAGCCCAGTATTCATCTTTCATTGCGTCTTTACCATAGCACCACCCATGAATAAAAGTTTTTTGATCTTCAATGGTAACTAAAACGAATTTTTTCCGAGGATCTTCATTTTTTTGAACAATTAAATCATATTTATGTTTAGAACGTGTTTTTACATCGATACCAGGGAGGTCATCACTGCCACGTTTTGCTTTAGTTTCTTTATACAAATGCTGTTTAATACCCAGGTAAGAGGCCACTGCCATTTCACCTGCAGCACCTAACAGATGAATGTCTAGTGCTTTTTTGCCTTTCCATGCCCCACCATTGCGACCACGAAGCCCTTGGTTTTCATTGGTGCCTTGTCGCCTTATGCCTTCTGCCATTGCAAGTGTTTTCTCTTCTTCCGAAAATTCAAACTGAATGGGAGTGGGCATAAAGAAAAGCAAATCAATATTATCATAGCCACTGTTAAGATAAAGAGAACACACAAAATCTGTAAATGTCAAACGAAATTGTTGATTTGGGGCACAATGGTGACATTTCCCTTAGGGCTGATGGTTTGGTGAATGCTTTGACAGGCATGGGTACGAGAAGAGATAAAAGCCAGTACACCAGTTCCACTCCCATTGTTTTTCTTACCCAAGAAGAATTAGAGAATCTTTATAGCGAATGGATTCCTAAACGTATTATCGATATTGTGGCAGAACAATCCACCCGCAAGGGGTTCAAGGTGTTGTTTGGTGGCGAAGGCGCAGCAGCAAAAGAAGTGGCTGGCATTGAACAAATAATAGAAGATCTGTATATCCTTGAAAATTTGGGTTTAGCTTCCAAAAATGCAAGGTTATTTGGTGGCTCAGTAATTTTGCTTTATATCGACGATGGTAGGTCAGCGGATCAACCAGTTGATTATCGCAATATTCGCGCTGTAGAAGGCATGGAAGTATTGGATCGTTGGCAAATTGCACCAGTAATTAATGAAGATAGTTTATATGATTATTCAAAAGCAACTTATTATCAAATTATTTCTGGTGATCTTATTAGGCAACCACAATTAATCAAAATTCATAAAGATAGAGTGTTACGTTTTGATGGTGAATGGTTACCATATCGCATTAGACAAAGAAACTATGGGTGGGGAATGAGTACACTGCAAAGTGTATATGATAGCTTTCGTTTTTATTCCACTGGCATTAGCTCTGCCGCAACATTATTGACAGAATTTGATATTTTTGTACATAAATTACGTGGTCTTTCTTCTATGCTGGCTGCTGGTAAAGAGAGTGATGTAAGAGATCGCTTGGTATTAAATGATATGAGCAAAAGCATTTATCGTGGCTATGCAATTGATGCAGAAAAAGAAGAGCTTGAATTTATTAGCAGGAATTTCGGTGGGGTTGGTGAAATATTAGAAAAGCTTCGTATTGATATTATTGGAGCATCACAAATACCGCATACAATTTTGTTTGGCGAAAGCCCTGGTGGCCTTGGTTCTACTGGCCGCAGTGAGGAGCGTGACTTTGCTAAACATCTTGGTGACTATCAGTCTACGCATTACAAGAGATCATTACAGCATTTAATGAAAATTTTAATGTTGAGTAAAGATGGCCCAACAAATGGCAGATTGCCTGAATCATGGCGGATTAAATTCAATGATCTATTTGAATTAAATGAACGTGAAAAAGCTGATGTTAGAGCGCGTGTAGCCGCTGTTGATGGTCGCTACATACAACTAGGGGTGCTTCATCCAAAAGAAGTGGCAGATGCTCGTTATGGCGGCTCGGAATGGTCAATGGAACTTACTCTTGATCCATCGCTTCCTCGAGAACTTCCCACTCAACAAGGAGGTGGTTCCACCCCTCAAGGGGGTAGTAAGCCTGCAATTCCAGTTGGTGGTCGTGATCCATTAGATGAAGAAAATGGCACCTTGCCAATGGATGGTAGTCGCGAAGTGGAAGATGCTGCTGGCTTATTTCTTTCTGGTGATTTAGAAGAAGTGCGTGGTGATGTGAAATTTACTGATGCAGCTCTTCATAACCGTGCTGTAGCAGCAGCAAAAGCAAAATTCAAAGTGTGGCCATCAGCTTATGCCAGTGGTTATGTAGTGCAACAGTACAAGCAGATGTATAAGGAGAAGCATGGCTCACTGAGCGGAGCTTTTAAGGGAGATAAAGGCGAAATTTATGTCGATGATCTTGAGCAATGGTTTAAGGAAAAGTGGGTAAGAATTGGTGCCAATGGCGAAATCATGGGGCCATGCGGCGGGCGCGGAGAGAAAGAAGGTAAACCAAAATGCCTTCCTGAAGCAAAAGCACAAGCTTTATCAAAAGAAGAGCGTCAAACAATTGTTGCCCGCAAGCGCAAAGCTGACCCTGACCCTGAGCGCAAAGGACCAGCAAAAATGGTTAGCAGCAAAGTGGATGCAATTGAACCATTGAAAACCAGTGGTTTAGTGCTGGGAGATGTGGACGAGGCTTCGTTAATTTCCGAAGAGGACATTGATGCTGCATTGAATCAATGGAAACAAGAAGCGCCGGAACGGTTTAAGAATATTCTGGAGGCCGAAGATGTTCAGCCCTATTAATCCACTTTCGGAATTTTCCGCTTCCATTGTTCGTTTTGATGTTGAATGGAATTACGACCCAATTAGCGGACGTTATCGCGGGGCAAATGGACGTTTCCTTTCTCAAACTGCCGTGGAGGCTTTAGTCGATGGTCGCATTTCTAATCTGGGTCGGCTCCTACGTCGTTATACAAGCATGCTTGATCGTGGCAATATCACGCTGGATCAGTGGCAGCAAAGCGTCAGGGAAGCGTTAAAGCTGGCCCATGTTCAAGCTGCGATGATTGGTAGTGGTGGGCGCAATAGCATGACGCCAGTCGAATGGGGGCGAATCGGCCAAAGACTTCGTGCTGAATACCGCTACCTAGAAGCGTTTGCCCGTGATTTATTGGCTGGGGGTATATCCACTCCCATGGCCCTTGCTCGTATTGGAATGTATTCTGAGAGCGTAAGGGGCTCCTACTGGGAGGGCACATCTATGCGGCAAGAGCGGCAAGGATATACGCTGATGCAGCGCATCCTTGACAGCCAGGCTAAGCATTGTCAGGATTGTTTGGATTATGCGGCACGAGGTATTGTGCCAATTGGTAGCTTGCCACTACCAGGGCAGCGCTGTGCATGCCGTTCCAATTGCAAATGTAGGGTAAAGTATCTGCGTCAGCAAGCGCCTGTTGTGGCGGTTTAGTCATGAATGTATTAATTGGAAGCACCGGCTTAATTGGTGGCATTCTTCAAGAACATCAACAATTTAACCATTCGTACAATTCCAGCAATTTGTATCGTGCTTCATTATTAAATGGGACGATTGACAAGCTATATTTGGCGTGTCTTCCTGCGGAGAAATGGAAGGCCAATCAAAATCCGGCAAAAGATTTTTTTAATATGCAGGAAATTGCAGCAACCATTCGTCCTTGGGAAGTAAAGGAAATTATTCTTTATTCCACCATTGATATTTACAAGCATTCTTTTGGCAATTTAGACTATGGGCGCGTAAGGCACATCTTTGAACTGCTTGTGAAAGCAATGTTTCCAAATAGCGTTGTAAAAATTATTCGCCTTCCCGCATTGTTTCACAAACGCATTAAAAAAAATGTTTTGTTTGACTTGTTGAACGATAATAATGTTGAACAAATCAATGGCAATTCTGCATATCAGTGGTATGATTTAAACGATCTATGGGAAGACACTTTGAAGATTAAGGAAGCTGGAATTTACGATTTATTTTCTGAGCCCATTGAAACACAGGAAATTCTTAATCATTTCTTTCCCGAAGCTAAAGTGAGTTATGGCTCTCGTATTGAATATCATTGCGGGAGTTATAAGTATTGCAAGGAAGAAATGATGACAAAAATGGAGGCATTTATCAATGCTTATCGGAATTAGTGCGATTGGCTGGGAGCCAGAGCAGGAAGAGCAAATTTTAAGCGCTAATACCGGTGCTTTTAATTTGCTGGAAATTATTCCCCATCGCATTTTTCAGCAAAATCTTGATTATGCAGATTTAGCCAAGAAGTATAGGGAAGAATATGGTCTTTGGACATATTCTGCTCAGGCTTTATTTTTTGGCAGTAATGTACAAAGTTTTGAAAACATTGAAGCCACTCAAGAGCATTTATTGCGTGTTATTAAGCTTGGTTCCTTCATGGGAATTAAGCGTTTTGTGCTTGGTAGTCCCAGCTTACGGCGAGGAAGCCCGGCTTGCTTGATGAACGTGCTTCGCTGTATGGATAAGATCTTGGAGGTCAATGATGCCATTCTGTGCATCGAACCAGTGGCAAGAAGTTTTGGCGGCAAATATTTTCATACAGTGGCGGAAATTGTCGATTTAATTGATTATTACAATTTAAAAAACGTTAAGACTATGCTCGATACAAATAACGCATGGCTAGAAAACGATAGCCCTGAGAAGATATTGGGCGATTATCTTCCTTATATTGCTCATGTGCATGTAAGCGACATTGACAATGGGCCGATATTGAATAAATATAAGCATGAAAAAGTGAGGCAATTACTTGGCACATATGGTTACCAACTTGGCATTGTGCGCGAATTATTTAAGGCTACAAATTATCTTCGCGAATATTCGTTATTTAGGCAAATTTACGCCTGATTAATAATTGTTTCAATGTAATTTTTGATGGCATAGATGCCTTGAATTTTGCCAGTAAAGATGGAAACTAAATTATCTCGCTGTTGATAAACAGGCATGCGATTGGCGCTTTTGTCTTTAACTTTAGCTTTGGTAGAGCAGACCGAAGTGATTGGTCTTAAATATAAGTCAAAGTCTGGCCAGTATTGCTTGGTGTGTTCTTCCATTTTGAGGCGATGGAGATTGTAATCATAATCGTTGTAATTGTCTACTGGAGAGGCACTTTGCGACAAGATGCCGTGCTTAACGTGGCTCAACGACATGAGGCCATCGCCGTAGGGATAGAGGGAAAATAGTTCTCCGTCAATGTAAGTGAGAGCACCGAAAGGAAGAGGCTGTTCAATGGTATAAAGCATCATCATGACGCGCTCAAACAAACAATTTGCTTCCAGCCCTAAAAGAAAATTATTAGTGCAATCCAGCACTAAATCATAATCTTGCTGCAGGAGCGGAAGTTCATTTGCAACTATTTCTTCATTAATGACAAAGGGCGACAAAAGAGTCTCAAAATATTTTTTAACCAATAGAGGATTGATGAATTTTTCCGGCGTAGCAATGGCGCAGGAAGTATTATTTAGCCATGGAGCATAAACCACACGATGCGGCCATTCATCGAAAATCGTCAAAATAGTCGTATCGTCCAGCAAGCTTTCATCTTGCGAAACGGCATACAAATTGTCCGTAATGTCCTCAACAAGATGGCCGTAGTCCTTGAGAAAAGAATGAAAAGTGGTGCGACATAACTGCCGTGTTTTTCCGTTACGCGCATAATGGTAACCATAGTGCAGTCGATTTTGATTGATCAATGACGCTTCGTTAATCAAATGACTATTGCGTTCATAAATCGTAATATTGTGTTTTTTGCTAAATTCCTTGGCCAGATGACAGCCCACCCAGCCTCCTCCAATAATTGCAATATTTTTCATCAAATGTCGAGGCATAATACTGGCTGCACACCCTGCCAATTACTTTTGGCTTTGTACAGGTCTAGCTGCGGGAAGTATTCAATGCGGCGAGCGAAGCCGGTGCCATACACGTCGGAATGGCCTTGGTAGTTCCATTCATCTAAACCATGAAGTTCAGGATGGTAAACGTAGGTAGGCACGTCGTCTAATTTCCAGAGCATGTAGTCCTCATTTGGCACTCCCCATTGCTTCCATTTTTGTAATGCTTCGGGAGAGCAGTCTGTGTTCTTGATGGCCATCAGGCGGTCTTTATGACGTAACAGGTAGTCCATGCGATAGAGGCCAACGCTCATGGAAGGTGTATTTTTTAGCGCCACCTTCTTAGGCCGGTCCACTGGCACGGAAAGTGCTAATTCATAAAATGAGGGACCAGGAATGCAAGTGTCATGCAGCAAGAACCAATGGTCAGCTTCAATATCGTGTTCAACAATTTCAATGAGCGGCGTGTATTCAAAAGAATTTTGCGGCGTCAGAAGCATGGGTACACCTTCATGGTCGGCAATAGTCAGGGAATCCTGCCAGCCGCCATTTACAATCAACATGTGATCTTTAGCAATGCCAAGACGCAACATGGCTGGCACAATCACTGGCAGAGTGTGCGTTGCAAATTTCTGGCACGTACTAATGCAAAAATGCACTGAGCCTGGCTTTAATTGCATGGTTTTCCTGCTGCGCCCATAGTATAAACGCGGCTTATGATGTCGAACGAAAGCTTTTGTTTTTCAATGAGTAAGATCCTTTACTGCGGCGACGCTTTTGTAGAAACTGGTTTCGGTCGAGTAGCGGAAAACTTGCTTCCCGCATTGGCCAAGGAGCATGAAGTGAGTGTATTGGCTATTAATTACCACGGCGACCCGGATAAAGAAGCTAGGAAATATGACACCTATCCTGCCATGCTGCATGGCTCCGATCCGTTTGGCTCCCATCGCATTGGGGAATTAGTGCAAAAGATTAAGCCAGATTTAGTGTGGGTGACCAATGATATTTGGATAGGCATCAGTTTATGGGAGGCCGTGAAGGCTTTCAAGGAAAGCATTGGCTTCAAGTTTTTTGTTTATACGCCCATTGATAGCTACGGACTGTTCCCCGAACTCCTGACTTCTATCAATGAATGGGACGGCATTGCCACCTATACGGAATTTGGTGCAGAAGAAATTCGCAAGATTGGCTATGACAAGCCCATTGGCATTATGGGGCACGGCACTGACTTCAGCAAATTTTTCTCGATGGACAAAGCTGAATGTCGTGAAAAATTGAACGTTCCCAAGGATGTGTTCATTGTCTTTAATGGTAATAGAAATCAGCCGCGCAAGCGCATTGACCTAACAATTAAGGGCTTTATTAAATTTGCAAAGGACAAGCCTCACGCAAGGTTATGGCTGAACATGGGTAGCAAAGATATGGGCTGGGATTTGATTCCATTGTTTAAGCGTGTGGCGAGGGACGAAGGCTACGATCCGACGGGTAAGCTCATTTTGACCAGTCCTCATTTTTCCACAACCAATTGTTTAAACGTAGAGCAACTTAACATGGTTTATAACGCCGTTGACGTGGGCGTTAACACTTGCATTGGCGAGGGTTGGGGGCTGGTCAATACTGAACATGCTGCTGCTGGCGTGGCTCAATTGGTGCCAGACCATACGAGCTGCAAGGAAATTTTCAATGGTGTGCCAAGAATTGCTATTGAAAGTTGGGAAGTAGATAGGAATTATGGCCTAGATCGTGGTCAGCCATCTCCAGATAGTCTGGCTGAATTGCTCACGATGTATTACGAAGATCGCGAGAGACTGCAAGCTGATGGTGAATGGTGCAAACAACGCATCGAAGAATTTACCTGGCCTCAAATTACGCGGCAAATGCTGGAGCAAGTGGAGACTACATTAGCGATGAAGCCTGAAGAGCCTGAGTTTAAAGGCTTTGGCACTCCCGCAAAAATTAATTGATCATCATGCAAATTTCTCAAATTTTTCTTACTACTGATCCAAAAGAAAAGCTTTCCCCTTTTCTTCAATATGCCACTGGCACAATTGATGCAGTGTTTCCCAATGCAAACCATGTCATTTACAACAATGAGCGCCTCCGTGATTTCATTGGCTCTATTTATGGTGAGCATGTTTTATGGGCTTACGATTCGTTACGTCCTTTTTCGTATAAAGCTGATCTTGGGCGTTTCTGTCTCCTTAATCATTTTGGTGGCTGGTATTTTGACATTGCTATTCGAGCTGTTAATGCTGTGGATGTGGGAGATCGCATTAAGTTTTTAGCCTTTCGTGATATCCAACGATTTAGCTATACCAGTTGGGCCTGTGCCACTACTGTTTTATATTCACAGCCCAATAATAAAGCCTTGCAAACTGCCATTGAAATGATTGTGGCTAACTGCGTGGAACAATATTATGGCATCACACCATTATGCCCCACTGGCCCCACACTTCTTGGCAAGGCATTGGCGACCAATGGAAGCCAAACCGATTTTGTTTATGGTGATTACTTAGAGCTTACACCTACGCATGAACAAAAGAATAGAGCATTTGTTCTTCCTGATGGCACTATTATGGCGTGGAGCAAGCCTGCTGGCGGCGGCGATCTTACTGGACTAGGCGCCAAAAGCGTTAACAATTACAACGAAATGTGGGCTGCGAGACAAGTGTATGAAACCGTCTGATTACACCATTTATGCAGTGTGCATTCAAAACGAAAAAGTTCGTTACGAAGCGCAATCAAAAATTGTTCCAATTATGGGTGGGGCATGCAACATTGTTGATGCAGAGCGCAGAGCATTACGAGAGCAAGGCTATGTATTTGATGATGAAGGAGCTTTTCTTTCTTCCATGAATAGGCGATGGGGAGAATTGTCTTGCATCCATTGGATGTTGCTAAATGCCGAAGAAGCAAACATTGGCAATGCTCAGTATCGCCGGAATTGGTTGGAGCCGAAAGATGGTTGGTATGCAGAGAATGTACTTTACGTGCCGGAACCAGCAGTATTTACTTGCACCTTAGAACAGCAGTTTTATGGCGGGCATTCCGATTTTAATGCTCCTGCCATCACTCGCGAACTTGCTGATACTGGCGCTTGGGCATTCACGCGAGAAGAAATTGATAAATTATGGGCACAAAATCTGTTTATTGGTTGCAATATGGTTCGCGGTCCAAAGCAATATTACAAGCAATTTATGGCCACTCTTTTTATTTGCTTATTGCCCATTTGGGAGAAGCATAAAGAAAATTTTCTTTCCATTGAAGGTTATGACAAACGAGCCTTGGCGTTTATTGCTGAGCGTTTATTAACTGGTTTGGTTTTGTATCGTGATAAATTTTTTCCTGGCATGATTATTGAAACGGCGCCTATAGGCTTCATTTATTGAGTATGCTTAAGAAAAGCATTTTGACTATGACCAAAAAAGAAAAGCAGGCCAAGGTAGCCAAAGTTTTACGCGAATTTAAGGCTGGCACTTTAAAAGGCAGTGGTGGCAAGAAAATTAAAGATAGGAAACAGGCCATTGCAATTGCCCTCTCCGAAGCTGGCATGAGCCGCCAAGGCAAGAGTGATGAATACTGGGATAGTTATTTTATGACTCTCATCGGAGAAGAGGAGGGCATGGAAGAAGAGGAGATGGATATGGGTGGAAAAAAGCATCACGGGGAGATGTAGAAAGCTTCTCCCCTCCTGCTGCTGTACGATCTGCCGCACGTCGCGGTTTAGAGCTACGCAAGAAATATGGAAAAGGTGGCTTGACCACACAGGAAGCTGGCAAGCAAGGCATTGGTAGTGGAGTGGCGAGGGCAGCAAGCTTAGCCAATGGAGAGTCCGTAAGCTATGAGACTATTAAGCGTATGGTTGCGTTTTTTTCCCGTCATGCAAAGAATAAGAGCGGAGGTGAAGATGATGCAGGATTTATCAGCCATATGTTGTGGGGTGGCGATGCCGGTATGTCATGGGCGAATCGCATCGTTAAGATGGTGGAAAATCGCCAATTACAGTCATGAGCGAATACGTCCGCGTCATTGAAGAAGAGGATGAAGGCATTGGTACAATGAAGGCATTGGCCATTCTTTCGGCCAACGAGCATCGCAGCACCACTCATTGGCGTTTAATTGAAGAGCAGCATTTTAAAAATGGCCGTTTAGATGAAACACACATTTTTGTCAAAAGCTCTTATGACAAACCTCATGAGCAGTTTGAAGAAATTAAATTCTTAGTTTTTGAAGCCGAAGCAATAGCTAAAGCTTATGTTATGGCAGGCATTGAAGATCAATTAGCTGAATTGCGTGATGAAAATGATAATAATTAACTAGCAGTGGCTGATACAACAAAAGTTGGGTAGCCAAGTAGGTACAGAATAGAAAGTTGAAATACTGAGCTAAGTGTACGAATTTGAGCACAATCAGGAGATATTGCTCCACGTTCCATGCGTGAAATAGTAGTTTGATCACAATGTAAGATTTGTGCAATATCCTGCTGTGACATGCCACAATTTAATCGCGCTTCTTTCATACGATCACCAATTACTTGCCTGCTTTCCTGAATAGTAATATTTGGTGCTTTCAGCCGAGTTGTAAGCCTGCGATGTTGAATCTGTTGCATTTCTAGGCAGTATTTACTAAGTTAGTCTATTTTATAGTAGATTCTTTGATATAGTGTTGATATGAGCGACACTTGCTTCCGTTACGATGTAGCGCCGATTGACAAGTATGAGCTAACCCCCGAAGGTTATCTTCGTGCTTGGGCAACCATCGCTCGCACTGGTGTACAACAGTACACTGATGCTGATGGTTTAATTCGTCGTGAATATCGCCCGGAGGCAGAGGTGGCCTCTCCCATTAGCTTGGCCTCGTTTGCGGGCAAAGCAATTACTCTTGAACATCCATCAGTTCTTTTAGATAGTTCTAACACAAAGGATTATCAAATTGGCTTCACTAGCACTGAAGTGGTTTATGACAACGGCTTTGTTCGTGCAGTTATGACAATCACTGATCAAGATGCTATTGAACGTATTATGCGTGGTGATGCAAAGGAGGTCAGCGCTGGTTATCGTGTCAATTATGAAGCGATTCCTGGTGTAACTGATAGTGGTGAAAATTACGATGGCATCCAAAAAGATATCAGCGGAAATCACATTGCTGTTGTACGCCGGGGCCGGGCTGGCCCGCAAGTGAAGCTACATCTAGATCGTCTAGATGCTGCCGATCCTTCTTTATTTACTCCCATTGAGGAACCATCTATGACTGCAAAAGTCAATTTTGATGGCGCTGAGTTTGAGGTGACCGAAAGCGTAGCGCTAGCGATCACTAAAGAACGAGATGACGCCAAAATGTCTTATGAAGACATGAAGAAAAAATACGATAATATGATGGCAGAAGCTTCCAAAATGAAGGAAGAAATGGATGCCATGCAAAAGGAAATGAAAAGCAAAGTTGATGCTGCTGAAGGCCGTGCTGATGCACTTGCTGAAGAAGTAGATAGCCTTAAAGGTGAATTGTCCCAAGCGCAAAAAACGAATGTTGACAGCCTTATTGAAGAGCGTATTGCGCTAATTGATAAAGCTCGTCCTTCTCTTGATGCTGCTTTTGATTTTACTGGCAAAACTGCTCGTGAAATCATGGAAACTTCCATCAAAGCCGTTCGTGGTGATGCTGATTTATCGGATCGTTCCGATGATTATGTAACTGCCATGTTCGATACCTTAGCTGAATCAACTCCTCGTGGTGATTCTGCTGCTACAGAAGAACTGCGTAAAGCTGTTGCTTCTCTTGTTTCTCCAATATCTGCACCTTCGTCCTACATGGATAAATTGCAGAATGCTTGGAAATCCCCTCTCTCCGTCTCTAAGGAGCGCTGATCCATGGCCGTAACTTTTACCACGTCAGGGACTGCTTCTGCTGGTGGTGTGCAACAGACTTATGCGCTGGTTCATGCTGCCTTGTTAGAAGGCCAACTCTCTGATATTCGCGACAACACCATTGGCACCTATATCAACGAAACTGCAGTTGTACTGCCTTTCGGTGATGTACAGGTGTTCAATACTTCTGGCACCGTAGCTAATTCTGCTAAGACCATTTCATCTAGTGGCGATACCGTTGTTGGTATTAATGTTCTCACTTATGTTGATGAAACTGCTTTGAATGGCGATAGCCGTCCTGGCGTGAAAGTTGATCAAGTGTTGAACGTTGCTAATGAAGGTGCAGTGGCTGTCTATGTCACTGGCGCTGTCACACCTACTTCACCTGTTCGCGTGCTGTATTCAGCAAGCGGCACTGGCAAGGCTGGTCAATTCAGTCATGCTTTCGCTTCGGGTAAAACCGTTCGTCTTTCCAATGCTCGTTTCCTTTCTACTACCACTGGTAGTGGCTTGGCAATTTTGGAACTCAACGGTCCAAGCTTTGTTCTTTCCGCTGATTCTTGATAGGAGGCCCTATTAATGTCTGATTTTCGTCTGGACGATGCGGGTCTGTTTCTTGAGCGTCAGCTTGAGTTCATCCGCCCTCAAGTATTTGAAACGGTTTATGCCGATATCAAATATCCAACCATCTTGCCTGTAACCAGCGAAGCTGGTCCTGGCGCACAAACTTTCACCTTCCGCATCATGGACTCCACTGGTGAGTTCAAACTGATTGCAGATGCTGCTGATGATTTGCCTCGTGCAGACATTAGCCAAGTGGAAAAGAGCATCAACATTCGTTCTTTCGGTGGTAGCTTCGGTTATACCGTACAAGAATTACGTGCTGCTCAAATGGCTAATATTGCTCTTGAGCAACGTCGCGCCCAAGCGGTGCGTCGTGCTTATGAAGAGAAAGTAGAAGCTGTTGCCATGTTTGGCGAATCTTCTGTTGGCTTGGCTGGTTTCTTCAACAATGCAACTGTTGATGTAATTGCGGCTAACAAGTGGTTTACTGGCTCTACTGCTAGTGGCACTGCTCAAGACATGCTGGAATTATTGAACTATGGCGTTTCTGCCATCATCAATGCTTCCAAGATGAAAGAGCAGCCCGATACCATCTTGATGGCTTACGAAGACTACAATGTAGTAAGCACCACTCGTAATTCCGATTCTTCGGACGTTACTGTGCTTGAGTATTTCCTTCGTACCAATCCTTACATCCGTAATGTTGAACCTATCAATCAACTGGATGAAGGTAATAGCGTATTAAATACTAATCGCATGGTGGTTTACAAGCGCGATCCTGAGAAAGTGCAACTGCATATTCCTCAGCCTCTCGAATTGTTCCCTCCTCAGCAACGCGGTCTTGAGTTCATTGTTCCTGCTCACGCTCGCGTGGGTGGTGTGGCTCTGTACTTCCCCAAGAGCGTCATCTATGTTCAAGCTTCGGCGGCTTGAGCCTAACCCGGCAATGGGCGTTAAGCTATCATCAGTTCTTCCGAACCTTTTCACATGTTGATTGCTTATCGCCCTGAGCTTGAAAATCCACCCCGCGAAGGTGGATTCGGTATTATCACCGATGGTGGCATGATTCAACTTACTCCTGGCTTGAATCAGGATGTACCAGAATCACAATGGAAAATTGCCCAAGAAAATGCAATTGTAAAAAAATTGATTACTATTGGGGCCATTGAAGAAGTAAGGGAACGAGTGACTGTGGAAACAATTCCGCAGGACGTAGAAACCCTTTCTAATCTTCCTATTATTGAAGCCTCACGAATCATTGAAATAATTCATGACCTCGATCAACTCGCGGCATGGAAAAAAATCGAAGGACGAGTGAGAGTACGTAATAGCATTGCCAAACGTCAAGAATCCATTAAAGCAGGCAAGGCATAGCCATGACTGTCACATATGCAGCATTCTTAGATCGTTTCCCTGAATTTACTCCCCATCCATCGGGGATTGTAAATGGGGCATTGCTCGAAGCTACTGCAGATGCATCAGTAGATGTATTCGGCAGTCAAACAGACAGAGCAGTAAAACACTTAACAGCACATATCGTTGCCATTCAACTTGCACAAATGGGCATTCAAATTGGCGCTACAGAAGGCAAGGTTTATGGTAAAGGGCTTGAGGCCACACAATATGGCCAAGAGTTTAAACGAATGCTTGAAACCGTCGCTGGCTCTCTTTCAATTGGTTTTGTTGCATGACCAACGTATTATTACCATTAGCTAATGCTACTCTTGAGTGGTCCGTAGCTTCTGGTTATATCGTTGAATCAGGCACTGGTAATTACGTTCCAACTGCTACTGGTGTTACTTATTACGCTACGTTACAGCAAAAACGTAATCCACAGTATGATTATTTGCTTGGTGCTGATAATACTGCTGTGTATATGGAAGGACGCTTGACTGGGCCTTTGGTTCTTTCTGGCATCACTCCTGGAAGCTCGGCTTCTGCCACAATCAATGGAAGAGAAGGACGATTCGAGTTATTGCCTAATGAACAAATTGCTGAACATTATTGGCAATTTTTAGGCACACCAATCAGAGGAATCTTTAGACTGGTTGGTAAAGGAAGCGTACAGAACGTCTGACGCTTAACCACTTTCTCTTTCCCATTGTTGAGGCATTCTCATGCTCTACCATCCCACAGAACTGGTTAAGAGCCAAGACGTAATTGTACGTGTTGGTTCTATTATCGCAGCAAGCGGTCGTCCAATCATCACTCAAAGTGGCGCTACTTTCACTGTATCTGGCGCTCCTACTCTTTATACGTTGCAAGCAGCTACTACAGCTTCTGTTGCTTTCAATGATGGCAACACTGAATTTTACTTGCTTGGTGGCGGTGGCTTTTCTGATAGCGTAATTGTTACCAGTGCGGCAACAGCTTCTATCACTTCCTATTTCCAAAAGGATGTTGATGGCACAGTATTTGTTCCAGATAGTTTCGATGAAGCATTCCAAGTGATTGCCACTGGTCGCTACGACAAGACAGCCGAAGTATATGTTGAAATCAACAAGCAACTTGGCGTTAGTGGCAGCACTTACTACTATGACCGCGTAGCTTATGTTGGTCGTGTTATGAACTACAACGAAAGCTATCCTGCTGATAACTTAGTTGAGGTAACTTTTGATCTCATGAGCCGTGGTCGTATTGGTATCCACCAAAATGCTACTAACTCCGGTAGCATCATTCCAACTGCTCCTAACTGAGCACTCTTTCCATTGTTTTCTGCTAGCCTCTCTTTATGGAGAGGCTTTTTATTTTGGACATCAATCAACTTAGGGAAACAATTTATGAATTGCTTTCAGCAGCTCCCAATTTGATTGGTTCTTATATCTTTCCTGATAATACACAAGTACCAGCTATTTATGTGGTTGGGCAGAAAGGTGTGCCAACAGAATGGAAAGTTACTGGCATGGAAGTTACCATACGGCAATATCCAGAATTACTGCCTGAAGCTGGTGTAGGAATAGTAAGTATATTACAACAATGGGAAATAATAATTATACAATATAATCCTGATGGCAAACAAATTGCAGAAGCAATGGATCGAATGGTAAGGCGATTTCCTGATGCTGGACTACGATTTACGCCTGGAGATGATGTGGCATATGAACGTTGCCGTTTTATTATTCCTGATATGACAATCCGTCGTATTTTCCCTGGTCCTTAATCATGGCAAGTTTTGATGGTATTAATCAGATTGAACAGGCTTTAGCAAAAGCTTTTGAGAACTGGACTGAACAAGATATTAATGATGCTTTTTGGGATGATCAATTTAAAGAAGACAAGTGGGATCATAGTCCATCTACAACAAGAAGAAATGGTGACACAGTAGGATCACCTCGTGATATTTATGACTTAGGAGCACTTTATGAAAGTGGTAAACAAAGTTACAAGTTGACAAATTCTGCAGGTAACCTAACAGCACGTTGGCATTGGGATGCTAAAAATAATAGCGGCAAAGAATATGCAGAATATGTACACGAAGGCACAGGCACAAATGCAGGGTATCCCAGGAAATTCACCGATGATTTATCCATTGCATTTTCTTTTAGAAAACCAGTAGCTAAAGCTTTTGTGCTTAGAGTACAAGCAGAATTGAATGCTCTCAATGCAAATTGATTATTTATGGAGTAAAGACGGGCGATGTCATGCCATTAATTGCTGTTACATAGGATCTAGCCTTGAAATAGGTATTATTTGTCTTATGGCATTTCCTGAAGATGCCATTAGAATTTCAAACGAAGATCATTCTTTTCTTGTTGAAGTGCCTAAAGAATTTCGCTCTCAAAGCGAAAGAGTAAAGGCTTTCAATGCCACTTTAACCGTTCTAAATTATGAGCAAGTATAGCTTCCTGCTGCAAAGCGAAGAGCCTGAATTTTTTGAACTAAGCCCCAAGTTGCGTTTACGTAAACATGGTGGATGGTTAGTTGCGGAAGGTATTGAACAAGAAGAACTGAGTAAGGTGCAAAGCCAAGCCACTATTCGTGCGGTGCAATTAGCTAAACGAATTGCCATTGCAAAAGATATTCCATTAGATGAAGCATTTGCTTTGTTGCAAGGCGGTGCTGATATGAGTGAAATGGAGCTATTAAGCGATTTCACTGAGGAAACGCTAGGAATGATCAATAGCAGCGGTGGTGTTGAGTTAGGTAATGCTCGTATGGTGACAGTATTCATGCGTTGTCGGGGTGAAGGCTTGATGAGCAATGGGGAATGGTCATCCCTTGATGATTGGTCCATTGAAGACACTAAAGCAATGGGAAGACGTTTAATTGCTAAAGGGATGGAATTTATAGCGAGTGAGCAAGAGGCTGAGACAAAAGAAGCAGGACAAGCAAAAAAAGCACCTCGCCGGACGAAGGAAGCTTTGCCGAGCGACTAGAAAAACAAGCCCGGCAATTTTTAAAAAATTTAACAAAATGGGATGAAATTTATTTTCGTCTTAATTCATCAGATTTTAATGATTGCCGATGGGAAGCGCATAATTTTGGTAAGCAACGGGTGAAAGATGTTGTTGCAGCATTGAAGTGGCTGGAAAATCATGATATTACAAAATATAATATTAGTAGTATTTCAACAGCTAAATTAGGAACTGTAGTTGTAGGAGCGTTGGGAGGAAAGAAAGCTAAAGTATCAGCAGATGATTTCTTGCCATTTGACACTAGAAGGCTAAAAAAACAAAGCGGTATGACAGATGAAAGCCTGGGTGTATTGCAAGGTTTGATGCGCACCAGACGATTAGATGGTCGAGTTATTGCATTATTAGCTGATGAACTAAAAACTGCTTCCACCCGTGAACCAAGTAGCGAGTAGCTATATTATGAATAATAGGGCTATTGTCGAATATGGCTGAATTAAAACTTGACGTAACGCTAAATTTAGCAGGATTTCGCGCACAGTTAAATAAGTTAACGGCAGAAGCAGGTGCGCATTATTTTGGTGTTAAGTTATCAATAGATTCGACGGATTTTAGAAAACAATTAAAAAATTTAGAAAAAATTAAACCTGTCATAACAATTAATGACAGTCAACTTGTTGCGGCAAGAGAAAGAATTGGCATATTAAACAAAAGTTTAGCAACACTACGTAGAGCAACTGCTACTCCCATTGAAATTAAAGTTAAATATGTAGAAGTTGGTAAATCACCTTCTGGTGGAACTGCCGAGATAGGACGAGCTGTTTCAGGAGGTGTTAGGGGCTCTCAAGCATTAGAAGGCTTAAGCAGGTCGCAATTACAAAGCGCTCGCAAAGCAATGGTACTTGCTGGGATGTCTGTCGGCGAGATAGGAAATCTTGCTAAAGCATCAACAGATGAATATAAAAAATCAATTATTCAAGGTTTTACTAATAGTGGGCAAGAAGCAATTAATGGTTTTGCTGCTGGATTAAAAGATTCTTCATCAAAAATCGGGCAAGTTGCTGCCAAGGTAGGTGAGAAAGGTGTTCGTGGTATCAAAGACGCACTTGGTATTGCATCTCCATCAAAAGTATTTAGGCAAATTGGTGAATTTAGCGTTGATGGTCTTGAGCTTGGTTTTTTAAATGGATTAAAAGATTTCAAGAATAAATCAATTTCAGAAGTTAGAAAAATTGTTGCTTTATTAAAATTAGAGTTTGCCAAAATCAAAGATATAAGTGGAGCTGGTGTTGGTCCTAGTACAGGGAGATTGCGTCAACAACTTTTAGGCAATCGTGCCTATACAGCTCCTATTGGTCCGCTACCTATGGAGTCCAAAGCCCCTTGGGCTAAGGGAGACAGAGGTAAATTCGGATATTCAGGATATGAACCAAGAATGGTTTCGCGTGTTCGTGGAGAACCTATTGCTGCTGCTCCAAATAGTTTTTTGCAATTTTCTAGGGATGCTGCGCAAATTCAACCGTCACTTGGAACTCCAGGGAATTTCCGTGGTTTCTCTCAAAGAGCCACGCAAATTCAGCAAGCTAGCGGTGGAATGCCTGTTAGCGGTGGTGGCACTGCAGGTGGAGGCGGAGGCGGAGGAGTTCCTCCTCGCGGTGGCGGTGCTTTCGGTGGAATGCAATTTGCAATGCCTAAACTCCCTGCATCAGGTGTCGTGGAGGCATTAGGTACTGAATTTGCATTTGCAACAAAACAAGTTCTATTATTTGGTTCTGCTTATAAAGCATTGGCTTTTCTTACGGATTTTCCTTCTAAAGTTGGAGAGGCAGTAGGACAATTACAGACTTTTAGGAATACATTGAAGGCTATTTCTCCGTCTGCACAAGAAGCTGGTCAATCATCTCAATTCATTCTTGATGTTGTAGATAAATATAATATTCCATTGCAATCCGCTCGTGATGGTTTTACTAAACTTTATGCTTCAATGCAACCCGCTGGTTTTGGTGGTAATGAAATTCGTGACTTGTTTCTAGGGATAAGTCAAGCCGCTGCTACCTTTGGAATGAGCGCAGATAAAGTTGATCGCGTTAATTATGCATTCGCTCAAATGGCTAGTAAGGGCCAGATTATGAGCGAGGAACTTAAAGGACAATTGGGTGATGTCTTGCCTGGTGCAATGGCAATATTTGCTGAAGCTGCTGGCTTTAAAGGACCAGAAGCAATTACTAAGTTCTCCAAAGCATTAGAAGACGGCGCATATAAAGGCGAAGCAATGAAAACTTTGCTCACAAATGTGGGTATAGGAATGCGCGAAGAATTTGGGCCTGGAGCTGAAGGGGCTGCAAAAACGTTCCAAGGTTCGATTAATAGAATGCAAAATTCTTTAAAACTTTTCTATGAGGCATTTGAACCTGTAGCTGTTGGATTTTTAAACGCTGTCGTCATGCCCATGACAAGCGGCATCAAAACTCTTACCGATGGTTTTAATGCTTTCTTCACGGGACAAGCAGCTCAAACAGCAGGCGGCAACGCTTTTGCTCAGCAATTAAATAACCTCAAACCATCTTTCGAAGGAATACGAAATAATATTGCACAAATTTTGCCATTATTGCAAAGCTTTGGAAAGATTGCCCTATCATTGGGTTCAATTTTATTGCAAATTGCAGGTAATCCATTTGTTGGATATTTAGCGCGAGTTTATCTAGCTGTACTTCCCCTTACCATTGCTATTCAAGCTCTTAATCTAAGCGCACTCATTCCATTAATAAGAAATTTACTTGCGGCAGTTCCTGCTTTTGTAGCATTTACAGCATCGCAGCTTAGAGGCATGAGCACTCTCGGCTCATTTAAAGCCGCAACATATGGGCTAGGTCTAACGGCTGCTGCGACAGGAGTTAAAATTAGGCTTCTTTCTGGAATAATCAAAACTGCATTTGCTACCACCGTTATAGGAGTGGCTTTGTTGGGCTTGGGAATGTTGATTGAAAAATTAATGATGGCTGGGATTAAAGCAGATGACGCAAAGCAAAAAATGTTGCAATTTGCGGATTCTGTTAAGCAAGCAGGTAAAGCTAGTGATGTGTCAGGGCTAACGACCACATTGGCAGAAGAAAAAGTAATGGCAAAAAGAATAAAAAACGCAAAAGCGTTATTAGAGGAAATAAAAAAAGGAAAGAAAAGTATTAGCAAGCAACAAAAAGAAGAATTAGATGCTCTTGGGCTTACTTCGAATATGGGTTTCTTCCAAGAAGGTGGACCTGGCAATTTATCTCAAAATTTGACAGTACAAGTTTCAATGGTGGGTGTACTTGATGCAAACATTCAAGCTGCTCAAAAAGGTTACTTGGAAACTCAAACACGTATAGTGCAAAGTCAGAAAGCATTAAATGAAGCAAAAACTAAACAAGTAAAAGACGAGGAAGAAATTAAAAAAATTAAACTTGAAGGCGAGGATGATGGTAAAGCGGCTGAAAGAGAAGCAAGGGAGCGAGATAAACTTGCAAATAGGCAAGATCAGCTAGCGCAAGAAGCAGCAAACCGTCAAGTTGCTCTTGATCAAAGCAGTTTTGAAAGTCGATTAAGAATGAGCGATGCTGAATATGATCACAAGAGAGCATTGCAAGATAGCTATTTTGAGCGTGAAATTTCAGGGCTTGATTCCATTGAAGCTCGTCAAAAGAAATTCCAGCAAGATTTAAAAGCAATTGAAAATCGTCGTATTGATAGCATTAGGAAAGCAGAATTAGATGCAGTTAAAGCTGTTCAAGATTTAAGATCAGCAACTGTAAAAGCAGCGGCAGTCAGTGGGGCTCCAGGATCTGCAAAATTTGGAGATACCGGGCGAACCTTTAATGCTCCTGGATTTGTACATGGTCATGTTCAAAACATGGATCGAGGTGCGCTTAAAAGTGATTCAATAGCCCTTGTTAAGTCATTGTTGCAACAAGGAGTAACGCCAGAATTGAGCAGCGGCGCTAAATTTAATCGTTCAATGTCAGACGGTCAAATTGCTGATTTAGTAGGACGAGGCATTGCTGCTCACAAACAATACGCCAGCGGCGCAGGCGCTATAGATATTTTTGTACCTAAAGGCACTTTTGTCCCTGTGCCATTGTCAAATGTTGGCAATTTAGGTGGTGCTGCTGGTGTTACTGGCACAATGCAGGGAGGCAGCCAGCTTATGCATTTAGACCCTAGCTCAAAATCTAGTTCGGTCGGACCTGCTACAAGGCCAGGTGCTTTTGCAATGCAACGGCGTGGAGACAAAGTTGAAGGTCAACTAGCAGTAGAGCAACAAAATGCGCAAAATCGTGCAGCAGAAAAATTACTAACAATTAGAAATGCAAATAATCTTGCTCTTCAACAAACAATTACTTTAGTGCAGCAAAATATAGATTCTATTTTTCCCGTAAAAGAGCAAAAATTAGAAAATGACCTGCTTGAAATGCGCAATAATCTTGAACTAAAAGGCGCTTCTAAGGAAATTGTTGATATGGAAGTACAAAAATATAAAGCAGTCAAAGAAAATGCATATAACTTGCAAATATTAAATGAAAAAATAGCTAAAAACAACGAGGAATTAACAAAATTAAAAGGCAAAAAAATTACGACTGTAGAAGACAGGGAGCAAATAAAATTCTTAACAGAGCAAACCGCAGCATATAATCTTGCTATTGCTGGTATTCCGGAGAATCAAAGATTATTTAATGAGCAACTAGAAAGAACTGCTGCGCTAGCCATTGAATCGCCAATGGTTAAATTAGCAAAACAAGTGAATGAAGCAAAAAGAGAATTAATGGAAATGAGTAGTGCGTCTTCAATGGCAATTGGTGGCGCTAAATCCATAGGAGAAGCATTTGGTAGTTCGTTTAAAGATATGATTAACGGCAGTAAGACGGTCAAAGAATCTATGGCTTCTTTGTTCCAAAGTGTTGGAAATTATTTCTTGGATATGGGCAGCAGAATAATTTCAAAATGGATTGAAATACAAGCAATACAAGGGCTTATGAGCATATTTAACATGTTCGCTCCTCGCGCTGCTGCTGGCGAAGGCTTTGCTTTGGGCGGTCCTGGTGGGCAAGGGGCTGCTGGTAGTTACGGTGGTGCTATGAGCGCCACATCTTCTTTACCTTCGTTTACAGGTGGGGCGGGTTTTCAGCCCGTTAGCATGGGTGGTTTTGGTGTGCAACGTTTTGCCGATGGCGGCATGGTCACAGGCCCTACGTTGGGCCTTGTAGGCGAAGGTCGTTATAACGAAGCTATCATTCCACTGCCCAATGGTAAGAGCGTTCCTGTGGAACTTGGTGATGCGGCTGCTACGAATAATATTAATAGCAATATTGTGGTCAATGTAAATTCTGATGGGCAAAGCTCAAGCAATATAAATGGTTCTAATTCTGTAGACTTAGGACGTAAAATTGAAGGAGCTGTAAAACAAGTGATTGTGACTGAACTAAGACCAGGTGGCATTCTAGCTGGGAGACGTTAATCATGCCCCAACCAACATTGGCTTTACCTTGTGAATACGGTCTCACAGTTGTGCGTGGTGTACGCACAAAAGAAACAAAATTTGGTGATGGCTATGCACAAATAGCTCCTGATGGTATAAATAATGAAATCAGGAAATACCAAATCGATACAGTACCAATTGCTGATACCATCGCAATTGCATTAGATGCACAGTTAATTTCATTAAAAGGCGATTTTTTCTATTCGCAATTCTTCATGGATGACCATTTGTATAAATATCGTTTATCACCAAACCAATGGCAATGGTCTAGTCTTGGTCCCAATAGCAACAAATTTTCTTTTACTGTAGAGCAGATTTATGACCCTAGAAATTGACGTTCAAAAAGGATGGCATGATGCCATCGTGGAAATGTATGACATTGATTTATCTCCTATAACGGGAGATATCAATGATATTTATTATTTCACAAATCAATTGAAACCAGATTCTTCTGCCATTATATGGAAAGGTAATACTTACGAAGCATTACCAATTTTATCAATGGGCTATGAACGTAATACAACTGGGCAAATTGCACAACCTTCTTTAACAGTTGCAAATATTTTAGGCACATTTAGTGCCGCAATAAACGATTATAATGATTTAGTAGGAAGTAAAGTTACAAGACGACGCACATTTGCCAAATATTTAGATGGTGAACCATCTGCTGATATAACACAAGAATTTCCCATTGATATTTTTTATATTGAACGTAAGTTAGAAGAATCTGCATTAGTGATTTCCTGGCAACTTGGTAGTGTAATGGATTTAGAGGGGTTGCAATTACCTCGTCGTGTTATTACGCAAAATCATTGTTTATGGAAATATCGTAGTAGTGAATGCGGCTATGTTGGCCCACCAATATTTGAAAGAAATGATGAACGCATTACTTCTTTGGGATCTAGCGCCGAAGCGGTAGCAGTATTCAATGCTTACACATTATCACAACAACGATATGTTGAATATCAAAATGCTTCTTCTGTTAGAAATAAAGCAAGAGAAGCTGAAGTAATTGCTTGTGCTCCTTATTCTTTGTTAAGCAATGAATATGATAGAAGTGGATTTTTGGATTATTATGTTAGCAGCAATGCTAATGATGGCGTAATAACTGCAATTTGGGCAGGAGCAACAGTTTACTTGGGGCTGGAATATAGACAAGGTACGCAGCGACAATATGATGACTCCAGTAATATTACATATTATGAAATTGAAGAATGGGGACTAGATGCAGCCGCATGTTCTGCTGCAACAGCTAATTTAGCAACTGCTAATGCTAATCTTGCTGCAGCACTTGCCGCCTATAATGCTTCTATCGTAAGCTTAAATAATGCTATGACTGCATTACCAGCGAATGATCCAGTATTTAATTTAGATGTTTGTGGTAAACGATTGAAGAGTTGTCAGTTGAGATTTCCACATGAATCATTACCTTTTGGTGCTTTCCCTGGAGCTAATTTAGTACGATGATTGAACAATTTTCCGCTTTATACGCAACCATGAAAATTCATGCTATGCAATGTTTTCCTGAAGAAGCGTGTGGTTTAGTTGTCAATAATGAGTATTTACCATGCAATAATGTACATTCTTTACCATTGAATTATTTTGCTATTGATGCAAAAGATTATGCAAAAGCATCAGATAAAGGTGACATTCAAGCAATATTCCATTCCCATCCAAATTCATTAGATAGTTTTAGTAGTCATGATATTGCAGCATGTAAGCAAAGTAAACTACCTTGGATTTTATATTGTACTGGTGCAAATCAATGGGTGGAAATTGATCCTTCAGGAAATGCTCCGTACCTTGGCCGACCATGGCAATATGGTATTTATGATTGTTATGCATTAATGAAAGATTTTTATTGTAGAGAATTTAATATTATGTTAGATGATTTTGATCGTGGCGAAGAAGGCGAATGGAGAAATCCAGAATGGCGGATGTTTGAAAAAAATGTAGAGCAACAAGGATTCATTGATTGCGATGGTCCCATGAAAAAAGGCGATATGCTATTAATGCAATTGCAAGCTTCATTTCCAAATCACGCTGGTTTTATTGTGTCGCCAACATCCAATATTTTTTACCAGCATTTAATGGGCCGCGTCTCAGAACAGAATGTTTATGGAGGCTACTGGGCTAAAGTAACAAATAGAATATTGAGGCACAAGGATTTATTATGCAATTAATCAAAGTAAAACTACTAGGAGAACTAGGACGAAAATTTGGTCGCAGCTATGAATTTATGGCTAATTCCCCTAAAGACGTGATATCTGCTTTATGTAATCAATTAGATGGATTCAAGCAATATATGGTTGAAGCTCATGAACATGGAATTGGATTTAAACTTATAAATGATAATTCAGACGGCATGGATTATTCTAATGTGTTGATGAATTGTAACCGTCTTGTAATTGCACCAATCATTAGCGGTGGGGGCACTGTGGGAAGGATTTTGATAGGTGTGGCATTAGTTGCATTGGCTTTTACTCCTTTCATAGGCGCTGCTGCTATTGGTACTTTGGGTGCGACACCAATTGGTGTGGGAAGTTTGTTATTTAATTTTGGTGTGGGATTAGTTCTTACTGGTATCGCATCATTACTTACGCCACCGGTAGAAACACCAAAAAACGATGCCGAACGTAAGGATAGTTTTTTATTTGATCGTGCGACAGAATTAACATCTCAAGGTGCGCCAATACCATTGCTTTATGGTAGATTTTTAGCTCAAAGCCCATTGATTATTAGTTCTTCTCTTTCTACTCAACAAGTAGCAGTTTAATGACTTTACCAATAGCATCAGAAGAGAATATTATTTATAGCGGCGCTGGCGGAGGAAAAGGCGGAGGCGGAGGCGGAGGCGGAGGCGGCAAAGGAAAAGGTGGTAGTAATCAGCGAAAACCACAAGAAGATCCAGAATCTTTACGAAGTAGATCGGAAGCTAGTTTTGTTGCCGTATTATCTGAAGGTGAGGTGCAAGGTTTTGAAGAAGGAGTAGATCCACTCACTCGTATTTTCTTGGATGGCGTACCATTAAAAAATCGAGATGGCAGTTCTAATTTTGCAATTAATGCATTTTTTACAGGATCACCAACAACGGCACAAGGTAAAGGAAGTTTAATTTCTGCTATTTCTAATTCAATACCAGGATTAGATAGAAATAATACCAATAGCAGTATAAATACTATTGTTGCTGATTATCGAGTGGGAGTACAAAATCAAGATCCAATGCCAGGTTTTGATGATATAAGAACAGAACAAGGTGTAAACATTAAACTTACAAGGGCTGCGGGTCGTGTATTTAGAGTTACAAGTAGTAGTTTATTTAATCGTGTGCGAGTAAGAGTTGGCATTGGTTCATTGTTTTATGTGAACAAAGATAATGGCGATGTAAAAGGAGGATTTGTAAGTTTTAATATTCAAATTCAAGCTGATGGTGGTTCTGTTATTGTTAATGATAATAAAGTAATTGGTGGTAAATCAAGAGGGCCAGTTGATTTTGAATACGAATATTCATTAAGCGGTAATGGTCCATGGATAGTAAGTGTAGAACGCACAATGGCCGATCCTGTTAGTACCACTGAAAGTAATGATTTATATTTCAAGGCAATTGTAGGAATTATAAATCAATCATTCCGTTATCCTAATACTGCATTATTGGGATTAAAAATTGGCGCTGAAAATTTTTCATCAGTGCCAACAGTAGGGGCTGATATGTTAGGTATAAAAATCAAAATCCCTCAAAATTATAATCCTATTGCCCGCACGTATTCAGGCATTTGGAATGGTACATTTAAGACAGAATGGAGCAATAATCCAGTATGGGTATTTTATGATTTATTAACAAATACCAGGTATGGTGCGGGACAATTTATAGCTGAAAGCCAGGTAGATCGCTACGGTCTTTTACCTATTGCTCAATATTGCGACGAACTGGTTAGCGATGGCAAGGGCGGTTTAGAACCAAGATTTACTTTTAATGCTTATATCACAGATAGAGGTGAAGCTTATAGTGTATTAAATAGTTTAGCTGCTGCTTTTCGTGGCATGTTATATTTTGCGGAAGGCTCTGTTGTTGCAATTCAAGATGTACCAAAATCTATTAGCAAAATATTTTCACCTGCTAATGTTATACAAGAAGTTGATGATAATGGTAATGTAACATCACCACCATTTTCCTATGAGGGCACTGCACGTAAAGCAAGAAAAACTGTAGCATTAGTTAGCTGGAATGATCCTAGCGACATGTATAAAAGCAAAATTGAATATGTAGAAGATAGTGAAGGAATTGATCGTTATGGTTACCATGAAATAGAAGTAAGAGCATTTGGAACCACATCACAAGGACAAGCACAGCGTATTGGAAGGTGGATTTTATTGACAGATCAATTAGATGTAGAAACTGTAACATTCAAAACTGGTACAGAAGGTTTTTTTGTTTTACCGGGAGAAATTATTGGTATTGCTGATCCAATAAAAGGAGGAAAACGTTATGGGGGAAGAATTGTTGATGCTACCATAATTGCCGTTACCATTGATTCTCCTTTTACGTTATTAACAAACAAATCTTATACACTGACAGTGATGCTTCCTAATGGCTCGCTGGAGAGCCGTACAGTACTCAATTCTCCTGGAGCGACAAATGTTCTTAGCATAAACCCGGCATTGTCTACAGCGCCGACATCAGGCGCTCCGTGGGTGTTACAAGAAGATAATGATGGCATCAGGAAATTTCGAGTGATTTCAATCAATGAAAATCAAGGAGAAGTAACTTTAATAGCTTCGCTTTATAATGAAGATAAATTTGCTATTGCCGACACCCCTTTGATTGGATCTTCTCGCATCTCACTATCCAAAACTCAATCGATGCCAATTGTATCACCAGATAGCATCCGTCTTGGAACGAGGTCGTAATGGCTTATAATGAAGTCACATGGGAGTACCCTCAGTATTCGTCTTATTCAATTCTTAATGCAGCAGTTAATCCAGCCATTTGCTGGAATCCATTGCAAAATAATCCTTTTATTGGAGTATTTGATGTTGATTATTTAGATGTAGAAAATAAATTGTGGACTAATATTGGCCGTAGCGCTACAAACTATATTCGTTTTGCTGCTGATAATTACACCGGACAAGCAGTTTATCAAATTAGAATTGCTACAATAGGCATTAATGGCATTCGCTCTCCTTATGCTTATAGTACAGTAGCATTTTCCAGTCCACTGGCTTTTGATTTTACTAAAAATCAAACGGTAAAATTAGTGAACGGTGCGGAAGTGCCTAATCAGCGTTACCTTTTCTTAATTTTTTAATATGGCAAATCTCTACGGACTTGATGCTGCTGGCAATGCTGCCTACATAAAAGCCACTGGAGCTGGTGCCACTGGCGATCCATTTATTGTAAATAATGATTTATTTACTTCTGAGCTGAAAAGTGCTTTTATTACTAACACTGCTAGTGCAGATGTAATTGCAGCCGTAAATAGTCGTAAACTACGAGTGATAGCAATGACTATTACTTCAGTATCGGGCTGTACGGTAAAACTACAAAGTGGTGCATCAACCGATAAAACACCTCCATTTCATATTGATGGCAATGGTAATTTAACACAAAGTAATCCTTTAGGGCTTTTTGAAAGTGTTATTGGTGAAAAAATTAATGCTGTAGTAAGTGGCACCACTACTTATACGGTGATGCTTTCATATCGAGAGGTGGCATGAGCATTTTTCTTGCCACTAAACTTGTACCGCAAATTAATTTACATTTATTGCGTAGAGATTTCTTTGATGGTATTAGTTTGTTATTGCAAGATAGTGATGGCGAGCCATTTGACTTAAGTGCTGTAGAAGTTTGCGCTTCAGTTTGGAAATACCAGACATCTGGAGTTTTATCGCAAATTACAGCTTTTAACATAGAAAAGCAAGAACCATTACGCAATGGAGTGATAAAATTATGGTTAAGTTCTTCTCAAGTGGCTGCAATCTGGGATGCAGCAGAAGAACCACAAAATGCAGCGATTAGTCAAAGTTTTTTTCCTACTACTTACACTGAAAATGAAGTGCAAGGTTCATTGTCATGGGATGTGCGCATTGAAAAGCAAGATGAATTAGCTGATTTAATAAGTGTTAGCAGTGGTGTATTTATTTCGCAAACTAATCATGGACTTGGAGCTACAGAACGAGTAGTATTTAGTGGCACCACCACATCAAGTGGTATCAACTACAATGGTACAAGTGCTCGTATTTATACCAATTTGACTGGCATTACTTATTTAGCTCCTTATTCTTTTACCATTGCTTCTCTTTCTGGCATTACAGCCTCGGGAATAGGTGGAAAAGTTTATAGACTAAAGCAAGATACAGTGGTTGGTGGTGGAGTGCTTGTAGGCACTACATTTTCCAATTGTTTTCCTTGAGGAATTATGGCTGATTTAAAAGAAGGTGTAAGTGTAGTTACTATTGGACGCACTGCTCCTATTCCTCCTGGGCAGCAAACAATGGCAACTAGCTTGCCCGTGGTCGTCGCTAGCGACCAAACGGCAGTGCCAGTGGAGGTGGCTAACCAGCAAATCAGTGAAGTGAGCTTAAGCTTGCTTGGCATTCCTCGCGCAGAGGTAGCTCTTGGCATCTTTGCTGATGTTACTACTTATGACATCAACCCAAACGAATGGGCAAGTGAAGGTGGCGGCACGACCACTCACGTTGCCAATGAAAGTGCAGCGAAAGTAGCGCTTGGCGTGGCCACGACAAATAACTATCAAATTCTCAGCAGCAAGCGTTTTTTCCGTTATCAGCCCGGTCGAGTGAGTGCTGCAACTTTTGGCGTGAGGACATCAGTATCAAACGATTTTACAGACATCAAGAAATTTGGAGCCTTTGATAAGCGTGATGGATATTATATTGAAGTGCAAGGTGGCAGTCAAGCAAGCAGTGCCGACAAAGACTTTAATTTTTATTGTGTGAGGCGCAGTAACGCTTTTGAAAGCAACGAGGCAGGCATTCGCACTCCTAATGTTGCCGATGGTGACATTGGCACGGCAGGCACAGATCTTGTGATTGTTCGAGCCGGTCTCACCTACATTCACGCAGGATTATTTGATAGGAGCGTTCGAGGTAGTGGGGGCGTAAACATTGGAAACATTGCATCTTCTGATGGCACTACAAGCGTTTCAGGGTCTTTCATTGCAGTGGAGCCCTCCTATCGCTACACTTACGAATATCGTGTGCCTCGTAAATATTTCAGCCATGACCGGCTAGATGGCGAAACGAAGGCACAATATTATTCAGACAAAACACCAGGTCGCAATTCATTCACTCTCTCCGTTGGAGGTACTGCTTCTTCTCCCGTGATCACTTATATCAATGGCAGTACTGTTATTGATGTAAATGGCGATGTAGTGAGCGACACCAGTGTATGGAACATTGACTTTTCAAAAGTGACGATGTTCAAGACGGAATATAGTTGGTACGGCGCCGTTGGTGGTCATTTTCTAGCATATGTGCCTGATGCCACTAGCACTGGTGAAGCTCGATGGGTGAGAATGCATCACATTAGGGCTTCTAACCAACTAACGAGCCCGAGCCTAGCTAACCCCACCCTTCCCATTTCTTATTTGGCGCAAAAAGCCACTAGCGCTAATGAATGTGCTATTTACAAATATGGAGCCTCTTATTATATCGATGGAGGAGACAAAGGAACAATCACTGCTCGTTCTGAAAGCAATGCTGCTGATCGCACAATAACAGTTAGCGGCACCATGCTGGTTGGCATTCAAGTGAAGGAAAATATCAACTCCATTCGCAATCGTATGCAAGTTTATCCCACTCGTCTTGGTGTAGGAAGCAGCGGACGTGCAGTTGTCAAGCTCATCAAAAATCCCACTACTGTTTCCGGCACTCCATCGTTCACAAGCGCTGCTACGCTTAGCCCCGTCAATGTGACCACCACGAGCGGTGTCGTTACGCTTTCGGGTGGCATCAATGTGGCCACTTTTTATGTGGGCGCTGGCGGTGTTGATCTTGACTTGGCTCCTTACTTTGGTTACAACAAAGACTATCTTTCCTACCCATTGACTGCTGCTGCTGGCGATGCCCTCTATGTGTTTGCCAAAGGTATTGGGGCAAGTGCAGACATGAGCGCATCGCTAACGTGGGAAGAGCAGGTGTAGGGAGTTCTTAAATGACAACTATCTCGGAGTACTATCAACTGCCCGACAACGTTGCGCCTGCAGGCGATGAACTAATTGATGCAGAACTTATTGATTTTCTAACTGGCGACTCCCTGATTGATCCGGCTGATCAAAAAAAGCTAACTGGCGATGCGAAGGGCACATTGGTGCTGGTTGCTGATGAAGGGCTTACGCCGGTAGTAATTACTAATTCAACGGGCTCCCAAATTTCTGTTGACATTATTAATAGAAACCAAAGCGAAGTAGCGACGACTTTGCTTGGCGTAGAAAGAAGCGAAACAGCTCTTGGCTTGTTTGACGCAGTAAATATCTATGGCGTAAATGATAAGGAATTTTATGCTGGTCCTGACAGTGCTGCCTATGTATATGCAACTGATCCTACGGATTGGACTTTTGCTGATGATTATGGTTATTTTTGGCGGCACATTCCAGCAGAAAGCGCTTTACAAGCCTATGCATTTCCTCCTCCCATTAGCTTCACTTATCTTGTAGATGATAACAGCGGGCGCTTTCCTGGTGGCAAAACCGATGGTTCAATGAGAACCTTCTGGGAAAGTAAGCGTACATTTCGTTATCAGCCCGGAAGAGTAAATAGTTTTACTTTTGGCGTGAGAATGTCTACGGGCAGCGATTACCAAGGAGAAGTGGTGCGATGGGGATGTAGAAATAGCGTGGGAGACGGCTATTTCTTTCAGTTTGAAAAAGGAAGTGACTTGTATATTGTGCGCACTTCACCTGATCTTGGCACACTGAAAGTAGATCGTGATAGTTGGAATGGTGATCCTATTCAGCCAAACGAAGGTTCTACTGGCTGGAACCTTGACTTGTCGCGAGTGACAATGTTCAAAATTGAATTTAGCTGGTACGGAGCTGTTGGGGCAAAGTTTTTAGCTTATGTGCCCATTGATCATGATGAAGCAAGGTGGGTGGCATTGCACTATATCTTTGCGGAAAATCAATTTACTGTACCTAGCCTGCGCAGTCCATTTTTGAAGCTTTTTGTGGAGGCGCAAACCACAGCAGGAGCCACTTCTCCTGCTTTTATTAATCTTTATGGAAGCAGCGTCTACATCGATGGAGGAGATAAAGGGACTGTTACTACTGGCGCTGCAGGACTTGATAGCTTAAAGCCAATTACCAACATCCCTCGCTCTTTAATTGGCTTGCAAGTCAAAAGCACCATCAATGGAGTGGCAAACAAGAAGGCTGTATTTCCGAATGGACTTTCGGCCTTTGCTACCACTGATGCTCGCCTTGATTTAGTATTTCAGGAAAATGGCACTTGCGGGCAAGAAAGCTATTTCTATGGAAATGGAACAACACTTACTAGCAATGCGGCTTCTGGCATTACAGTAACAAGGGCGGGAGCTAATGTTTTAATCACTCCATCAGGTCAATTCTTTCCAGATATTAGGAACGAAATTAGTGGAAGCACAGATTATCGCTTGGGACGTAAAACTAAAGTTGTAGGGGCTGGTATTCTTGCTACACATGTAGTATCTATTACGGATGATCTCACGACTATTACTACAGACAGAACATTGCCGGGAGGAATAACAAGTATTACATTTGGTCGCATGAATAATTACGCCGTCAGTAGCGGTTTCGTTGCTAGTGGCGTAATGGCAGGCACCATTTTCAGGCAATTTAATTCTGGTTATTCTCGCGTCGGACTCCTTCCTAATGCGAGCGGGTTATCTTATAACCCAGAAAACGATACAGTGCTATGGGTAGCATCAGATTATCCAGTTTTTCAATTTAACAGGTTTGGGCAAGTCGTTGGAGAGGCAAGATTTCCAAGCAGTTTTGGATGCAATCAAACAACTGATTTCTCCATTGCATTTCCCAACGCAAGCACCACCACTATTAGCGCAGCAGGGCGTTCGATTACCATCTCAGGCAATAATCCATGGCCTATTCGGCTTGTTGTGGAAGGGCATTCTGATAGTGTCGTTTCGGATGTGGTGCTAGCAGAGCAGGCATTGGCCACACGTTTGATTCCCGGCAGTGGCTCTACGCAAGCTCAAACTTCGTGGCCCCTGACCAGTGGCATGACTCAAAATTCCGCTGCTGCTGGCGGCACTGAATACGTAGCAAATAAATTTGAGAATACATTGGCCGATCCATTGAGCGCAGTATTGGTGGATACACAAGGGCAAAGAGTACTGCGTGGTGGTCAGAGAGTAGCCACTTATTTCATTGCAAGTGGCGAAAGTCGTCAATTCGATCTCAGTCCATTGTTTGGCCCAGATAAAATGTTTATAACAGGACAGCCAGGAAGTATTGAAAGCACCGGGGCGCTGTTTGTTGTGGCCACTGCTCGCACTGCATCTGGAGAAGCAAGCGTAAGCATCAACTGGGAGGAACAATAATGGCATTTGCTGGCTTGGTAGCCTCTCAAAATTTAAGCGATGTGGCCAGCGCAGAAGTGGCTTGGGATAATTTAGGCAATGGCATTAGTTATGTAATTAACAACGCAACTGTTAGCGGAATTGTTGTTAAAGGGGCCGATATTTTAGCTCTTAATGGTGTAAGTAGGGTAAGTGCTCGCGACTTACTTTTATTAAAGGGATTGACAAGCAATGCGCAGTCCCGACTTAATACCATTGCTGCCCAAGTGGCTAGCGGCGTTGTTCTGCAAAACAATGCTCTCCTAAAAGCGTCGCCGTCGTCTGTTGGCAACTATTCGCTGAATGGAGTGCTGTCTGTACAGTCATTGCGAATCAATGGGAATAATGCACAGTCTTTGTCTTCCTCCCCATTTGCTAGCGGCGTTGCTACAACAAGCATTTTATTGGACAAATTGATTGTTAATAGTGGCGTGGTAATACAAAATATAATTACTAGCGGCACCGTATTATCGCCGGAAGTTGCCATTCCCATTGAAGAGGCTGGCTATATTTACTACTTAAAGGCGGGGCAATCATGACGCAACAGTTTGGTTTTAGAGCATCGCGAAGTCTTGCTGAAGTAGAAGACAGAAACAAATGCTGGGACAATCTCGGCATTGATCGTCGCGACCTTGCTTTGCTCGTTGGCACCAGCGCCGCTGGCGTCACGGAAGGAGATTATTTCAATTGTAAAGACCTTACCACCTTTTTGGAATCGCAAATTAGCGGCTTGACGGTTGGGGCTTCGTCTGGTCTAACGGCCATGTCTGGCAAGATTAGCAAAAATGGCGACTCTGGTATTACATACTTATCAGGCGCAACAGTTAATAATGACAGGGCTTATTATAATGTTAATTTTGATATTATTTCCGCATCAACTAACAGTTATTTTTCGCCAACGGCATCAGGCAATTACGGCGTTGGAGCCCAGTATTTAACAGGCCCAGTTTACGTGCCTGCTCTTACTGTTAGCGGAGTAAATTTTAAGGGGCAAACAAAAAACTGGTCCTCTTATTTTGTTAAATCAAGGCAATATTTTCAATTTACGGACAATGCAGCAGCGCAAAGATATGCACCTTTGTACCTGGGACCGCCTTCAACCATTTCTTCAAATGTATTGTGGCTTGACTCTGAATATAGTACAATTACCTTAGAAGATGCAGGAGTGAGGCGATGGGAAGATGTATTGGGACGAGGCAGTGCCGTACAAACTGAAAGTGCTTATAGGCCGACAATTATATCTTCCGAACTCAACGAAAAAAATGGAGTGTATTTCGATGGCAGCGACGACTTTTTGAACATTGGAGCAATTGGAGGCTCCATTCCTTCTGCTGCCACTTTGGTAGTGGTTTTTAGTATTAGCAATTCGCTATCTGCTGGCGACACAAATTATTCAATTATTAGTTCACTTGCAAATATTTCTAGTGCTTGGAGAGGAGGAGCGTGGGGATTGTTCACTGCTAGCTTGATTGGAGGATTTCCTGCAAATATGCCAGTTAATGGCACCTTTGTAGCCACTGTTCGCGCTAGTTCGGCATATGGCTTGGAAATGAGAATCAATGGGCAACAGTTGTCATTTATTTCCCCTCCATCGTACTCCTATTCAAGCGCCGGTAGTTTTGTTATTGGCGTGAGCGATTCAATAAGCAGATCGCAGGCTTTCCAGGGAAGCGTTCACGCTCTTACTTTGTTCAGTGAAGTGCTATCCAATACGCAAGTTAATTCGATAGAAGAATATTTTCGATGGAGGTATGGCTTTGTTTTTGATCCAGACGGAGCCTCATTGTCATATACGAAAGTGCTGCATACCGAGCGAAATGCAATATGGTTATTAGAGGACGATTCTAAAGTGGAGGCTGATTAACAATGACTCGCGGACTTGTCAGAAAAAACAATTTAAGCGATTTACCAGACCCTATTCGGGCGAGAATTAATCTTAATTTGCAAACTGTTGACTATCAGCGCATTAGAGGCTTATTTCTTTCTTCGGGAGTAAGCAATGTAGAAATACAAAAAATTGCTAATTCATCATCCAATTTCCAATTGCAAATTAATGCATCCACTGCAATTCTTGCGACTATCACCCCGGCTTTGTATGCGAACAAGGCGGGAGATGTGCTGACTGGTATATGGACAAATAAAGGCAAGATTGGAGCCAGTGGCTTGGTCGTTAGTGGAATTGTTCTTTCTGGCAGCACTGACACGTTATTTGCCCGCTCTTCCCCATTGTCCTCTCTTCAGTTGGAGACAGCTTCTGGAGTGACAATACCTAGTGGACTAAGCTTAAACAATCTTGTGGGCAGCGGCAATATCAGTGTGGAATCGGGAAAGACTATTGCTAACTATATGAGCATTCAAGTGGCCGGTGTTCCATATCGCTTAGAAATTGTATAGAGAAATAAGAACACATGTGAATTGCCTTTAGAATGTCACTATCTTCTGGTGTAAACTAAACCGTGACTAAGATTTCTCAGCTTTCATCGATTGGTGATTCGTTAGCAATTGACGATCAGTTTCTTATTCGTGACGTTAGCGATGCGGTAACGCCAAACAAAAGCGTCACTGTTAGCGGCATCACTCGTGGATTGGCTGACGGAGACGCACTGGCGCCAGCCATTGCTTTTGCGGCGGACAAAGACACTGGAATCTATCGCAGTGGAACAAACGCATTAGCCATCTCAACTAATGGCACTGGGCGGTTGTTTGTTGACAGCAGTGGGAATGTCAAAGTATCTACTGGTGAGATCTTCCAGACTTCTGCAACAAGTTACATTCGCATCGACGGCGGAAGTGGTAGTGGCACGGGCGCAAACATTATTGCTTTTGGCGAATCGCACGCCTCTGCTCCTGGCCGCATTTCTTTATCTGCTGTTGGAACTGGAGCGATTATTGCTAGCACTGGGGGCGCCGAACGCATGCGCCTGGACTCCAGTGGCCGCTTAGGTCTGGGGACTTCTACGCCTGGAGCAGTATTAGAGTCCAAGACGGCAAACGTACAATCAGGCGATGCGGCTTACGCCAAAAAGGCCGTCATAACAAACATTCCTTATTCCACCAGCAACATCACTTCTTCGGCTGTAGCAATTTACGACGGAACTATTCACGCCGCAGACATTGGTTACTCCTACGATGGTACTGGCTATTATTTAACGTTCGGCACTAACGACAATACGGTTGGCGCACCGATTGAAAGTATGCGTATTGACCGCTCAGGCCGCGTAGGGATTGGCACTACGAGTCCTGGGTCTGCGTTAAACATCGCCAACAATACATCAACCAATGCTGGTGGAATTCGCCTACAAAACGCCACAAGTGGAAACATTGGAGTTCTTTACACAGACTTC
>Ga0214917_10000694_pt1 | contig 44033 bp, 39 predicted proteins | sample LL_1208_BB_MetaG_FD_177983 | JGI IMG/M metagenome (GOLD analysis project Ga0214917, IMG submission 177983) | Freshwater microbial communities from Lake Lanier, Atlanta, Georgia, United States - LL_1208_BB | ecosystem: Environmental > Aquatic > Freshwater > Lake | place: USA: Georgia | collected... | reverse complement strand
TGAAGCAGGTGCGGGCGGTGAAGGCGGCCTATGTCTGCGGGACCACGGGGCATACGGAGGCGGAACAGGGATTGATCGGGGAGGCGGCGCATCACATTCCCATCATCCATTCGCCGAATTTCTCCCTAGGGGTAAACCTGCTTTTTTATCTGACGGCGCAGGCCGCCAAGGCTTTGCCGGAGGGATTTGATCCGGAAGTGATCGAGATTCATCACCGATTAAAGAAGGATGCGCCCAGCGGCACGGCCAAGCGTTTGGTGGAGATTTTGGCGGAGGCCCGGAGGTCGAAGCCCGAAATCGTGGCCCGGCACGGTCGATCCGGTGAGCCGGGCGAGCGGACAGAGGATGAGATCGGCGTCCATGCGGTGCGGGGCGGGGATGTGGTGGGGGATCACACCGTGTTGTTGGCGGGCGAGGGGGAGAGGATCGAACTGACCCATCGCGCGAGCACCCGGGATGTTTTTGCCGTGGGGGCGTTACGGGCGGCGAGGTGGCTGGTGGGCAAGCCGGCCAAGATGTACCAGATGGTCGATGTGCTTGGTTTGAGTTGATGCGGGTGGGGATCGGTCTGGGGTCGAACGTGGGCGACCGTTCCAATGAACTGGCTCGGGCCCGGGGCTGGCTGAAAAGCTTGGATCCGGCGGCGAAGTTTTCCTCCGAGTATGAGACCGAACCGGTGGGGTGCGCTTCCGGGGCGCCGGGTTTCCGGAATCAGGCGGCCGAGATTTGTTGGGGCGGCTCATTGGTAAACCTTTTGCAGTTGATGCAGGATTACGAGAGGAGGCGCGGAAGAAAAGCGGTGAGAGGAGTGAACGAGCCGCGGACGCTGGATTTGGACATTCTCTATGCAGATGATTTTAGGATCCGGTCCACGAAGCTGGAGATTCCGCATCCCCGGATGGCGGAGAGGAGATTTGTGATGGAGCCGTTGGCGGAGATCTGTCCGGAACGAAAAATCCCGGGTCTGCCCGGCACCGTTGGCGAGATAGTGCGGTGGCTCAATGCGAAGGGAGGTGCGGCATGCCGGCGGATCGTCTGAATCCGGAGCAGCTGAGAAAATGGCCCAAGGGAAAGTTCCTGTTGGCGCTGACCGCTTACGACTACCCGATGGGCAGAACCTTGGATGAGGCGGGAGCCGATCTGATCCATGTGGGGGACAGCTTGGGAATGGTGGTCTTGGGTATGCCCGACACCACGGGGGTGACCATGGCCGACATGGTGCGAGCGACGGAAGCCGTGGTGAGGGGGAGAAAGAGAGCGATGCTCTCGGTGGATCTTCCCACAGGGAGTTATGAGAATCCGGAAAGTTGCGTGAAGAATTCCAGAATTTTAATCGCGGCCGGGGCGGATGCGGTGAAGCCCGAGGGAGGAAAGGACATCTTTCCGCAGTTGGAGGCGCTGCAAAAGGCCGGGATTCCGTGGATCGGTCATTTGGGAATGTTGCCGCAGAAAGTGAAGACGGAGGGGGGCTACAAACGGAAGGGGAAGAGTGAAGAGGAGGTAAGGCAGATTTTGGAGGAGGCCAAGGAGATGGAAAAAAGGGGAGCCTGCGCGATGGTCTTGGAGTTGGTCACGCCGGAGGCGGCGGCGAGGGTGACGGAGGCTTTGTCGATTCCGACAATCGGGATCGGGGCGGGCAAGGGGACGACGGGTCAGATCCGGGTGACCCACGATCTGCTGGGGCTGACGCCCTGGTTCAAGCCGGGCTTTGTGAAGGAGGATCTGGGGTTCGCCGAAAAAATCGGCGCGATGGTGATCGGGCTTAAGAGGATCGGGCGCGGCGGGCCTGAATAAACGAGCGGACGGCGAAGGCGATGTAGGCGAGGGAGAGGCCGGCGTTGATGGATTGGGTGACGATGGCGGCGGGGCGCTCGGCGGTGTGATCGAAGACGGAGGGGAGTCGGCTAAGGGAGCGGGCGGTGCCGGCGAAAGCGAGGAGGGCAACGAGGACGGCGGTATGCATGACGTGTTTGCGGAGATTTTCCTTTTTGGCGGCCAAGCCGAGGATGAGGAGGACGAGTCCGAATCCCGCGGGGATGAGGGCGGTGTAGTGGGTGGAGCCGGTAAGGAGGAAGCCGGCCAGGCCGAGCAGGATGTAGGCGAGGGAGAAACCGATGGTGAGGTTGGACATGTAGGAATGGTGGGGGATTGAGGTGACGGAGAAAAGAATGTTTACGGATGGGGGGCTTGGCAGGGGAAGGGAAGTGCGGGAAGATAGTGGGATGCCGGCTTAGCTCAGTGGTAGAGCAGCGGTTTTGTAAACCGCTGGTCGTCGGTTCAAATCCGACAGCCGGCTCGGTTTAAGCTTTGTTTGACGATGGTGAACTAGCTGGGTTCGTTAGTGGTCGAATCGCTGGTTTAGATTGAGGTGGAAGAAAAGCGGAATTTGAATTCTGGCCGCCGGACCAGTTTTTGATCCGGGCAAAGTACCTTTTTGATTTGGACGAGGTGATGGCCCGATAGGCCTTGGAGTTCATGGCCTTAAGCTGTGGTCTCCAAGGATCATTGGAAGTGAAAAAAGGGGAAGGGCCCAAAAAAGGAATGGGTATTGACATTACGCTCCGGATTTTTACACATAGGTATATGAAAAACACCCTCCGCATTGCGGTTCTCACAGTAATCACCTTGGCCTCCTCCCTGGCCATGGCTGATTCCGGTTCCAAGGGAAGCAGCAAAGACGCCGTGGCCGATCCGGCTCTGGCGGTGCCGGATCTCTTGTTTGTCCGTCCGGTCGGCGTGGCTGGAACCGTGCTCGGTTTCACCGCGTTCGTGGTGACCTCGCCCTTCACGGCCATGGCCGAATGTGTCGACGAATCCTGGGATACCCTCGTGGTGACCCCCGGTGAGTGGACCTTCGTCCGTAGCTTGGGTGATTTCGGAGACTAAACCCAGAATCCATCAAGTTTTAGGCAAAGGGCGATCCTTACGGATCGCCCTTTGTGTTTTTTGAGAGGGGACAGGGAGGGGCGGTTATCCCTTCCTGCCCGTGCGCAATGACATGGCAGGGTCCATAAGGGGTAACGGACCCTACCGGTGAACCAGCGGTAATATTTTAAGCGTTGCACTTTTGCACTTTCTGATCGGCCCGCCGGGACGTCGGGCCCTACCTTAGTCTCGTGCTTGGTTATTACACGCATGACCTGAGTCCGTTTCTGATCCAGTTTGGGCAGGGGTGGGGGATTCGTTATTACGGAATGGCTTATGTCCTGGGATTTGTCGCCTGGTATCAGGGGTTGAAGTGGTTCCGATCGAAGAGGTGGTCGCCCCTGAATGATACGCAGATTTCGGAGCTCCTTTTCTACACGGTATTGGGAGTCTTGCTCGGGGGCCGTTTAGGCTACTGCTTCCTTTACGATTGGAACGAGACGTTGAGAAATCCCATCAGCATCATTGCATTTTGGAACGGGGGCATCCGGGGAATGGCCAGTCATGGGGGGATTGTCGGGGCCTTGATCGGTTTCCTGTTTTGGGCCCGAAAAAACCGGGTGGATGGGTGGGGGGTATCTGACAATGCGGCGGTTTTGGCCCCAGTAGGGATCTTTCTTGGAAGAATCGCCAACTTCATCAACGGGGAGCTTTGGGGAAGGGTGAGCCAGGTTCCGTGGGCGGTGATCTTTCCGGATTCCGGTTCGAAAGAGCCCCGTCACCCGTCACAGATCTATGAGGCTTTGGGTGAGGGTTTATTTCTAGGCCTCGCCATGTTGTGGCTCCGGTCGAAAAATCCAAAACCCAGCGGTCAGGTGACGGGAGCTTTCTTTGTGGTGTATGGGATCATCCGGATCGGGTTGGAATGCTTTCGCGAGCCGGATGCCGGAGATCCGGTGTGGGGAAGATTGAGTCGGGGGCAGTGGTTCTCGGTGGCACTGATGTTGGTTGGTGCCGGGGTGTGGGGTTGGAGGAGGAGGGGGAGAGATTGAGATGAAGGAGGCTGCAGGTGGGATTAGAATGAAGGATTAGGTTTAGGAAGACCCTACTCCGCTCCTGGCCTCCTACGTCGGAAGGAGCTGCGAAGGGTTTAAAGTTTGATCATGACGTGGCGGGGGACGGTGTAATCCTCCAGCGCGAAGACCGAGAGATCCTTGCCGTAGCCGGAGCGTTTGAGTCCTCCGTGGGGCATTTCGTTTACCAGCATGAAGTGGGTGTTCACCCAGGTGCAGCCGTAACGCAGGGCGGCGGCCACCTTCATTCCTTTGGAGAGGTCGCGTGTCCAGACCGAAGAGGAGAGTCCGTATTCCGATTCATTGGCCCAGCGAATGGCCTCCTCGGTGGTTTTGAACTTGGTGACGGAAACCACCGGTCCGAAGACTTCCTGTTGGACGATCTCGTCCTCTTGATGGGTCCCGGACAGGAGTGTGGGTTGAAAGAAGAAGCCTTTGCCGGAGGCGGGGGATCCTCCGGTGACGGCCTTGATGTGCTTGTGCTCGGTCGCCCGGGCCACATAGCCACGAACGCGGTCGCGATGGGCGGACGTGATGAGCGGACCCAGTTCGTTTTCCTCGTCCTTGGCCTTGTTGTATTTGAGAGACGAGACCGCCTTGCCCAGCTCCGAGACCAGATCGTCGTGAACCTTGGGGCCGGCATAAATGCGGCAGGCGGCGGTGCAGTCTTGGCCCGCGTTGTAGAAGCCGAACTTGCGGACCGCGGAGACCAACTCCTCCAGATCGGCATCGTCAAAAACGATGACGGGGGCTTTGCCCCCCAGTTCGAGGTGGGTTCGCTTGATGTTGGCGGCGGCGGCCCCAAGGACCTTGGTTCCGGTGGAGATACTGCCGGTCAGGGAGACCATGCGGATCAGGGGGTGGGAGATGAGAGCCTGCCCGGTGGTGGAACCCCGACCGGTGAGAAGGTTAACTACGCCGGAAGGAAAAAGGTCGCCCAGGGTCCGGCCGAGATGCAGGGCGGTTAAGGGGGTAAATTCCGAGGCTTTCAGGACAATGGTGTTCCCCGCGGCCAGAGCGGGGGCCAGTTTCCAGGCGGCCATCATCAGCGGGTAGTTCCAAGGGGCAATGGAGCCAATCACTCCAACCGGATCCCGGCGAAGCATGGAAGTGTGGCCGGCCATGTACTCGCCCGCGGATGGCCCCGTGGTGCAACGGGCGGCCCCGGCAAAAAAGCGAAAGCAATCGGATACGGCCGGAATTTCATCCGCGAGAAAGGCATGGCGGGGCTTGCCGCAGTTACGGCATTCAAGATCTGCATAGGTTTCAGCTTCCGCCTCGATGCGGTCGGCCAACTTCAGCAGAAGGGTGGAGCGTTCGGCCGGGGTGGTGTGGCCCCAGGTGGCGAATGCTTTTTCGGCGGCATGGGCGGCCAGATCAACCTGCTTGAGGGAGGCTTCCGGAATTTGGGCGAAGATTTCGCCCGTGCGCGGGTTGGTGACGGGTTGGGGTTCTCCCTCTCCGGCCACGAGCTTCCCGCCGATGAGGAGCCGTGTTTCGACTGGTCTGGTTGGGGCCGATTTTTTCGGCATAGGTCAAACATAAGCAAGGGGGTGGGAGACACCAATCCTCATGAAGCGTATTGCCGTGGCCTCCAATACGTGTATGGTAAGTGCATGGCTGTAAAAACCATCACCATCGAGCTGGATGCCTATGAGCGATTGAAGTCGTTCAAGTCCGGGCCCGGCGAATCCTTCTCCCAGGTCATTCGCCGTTTGGGTCCACGGGAATCGGGGGCGACAGCGGGAGAGATTCTGCGGAGGGCGGAGGAAAGGGCCCGGACGGGGCGGGGCCCCAGCCTGCAAGAACTGGATCGGGTGGAAGATTTGCACAAAAAGAAAGCTCGCTCCATGGATCATTGGAGGGAATAGAACGTCGTGATTGCCGACACGACTTTTCTGATCGATTTGGAGCGGGAGCAACGGAGGGGACGTCCGGGAGCGGCTTCCGTCTGGGCCACGAAGCATGCCGGGGAGCGTTTGAAAATTGCCTGGGTGACGGCCGGGGAGTTTCTGGCCGGCTTTTCCGACGATCGAAGAAGTGAAGCCGAGGAGGTACTGGAAACTTACGCGATTCTGGAAGCGGATGAGGCCGTACGTTGGAACTGGTCGCGTCTACAACGATGGACGAGCCAAAAAGGATCCCTGCGGGGGGAGAACGACCTTTGGATTGCGGCGCTGGCCAAGACCCAGGGAGAGGTCATTTTATCGAGGGATCGACCGGCATTTTCGGGGCTCCCCGGGGTGGAGTGGGAGGATTACTCGAAGGGGTAAATCCGAGCCGGAGACGGGGATTGAACCCGTGACCCTCTGTTTACGAAACAGATGCTCTACCACTGAGCTACTCCGGCGATGGCAAGATTGTAGGACAGCCCGAGGCTGGTAGACAAACCCTGTGTCATGGCGGAAAGCAGGATTGGAAAAGGGGTGAATTTCGGGCATGCTTACAACTTTATGTCAGGCACCCAACCCGTTTATCTGGACTGCAATGCAACCACCCCGCTCGAGCCGGCGGTGGCGGGAGTGATGCGCCATTTTTTTGAGGAGGAGTACGGGAACGAGGGGAGTCGCACCCATGCGTTCGGGGCCCGGGCCAAGCAGGCGGTGCAGAAGGCAAGGGAGCAGGTGGCCCGTTTGGTGGAGGCCAAACCGGAGGAGGTGATTTTCACCAGCGGGGCGACTGAGAGCAACAACCTGGCCATTCTTGGCTTGGGAAATTGGGGCCGACAGCACGGCAAAACCCACATCATCACCACGCGAATCGAGCACAAGGCCGTGCTGGAGCCGATCGATCACCTGGCCAAGGACGGATTCGAGGTCGATCTGGTGGCTCCCGACAAAGACGGCCGGGTGGAGGTGGAAAAAATCACGCGTCTACTGCGCCCGACTACCATGTTGGTTTCCGTGATGCATGCCAACAACGAGACCGGGGTGATCCAACCCATCAGCGAACTGGCGGAGGCCATGGCTCATCATTCCGCCTGGCTGCACGTGGATGCCGCCCAGACATTCGGCAAGTTGATCGAACCCCTGCAAAATCGTCGAATCGATCTGATCAGCGCCAGCGGCCACAAGATTTACGGTCCCAAGGGAATCGGGGTGCTGGTGGTGCGGCAGCGCGGAAAACAGAAGGTGCCCCTGACCCCTTTGGTGTTTGGGGGCGGCCAAGAGCATGGGCTGCGTCCCGGGACGTTGCCGGTTCCCCTGATCGCCGCTTTCGGAGAGGCCGCCGAGCTGGGATTAAAAAACCACAGCGAGAGAGAGGCCAAATGCCGGAGGTTTCGTAGCAATTTTTTGCAGGCAATCACCCCGCTGAAGCCGCGTATCCATGGACCGGAGGGCGGGGTTCTTTCCCATACCGTGAATGCATCCTTCCCGGGACTGAGTGCCGAGGAGGTCATGCTGAAGCTGCGTGAAGTGGTGGCCGTCTCGAATGGGTCGGCCTGCACCTCCTCCAGTTATCAACCCAGCCATGTGCTTACCGCCATGGGTCTGGGGAAAGACGAGATCGTTGGGGCGGTACGATTTTCCTGGTGTCACCTGACGCCGGACTTGGACTGGAAAGCGGTGGTGGGGAAGTTGATTCGCTAAGAGAGACTACAGCCTACAGACTGTAGGGTGCAGGAGAGTTCGATTGATAGGGTTTTAGGCGAAAGTAATGGAGGGAAGTTTGATCTTCGAGGCCTCCCTCCAGGACTCATAACGAAAGAGCTAATGGACTAGGCTTCGGTTGGAACACCGATTTCCATGCCCAGATTGCGGGCGAGGCGGATGGCGTCCGCGGGGAGAGGGGGTCGATGACCCTGGATTTCCTTCAGATCGGTAAGATGCATGCGATTCCGGACCAATCCCACCATGCAACCGTATTCCCCCTGATTCAGCGCAAGGACGGCAAATTCCCCCATCCGACTGGCGAGAAAACGATCGGCAAAGCTGGGGGAGCCACCGCGTTGCACGTGACCGAGAACCGTCAACCGAACCTCCTGTTGCAGCCGGTCCCCCGCGGCGGAGAGAAGCCGGTCCATGAATTGTTGCCCGCTGCAGACGCCCTCGGCCACGACCACCACGCTGTTGTTGTGACGGCGCAGGCGGCGCCGGGTGAGGTTGTCGATGATCTTCTCCATGTCGTAGCGGAATTCGGGGATGACGGCGACCTGGGAGCCGGAGGCAATAGCGCTCATCAAGGCAAGGTAGCCGTGGTTGCGTCCCATGACTTCGATGAGGAAACAGCGGTTGTGGGAGGCGGCGGTGGCCTTGATCATGTCGATCAGGTGAAGAACGGTGTTAAGGCAGGAGTCCGTGCCGATGCACATTTCCGTCCCGGGCAGATCGTTGTCGATCGAGCAGGGAAGACCGATGACCCGATACCCGTGCCCGGCGAGGGCGTTGGCCCCGGCCAGGGATCCGTCGCCCCCCAGGACCAGCAGGGCCTGGATATTCTCCTTCTTCAGAATTTCGATGGCCTCCAACTGGGCCGATTTTTCCTTAAACTTCAGGCAACGGCTGGTGGAGAGGATGGTGCCGGCGTCGCGAATCCGACCGCTGACCTCCACTGTTCCGAGGGTCATAAATTCCTTGTCGAAAATGCCCTGGTATCCGTTTTGGATGCCGACCACCTCAATTCCCAGACTGATCCCGGTCCGGACAATGGAGCGGATGGCCGGATTCATGCCGGGGGAGTCGCCTCCCGAGGTAATGATGCCGATGCGTTTGAGCATACGGGTTGATAATGGACAAAAATCCAGCGAGAAGCGAGAGCTTAGGCCTTCAGGTTTTTAGTCCTTCGCAATGGAGGGAACGTTGAGGTTTGAAATTTCCTGGATGGCTAACGACTAAATGACTAACCCGCCAAGCGGGACGAACGGGTTAGTTGGGAGCGGAGGAACGGGGCCGTACGGGAGGTTTTGGAGGAAGCCACGTGTTCGGGAGTGCCCTCACTCATGATCTTGCCCCCGGCCTCGCCGCTTTCCGGTCCGATATCGATGAGGTAATCCGCCTCGGCCAGGACATCCAGGTGGTGTTCGATGACAACGACACTGTGCCCGGAGTCGACCAAGCGGTGCATCAGATCGAGAAGGCGCCGCACATCCGCCAGATGAAGACCCACAGTTGGTTCTTCCAAAAGAAAAAGATGATGCGCGGGTCGGCGGGCACGGCCCTTGGCATGGGCATGATCGGCGGAGATCTGGGCCGAAGCGAGTTCCGTCACGAGTTTGAGGCGTTGGGCTTCTCCCCCGGAGAGGGTGGGACTGGTTTGGCCCAGTTGGAGATAGCCCAGCCCGGTCTCCGCCAGAAGCCGACAGGGAGTCGCCAAGCGGGGATGGGGACTGAAGAACTCCGCCGCCTGTTCCGCGGAGAGGGACAACGCTTGTTGGATGGAAATATCCCGGTAACGAATGGCCAGAATTTCCGGTTTCCAGCGGAGGCCGTTGCACTCCGCACAGCGCACATCGGCGGGAGGCAGGAAGCTCATCTGCACCCGAATGGTGCCGGCACCGTCGCAGGCGGGGCAGCGACCCGGTCCGGCGTTATGGGAGAAGTGTGAGGCGGTGAAACCGGACTGCTTGGCGGCCGGAAGGTTGGCAAAAAGAGCCCGCAGGTCATCCATCAATCCCAGGTAGGTGGCGACGGTGGATCGGGGGGTTTTACCAATGGGGGATTGATCGACCTCCACCACCCGGTCAATCGTTTCCGTGCCCTGTACCGATTTCCAACGGGGATCCCTCTTTTTTCTCTCCGGAGAGGCGGCTGGAAGGAGGATTTCGCGGACGAGGGTGCTTTTGCCGGAGCCGCTCACGCCGGAGAGTGCGGTGAGGCGGTGCAAGGGGATGGAAACGTCCAACCCGTGAATATTACGGGCTGTGGCGCCTTTGATTCTGATCCGGGGGGTTGAGGCATCGATGGGCCGCCTCTTGCCGCGTGCAGGATGTTGGATGGGCTCCCCGAGGAGGCGGGCGGTGGCGGAGCGCCCCTTGGCGTCGATCTGTTTCCAGTTCCCTTCCGCCACAATTTCCCCGCCATGGACACCGGCTCCCGGACCCAGATCAATGATGTGATCGGCGGCCCGCATGGTGTCCTCATCATGTTCCACCACCACGAGGGAGTTTCCCCGGTCGCGGAGGTTGCGGAGGATGCCAAGCAGTTTTTCATTGTCCCGGGGGTGGAGTCCGATGGTCGGCTCGTCCAGGACATAGAGGACGCCCTGCAGGTTGGAGCCGAGTTGGGCGGCCAAACGGATGCGCTGGGATTCCCCCCCGGAGAGGGTGGGAGCGGAGCGGTCGAGATTGAGATAATCCAGGCCGACATGACGGAGGAAGTGAAGCCGTTGTTTGATTTCGGGCTCGATGTCCCGAACGATGGCGGATTCCCGGGGAGTAAAGCGGAGATTCTGGAAGAACTTCTCAAATTCCTGCACGGACATGGCATTGATCTCGGGAACGGCTCTTCCGCCAAAACGGACCGCGCAGGCGACCGGATGGAGGCGGGCCCCGTGGCAAGCCGGGCAGGGCAGGAGGTCCGCCTCGCCGCTCTCCTCACGCGCCCATTCGAGTTTTTGTTCCTTTTCCGCCTCATCCTCGGTGTCGACCTCCGGGGGTTTCGCAAAGACCGTCCCGTATCCCTGGCACTCCGGGCACCAACCGTGGGGGCTGTTGAAGGAGAAGAGGCGCGGGTCGAGCTCATCAAAGGAGCGTCCGGATCCCGGGCAAAAAAGATGGTGACTGTAGATGGTGGACTTTCCGTGTGGATCGAGGGCATAGAGGGTGCCCTTGCCCAGGGCCAGGGCCTGGGAAATCAGGGCCGGAAGATCTTTTCTCTTGGAGGTCACCTGGTCGACGAGCAGGTCGATCTGGTGTTCTTTGTAACGATCGAGCGGTTGAAACTTTTCGGGTTCGATCCATTTGCCATCCACCCGCAGAAGCTTGAAGCCTTTTTTGACAGCCCAGCGGGCGACCTCCGTGTGAAAGCCCTTACGACCCCGAATGAGGGGAGCCAGAAGATCGAGACGCTTGGCGGAGCGGAGTTGGCGGCGGATTCGTTGGACGATATCCGCGGAGGATTGGCGGATGGCGGCCTCCCCGGTCTTGGGGTCGTGTTGGACCCCGAGTTTGGCGTACAGGAGGCGCAGGAACTGATAGAGCTCCGTGACCGTGGCCACGGTCGACTTGCGACCTCCGCGGGTGGTCCGTTGCTCGATGGCCACGGACGGGGGGAGCCCGAGGATGGAATCGACATCCGGTTTTTCCAACTGCTCCACGAACTGCCGGGCGTAGGTGTTCAGGCAGTCGAGATAGCGGCGCTGACCTTCCGAAAATAGAAGGTCGAAAGCCAGGGTACTTTTGCCGGATCCGGAGAGGCCTGTGACGACCACCAATCGGTTGCGGGGAATCTTCAGGTCAAAGTTTTTCAGGTTGTGATGGCGGGCTCCCCGGACCTCGATTTCCTCCTTGGCCCGAACGGTTTTGGCCGTCGAGACGGGTTCCTCATGCAGGCGGAGGGATCGGGACGGAGTGGCCGAAAGCAAGGGGGCAAGGTAGGTGGCGGTATGGCTGGACCGGCACCGGGCCACCGATTCCGGTGTGCCCGCGGCAACCAGTTTTCCACCCTCCGCTCCCGCTTCGGGCCCCAGATCCAGGAGCCAGTCGGCATTCTTGATCACGTCGAGATGGTGCTCGATCACCAGCAAGGATGCTCCCTGATCCACCAACCGATGCAGCAGTTGGATCAGGAGGGCCACATCGTCGAGATGCAGTCCGGTGGTCGGTTCATCCAGAATGAGAAGGGGAGAGGAGTTGGGTGAGAGCTTGGGGCCCTTTTTTCGGCCCGGTTGGGGAGTTTCGGGTTTCGTATTCTGCGGGGCCAGGTGGGCGACAAGTTTGAGCCTCTGGGCCTCTCCCCCGGAAAGCTGGCTGAGCGGTTGCCCGCATCGGAGGTAGCCGAGCCCGACTTCGGCCAGGAGAGTGAGGGCACGGATAATCTTCTGGTGGCACTCGTTGGCCCGGGGAGTTCGATCGCCGCCGGTGGAGAAAAAAGCGAGAGCTTCGGCCGCGGTGGACTCGAGAAGCTGGTCGATGGTCCAACCGCGATAGCGGGCTTGGAGGACGTGGGGTTGGAAACGACGGCCTTCGCAGGATGGGCAGGAGACAAAAACATCGGACAAAAACTGCATGGAGACTTTCTCGTAGCCCATGCCGCCGCATCTTTCACAACGGCCACCCCCTGCGTTAAAGGAGAAGGCGGAGGCGGGGAGTCCGGCGCTTTGGGCCTCTTCGGTGGAGGCATAGAGCTCGCGGACGAGATCGTAAATATCGAGATAGAGCAGAGGAGTGGAACGCGGGGTTTGGGAGAGAGGGGACTGATCCACCAGCACCACATCCGAGATGAGTTCGGCACCGGACAGGGATGCCAACGCAGGTGGCTCCTCCACCGCCCGGCCCATCCGATGCAGGAGGGCTTTATGGATAACTTCATGGACCAGGGTGCTTTTGCCGGAGCCGCTGACACCGGATACGGCCACCAACCTTCGCAGGGGAATGTTGGCATCCAGGTTTTGCAGGTTGTGGCAGTTGGCTCCGCGGATTTTCAGCCAAGGATGGGTCTTTTCCGGGCAGGGACGACGGATCGCCGGAAAGGGAATGGTCTTCCGACCCGAAAGGTAGGCTCCGGTGGGTGAATCCTTCACCTTCGTCAGGCCGGATGGAGATCCGGAATAAAGAAGCCGCCCACCTTCTCCGCCGGAACCCGGTCCCAATTCGAGGATATTTTCCGCGGAACGAATGACGGTTTCGTCATGCTCAACCACCAGGACGGTATTGCCGGCTTGGCGAAGCTCCCGGAGCAGGTCGAGGAGGCGACCGGTGTCGCGGGGGTGGAGTCCGATGCTGGGTTCATCGAGGACGAAAAGGGTTCCGGTTAAACCCGTACCCAAACATCCGGTGAGATTGACCCGCTGGAGTTCGCCTCCCGAAAGGGTGCGGGTGGGTCGGTCCAGGGTCAGGTAACCGAGGCCCACGCCCTGAAGGTAACGAAGGCGTTTCCGGATGTTTTCCAGCGGAGTTTGGGCCGAGGGGTCCTTGGTTTTTATTTTGGCCAAGAGTTCCGTGAGTTGGTGGAGAGGCAGGGCATTGATTTCCGGCAGGGTTTTGCCGGCCATCCGCCAGAATGTGGTTTCGGGCCGGTAGCGCTTTCCGGCACATTCGGGGCAGGGGCGATAGGCGCGGTAGCGGGCGAGCAGGATGCGGACGTGCATTTTGTAGGTTTTGGTTTCCAGCCAACGAAAGAAGCCGCGAACTCCATACCAGTCCCCGGAATCCCACAATTCCTGAAGTTCCCGGGTGGTGCCACCTTCCCCCTCGATGACAAATTTCTGTTGTTCCCGGGTGAGTTCCTTGAACGGAACCTCCAACGGAATGCGGTGTTTGCGGCAGGCTCTTTCCAGATCCTGCTGGCACTCCTCGAAGCTGGCCGTTTGCCAGGGTTTGACGACTCCTCCCGCGAGGGTGAGGTTGTGATCGGGCAGAGCCAGACTCTCATCAATTTCGATGACCCGTCCGAACCCCCGGCAGACGGGGCAAGCTCCCAACGGATGATTGAAGGAAAAGAGGGCGGGGGTGGGATCGTGAAAGTCCCGCTCATCGCGGGGGCAGAAATAGCGGTCGGAATAGAGATGAATGGAATCGGGATCCCCGACCCAGGCAATCCCCGCGACGCCTTTGCCATAGCGCAAACAGGAGGTGATGGCTTCCGCCAAACGGGGTTTCCCTTCGGAGGAGAGTGAAAGACGATCCTGGACGACATGGAGAAGGAGATTTTTTTCCTTAGGGGTCTGGCGCAGGGCCCGGGCCAATGCCTCCAGACCGGTGTTTTCATCCAATCGGAACGGTTGGCCATGAAGAAGAACGCGGCGGAAGCCCTGTCGGGCCAGAAAGGCGGCGACCTCATCCGCAGGCGTCTTGGCGGGGAACGGCAGGCGAAAAAGAAACCAAGCTTCCTGGTCGGGATGGCGTGCCAGGAGATCGGCCAGAATGGAGTGCGGGGTCCAAGGGCGGATGGGTTGGGAGCAATCGGGGCAGGTTAGTTCGCCCAAACGGGGGAAGAGAAGTTTGAGGTGATCCGCGATTTCGGTGACCGTGCCGACCGTGCTCCGGGAGGAGCGAACGGGATTGGATTGGCCGAGGGCGATAGCCGGGGGAATGCCCTCGATGCGGTCCACCTGGGGGCGGTCCATCCTCTCCAGAAACTGGCGCGTATAGGGGCTGAAGGTTTCCGTGTAGCGGCGTTGGCCCTCGGCGTAGAGGGTGTCGAAAGCGAGGGAGGATTTTCCCGAACCCGAGGGACCCGTGAGGACGTGGAACATCCCGAGGGGGAGATCGAACGTCAGATTCCGGAGATTGTTCTGACGGGCGCCTTCGACGCGAATGGATCCGGAACCGTGCATGGGGTGGGAACACTAGCCCGATTCCGGTTTGGGACAAATGACAGACTTGGTCCGGTGACCAAAACCCCTAGTCTGGGTTTGATGCAACACCGGCTCCGAAAGCTTCTGCAACGACTACGGCTTACTCCGGAGCACCTCCAAGCGGGACAGGTGGGCAAATGGCTTGGGCGACACGGGGTGAATCCTGATCTCTGGAGTTTTCGCCGCGGGCCGGTGGCCCGGGCCATGGTGGCGGGGTTGCTTCCGGCGACGAGTCCCTTGCTGGGATTGCATCATGTTTTGGCGGTGGTTTTGGCCGTCTTTCTGAGAGCAAACGTACCCACAGCCATTGTGGTGCAGATGGCCAACAATCCCTTCACCATTCCGATTTACTACACGGCGGCCTATCATGTGGGGGAAATCATTCTGGGGCGTCCGATCAAATATGAGGGGGGATTGCCGGAAAAAATGAAGCGGCTGGATGCGGCGAGCGGGGCCCGGGCCAAGTTGAGAATGTTGGCCGGGGATCTGGCCAATGTGGCGGTGCCGTTAACCGTGGGTTGCACGGTGATCGGGGTGGTGGTTTCCCTGGCCGGGTACGGCCTGATCTACCTTCTTTGGCCGGCGGAGAAGGCGAAAGCGAAGGAGGACTAAACCGCTTTTTCCCGGGCCGTGCTGCGAAGGTGAATGGTTTTGTGCTGGAGATCGTGCACGGCGCGGATGTAGCGGACCGTCCGGCTCCGCGCCCGCATCAGGATCGAGTGGGTGATGGCCTTGTGACCAATCAGTTTGACCCCGGGCAGGAGAGGGCTCTCGATGATGCCGGTGGCGCAGAAGATGGCGCTGTCCCCGGTGACAATGGTGTGGGACCGGAATATCTTCCGGACTTCACTTTCCGGGACTCCAGAAACCTCCCGGGCTTTGGCTTCGGGACTGGGAAACCACATGCGGAGCTGAATTTCCCCGCCCAAGGCCCGCAAGGCAGTGGCGGTGAGGACGCCCTCGGGGGAGCCCCCGATGCCGACATAGAGATCAATGCCGGAATCGGGTAGGGAGGGAGCAACGGCGGCGGTGATGTCGCCATCGGCGATGGTTCGCAGGGAGGCCCCGGCATGGCGAATGGCGTCAATGAACGGCTGGTTTCTCGGCCGATCCAGAACAAGAACCACCATGTCGCCGACCCGTTTGTGGAGAATTTTGGCCAACCGCTGGAGGGTTTCCTCCAACGGAGTATCGAGAAAGTTGGCCTCCGGATCCTCCTTCTGCAGGACCCGGGCGACTTCGGGGCCGTAGGCGATCTTGTGGGAGTAGTAACTGGGAATGTTGCGCATGACAGGCTGTTTGGCGTCCTGGGGAAGTTCGGCGGCGGCCATCACGGAGATGGCATTGGGGGATCCTTTGGAGAGGTTGGTGGTTCCGTCCACCGGATCGAGGGCGATGTTGAAGCGGGGAGAGTCCGGGCCCCACTTGCCCAGGCGGTCTCCCAGAAAAATTCCCGGAGCTTTGTCCTTGATGCCCTCGCCAATGACCACCTCTCCCCGGATATCAACCAAATCGAAGACGCCTTGTATGGCGTCACATGCGGCGGCATCGGCTGTGTTCTTGTCGCCTTTTCCGATAAAACGCATGGCATTCAAAGCGGCGTTTTCGGTGGCCCGGACAAATTCAAACTCCACCGTGCGTTCGGGGTCGTACATAAGATACTGACGCTAAGAAGTTAACCTAAATAGCCAAGGATAATTAAGGCTTCCGCCGAGCTTAGCTTGACGCGAAATAGTATACGGTATTAAATACGTCTTAATGCGTAAATTGTTGATCATAGCGATTTTGGGATCGTTGCCGTATCCGCTGTTGTCCGAGGAAAAGGATTCGGTTCCGAATTTTCGTCCGGCCCAAGTTGAGCCCACGACCAATGGAGCGGCAGCACCGATGAGTGCGGGCACGCGTATTCCGGATGGGATGACGAGTGATCTGCCGGTGGCCCTGGAAAAGGAAGTCAGCCTGAACAAAATTTACACGTATTGGAACGATGCGCAGAAAGGGAAAAATTTTCCCCCTCGCGACAATGCCTCCATGGTCTTTGAGCCCAAGTACTGGGATCACGGGGCGATCACGGCCAAGGAGATTCAGGATCGGAAGGGAAATATTTTCGTGATCAATTGGCAAAACGACGGCAAGCCGGCCGACTTTACCGTCCGTCTGGACTACCGCCAGGCGAACACCCGGCAGAAGGTCATGACCAAGACCCGGGAGTACAAAGATTTTGACGGCTACGAGAAGACGGTTCTCCAGGTGGTGGGCGACGATTACCTGAGAGGGGGGGTGGTCAATTCCTGGCGAATCTCCATCGTGCGGGACGGGAAAATTGTCGCCCAGGAGAAATCCTTCATCTGGTAAAGCCGGAGGGTTCATCCGTCTCGCTTTTTCCCGCAGCCTTCGACTAGAATTTTTTCCATGACCCTGACTTTGCATCCTCCCGAGGCGAGGTTCTCGGAAGAAATGGAACGGGAGCATGAGATCCGGAATCTGAAAGAGACGGTGGAGGCCTTGCGGGAAGCCCTGGAGAAGCAAAAAGCGGGCACAGCCCAGGAAGTGGCCCAAGCCGTGGCGGAGGCCCACACGGAGATCCGGGATCTCAAGGCCACCATTGCCGAGATGAGAATCGAATTGGAGCGTCGCAAGGCGGCCGGCGAAGAGGCGGTGCAAAAGGTGATGGCCCAATCCGCCGAGGAGGGGAGGCAACTCCAGTCCTCGGTGCAGGCCCTGCGGGACCAGCTGGAGCGGGAAAAAGCACGGCACAGCGAAGCGGAGCAGTTGATGCGCCGCACCCAGCGGGACGAGACCGCGGAGCTGGAGAAGACCATCCAACAAATTCGTGGAGAACTGGAGGCGGCCCGTGCCCAAAAGTAAGAGCCCGATCGACACCCTCAGCCTCGCCGAAGCGAAGATTCTGCTGGAAGTGGCCCGAAAGGTGGCCGACAGCCAAACGCTGGACGACCAGTTGGAAACCTTGGTGGCCCTGGTCACGGAGGCCACCGGAGCGGAACGGGGAACCCTTTTCGTCAACGACCCCTCGACCCAGGAGCTCTACAGCCGGGTGACGGTGGGGGGGTTGAAGAGGGAAATCAGGATTCTCAACAACACGGGTATCGCCGGGAGTGTTTTCCAGTCGGGCAAGGGGGTGGTGGTGAAGGACGCCTACCAAGACCCAAGATTCAACAAAACCGTGGACGAGCAGACCGGGTATCACACCCGTTCAATTGCCTGTGCGCCGATCCGGACCGTCCGAGGAGAGCTGATCGGTGTCGTGGAGGTGTTGAACCGCAAGGGCAGCAAAAGTGCCCACTTCACCACCAAAGACCTGAAGCTTTTGGAGGCGATGGCGATGCAGTCCTCGGTCTCCCTGCAACGGAGTCTTTTGTTGGAATTGGCGGAGAGGGAGAAGGCCAAAGAGGCGGAATTTCTCAGTGTGGTTTCGGAGATCTCCGGCGAAATCCAACTGGGCAACCTGCTGGCCAAGATCATCCGCACGATCACCCGGTTGCTGCATGCGGAACGCTCCACCCTCTTCATCAACGATGAGAAGTCGAACGAACTTTACACCGAAGTGGGAGAAGGGTTGGGGGCAACACAGATCCGCTTTCCCAATCATCTGGGCATCGCGGGCACCGTCTTCACCTCGGGCCAGACGGTGAACATCCAGCACGCCTACGCGGATCTGAGATTCAACCCCGGGTTCGACAAGAAAACCGGCTTCTTCACCCGCTCCATCCTTTGCACCCCGGTGGTGAACAAAGCGGGCAAGGTGATTGGAGCCACCCAGGTGCTGAACAAGCGGGGTGGGGCCTTCACCCATGAGGACGAAGCCAAGCTAAAAGCCTTCACCGCCCAGGTTTCGGTGGCTCTGGAGAACGCCAAGCTTTTCGACGACGTGCAGAACATGAAGAACTATGCGGAGTCGATGTTGGAGAGTATGTCGAACGCCGTGGTGACCCTGAATGAGGAAGGGGTGATCCAGACCTGCAACAAGGCGGGCTACCGCATCCTAAAAACCAACGGCAAGGAGATCCTGAAAAAGAAGGCCAGTGAGTTCTTTGTCGGCAAGAACGTATGGATTGAGGAGAAGATCCGCTCCACGGCGGAATCCAAGGAGCCGGCCCTGGTGATGGATGCGGAAATGGAGTGGGGCGGCGAAAAGACCTCCGCCAACGTGAGCGTGCTTCCGTTGATCAGCGTCAAGGACAAGCCCCTGGGTTCCTTGCTGATGATCGAGGATATCAGCGAAGAAAAACGGATGAAGGGAACGATGGCTCGTTACATGGATCCGGCAATTGCGGATCAGCTCATGGCGACCGGGAAAGAGGTGCTGGGGGGAAATATCAGCGAGGCCTCCGTGTTGTTTTCCGACGTTCGCAGTTTCACCACGCTGACCGAAAGCCTGGGGGCGCAGGGCACGGTGGGCCTGCTCAACGAGTATTTCACCCTGATGGTGGACTGCCTGCAAAAGGAGGGCGGCATGTTGGACAAGTTCATCGGCGACGCCATCATGGCCGTCTTTGGGTTGCCGTTACCGAGGGAAGACGATGCCGACCGTTCGGTGAGGGCAGGCATCGGCATGTTGCAGGAACTCGACCGCTTCAATGCAGCCCGCAAGGAGCGGGGGATGATGGCCATCGACATGGGGTTGGGAATCAACACCGATGAGATTGTCAGCGGCAATATCGGCTCCCCCAAACGGATGAACTACACTGTGATCGGGGACGGGGTGAATCTGGCGGCGCGACTGGAGACGGCCTGCAAGCAGTACGGGGCCAAGATGCTGGTCAGTGATGCGACGGTGAAAAAACTCAAGGGCACGTACCGGATGCGGGAAGCCGACCGGGTGATCGTCAAGGGCAAGACCGAACCGGTGGTGATCTATGAGTGCCTCGATTACCACACCGACACCACCTTTCCCAACCCCATGGAGGTCATCAACCACTTCAAGGACGGGTTGGCCAAGTACCGGAGGCAGGAGTGGGAGAAGGCCAAGGCGGCGTTCGGGGAGGCCCTCAAGGCCCATGCCGGCGACAAGCTGAGCAAAATCTATACGGAACGGTGTGATTATTTCCAAAAGAATCCCCCTGGAGAGAAGTGGGACGGGGTCTGGGTGATGAAGGAAAAATAACCCTCCTCCGGGCCTTCCTCGAAGGGATGGACGGAACGGGGGAATCCGCTACCTTTTCAAAGCGGGGTCGTTAGCTCAATGGTAGAGCTGCTCCCTTTTAAGGAGTAGGTTGTAGGTTCGAGTCCTACACGACCCACTCTTCCCATGAACTTTCAAATCGAGTCCCCGTACGCGCCCGCCGGGGATCAACCCGCCGCGATCGAGGCCCTGGTGCGTCGTTTGCGGGAGGGGGAAAAGCACAATGTCCTGCTCGGCGTGACCGGATCCGGCAAAACCTTCACCATTGCCAATGTGATCCGGCAGATGGGGTTGCCCACCCTGGTTATGAGCCACAATAAAACGCTCGCGGCCCAACTCTACAGCGAGCTGAAGTCCTTTTTCCCCCACAACGCCGTGGAATATTTCGTCAGCTACTTCGACTACTACCAGCCCGAGGCCTACATTCCCCGAACCGACACTTACATCGAAAAAGACTCCTCGATCAACGAGGAGATCGAACGTCTGAGATTGTCCGCCACCACCAGTCTGCTGACCCGGAAGGATGTGATTGTGGTCGCCAGTGTCTCCTGCATCTACGGCTTGGGTTCCCCGGATGATTACGAACGAATGATTCTCGCCCTGGAGCCGGGAATGAAGGTATCCCGGGACGAGCTTCTGGCCCGATTGGTGGAGATCCAGTATGAGCGCAACGACATCACCCCGGAGCGAGGGCAGTTTCGCGTGCGGGGGGATGCCATCGAAATTCTCCTGGCCCATGAAGATGCGGGGGTGCGGGTGGAATTGTTGGGAAACCAGATTGACCGGATGACGCGGTATGAACCGATGACCGGGGAGGAGTTTGGGCGGCCCACCCGTGAGATTCTGACCCCCGCCCGACACTATGTGACCCCGGGGGATAAAATGCAGAGGGCGGTGACCGCCATTCGGACCGAGCTTTCCGAACGGATCGCTGAGTTCGAGTTGAACGGAAAACTGCTGGAGGCCCAGCGCCTCAAGATGAGGACGGAATATGACCTCGACCTGATGGAGGAGATGGGAACTTGCAGCGGAATCGAGAACTACAGCCGTCATCTCACGGGGCGAAAACCGGGGGAGAAACCAAACACGCTGCTGGATTTCTTTCGGGGCGATTTTCTCATGGTGATGGATGAGAGCCACGCCACGGTTCCCCAGGTGGGGGGGATGTATGCCGGGGATCGGAGCCGCAAGACCGTCTTGGTGGAGCACGGGTTTCGGTTGCCCTCGGCTCTGGATAACCGACCCCTGAAATTTGAGGAGTTTGAACAGTCTCTCCAGCGAGTCATCTATGTCTCCGCCACGCCGGCCCCGTTTGAGCTCCTCAAGGCCAAAGGTCAGGTGGTCGAGCAGGTGGTTCGACCCACCGGGCTGCTCGATCCACCCGTGAAGGTTCTGCCCTTGAAAGGGCAAGTGGATGTGACGATCGCCCTTTGCCGGGAGAGGGTCTCCCGCCAGGAGCGGGTTCTGGTGACCACCCTGACGCGCCGAACAGCAGAGGATCTGGCCGAATATCTCAAGGAAGCGGGTCTGAAGGCGCGATATCTGCATGCCGAGGTGGATGCCATCGAGCGGGTGGAAATTTTGCGGGAGCTACGCTCCGGGGAGATCGACATCCTGGTCGGAATCAACCTGCTTCGGGAGGGGTTGGATCTTCCCGAGGTGTCCCTGGTTTGCATTTTGGACGCCGACAAAGAGGGGTATTTGCGATCCGAAACCTCCCTGATCCAGACAGCCGGGCGGGCCGCCCGCCACCTGAACGGAGAGGTGGTTCTTTTTGCCGACAAGATGACGAAGTCGATCCAAGCCCTGCTTCGGGAAACGGACAGGAGAAGGGCCAAGCAGCAGGAATACAATCGCGAGCACAATCTGGTCCCCCGGTCCGTGGTTCGGGGAGTGCAGGAAAGTCTGCAAACCATTGTGCGGTCGGCCCGCGGGATCAACGACAAGGTGGCGGGGGGGGAGAGCACAGCGGATGCCCGCGAAGTATTGCGAGAGTTGGAGGAGGAAATGTGGGAGGCGGCCGAAAAACTGGAGTATGAGAGAGCGGCTCTTTTACGGGACCAGATTGAGGAGTGGAAAAAGGCGAATGGACTCGAAGCCTCCCCCGAAGCCAAGAACAGGAAGCCGGTTACCTATCGCAAGAAACCCACGACCCGGAGGAAATAACCCTCAGCGCAGGGTGCAGACCGAGTAGGTGGGGATGGGAGCCAGATTTTTGGATCCGTTGGAGGCCGCGATTTCCAAGAGGGTGACAATTTCCACCAACTCCCCCTTGCTCTGTCGCAGAAGAGTCGCCCCGGAGGCGAGTTGGGATCCGCGGTCGAGGATATCGGCCACCATCAGAATCCGACAACCGGCCGGAACGGACTGCAGGTCAAGAACCGGACCCCGCCCGGAGGGCTGTAAAACCCCCAATCCGCATCCGGTGAAATAGGCGAGCGGGGAGGCCAGGGGAATGGCCGAGGAGTCGTAGGCCACCACCAGCTCGATCCGGCGTCGTTGATAGCGCTCGTTCAGGTCCGCGCAGGCAAACCGGAAGAATTGTCCGTCGCGGTAGATGCCATCCGTGACATATTGCGGCTCGCCCGCACGCCGGGCGCTTTCAATCGTCCGGACGGATCCCAGAAGTCGGTCTCGAGCGCTACGAAGGGCGGGTGATTTCATTGGTCGTCCTCCTCGGAGGGTTTTTGTCCACCTTTGGGCAGGGTTTCCAACGCCGTGCGCAGCTTTTGCAGGGCCACGTTCTGGATTTGGCGGATCCGCTCCCGGGTGACTTTAAACTTCTTGCCGATTTGCTCCAGGGTCGGGGGGGTCTCATCGGAGAGCGGAAAACGAAGGGAAAGGATGGCCCGCTCACGGGCATCCAACACATGGAGGACACTGCGCAGTTCCTTGATGAGATTGCGGCTTTCCAGTTCGCGTCCGGGCATCACCGCGGTTTCGTCCGCGATCAGATCCCCCAGTTCCGCATCGGCTTCATCGCCAACCATGGCATTCAGGGAGGCGGGACGCATCGAGATCCGGCGGAGTTGGGCCACGCGTTGGGCGGTCACGCCGATCTCCTTGGCGAGTTCCTCATCCGTCGGTTCCCGCCCCAGTTCGTCGGAGAGTTGCATGGCGATGCGGCGCATCTTGGCCAGTTTGTCGACGAGGTGGACGGGAAGCCGGATGGTCTTGGACTGATTGGCGAGGGCCCGTCGGACGGCCTGTTTGATCCACCAAGCCCCATAGGTGCTGAATTTGGTCCCGCGGGTTGGGTCAAAACGTTCAACCCCTTTCATCAGTCCGATATTACCCTCGCTAATCAGGTCAAGGAGAGGGAGTCCCAGGCCGGAGTAATCATGGGCGATTTTCACCACCAACCGGAGATTGGCCCGGATCATTTGTTCCCTGGCGGCCCGGTCACCTTTCTTGATGCGCTTGCCCAGGCGCACTTCATCCGCCCGGGTTAATAGGGGAATTTCCCCGATCTCTTTCAGGTAAGCCCCAAGCGCACCCTCACGGTCATCGCGCATCATTCAAGAATGCGGGGTAAATCGGAAAAGGGAAAGGCGAACCGAACCGTCGGTGAGGGCGCTTATGTTTCGAGGGCGGCCTGAGCAGCGGCCAGACGCGCGATCGGAAGGCGGAAAGGGGAGCACGACACGTATGCCAGGCCCAGGCGGTGGCAAAACTTCACGGAATCCGGATCCCCCCCATGTTCGCCACAGATGCCCAGCTTGATGTCTTTCCGGGTGGAGCGGCCCTGTTTGACGGCGAGTTCCATGAGCTTACCGACTCCGGTCTGGTCGAGAACCGCGAAAGGATTCTGCCGGACAATCTCCTCCTCCTGATAACGGGGGAGGAACGATCCGGCGTCATCGCGGCTCATTCCCAGGGAGGTTTGGGTCAGGTCGTTGGTGCCGAAGCTGAAGAACTGGGCGGATTTGGCGATCTCATCGGCCACCACGCACGCCCGCGGAACCTCAATCATGGTGCCCACCAAATAGGAGAGCTTCACGTTGCGCTCTTTCTGGACCTGGGCGGCAACTTTGTGGACGAGGGCGAGCTGGAGTTCCAGTTCCTTCGGGAAACCCACCAACGGGATCATGATTTCCGGGCGAACCTTGATTCCCGCGGATTGCACCTCGGCCGCGGCCTCGAAAATGGCGCGGGCCTGCATCTCGGAAATTTCGGGGTACACGATACCCAAGCGGCAACCGCGGTGCCCGAGCATCGGGTTGAACTCATGGAGTTCCTTGACCCGGCGCGAGACGCGATCCACCGAGATGCCCAACTTGTCGGCCAAATCCCGCTGGGCGGCCTCGTCGTGCGGAAGGAATTCGTGCAAGGGGGGATCGAGGAGTCGGATGGTGGCGGGCCGACCTCCCAAGGCGCGGAAGATTCCGGCAAAGTCGGAACGCTGTTCCGGCAGGAGCTTGGCGAGCGCCTGACCCCGCTCGTCGGCGTTTTCGGCGAGGATCATCTGACGGACGTAATCGATGCGGGCGCCTTCGAAGAACATGTGCTCGGTTCGGCAAAGACCGACGCCCTGGGCACCAAAGGCCACGGCATGCTCCACCTGATCGGGTTGGTCGGCGTTGGCGCGGACTTCCAGTTTCCGGCGCTGGTCGGCCCACTGCATCAACTGGGCGAAAAGGCGGTAGGTGTGACTTTCCGAGGCCTGCAGATCCTTGTCGATCAGGACGCGGGCGATATCGGAAGGGGAGGTTTTGACTTCTCCGGCAAAGATCTCGCCGGTGGTGCCGTCGATCGAAAGGAAATCCCCCTTGCGGTAGTTTTTGCCGCGGACATGAAGGGTGCCGGTGGAATAGTCGATCTGCAGGTCCGAGGCCCCGCAGACGCAGACCTTGCCCATTTGGCGCGCCACCAGGGCGGCGTGGGAGGAGACTCCACCGCGCGCGGTGAGAATTCCCTCGGCAGCCAGCATGCCACGGATGTCTTCCGGGCTCGTCTCCACGCGGACCAGGAGAACCTTGGCTCCTTTGTGGGCGGCGGCTTCGGCCTCGTTGGCCTGAAAATAGATCTGACCGGAGGCGGCTCCGGGGCCGGCCGGGAGACCCCGGGCGATCACCTCGGCGGTTTTTCGGGCGCGGGAATCGAACACCGGGGCCAGCAACTGACTGAGGGAGTCGGCGGGAATCCGGCGAATGGCATCGTCCGGCTTGATCAGCTTCTCCTTGACCATGTCGACGGCGATCCGAACGGCGGCCACCCCGGTCCGTTTGCCGTTCCGGGTCTGAAGCATGAAAAGTCGGCCCTCTTCCACGGTGAATTCAAAGTCCTGCATGTCATGGAAGTGGCTTTCGAGGGTCTGACGGACGTCCTGCAGCTGGCGGTACACCTCGGGCATCTCGACCTGGAGCTTGATGACGGGTTCCGGGGTGCGAACACCGGCCACCACGTCCTCGCCCTGCGCGTTGAGAAGAAATTCCCCGTAGAGGACTTTTTCGCCCGTGGCGGGATCCCGGGTGAAGGAGACTCCGGAACCGCTGTCGTTCCCGGTGTTGCCGAAGACCATCGCCTGAACGTTGACGGCGGTGCCCCACTCGTGCGGGATGTTGTATTTCCGACGGTAGATGATGGCGCGCTCGTTATTCCAGGAGCCAAAGACCGCCCCCACGGCGCCACGGAGCTGCTCCCGGGGATCCTCGGGGAAATCCTTGCCGGTACGTTCGCGGATCAATTTGCGGAAACGATCGGTGAGGGTGCGGAGGGCGGAGGCATCGAGCTTGGTATCGGAGACGTGCGGATCCTTGGGGAAGAGTTCCTTTTTGAGTTCCTCAATGACGACTTCAAACGGTTCGTGGTCTTCTCCGGGACGTTTCTGTACCCCCATGACCACATCGCCGTACATCTGGAGGAAGCGGCGGTAGCAGTCGTAGGCAAAACGCTCGTTCTTGCTCCGTTCCGCCAACCCGCGCACCGTGCGGTCGTTCAGTCCGAGATTGAGGATGGTGTCCATCATGCCGGGCATGGAGTCGCGGGCTCCGGAACGCACGGCGACCAGCAGGGGGTTGGAGACATCGCCGAATTTCTTGCCCATGGCGTGCTCGAGTTTGGCGATGGCCTCGTCGATCTGACGGTCCAAGGCTGCGGGGTAGGTGCGGTTGTGGTCGTAAAAGTAGGTGCAGACCTCGGTGGTGATGGTGAAGCCCGGGGGAACGGGGAGCCGGATCCGGGTCATCTCGGCCAGGTTGGCTCCTTTGCCCCCGAGGAGGGACTTCATCTTGCCGTTGCCGTCGGCTTTGCCGTTGCCGAAGGAGTAGACGTATTTGACGGCCTTGTGGGCGGGACTCTTGCCGGACTTCTTGGACTTGGTTTTGGAGGGCATAGATGAAAAGTAGAGCGTTTGTGAATGCCATTGACGGCAGGCTTTTGCAAGCCTGATCAGACGTCTTTGGGAGGAAGTTCCGCGGCTTGGGGACGGCTCTTCCAGGCGGATTCTTGGAAGGAGAGGACTTTACGGATGCCCTCCTCGGCGAGAGACAGAAGTTGGTGGAACTGTTCGCGGGTGAAGTCGTGCTCCTCCCCGCCGGCCTGAACCTCGACAATTTTTCCGGCACCGGTCATGACCACGTTCATATCGACCTGGGCGTCACGGTCTTCCGGGTAGTTGAGGTCGAGGATGGGCTCGCCTTCCAGTAGACCCACGCTGATCGCGGCCACGGGCGTTCGAAGGGGATCCGAGGTCAGCCGTCCTGCAGCCTGTAGGCGTTCGACGGCCCGACGCAGCGCCAGACAGGCTCCGGTGATGGCCGTCGTGCGGGTGCCCCCGTCGGCGGCCAGCACGTCGCAATCGATCCAAAAACTGCGGGGGCCCAAGGCGGTGAGATCGGTGACGGCGCGGAGGCTGCGGCCCAGCAATCGTTGAATCTCGGCGGAACGGCCGTCGACCTTCCCCCGGCTGGAGTCGCGGGGTTTGCGGTCGGGGGTGGAGGCGGGGAGCATGGAATATTCAGCGGTCAACCATCCCCCGGGGACGTTTTGTTCCTTCATCCAGCGGGGGATCGTTTCGTCGACGCTGGCCGCACAGATCACCTCGGTTTTGCCGCAACGCAGAAGAATGGATCCCACGGCGTGCGGAGCGATGTCCCAAACGCAAGAGAGAGGGCGAAGATCGGAGGGGGAACGGCCGTCGGCACGGGTGCTCATGAGACCGTACTCTCGGCGGCGCGAAGCGTGTTGGAAAGAAGAAGCGCGATGGTCATGGGCCCGACACCTCCGGGATTGGGGGTGATGGCTCCGGCCACGGCGCGGACCGAATCAAAATCCACATCCCCAACCAGGCGATAACCGCGGGAATTGGAAGGGTCGGCGATGCGGTTGACCCCCACATCGATCACGGTGGCCCCGGGACGGACATGTTCGGGTTTTAGGAAATGGGGCCGCCCCAAGGCCCCGATCAGGATGTCGGCCTGGCGGGTGATCGCGGGGAGGTTGGTGGTGCTGGAGTGGGCGAGGGTGACCGTGCAGTCGGCTCCGGGAGATTTTCGTGCGAGGAGAACGGCCAAGGGTCGCCCGACGATCTGGCCGCGGCCCACCACGACCGCATGTTTTCCGGAAGTGGGGATTTTTCCGAGACGAAGAATTGCCAGAATTCCGGCGGGGGTGCAGGGCAAAAAGCCGGAGGGATCGTCGAGGAGAAGCTTGCCAAAATTTACGGGGTGGAAACCATCCACGTCCTTGGATGGGGAGACGCGGGCATAAACAATGTCGTGGGACAGGCCTTTTGGAAGGGGGGATTGGATCAGGATGCCGTGGACTTTCGGGTCGGCGTTGAGGGCGTTGATTTCCCGGAGGAGCGATGGGAGGGAGGTGTTTTCCGGAAGGACAAGGGTGCGGCTGCTAATTCCGACCTCCCCGGCGCGCTTTTCCTTGCGGGTGACGTAGGCCCGGGAGGCGGGATCTTCGCCAACCCGGATGAAGACCAATCCGGGAGTGATGCCCTGTTGACGCAGGGCCTGCACCCTTTGGGTGGTTTGCACATGAATTTGGGAAGCAAAAGCTTCCCCATCGAGAAGTCGGGCGGACATCAGGACAGAATGCCGTGAAGGCGCAAAAAGTGGAAGGGGGAAGAAAAAAAGACGTGAAGGATCTTAAAAAAGAGGGATCGGTTGGCCGGCGGGGGGCTGAATGATTTCCATCCCCGGCCGCTCCTTGGCCAGTGTGGCGGCAAACCAGGACTGGGCCTCGGGATCACCGTGAACGAGCAGAACTTTGGAGGGTTGCGCACCTTGGCAGACCCAGCGGACGAGTTCCTCGCGGGTGGAGTGGGCGGTCAGGTCGAAGTACCGCACCTCACATTTCACCGGGAGGGGACCGGAGGGGTCGCCCCATTCCACGCTGCCCCCCTGACCGGCGGCGCGGAGGAGGCCGGCCGGAGAGGAGGGTTCGGTGTATCCGACAAAGAAGATGGAGTCGTGTTCGCGGGGGAAAAAGAGTCGGGCGATGGAGTGGCTGGTGGTGTGCGGGGTCATCATTCCGGAACTGACGAGATAAATGTGTCCGGCGCGTGGCCGAAGAGTCGGTATCCGGCGGGGATCAAACGTTTCCGGCTGGACCTCGGCAATCAACCGGAGGCCGGACTGTTGGCGGGGGGCGAGGGAACGTTGCCGGTCATACACCTCGGTCAGCACCCGTCCCAATCCGCCGATGTAAATGGGGGCGGGGGGGATTTTTCCCGCCAGCCGGGCCTGATGAAGGAGAGCCAGCATTTCCTGGGTTTTTCCCAAGGCAAAGACCGGCATCAGGACCGCGCCTCCACGGGCGAAAGTGGTCCGAATGGCGGCGAGTAGTTCCTCCTCAAAGTAAGTCCGGTCCTGTTGCGGCAGTGCCTGCTGGGCACCCCGGGTGGTTTCCATGATGACCGTGTCGATCGGGCCCGGGGGAGGTTGGCTGGGGAGCATGAGGGTCTGTCGTTGGAGGTTAATATCCCCGGTGTAGAGGGCCCGTTTTCCCTGGTGACGGATTTCGGTGAGGACAGAGCCGAGGATGTGTCCGGCATCATGGAGAACAAATTCCAGATCCGAGCCTTCCGGGCGGAGGGTTTTTTGCAGAGGCAGGTGCTCCCAGGTGACCACGCAATCGTCCACCCCACGGTGGGTGTAAAGAGGGTAGTCGACGTTGCCTTTTTCGCGGCGCTCCCGGGTCATGACGTTGACCGAGTTGTGCAACAACGGCTCGGCCAGCGCGGAGGTGGCGGAAGTCATCCAGACCCGGGCTTTGGGATGGGCGGAGGTGACGAGGGGCAGGGAACCAATGTGGTCGTGGTGGGCGTGGGAAACGAGGATGGTGTCCAGTTTTTTTGGGATGCGATCCAGGAGGGGTGTGGCCTCCCAGCCATCCAGACGCGGGTGCATGCCGGCGTCCAGGAGGGCGGCGGTGCCGTCCGACTCCAGAAGATAGCTGTTCGCCCCGATTTCGGGGGCACGGGTCAGGTTGGTGAAGGTCAGCATGAACGGCAGGCCGGAATCACGGCCGCCGGATCAGAGAGAGCCCCGGAGCTGATAGATAATTTCCTGGGGGAGTTCGTTTCCGGGAAGGGTGGCGGTCCCGGTCAGCCAGTCCCGGACAATCTGGCCACGACGCTGGTTGAGCAGTTGGGTGGAGATTTTAGGCAAGGTGGTGGTTACGGCGGAGGGTGGGGCGGGATCGCGCTTCACCAGATAGATCAGGATTCCGCCATTCGTGGTCCGGGAAAATCCGCCCACCCGATTGGGCTCCAGTTGGGTGACGGCCGGGCGAATGCGGTCGGCATCCGGAAAGGGGAGCGGTTTTTCGTCCGCCGGGGCAAAAACGGGAATCTTTTCCGCGGTGAGGCCAAACGCCTTGACGATGTCTTCCCATTTCTGGCCGACGGCAAGGGAGGCGTTGGCGCGGTCGGTGAAATTTTTTGCCTGTTGGGCGAGGAGTTGGAGCCGGGCCTGCTCCTGCCAGCGGGCGCGGACTTCCGGGGTGATTTCGGCCAGGGGGCGATTCCGGCCAGGTTGATCCTCGCGCAGGTGAAGAACCAGGTAACCGTTTTTGGAGGGGAGAAAATCACTGACGGGATCGTTGGCGGTGAGGGAGAAGGCGGCGCTGACCAAACGGGGATCGGTTTCCCCGGGGAAGGGGTTATCCCTCGGGGTGAAGGGGCCATGGGTGCGAACGGCCAATTTGGCGGCGGCGGCGGCCACCGCAAAGTCCGGACGGCTTTTTCCCTCCGGGAGGTTGAAGAATTGGGAGGTGAAGGCGAAAGCAGTTTCTCCGGCCTGTTTCTTGGCTTCCTCGGAGTTGCCGGTGGCAGTGATTTCCACCACGTCGACGGTGCGACGGGGGGCCACGGCGAATTCCGCCTCGTTGACCTTGAAGAAAGATTCGAGATCAGTCTGGGTGGGTTCCGGCGGGGTGATTTTGGAGGCATCCCAGCGAATCACCTGGGCCTCGACGGGGCCGAATAGCCGCTGCAAACGGTCTTCCGCTTCGTGGGGCAGGAGGATAGCGGTGGAGGCGAGAGTATCGAGAAGCCGGCGGATCCGGACCTGGTCGGAAACGGCCTGATTGAAGCGGTCGCCGCTGAATCCCTGGGGAGAGAGGAAATTGGCGGAGAATTTCTGGAAGAGCTCGGGGTCATACTTCCCGTCCTTGCGAAATAAAGGGTTCTCCTTGATGGCTTCCACGAGTTCCTCGGGTTCCGTGTCGAGTCGGGCCGAGTTGGCCGCCTGGAGCTGAAGCAGGCGAAGCCAGGTCTGCAGGTTGATCAAGGCACCCTGCTCGGCGGAGGGAATACGCCCTGTCTGAAGCGTAACGTCCAAAAGAGTCAGGCGCTGGGCGGCAATGAAGTCATTCAGGGTCAGTTTCCGACCGGCAATTTGGCCGACCTTGGCGGAGGCGGGATCGCTTCCGTGAGGGGTCCAATTCCCGAAAAAGATGAAAGAGATGCCCACGACCCCCAGAAGAATAAGAAGAAGACTTTTTAGTTTGTCATGGAGGAATGTGATCATGAACTTTTTTGGCTTGTGGGGGGGGTGGGAGGGAAGCGCAAAATCAAAGAATGTTGAGAGGCATGATTTTGGGTTGGTTTTTTATCACGGTGGCGGGAACCGGGCTGTTTGGGCAAGATCAAATTCGCCTGAAAAACGGGGAGGTCCTTGACGGGACCGTAGTGAAGTACGACGAAGCCTCGGCCACCCTCACCTTCAAATTCGACAAGGGGACCTTGGGGTACGGCCAGGCCGATCTGGCCGAGGTCAAAATGAAAGAACGTCCGGGAGTGGCGGAGGGTCGCAAAGCCTTGGCGGAGGGGAAAATGGAGGAAGTCATTGCGGCTTGGAGGGGTCCGGCGAACGACTTCGTGGGGATCAACAACCCTTGGGTGTTGGAATGCGTGGGGGGACTGGGGCAGGCCTATTTGGCCCAAGGGAAGGTGGCGGATGCCGAGGTCCTATACGGAAAGATGAAGAAATCCTATCCAAGCGGACCGGCGGCGATCCGGGCGGAGGTGGGGTTGGCCGAGGCCACTGCAGGAAAAGATGTGGACGGGTTGTTGCAGAAATTCAAGGGCATGGAGGGACAGCTAAAAGAAGGTCTGCGTCCTCTGCGGGAGGATCGGGAAGCCTTGGCGGAGTACTATTTTGCCCGGGGGCTTGCCCAGGAAAAAAAGGGGGATGCCAAAAAGGCCCTCGAGGATTTTTTAAGAGTCAGCGTGCTTTATCCTGAACCACCGTCGTTGGGGAAACGCGCGGAGAAGAAAGCCGAAGCGCTCCGGCAGGCGAATAAAGACCTCGTCACCGACTGATTTTTGTCTTTAACTTCCCCCCTATGAAACTGATCCAGTCATCCAAATTTTTCTCCCTATTTCTGTTCATCCTGTTGGCGGCGCCGGTTCTGCTGGCCGCCGAGGGAGAGGGTGCCGCCAAGAAGAAAACGGTCTTGGACATCATTCATGAGGGCGGGGTGGTCATGTACATCCTCATCATAGCCTCGATCATGATCATGGCTTTCACGATTGAGGCGATCATCAAAATCCGCCAAGCCCGGTTGGCTCCTCCCGCGGTTTTGGCCCAACTCCGGGACGCCATTGTGTCCGGTAATTATCCGACGGCCTACCAGGTCTGCGTCTCCAATCCATGCTATTTGTCCCGGATCGTGCAAGCCGGTCTGGAGCGGTTGGGCAGGGGACGGGACGCTGCGGAGAAGGTGATGGGTGAAGTCACCGCCAAGGAGTTGAATGGCATCAAGTCCAACATCCAGTATTTATCGGTGATCGGCGTGGTGAGTCCCATGGTCGGTTTGACGGGAACGGTGTTGGGCATGATCAAGGCTTTCGAAACCTTGGGCTCCTCCGGAGCGGCCGATCCCAGCAAGTTGGCCGGCAACATTTCCGAGGTTTTGGTGGCCACAGGAACCGGCCTCTTTGTCGCCATTCCCGCCTTCGTTCTCTACTACGTGTTCCGAAACCGCATCCAGACGGTCTCGGTGGCCGTGGACAGCGAGATTAACCTGCTTTTTGAGGACATTCCCTTTGAGCAACTGACCGGTTATCGGCTGGCCGATTATTTGGGGAACGCGTCCGCACCCGCGGCCGCTTAAATTTCCGGGGCACCATGGCTGCACATGGGAAAAAAAAGTTCAGTGTTCACGCCTCCGGCGGTGAGGAAGAGCCTGAATTTCAGGTCGCTCCCATGGTCGACGTGCTCTTGGTTCTCCTGATGTTTTTTACCGCCACCACCACCACCGAGATCAAAAGCCAGATGGCGGATCTGACCCTGCCGGATGCGCAGGAGGCGAAAGACCGTGAAAAAGGCCAGGGGCAGTTCACGATCAACATCAACAAAATGGGCGGGCTGGAAGCGGGCGGTCGAGGGGGATTGGAAGAGGGCGTCCTTGCGCAAATGATCAAAGCGGACTATGCGAACGTCAAAAAACTGGATCCTAACGCCAGCTATCGCGTGCTGGTCAGGGCGGACAAGGATTTGGGTTGGGACAAAACCAAGGTGGTGTTGAAAGCGGCCGCGACGGCCGGCGTGGCCAACGTGGTGTTTGCGACGACCAAGGGAGGGAAGGGGTAAGGTATGGCGGGCGGCGGTGGAGGAGGGGAAGGGGAATTCGGCCTGCAGATTGCGCCCATGCTGGACGTGATGTTCGTGCTGCTGATGTTTTTCATGGTCATGGCCGGCAAGCAGGTGAAAGAGGCGGAACTGGGGGTGAACGTGCCGGGCGCTTCCCAGGCCTCGAGCACGGCCAAGACTCCGGTGACGATCCGGGTTGGGCCGGATGGGGTGGTCACCTTCAACGACAGCCCGGTGGATAATCGCAACGATCCCGACATGCCGAAACTCCGGGCCCGGCTGCAGGCTTTGATTGAGGCTTTTGCCGAACAGTCCGTCATCATCCGTCCCAACGACAAAGCCCCCTACCAGCGGGTGGTCGACGTGCTCAACGCCTGTGGTGCAGCCCGGGTGAAAAACCTGACTTTTGGGGGATAGTGCTTGGCCCCGAAAGGGGATTAGGACTTAGTTTTTAGTGATGGAGAGAAGCGCGGGAACTCCCAACTTCCTCCATGACTCAGGTCTAACTACGAAAAGACTAAGCCCGGCCCATATACTTTCGTTCGCGGGTATCCACCTTGATCAGCTCCCCTTCCTTGATGAAAAGGGGAACCTGAAGCTGCAGACCGGTCTCCAGCTTGGCCGTTTTTTGGACGTTATTGGCCGAGTCTCCCCGCACCCCTTCGGGTGATTCCACGACCTTGAGCGTCACGCTGGCGGGTGGCTCCACCGAGACGGCCTTTCCCTCGATGAAGAGGATTTCACAGACCATGTTTTCCGAGAGAAAATCCTTCACATCCTCGACCAGTTCCGGGGTGAGGGTCATGTTTTCGTAGTTCTCCGGATTCATAAAGGTGAATCCGGTGTTGTCGCTGTAGCTAAACTCCCACTTTTCCCGGGAAACATTGACCGAATCCAGTCGTTCGTCCGAAGCCAGGCGATGGTCCGAGGAGAGGCCCGAGCGCAGGGAGCGGAAGGTCGCTTGGACGAAGGCCCGTTTGTTGCCGGGCGTGCGATGCACCGTGCCCAGCACGATAAAAATGTCACCGTCTTTTTTGACGGCCATGCCACGTTTCAAATCATTTGCGATCACTGCCATGGGATACTCTCTTTCTTGGTTTCCGCTTAGAGCAATCTGAAGCGGGTCAGATCCTGAGAATCCACCAGCCCGACGGGGCGATGGGACGCATCCACGACCACCAAGTCCTCGATGCGGTGTGTCTCAAAGATATGCAAAGCTTTGGCCGCCAAACTGTCAACGGAGATTGTGACGGGGTTTTTGGTCATCACGGCCTGCAGGGGGCGGTCCCCGATGGCCGGATCTTTTTGGAAGCCCCGCACGAAATCCCCGTGGGTGTAGATGCCCGCAACCTTCCCTTTGGCGTCCAAAACGATGGCGGCACCACACCGTTTGGCGGTGATCTCGGCCAAGGCCTTGGCGACCGTGGTTTTGAGGGTGACGAGGGGCACGGAGGTCCGGGGTCGCATGATCTCGCGGACTTTCATGAGCAGATCGCGACCGATGGCCCCGGCCGGATGAAGGCGGGCGAAGTCCTCGCGCCGGAATCCACGACTTTCCAGAAGGACCATGGCCAGAGCGTCCCCCATGGCGAGCATGGCCGTGGTGCTGGAGGTGGGGGCCAGATTCAGGGGACAGGCCTCCTGATCCACGGAGACATCCAGCACAACATCCGATTGGCGCGCGAGGTGGGAACGGGCGTTGCCGGTCATCACCACAATCGGGGTGCCCAAACGCTTGAGCAATGGGACCACCCGAAGCAGTTCATCGGTGCTGCCGCTGTAACTCAGCACAAGAATGAGATCTTTTTTATTCACCACGCCAAGGTCCCCATGGGCCGCATCCACCGGATCCAGCGTGACGGAGGTGGTGCCGGTGCTGGCCAGGGTAGCGGCAATCTTGTGGCCGATATGGCCGGATTTTCCAATCCCCGTAATGATGATCTTACCGCCATTCTCCAGGCGGTTTTGCATCAGGGCCACGGCCTTGAGGAAAGAGGGACCCAGGCGCCGCCGCACACGACGCAGGGCGGCGATCTCGATATCGAGAACGCGACGGGCTTTTTGCAAATGACGACCGTTGGCCATAAAGGGGATAGGATAACGGCCCGGCGTCCTTCGGGCAATCCGCATGAAGGCTTGAGTGTCTTGCCGACTGAATGCACGTTAGAGCCATGCGTCGCTGGCCCGAGTTGTTTCTCGCGCTCCAATTTCTCCGCCCCAGGAGAAGTTTTGTTTCGATCATCACCATTCTGAGCTGGTTGGGGGTGGTGGCAGGGGTGCTGGTCCTGATCGTGGTGCAATCGGTGATGAGTGGCTTTGAGGATGAACTGACCCGGAAGGTGATCGGATTCCAATCCCATTTGACCGTGGCCGGAAACACGCCTTTAAGGGATCCGGTCGCGCTTTTGGAGCAAATCCGTCAGGAACCGGAGGTGGTGGGCGCCACCCCGTCGGTTTTGGGACCCGTGCTGGCGGAGACGCGAAGCCGGATCTCCACCCCGAGGATCAAGGGTTGGGAGGCCGAGTCTGCCCCTGCCGTGATTCCTCTTCCGGAATGTGTGATCGAGGGAACTTGGGCGCCGGGTCCGGACACCCTGGTGGTGGGGTCGGAATGGGCCAAGGCGAACCGCGTGGAACTGGGTACCGAGGTGAATCTTTTGGCCCCCCAACAGTTCAGGGAGATGTTGGGGGCAAAAACGCCGGGAGCAGCCCTGCCCAAGAAAATCCCGCTTCCGAGAACGTTCCGGGTGGCCGGCATCTTCACCACCGGAATGTTCGATTATGATTCGGAATATCTCATCACGGATCTGTTCACGGCCCAGGAGTTGTATGCGGTTCCGGGTTCGGTGCACGGAATCGCCATCAAGCTGAAGAACCCGGATCAGGCCGTTGCGGTGGCGGAAAAGCTCCGGTCCAAGCTGGGTGCTGAGCTGCGCGTGTTGACCTGGATGGATCACAACCAACGGCTTTTCGCGGCGGTGGCCGTGGAGAGGCGGGTGATGAGCTTTCTTTTGTTTTTTGTGATGGTGGTCGCGGCGTTGGGATTGAGCGGAACCCTGATCACGGTCACGGTGCAACGTTCCAAAGCCATCGGCACGCTGGCGGCCTTGGGAGCCACGCCGGGCCAAATTGCCACCATTTTTACCATGTACGGGGTGGTGGTGGGTGTGCTGGGTTCGTTGGCGGGCGTGGTGGGGGCGTGGATCGTGCTGGCCAATCGCAACGGCCTCAGTCATCTCATCGGGAAATTGAGCGGACAGGATCTTTTTCCGGCGGAAATCTATCATTTTGCCAGTCTTCCGGCTCGTTATGACGCCGGCGTTTTTCTGGGTGTGGCCTTGGCCGGGCTCGGTCTCAGTGTGCTGGCCGCCCTGGTTCCGGCGTGGGTCGCTTCCCATGCGGATCCCTCCGCCAACCTGAGGAGATCATGAGCAGCCCGCTGCTGGAAGTCAGGGACCTGCGGAAGGGGTACCGGTTGGAGGGAAGACCCCCGCTGGAAATTCTCCATGGAATCCATTTTCAACTGCAAGCGGGGGAGTGTCGTCCGATTTGCGGTCCTTCCGGGGCCGGAAAATCCACCTTGCTGCACATTCTCGGAGGATTGGAGCCATCCGAGGGAGGGGAGATTTTGTGGAAAGGGCAAAGCATGAAAGGATGGACCAGATCCCAGTGGGCCGTCTGGCGCAGAACGGCCGTCGGTTTTGTCTTCCAGTCCTACCACCTGATTCCGGAACTGACGGTGGAGGAGAATGTCCGCTTGCCGGCGATGCTGGCGGGAATTCAGGTGGGCGAGCGTTGGGAGGATCTCCTGGATCAGGTGGGGATGACCTTGCGCCGCGATCATCTGCCCGGAGAGCTTTCCGGCGGGGAGCAGCAGCGGGTGGCGGTGGCCCGGGCGCTGGTTTTGGAGCCGGACCTGATCCTGGCAGACGAGCCGACGGGCAATCTGGATGGAGCTTCAGCGGCGGGGGTGCTTGATTTGCTTGTTCGAATGGTGCGGGAAAGGCAAAAATCCCTCCTGCTCGTCACGCATGACGAATCCATCGCCGCCAAGGTGGGATCCCCCCTTCGGTTGGTGGACGGCAAGCTGGCGGGAGAAGAAAAGGACCGATGATCATATATATCGATGGAAAGTTTTATCCGGAGGAGGAGGCGAAGATCTCCGTCTTTGACCACGGGCTCCTTTACGGGGACGGGGTCTTTGAGGGGATCCGGGCCTACGAGGGCCGCATCTTCAAACTGGAAGAGCATCTGGAGCGTCTGGAGGATTCGGCCAAAGCCATTCTCCTGAAAATACCCTGGAGCCGGGATGAAATCCGGGCCGCCGTGCTGGAAACCTGCAAAAGAAACAAAATCAAATCGGGGTATCTTCGTTTGGTGATCACCCGGGGTAAGGGATATCTGGGTCTTTCCCCCGACCGCTGCAAAACCCCCACGATCATCATTATTGCCAGTGAACTGGAGCTTTATCCTGAGAAGTATTATCGCGAGGGATTGAAGGTTGTCACCGGGGCCACGTGGAGGAATTCGCCAGCCGCCCTCGACCCGGGCATCAAGTCCCTGAACTACCTGAACAACGTTTTGGCCAAGATTGAGGGCCAGCAAGCCGGGGCGCAGGAGGTCATCCTCCTCAACCCCCAGGGATTGGTTGCCGAATGTTCCGGCGACAACATTTTCTTCCTCCGGCACGGGGTTCTGGTGACCCCCAAGCTTTCCTCCGGGGCTTTGAACGGAATCACCCGGACCACGGTGCTCGAGTTGGCTCGCCAAGCCGGATGGGAAGCAAGGGAGGACGATGTGCGGCGTTATGATCTTTTCACCTGCGAGGAGATGTTCCTGACGGGCACGGGGGCCGAAATCATTCCAGTGATTGAGGTGGATGGGCGCCCGGTGGGCAACGGCAAACCTGGTAAAAAGACCGCCGAACTGATTCAGAGTTACCGCAAGCTGGTGACGACCACCGGAACTCCTATCCCTGCCTAAAATCAAAGCCATGGACTGTCAGAAGTGTGCCTGCAAGCCCGCGACGGTCTTCCTGACGACCGTGGTGGGCGGGGATCTCAAAAAAATCGATCTCTGCGAGGAATGTGCGCGCAGTTCCGGCGCAATCCACCCCACGGGATTTGTGGCGGCCGACCTGATCCTTCAGGAGGCGATCCAGACGGTGATTCCCCGGACGACGGCTTGTCCGGCCTGCGGATATACCCTCGAGACGCTGCAAAAGACCGGTCGCCTGGGTTGTGGGGTTTGTTATGAAAAGTTTTCCGCCCCGCTTCAGGCCGCTTTGCTGGAATCCCAGCGTGACCTGGTTCATCGGGGAAAAAGGCCGGCCCGAAAAAGGGCGACCCGTGAGGAACTGGAACAGGAGATGCAGCACCACATAGCCCGGGAAAATTACGAGGAGGCTGCCCGTGTGCGGGATCGGATCGCCAAGATGAAGTCTTGCGCCATGGCCAAACCGGAGCCGTCTTGAAAGTCCCGCTGGAGTGGCTGGGGGAGTGGTGTGATTTACCGGGAACCCCGGAGATATTGGCGGAGCACCTAACCCGGAGCGGAACGGAGGTGATTTCCATCACCTCCACCGGAAGCAAGGTCAAGGGAGTGGTCTCCGCAAAGATTCTGGAGAAAAAACAGCATCCCAATGCCGATCGTCTCACCGTTTGCCTGGTGGACGACGGAAGCGGTCCCCGCCAGGTGGTTTGCGGGGCAAAAAACCATAACGCCGGGGATATCGTTCCGTTGGCCAAACCGGGAACGGTTTTTCCGGATGGAATGACCATCAAGTCCGCCAAGTTGAGGGGCGAAAGTTCGGAGGGGATGTTGTGTTCAGCCAAGGAACTCGGATTGGCGGAGGATGCGGAGGGATTGCTGCTCCTTCCGGGAGAGACAAAATTGGGGGTTCCCTTGGAGCAGTTGTTTCCCGGGGAAACCGTCCTCGAGGTGGAGATCACCTCCAACCGACCGGATCTGGCCTCCGTGGAAGGATTGGCTCGGGAACTCGGGGCCTTGGGCCACCCCCGCAAGAGCCGTCCCGAAATCCCCCGGGCACCGGAAAGCTGCCTGGGTGGATGGAAGGTGCAGGTGGAGGATCCGAAGGACTGCCCCCGCTACACGTTGACCGCCTTACGCGTCCGGTCGGACATGGAATCCCCGACTTGGATGAAAAAGAGGCTGGCGGCCTGCGGCATGCGCAGTCTCGGTCTTCTGGTGGATGTGACCAATTACGTTTTGCTGGAGACCGGTCAACCGGTGCATGCGTTTGATGCGGAGCGCTTGCAGGGAAACACGATTGCGGTTCGTAGGGCGAAGTCCGGGGAGAAGCTTGCGGGGTTGGATGGTGGAACTCATGTCCTGACCGGGGAAGATCTCGTGATTGCCGATGGCCAGGGGCCGGTTGCCCTGGCGGGGGTGGTCGGGGGCAAGGACTCGTCTGTGCAGAAGGGAACCCGTGGCATTCTTCTGGAGTCCGCCTCGTTCCTGGCGGGCCGCGTCCGCAGAACGGGGCGCCGTTTGGCGTTGCCGACCGAATCCTCCCGAAGGTTTGGCCGGGGCGGGTTGGATCCCGTTTTGGTGGATCGGGCCAAGAACCGGGTCATTCAACTTCTATCCGAGTGTGGGGCGTTGGAAAAAGTGGAGGGTACGCTTTCCGTCGGATCGCCCACCGGCGCTCCCGCCATTCCCATCCCCCTCCGCATGGAGCGGATTGAAACCATCCTGGGTTTGAAAAACGATCCCAAGGTGCTGGCCGATCGATTAAGGGGTCTGGGATTTCGCGAGGAAAAGGGAGGCTGGGTTCCCCCCTCCTGGCGCGGTGATATCCGCGAGGAGACGGATTTGCTGGAGGAGCTGGTGCGGTTGGCGGACTTGGACAAAGTGCCGGCGGTTCTCGATCCCCTGGCGGAGGGACGATCGGAGGAGGACCGTTCCGACCAGGAGCGGCGGGCTCTGCGCTCTTTTTTGGTGGAGCGGGGGTATTTCGAGGCTCTCTCCGGCAGTTTGGTTCGCAGGGAAGAAGGGAAGCATGTGCCCCTCACGGTCGCGGCAGGCCCGGAGGCCGCGGCCTATCGTGAATCCCTCCTTCCGGGCTTGCTGGCATCCGCCGGCAGAAATATTTCCCGTGGTCTAACGGATCTAAAACTCTTTGAAATCGGGCGGGTGACGGGCAAGGGGGCGCAGGAGGAAATGCGTTTGGCGGTTTTGGTTGCAGGCCGGGAGAGGCCCGTGAATTGGGATGATGCGGAGATGGCAACCGACTTTTTTACCCTCAAGGGAGTCTGGCGGGAATTGCGGGAAAGGTTTGCCGGTTTGGGCGAACCCGTGGTTCTGCGGGAGGTTTCCGCGTCGGAAAAGAAAGCCGCCGGCATCAAGGTCAACGTTCATGTGGCCGAAGGCGTATGGGCGAAGGGAAAGTCCAAGAGCGCGGCCTATCGTGAAGTCAGCAGCTTTCCAGGTGTGGCGAGGGATTTGGCCTTGGTGATGCCGGAAACCGTTTCCTATGGGGAAGTGGAGAAGGCCATCCGATCCTCCGCCCCCGGCGAAATGGAGGGATTGACGGTTTTTGACCGCTTCCGCGATCCCTCGGGGGCCAAAGTGCCCAAGGGGTTTTTATCCCTGGGCTGCCGCTTGCAATTCCGTTCCCATGAGCGAACCTTGACGGAACAGGAGGTCAGCGGTTGGGAGAAAAAGATTCTCGAATCGCTCTCCACCCGGTGCCAAGCCAGGCTCCGGGGAGTTCTTTGAACCGGTTGGTTCGGCTTCACGCCCTGCCTGGAGCGTGTGACGGATCAATTTCTTTCGTCCGATAAAATAAAAAAACGAGGCCCAACCTTAATCCGAAAACGTCATGCCTTGATTGGAAGGCGGACGCGGAAGCGGGAGCCTCAAATCTGGAACATTCCAGGGTCGAAAGAAATTCTCCTAGCGCCCGGGTGGGGCGTGTTTTTTGGATGAAGAACCAGGATGAGCTTTAAGGAAGGGTTGGGCCGGGAATCTTGGCCGCCAGCTCTTTTGCCTTGGGCAGATTGGCGAGGAGATCGGCAATCGCGTCGTAGCGGCCGGAGAGAAGCCCTTGTTGGGCGCTGGCTTTCATGGTGACGGGAAAGGAGAGTTTGCCTGCCGTCACTTTCAGTTTCTCAAGATCGATTTCCACCTGGGTGGCGGGCTCCGAGGTGATCAGTTGGGTGAGGGCCTGGAGGTCTTCCTTTTTGGCCGAGACGCATGGGAGTCCGAGGGTCGTGCTGTTGCCGAAAAAGATCTCCGCATAGTTTCCGGCAATGACGGCTTGGAAGCCGGCCCGCACGATGGCCTGAGGGGCGTGTTCGCGGGAACTGCCACAACCGAAATTCATGCCGGAGACAAGGATGGTCGCACCCTTGAACCTGGCCTGATCGATCGGGTGATTCCTGGATTGGCCTTCCGGAGTCTGGCGGATATCGCGAAAAAGAAATTCACCCAATCCGTCGAACGTCACGCAGCGCATGTAACGGGCGGGTATGATCCGGTCCGTGTCGATGTCGTCTCCCTCGACGGGGACGGCGCGACCGGTGACTTTCTTGATCGGGGAGAGGGACATGTCAGGCCTTGGCAAAAACCTTCCGCGCATCGCTGACTTCCCCGGTGACCGCGGCCGCGGCCACCATGACAGGACTCATGAGAAGGGTTCGTCCGGTCGGGCTGCCTTGCCGACCTTTGAAATTCCGGTTGGAAGAGGAGGCGCAGATTTCGTCCCCCACCAACTGGTCGGGATTCATGCCAAGACACATGGAGCAACCGGCTTCCCGCCAGTCGAAGCCGGCCTCCCGAAAAATCTTATCGATGCCCATCTCGGCACAGATTTTGCTGACTCCTTGGGAGCCGGGAACGGCGATAGCCCGGATGCCGGGGGCGACTTTGCGTCCTTTCAGGAATCGGGAGGCTTCGACAAAGTCCGAGACGCGGGCGTTGGTGCAAGAGCCAAAAAAGGCGACCTGGATTTTCTGGCCGGCCAGTTTCTGCCCTGCCTTGAACTTCATGAACTCAAGCGCCTCCCTGGCGGAGGAGCGATCCGCTTCCGGCAGTTGCTCGGGGGAGGGGATGGCCTCATCGATGAAAATGCCCTGACCCGGATTGATGCCCCAGGTGACGGTGGGTCGGATTTCGGAGGCTTCGAAAACCTTCACATCGTCGTAGACGGCATCCGGATCGGAAGCCACTTTCCTCCATTCCGTCACGGCGGCATCCCATTCCTTGCCTTTCGGGCAGTAGGGGCGCCCTTTCAGATAGGCGAAGGTTTTTTCGTCGGGATTGACATAACCCACTCGGGCCCCGCCTTCGATCGACATGTTGCAGATCGTCATCCGCTCCTCGATGGAGAGGCCCTCGATTGTAGGCCCCGCGTACTCATAGGCGTAACCGGTGCCGCCGTTGACTCCGAGGGTCCGGATGATGTGCAGGATGATGTCCTTGGCATAGACGCCCGGTCCCAGTTTGCCCCGCACCTCGATTTTCCGGACTTTGAGGGGAGAAAGAGCCATGGTCTGGGTGGCGAGAACGTCACGGACCTGGCTGGTGCCGATACCAAAGGCAACCGCCCCGAAGGCGCCATGGGTGGAGGTATGGGAATCACCGCAGGCAATCGTCGTGCCGGGTTGGGTGATGCCCTGTTCGGGACCCACGATATGCACGATACCTTGTTTGCCGGAGGGGATGTCGAAGAAGGTGACGCCGAATTCGGCGCAGTTTTTGCGAAGTTCCTTGATCATGGCATCGGCCAACGAGTCTTGGAAGGGTTCGACGCGGTGATCGGTGGGAACAATGTGGTCCACCGTGGCAAAGGTGCGTTTGGGGAAAGCGACCTTCAGTCCGAGATCGCGGAGCATGCCGAACGCCTGCGGGCTGGTTACCTCATGAATCAGGTGGGTTCCGATCAATAGTTGGGTCGAACCGTCGGGAAGTTTGCCAACGGCATGCCGATCCCAAACTTTATGAAAAAGCGTCTTCCCCATAAGGGTTGAGCATAAAGGATTTGAGAGAATCAGGCAAACTGTGGGGAACGTGGATAAGGATCAGGAGGAGGATGAATCCGCGAGTCGTTGCCAAAGGGTGGCGTCGGCGAAAGTGAATTGGAACTTGCGGCGATGTTCACGAAGTAGAAACGGGAGATTCCGGCGATGCAAAAGTCGGAATCGCGGGCGGAGCAGCTTTTGGATGTGGTGGAACGAATCCTTGAGCCACTTGCTGGGAGAACTGAATTCGGCGGACCAAGTATAAGGGGAGGTTAAAAGCACCAACCCGCCGGGTTGGACGAGCTTGGGAAGGATCTGGGTCAGAAACTTGGAGGGTTCCGAAATTCGGTCGATGAGGTTGGCCGCCAAGACCAGATCAAAGGTGCCTAGTTTTTTGGGGAGGTGAAGTGCATCTCCCGTCAGAAAGCGGACTCTTTTCCGGTCCATATCCGGGCGGACACGTGCCAAGGATGGTTTGGTGATTTTTCCTTCCTCCAAGAGCCGAAAAGGGTGTTTTCCCGATCGCTGGAGTTTCATTGCTGCATGGATAAAGGATCGGGAATAGTCGATGCCGACCACTTCAGGCACCCGTCGGGCGAGTTCAAAGGTGGAACGCCCGACGGCACATCCAAGATCCAGGGCTCGGTTGGGTTTGTGGGAGACTTGCGAAAGCAGGAGACGGGCGCAGGCCGAAGGAAAATTTTTGACCCCCTGGGGAACCGGGACGCCCTTGGGGAGCAGGGCGGTGGGTTCCAGATAGTGAAAAGCGAGGTACTCCGCCAGAACGGAGGGTTTTTCGTAGAGGGAGCGTTTCAGGCGAGAAGCTTTTGGAGGTACGGGGCGGGTCGGTAGTCCTCGATGACCACTTCCGTTTTTCCGTCCCGATGCATCCGGACCTGCCGGAGTTTGATCTCGGGGGTCTTGTGGGGGGCGTACAGGATGTCGTCGTGGGTGGCGTTGATCTTTTCGGCAAACTTGTCGGGGGTCAGATGTCCGCCCAAATGGTCGGATCGTCCGGTGGCCACATGAACCGTGCCGAGAATCTTCTCGTCCTGAATGTCGCGACCGCTGAAAGGGAGAAGTTGGGTGCCAAATCCAAGCTCGCCCAGTTCCCCGACCACCGGGTCACGCTGCAATTTGGCCACATGGGCATCGAAAGTCTTGCGGTTGCCGGTCAGGAACGTGCCGCCGACTTGGCGCCCTTTTTCCACGTTGAGGATAGCGAGGGTGCCATCCTCAAACTTCATGGGCATTTGTCCATGGGCATTGGTGGGAACAAAATAAACTTCTCCCGCCGGCAGGTTGGCGACATCCGGGGTTTTGCCCCGGCAGATTCCGTGGGACTTCTGGGCCTCCTGTTTGGCGAGGTCCAGGTGGAGGGTGCAGGGTTTTCCGGCAACCTCGTAATCAATCTCGACCCAGTCGGATTTGGTCAGACCCAACCGGAGCTTTTCGGCCTGCC